>SMVB01295688.1_pt1 | contig 25664 bp, 28 predicted proteins | sample 2456461 | NCBI WGS metagenome assembly SMVB01 (sample SAMN11095934, study PRJNA526329) | marine sediment metagenome | biome: Marine sediment; feature: Surficial sediment; material: Deep marine sediment; isolation source: Hadal surficial sediment | place: Pacific Ocean | collected 2014-05 | depth...
GGCGATCCCCGTTCAGATCCTGGAGGTTGGCAGCCTCGGTGTTAAAACTCGATACGGTGAGCAGAACGGCAAGCGATATGTGAAGTAGTCTTGGGTACACGATGCGTGCCTCCCGTCGCCCTTCTGGGCAGCAATTCGGATAGCTTCAAGTCGATCATTATCCAAGACGTCACGTCGAATCAGATAGAACTATCTTGCGGCCTGGTAGAAATCTTTTGCGCGGCCGAATTCGCCAAAGCTGTTGTATCTGGCAGACCGGTCAACGAACGCCCGGGTTCATCACTTCAATAGGGACGAATGAGACCGTCTAATACTAGGATCTAAAAGCGGAATGATCATGCGGTAATCGCGCCCTAATCGCGCCATATCCACACGGACCACAGCGCACTCCACGCTCTGTGTGGAACGAAAAGGCACGATTTTAGTGCGCTGAGTGCCACTGCGTACCACCGGGTGTCAACTGTTAATCAATTGGTCCCTGGTTCGAGTCCGGGTCGGGGAGCCAAACACGAAAAGGCCTTCAATCGAAGGCCTTTTTTTTGGGCTTGGCAGGCAAACTGATGGTCATACATTCATCGATCAGTCGAGCAAATCCTTAAGGTGCGCCCTGAACGCTTCGCCAGTCTCCGGATGATTGAGACCATAAGCAACCGTCGCTTTGAGGTAGCCAATCTTGTTGCCGCAATCGTAGCGCTCGCCTGAAAATGCATACGCGTGAACCGGCTTGTCCACAATCAGATCGGCGATCGCGTCGGTCAGTTGAATTTCGCCACCTGCACCACGGCCCGTGGATTCAAGTTTGTCGAAAATCGCCGGGTCAAGCAAGTAGCGACCGACAACGGCAAGATTCGAGGGCGCTTTGTCCGGTGATGGTTTCTCAACGATCTGGGTGATTCGGTTATTGTCAGCCTCGTCGACGGCAACGATGCCATACTTCATAGTATCTTCGGCGGGTACGGTTTCGACTGCGACAACGCTGCCGCCATGACGTGCGTACTCTGCCGCCATCTGGGTCAGACAGGGTGGCTGGCCATCAATCAGATCATCCGCAAGATGCACGAAAAATGGCTCGTCACCGACAGCGGGTCGGGCGCAGAGCACGGCGTGACCCAAGCCCAGCGGGATACCTTGACGAATATAGATACAAGAAACTCCGTTGGGAACGATGTCCCGGATCAGCTCCACTACGTCGCTCTTGCCAGCATCCGTCAGCGCCTTTTCGAGTTCAGGATCCGAATCGAAGTGGTCCTCGATTGCACGTTTCGAGCTGCCGGTGATGAATATGAGTTTGCTTGCACCTGCATCGATCGCTTCTTCTACTGCGTATTGAATCAGCGGTTTGTCGACGATTGGCAGCATCTCCTTGGGGCTTGCTTTTGTCGCCGGCAGGAAACGTGTCCCGCGCCCGGCAACCGGAAAAACTGCGGCCCTGATTGACTCGCCCAACGCATAACTCCCAGAAAATACCAGGGCCGAATCATAGCCAATTCAATTGGCCGGCGTCGGAACTTTGTCACGAACGCCGGCGCAACGTGGTTCGCAATGTCTCGCCGTTACTTCTTCTTGGCGGTTGTCACGCGAATATTGGCACGATTGAGTTCTACGGTACGGTCACCGATGCCCTTGACTAACGACAGGTCCTCCGGATTTTTGAAAGGGCCGTGTTTTTCACGGTACTCAACAATCGCTTTCGCTTTCGACATCCCGACTCCATCCAATTCGGCGGACAACGTCTCGGCATTGGCAGTGTTGATGTCGACGGGGCCGGCAAAAGCCCACAGCGGCAGGCAAGCGACAAGCAGTGTTAGCAGTCGGATAGGTGTTTTCATGGGTAGCTCCTTTAGTGGTCGGATCTTGTGCCGGATGGCTGGCACAGATCAGGAGCCTAGGGTTGTTCGCGAAAAGTTACCGCCCGCAAAACTCAGCGAAACAACGCGAATCGCTGCCGATTAATGATTTGTAATCGAATGTTGCAATACTGTATCAAACTGGACCCGGGAGGCCGGTCGTTGAGTTTCCCAATTTCGACAGCTCGGACACTGCCACAAGAGTCGCTGGCTTGAGAATCCGCATTCCTGACACTGATAGCGCGGCGTCGCTGTTGCGAGCTTCGACAATGCACTTCGGACCTTGCTCAGTGCCTCGGACTTTGTCGCGCCGTTTCCTTGCGAGAATAGGTGCAGGTCAACGAATTCCGACAAGGTTGGTTCATCGAGCAGGTATTTCTCTACGCATTCGTCGATGATCGGAATGTCGGTGATATTGTTGACGATGGCGGTATACGCCACAAGCGAGCGCATATCCGGGTGCTTGTCCAGCATCGACCGCAAGGATTTATCCAGCCCACTCATCGAGCCATTCTTCTCATAGGTCGCCACGATTTCCGGTAGTGCCTCGGCGATCAGGTAATTGTGCTCGTCGATGATACGGTGATACAGGCGAATTGCCGTTTTGTAGTCATTGGTTTCACGCGCGATATGCGCCCGGGTCAATGCGCCGCGCATCGTGCGTGGGCGACCCGTCTGTGCTTTCTTTACGTACCGCCGGGCCGCCGCGTAGTCGTTGTTGGCGGCGCCTTCCTCCGCCAACTCGCAATAATAGTGTGCAATCTGCAGTGCAAGAGAACGCCCGCCCAGCGTTTCGAGTTGTTGGCCCGCATCGATCGCTTTCTTCCATTCCTTTTCCTGTTCGTAAATTCGGCACAGGCTCTCGAGTGCCTGAACCTGGTAACGAGATCCTTGCGAGAGTCGGACGAATAATTTCTCGGCTCTGTCCAGGAGCCCTGCGTGCAGATAATCCTTCGCCAGCGAGAACAGCGCTTGATCGCGCTGCTCCGACGCCAGGTCGGGCCGCGCGATGATATTTTGATGAATTCGAATGGCCCGATTGACCTCACCGCGCCGGCGAAACAAGCTACCAAGAGCAAAGTGAGTTTCTATTGTTTTGTCATCAACCCGGACCATTTCGAGAAAATGCTCGAGTGCCTGGTCCGTCTGCTCGTTAAGAAGGAAGTTGAGCCCCTTGAGATAATCCACGTTAAGTGGCGGCGGCGGATTTTCTTCATCGTGCTCGCCGAAGCGTCCCAACGCCCATCCTGCCGCCGCAAGCAGCAGAAATAATCCGGCTAACAGGAATGTTGATTCAGTCGGCATCGGATAACGGCAGGTTTCGCAGCGAACTGACTTCCGATTCGGACGTGCGCAATGATCGTCGCAATGTGCGTCGCTCTTTGAAAAGGCGAAATACGAATGCGGTCATGCAAAGCATGCCAAAAATCGTTCCAATGACGAAGATTGCAACAAGCACGACCGAAACTGGGTATGTCCCTGCGAAGAAGGCCAGATCCAGGTCAATCGTGCCCGAATTCAGCGCCGTAAACGTAAGCATGGCGACCAGGATTATCAGTACCAGCGCAACCAGGCCAATTCGTTTCAACATGCACCGACTCCCAAAGAATAAATGCCCGGTAGGAGGGCCTTTTCCCCTCAAGGGGAAAAGGCCCGATTTTTAGTCGCGGCTAAAGCCGCTCCCACGACCGGAGGGATTCTAACTCTTTATCGGAAAGTGGCGACTCGAATCGACGCGTTCGCGCAGGTCTTTGCCGGGTTTGAAATGCGGCACATACTTGCCAGACAAAGCGACGGCCTCACCGGACTTGGGATTGCGCCCAATTCGAGGCGGTCGGAAATGCAGCGAAAAGCTGCCAAAACCGCGAATCTCGATCCGGTGTCCCTTCGCGAGCGAGTCGCTCATAAGGTCTAAAAGGTGCTTGACGGCTAACTCCACATCCTTTGCCGGCAAGTGCTTTTGCTTACGCGCGATAACTTCTATGAGTTCCGATTTGGTCATCTTTCGCTTCGCTTATTGGTCTTAGGCCCGTAACTCACGGATAACTCTAACAATATAGCTCAGACTGACCGGTCTGGGCTACTGTTTTATCGATTATTTGCTGCGACCCGTCATTTTTTCTTTCAAAAGCTCGCCAAGAGTGGTTCCCACAGGGGTTGCGCCCTCCTCGGTTTTGTAGCTGCTCATCGCTTCGGCTTCCTCGTGGACCTCTTTGGCCTTGATTGAAAGCGCGATTGTGCGGTTTTTGCGATCAACATTCGTGAACTTGGCTTCAATCTCTTCACCGACTTTGATCATCGTGCGGGCGTCCTCAACGCGGCCACGCGCCATCTCGGATGAGCGTAGCGATCCCAGGACACCGTCTCCAAGGTCCAGCGTGGCGCCTCGTGCATCTACCTCTGTGACAGTTCCCTTGACGATCGTATTCTTGGGATGCTCTGCCAGCCAGGCCGACAACGGATCTTTCTCGAGTTGTTTGATGCCTAACGAGATACGTTCCCGTTCGGAATCAATGGCAAGAACAGCCGCCTCGATTTCTTGACCCTTCTTGTAGTTGTGCACGGCTTCTTCGCCCGGAATCTCCCAGGAAATATCAGACAGATGGACGAGACCATCGATGCCGCCATCAAGTCCGATGAATATGCCGAAGTCGGTAATCGACTTGATCTGGCCGGTAACCTTGTCATTGCGATTAAAGGTCGCCGAAAATTCTGCCCAGGGATTCGTCTTGCACTGCTTGATGCCCAATGAGATTCGGCGGCGCTCCTCGTCGATTTCAATAACCATGACTTCGACTTCTTCACCAATCGACACAACACGTGACGGATTGACGTTCTTGTTCGTCCAATCCATTTCCGATACATGCACCAGACCTTCGACACCATCCTCGATCTCGACGAAACAACCGTAATCGGCGATGTTGGTGACCTTGCCGAAAATACGAGTATGTTGCGGATAACGGCGCGCGAGATCCTTCCACGGATCATCGCCAAGCTGCTTCATGCCCAACGAAACACGCTGGCGTTCACGGTCGAATTTAAGGATCTTGACGTCGATTTCCTGGCCGACATCAACGACTTCCGATGGATGCTTGACGCGCTTCCACGCCATATCCGTGATATGCAGTAGACCGTCTATTCCTCCAAGGTCAACGAAGGCACCATAGTCGGTCAGGTTCTTTACGATTCCCTTGACCGATTTTCCTTCCTGCAGACCTTCGAGCAGCGCTTCACGCTCGGCCGAGAATTCCTGCTCGACAACCGCGCGCCGAGACACGACGACGTTGTTGCGTCGCTTGTCCAGCTTGATGACTTTGAATTCCAGGCTCTTGCCTTCGAGATAGGACGGATCGCGAACCGGACGGACATCGACGAGTGAACCCGGCAGGAAAGCGCGTACGTTGTCGATCTCGACCGTAAAGCCGCCTTTAACACGGCCGTTGATGAATCCCTCGACGACCTGGCTTTCCTCGAATGCTTTCTCGAGTTCAGTCCACGTTCGTGCGCGAATCGCCTTCTCGCGTGACAGACGCGTTTCGCCGAAACCGTCTTCAACGGCGTCGAGCGCAACCTCGATTTCGTCGCCAACGGCGAGATCGCCGTCGCGCTTGTCGTTCTTAAACTGTTCGATGGGAATGATAGCCTCGGACTTGAGACCGGCACTGACGATGACGACATCGTCGTTTATTGCCACTACGGTTCCGATGATGATGGAACCCGGCTTTATTTGTTGACTGGCAAAACTCTCTTCAAATAACTCAGCAAAACTTTCAGACATGTGAAAAATCCAAGAGAACAGACTGTTCTCACCCAAAAACGTCTAACCGTATCCTTTGGTAGACGGACTAAAAAAAAATCGGACTCCTTGTCCGATCCGTGACTCAAACATTCCCGGAAAAATTCAGAGTCTTGAGACCCAATCAAGCACGATCTTTGTGACCACCTCGATCGGTTGGCCCGAGGAATCCACAATTCTGGCGTCCTCTGCTGGCCGCAGCGGTGCTACCGATCGCTCGGAATCCCGCCTGTCCCGGTCTGCTATGTCCCGCGAAACGGCCGCGAGACTAACATTAATACCCTTGTCATTCAACTGCTTATGGCGCCTTTTCGCACGCTCCTCGGCCGACGCCGTCAGGAAGACTTTGAGAACCGCATCGGCGAACACCTGGGTGCCCATATCCCGGCCATCCGCGACCAATCCCGGCGCACGCCGGAACGCCCTCTGGCGGCCCAGAAGCGCGTCTCTGACTGCCTGAAAGGCTGCTACCGCCGAAGCTCCGGTGCCAGCGTCCTCAGTTCGGACAGCCGCCGTGACGTCTTCCCCATTAAGGACGATCTGCTCGTCTCCCGTCGAATCTCCAGCGAATTGCACATCGAGGTCGCGTGCGAGTTCAGCTAACGCCATCTCGTCGTCCAAAGGTATGTCCTTGCGCCGGGCATCCAATCCGACGAGCCGGTATAGCGCCCCGCTGTCCAGCAAGTGCCATCCAAGTGTCGCTGCTACGCGCCGTGCAATCGTACCCTTCCCCGAACCGCTGGGACCATCAATCGCAACCACCGGGATCTCAATAGAATTCGTCACTGGATAGCCACACCCAATTGAGCAAGGCAGGCGGTAAACCCCGGGAATGATGTATTGACAGTAGCAACATCATTGACGGTAACCGTGTCGGCTGCGATCGTACCCGCGATTGCCAGCGACATGGCCACCCGGTGATCACCCTGGCTGTCCACGATTCCGCCGGTAAATCTGCCACCGTGCACAACGGCACCGTCATCCGACTCGTCGACTCGTATTCCGAGATTCCGCAGTCCCGTTGCCATCGCAGCAATGCGGTCACTCTCCTTAACTCTCAGTTCGGCAATGCCTGAAAACTCGGTGTTGCCCTTCGCTGCCGCAGCCGCCACAAAAAGCGCGGGAAATTCATCAATTGCCAGGGACACGAGACGCGCATCGACCGGGCCGCCGTGCAACGTTGACGAGCGAACCCGAATGTCGGCCACTGGCTCCTCTCCATACAGTCGGGCATTTTCCATTCGAATGTCGCCACCCATTGCCTGCAAAATATCGATGACGCCTGTTCGGGTCGGATTCACACCGACGCCCTTAATCAGTACATCGGCTTGCTTAGCAAGCAAAGTTGCCAGAATCACAAAACTCGCAGACGACAGATCTGCAGGAACCCGGATGTCGCTGCCGCGCAATACCTGGTTGCCCGAAATTGATATTCGGCTGTCGGCACACTCGACTTTTGCACCCATCGCAACCAACAGACGCTCGGTATGATCGCGCGTAACGGCCGGCTCCTTGATTATCGTGACGCCGTCTGCATAAAGCCCAGCCAGCAACAGCGCAGATTTCACTTGTGCGCTGGCCACTGGCAGCGCGTAGTCGATTCCCGTCAGCGGTACCTTGCCATTCACGGTCAACGGCGGCCGGCCGTCATTGCTGTCAATCGACGCGCCCATCAGGCGAAGTGGCGAAATGACACGCTGCATAGGCCGTGACGTCAAGGATTCATCACCTGTCAGAACCGACGTAAACGATTGACCACTCAAAATTCCGGACAACAACCGCATTGCCGTGCCTGAATTGCCGAGATCCAGTTCGTTATCGGGTTCACTCAGGCCGTGCAATCCAACGCCTTGCACTACGATTTCGGTTGAATTCGTTTGTTCAACATCGACGCCCATCGACGTCATTGCCATCAATGTGGCCTGACAATCCTCTCCCGCGAGAAATCCACTGATGTTCGTGCGACCTTCTGCGATCGCGCCCAGCATCAGCGCACGATGCGAGATAGATTTGTCCCCCGGAACGGCGACCGTTGCGTCGGAGATGGCTGAGGGCTGGACGGTAAATTGCATTCGGACAACAGCGATACGCGTCAACTCACCGCTTTCGGGTAGGCACCCAGAACTCGAAACAGAGAGCTTTCTTTTTCCAGCACCTTTAGCGCATCCGAAACCGGTGATTCATCGGCGTGACCTTCAATGTCGATGAAAAACACGTAGTCCCAGTTTTTTCGGCGTGAAGGTCTTGATTCGATAAAACTCATATTGATCTTGTGGTCGGCCAATGGCTTCAGCAGAGTGTGCAACACGCCTGCACCACCGCCCGTGTCGCTGGTCGAAACCAATAGCGTTGTCTTGTCATCACCGCTTGGCGCCAGCAACTGTCGGCCGATGACCAGAAATCGTGTTGAGTTGTCGCGTCGATCTTCTATGCCAGCGACGAGAATCTTGAGATCGTATACATCCGCGGCAACATCGGGGCCAACCGCAGCCGTCCCGACTTCATCGCGCGCGCGACGTGCTCCTGCCGCATTGCTCGACATGCCAATCAGTTCAACATGCGGCAGGTATTCGCGTATCCAGCCCCGGCATTGGGCGAGAGACTGCTCGTGCGCGCAAATGCGCTTGATGTCATCGAGCCCGGCCATTCGGCCCATCAGATGCTGTTCAATCCTGAGTTCCACCTCGCCTGAAATCTTGAGCGGTGACGTCAGAAACATGTCCAGCGTGTTGTTGACGGATCCTTCCGTGGAATTCTCAATTGGCACGACACCAAAATCGGCGACGCCACTTTCGACTTCCTGGAATACCTCGTCGATCGTATGAAATGGCAATGCCCGGACCGAATGCCCGAAATGCCTGTACACGGCCGTTTGGGTAAATGTGCCTTCTGGCCCCAGGAACCCAACTTTCAATGGCTCCTGCTGCGCGAGACACGCGGACATGATTTCGCGGAACAGCCGCAACATCTCTTCGTCGCGCAAGGGGCCGTCATTGCGCTTCTTGATCGTGCGAAGAATCTCCGCCTCACGTTCCGGTCGGTAGTAATCGACAGCTTGAGCGAGTTCACCTTTGGCCAAACCCACTTGCTGTGCGTATTTCGCACGCTCATTGATCAGCGACTGAAGTCGCTCATCGATTTCGTTGATGCGTTGGCGAATCTCGGCGAGATCGGCGTCGGCCGGTTTGCTCTTATTGTCGGCCATTCTCCACCTGTCGGGCCCTAAACTGTCTCTGCTGCTCAGGTTACAGGCTTGCCTAGATTTCGCAACGTCAGCACGCCGTCGATGGCACGGATCTCCGCCAGCGTTTTGTCACTCACCTCATCATTAACGTCAACGATCGTATAGGCGAGGTCACCGATGGATTTGTTGAGCAGATCCTCGATATTCAGATTGGCATTCGCCAGGCAGGTCGAGATCTGGCCGACCATATTCGGCACATTTGCATTTGCAATTGTAATACGCCACGCATCGAGTCTCGGCATGCGTGCCTCGGGAAAATTAACCGAGCAACGAATATTTCCGTTTTCGAGATATTCCTTCAGGTTCTCGGCCACCATGATCGCGCAGTTTTCCTCCGCTTCCGCGGTCGACGCACCAAGATGCGGTAGCACTACGACCTTTTGATGTGCGATCAATTCCGGCGTCGGAAAGTCACAGACATACGTGTGCAGATTGCCGTTATCCAGTGCGTCGAGAACGGCGTCATTGTCAACCACGCCACCGCGAGCAAAATTCACCAGTACTGCATGCTTGGGAAGCAGGGCCAAACGATCCCGGCTGACGAGTCCGCGGGTTTCCTCGACCAACGGCACGTGCAACGTCACGGCATCCGACTTTTGAAACAGTTGATCGAGCGTCTCCGAATGGTCGACACCCGCTGACAATTGCCACGCGCGGCGAACCGTGATTTTCGGGTCGAAACCAATAACATTCATTCCCAGTGCGAGCGCAGCATTCGCCACTTCTACGCCGATCGACCCCAAGCCAATGACGCCCAACGTCTTGCCTGGGAGCTCGAAGCCGACAAACTGTTTCTTGCCTGCCTCAACCGCTTTTTCAAGCGTGTCTCCTGTCGCATTCAAGCTCTTGACGTACTCGCGCGCATTACAAATATTACGCGCGGCGATCAGCAGGCCAGCGATCGCCAATTCCTTGACTGCATTCGCGTTGGCACCCGGCGCATTAAACACGGGTATTCCACGTCGGCTCATCGCGGCAACGGGTATGTTGTTCGTTCCGGCGCCGGCGCGTCCGATTGCAGCGACCGTTTCCGGAATGTCCATGTCGTGCATGTCATAGGACCGCAATAAGATCGCGTCCGGGTGCGCGATCTCGGAGGCAACTTCAAAGTGCTTGCGCGGCAAATGTCGCAAACCCTCGACGGCGATTTCGTTGAGTGTCAGAATTTTGTGCATGTTCTATCCATTAGCGCGTTCAAAGTCGGCCATAAATTCTATCAGTGCATCCACTGCCTGTTCGGGCACGGCATTGTAAATCGACGCGCGCATTCCGCCCACCGATCGATGGCCTTTGAGATTCGTCAGGTCAGCCGCCCGGGATTCGTCCAGGAATTTTGCGTCCAACGAGGGATCCGCCAGCAGGAATGGCACGTTCATCCACGAACGGCAATCCGGGCGCACGGCGTTCGAGTAGAAATCGGAGCTATCGATTGCGGCGTAGAGTTTCGCCGATTTTCGCTCGTTGATAATCGCCATTGCTGCAAGTCCGCCCATGCGCTGCAAATACTGAAACACCTGATCGGCGACATACCACGCAAATGTCGGCGGCGTATTCGTCATTGAATCCGACTCGGCGTAGGACTTCCACATCATCAGGTGTGGCAGATTCTGACGTGCGGGTTCGAGCAGATCGTTCCGCACAATCACCAGCGTGATGCCGGCAGGTCCAATGTTCTTTTGTGCGCCAGCGTATATAACACCGTAATCACTGACGTTGATGGGCCGCGACATAATGGTGCTCGACATATCCGTCACAATCGGCGATTCACTTTGCGGAACGAAGTGAAACTCAACACCCGCGATGGTTTCATTTGATGTGATATGCAGATAGGCAGCATCGTCTGTCTGCTGCCAACCGGATTCCTCGGGAATCCCGGTGAAATTCTCACCCGAACCGTCTGCCGCAATATTGACTGTGCAAAACTTTCCAGCTTCCTTCGCCGCTTTCTTGCCCCAACTTCCCGTTACTACATAGTCCGCACGATCATCCGGCCCCGTGAGATTTAGCGGAGCCATCGCCATTTGCAGCGTGGCGCCACCTTGAATCCACAACACAGCGTAATCGTCTGGGATCGCCAACAGATCGCGCAGGTTTGCCTCACAGCGGATCGCAAGTTCAACGAACTCCTTGCCGCGGTGACTGACTTCCATGACGGACATACCCGTGCCGCCCCAGTCGGGGATGTCCTCGCGGATGATGTCAAGCACTTCGGTGGGCAGTGCGGCGGGACCGGCACTGAAGTTATAGACGCGAGCCATTTTGCAGGGATTCCAGGTGGTCCAACTAATCGTCTTCCTCAATAGACTCGATTCGTGCAAGACCAACGAGGCGTTGTTTGGACCCGACACGTATCAAACGGACACCTTGGGTATTGCGACCTTGAATGGAGATATCGGAGACCGCCGTTCGAATCAGAGTACCGTTTGAACTAATCAGCATGATTTCATCGTCGTCACCCACTTGTGCGGCACCGACTGTGTGACCGTTGCGCTCCGAGGTCTGGATCGCAATAACGCCCTGTCCACCACGGCCCTGGATCGGAAAGTCCTCGATGTGCGTGCGCTTGCCGTAGCCATTCTCGGTCGCGGTCAAAATCATACCTTCCCGAACGATCGTCAATGCAATGACCTCATGGCCTGCCGTCACCCGGATGCCGCGAACGCCCGCAGCACCGCGGCCCATTGGTCGGACGTCAGATTCCTTGAAGCGGATGCCTTTGCCTGAACTCGCGACCAACAATATTTCGGCATTACCATCGGTGATAGCGACATCGACCAATGTATCATCACGCAAATCAATCGCAATAATTCCGTTTGAACGCGGCCTGGAGAACAAGCTCAGCGGTGTTTTCTTTACCGTCCCACTCGACGTCGCCATGAAAACGAAACTACTCTCATCGTACTCCCTGATGGGCAACACAGCGCTAATCCGCTCGCCACTGTCCAGCGGCAACAGATTGACGATCGGTTTGCCGCGTGATCCACGACTCGCCTGCGGAACCTGGTACACCTTGAGCCAGTACATCTTGCCGCTACTGGAAAAACACAGGAGCGTGTCATGTGTGTTCGCGATAAACAGGTTGTCGATGAAGTCCTCGTCCTTCACTTTCGTCGCCGACCGCCCCCTGCCGCCGCGCTTCTGTGCCTGATAGACATCAATGGGTTGTGCCTTCGCATACCCACCGTGCGACAGCGTGACGACAACCTCTTCACTTGGAATCAGGTCTTCCACGCTCAAATCACTGTGATCCTGCATGATTTCCGTACGCCGATCGTCGCCAAAAGCCTCGCGAACCTCGGCAAGTTCGTCCCGAATCACTTGCCGCAAAATATCGGGGTCGGCCAAAATGTCAGAAAGTCCTTTAATTTTACCTAATATCTCTTTGTATTCATTAATTATTTTTTCTTGTTCCAGGCCTGTCAAACGATGCAGACGAAGATCCAAAATCACCTGTGCCTGCACTGCCGACAGTCGATAGCGGCCATCGATAAGTCCGAATCCGTCGTCCAGCCCATCCGGACGCGTGTCCGTTTCGCCCGAACGTTCCAGCATCGCTGTAACAGACCCCGGCTCCCAATCCCGGGCCATCAAGGCCACCTTGGCCTCTGCCGGCGTTGGTGAGGCTTTAATCTGTGCAATAACCTCGTCGATATTTGCCAGCGCGACGGCCTGCCCCTCGAGGACATGGGCCCGGTCGCGTGCCTTCTTCAGTTCAAATATGCTGCGCCGGGCAACCACTTCGCGGCGATGACCAAGGAATGCCTCCAGAATCTGTTTGAGATTGAGCAGTTTCGGCTGGCCGTCGAGCAATGCCACCATGTTGATGCCGAATACACTCTGCATCGACGTCTGCTTGTACAGATTATTCAAGACGACGTCGGTAATTTCACCCCTGCGCAACTCGATGACAATTCGCATTCCGTCCTTGTCGGACTCGTCGCGAAGCTCGCTGATGCCCTCTATGCGCTTATTGCGCACCAGGTCCGCTATTTTTTCGATCAAGCGTGCCTTGTTAACCTGGTAAGGCAGCTCGGTAACGATTATCGCTTCCCTGCCGCCTGTGCCGAATGGCTCAATCTTGGTCCTCGCACGGATGTGAACCCGCCCCCGACCTGTTCGATACGCCGAATAGATGCCTTGCGCGCCATTTATGATGCCGGCGGTCGGAAAGTCCGGCCCGGGCAGATGTGCCATCAGACCCGGGATATCGATATGGGGATCGTCAACTAACGCCAGAGTCGCGTCGATAACTTCGCGAAGATTGTGCGGCGGTATATTGGTTGCCATTCCGACCGCGATGCCGGATGAGCCATTGACCAGCAGATTGGGCAGCCGCGTAGGCATTACCGTCGGCTCGGACTCGGACCCGTCATAGTTCTCGACGAAATCGACGGTTTCCTTATCGATATCGGCGAGTAATTCGTGCGCGATTTTTGACATGCGCACTTCGGTGTATCGCATGGCCGCCGGCGCGTCGCCGTCAACAGAGCCGAAGTTGCCCTGGCCGTCAACAAGCATCGCCCGCATCGAAAAAGGTTGGGCCATGCGCACGATCGTGTCGTACACCGCAGTATCGCCATGCGGGTGATATTTGCCGATCACGTCACCAACAACGCGTGCCGACTTCTTGTAGGCCTTGTTGTAGTCATTGCCGAGCTCACGCATCGCGTAGAGCACGCGTCGGTGAACTGGCTTGAGGCCATCACGCGCATCGGGCAAAGCGCGTCCTACAATGACGCTCATCGCATAGTCGAGGTAGGATTGCTGCATCTCATCTTCGAGACTGACAGACAGCAATTCCCGGGCTATTTCAGCCATAAATACTCACAATCTCAGCGTGATTCCAGTCGTCGAAAGGAATCAGAATCTGCAAATTAAACTTTGAATTTGTCGGAAAACTTCTTAATTTTGCCGGGCTCGATTCGTCCCTTGTCCAGGATCGCATCAAGGCGCAAATTCTACCACAGCAGGGCCGGATTCAGCAGTGTTTCCGGGTCTTTTCAAGGATGCCTGCAAGCCAGTGGTAGCAGGCGTTTGGGCCTGTATACTGCGCTCTCAAATTGACCCGTTGTGGGTCCGGTTAGGGAATGGATCGCGATGAGCGAATTCCGACAAAACGTTGATGCGGCCGAGGTCGCCAAATTCGATGCACTGGCCTCCCGATGGTGGGACCCGGATGGCGAATTTCGACCATTGCACGAAATCAACCCGCTGCGCCTGGACTGGATTCGGCAGTATGCCGACCTCAATGGCCGTAGCGTCGTCGATATTGGTTGTGGCGGCGGAATCCTCGCTGAATCGATGGCCGCGGCAGGGGCCGACGTGACCGGAATCGACATGGCTGAGGGTCCACTTGCTGTCGCCCGGCTGCACCAGGTCGAATCGGGAGCAGGTGTCGATTACCGGCAATCCACGGCCGAAGAATTAGCGGCGGCCAATGCCGGTCAGTACGACATCGTTACCTGCCTCGAAATGCTCGAGCATGTGCCGAGCCCTGCGCAAATCATAGCGTCTGTACATACTTTACTGCGCCCGGGTGGCTTGGCGTTTTTCTCAACCATCAACCGGAACCCGAAATCTTTCGTGTTTGCGATCGTCGGCGCCGAATACGTGCTCAAATTATTGCCGGCTGGAACGCATGAATACCGAAAATTCATTCGCCCGTCCGAACTGGATAGCTGGGCGCGCGAGGCCGGCCTTGAGTTAAAGGCGAGCATTGGGATGCATTACAACCCGCTAACGCGGGATTATTCGCTAGGCCCGGGTCTGGACGTAAACTACCTGATGCATTTTGTTCGCCCGGAAATCGAGTAATCACTTGAGCCTGCCAAACAGCGGCAATATCAAAGCCGTTTTCTTTGATCTCGACGGGACGCTTGTCGATACGGCGCCCGACATGGTCGGGGCTCTGCAGGACTTGCAGAAATCCTATGGCATCGAACCAGTGCCTTACGAACTTGGACGATCGCATGTGTCGAACGGTGCCGTGGGCCTGCTGACGCTCGCGTTCCCCGATCAAATCATCACGCCTGAGAGTTCCCTGCTGAGTGAATTTATCGATCGATATACAGCACAGGTCTGCACGAAGTCCGTGTTATTCGACGGGATCGGTGCCCTGCTCGACCGCCTCGACGACGCATCGCGTGTATGGGGCGTGGTGACGAACAAACCCGCACACCTCACTGAGGCCATTCTCGAGAAATTAGCGTTGGCCGAGCGCAGCGTTTGCACGGTCAGCGGCGATACACTGGCAACGCGCAAACCTGATCCCGCCCAGTTGCTGCACGCCTGCCAACTTGCCGGCGTGACTACCGATGAGTGCATCTACGTTGGGGACGCAGAACGCGATATCGAAGCGGGCCGACGTGCCGGGATTGCCACTGTCGCAGCAGGTTACGGGTATGTTGTCGCCGAAGACGATCCCCGGCGTTGGGGAGCGGATGAATTTGCAGTCGATCCCGATGAACTTGCCCAAATCGTTCTCAAAGCGGTTAATCTGGATTCCTGATGACTGCAATTGACCTTAGTTCAGTGATTATCCAGATCGGTGTCCCTGCATTGCTCGTCGGGCTGCTGCTCGGCGCGTTGATCAGCTGGTTAATTGCCAGCCGGCGTCATGCGTACCTCGAGGCTGTTATCAAGAACGAGGAGGCGCTGCAACGTGAGCGAGAGATCGCCTTCGAGACCGCCCGGTCGCAACTCACGACCGCTTTCTCCGAATTGGCCAATCAGTCGCTTAAGTCGAACAGTGAGAATTTTCTGCGGCTGGCAAAAGAAAAGCTCGGGGCGCAGCAAGACCAGGCCAAGCGCGACCTTGGCGACCGTGAAAAGGCAATCGAAGATCTGGTCAAACCGATTCGCGATTCTCTGGAGGCGTCCCGGAAGCAGATCACAGACCTCGAAAAATCGCGCAGCGAAGCCTATGGCGGTATCAAATCGCAGCTCGAAGCAATGCAATTGAGCCAGCAATCCCTGACTCAGGAAACACAGAATCTCGTCAAGGCATTACGACGTCCTGAGGTGCGCGGTCGCTGGGGTGAAATTACTTTGCGCCGCCTCGTCGAACTGGCCGGGATGGTCGAACACTGCGACTTCCAGGAACAAGTCCACAGCGTTGGCGACGATCAGGTCATTCGCCCGGACATGGTCGTTCGTATGCCCAACCAGCGGGATGTCGTCGTGGATGTCAAAACACCGCTGGATGCGTACCTGGAGGCGGTCGAGGCAAAAGACGACACTCAGCGGCAACTCGCCCTGCGACGCCATGCTCGGAATGTGCGCGAGCATATTCGAAAGCTGTCGAGCAAAGCCTATTGGGCGCAATTTGAGAACAGTCCGGAATTTGTCATCCTTTTCATTCCGGGTGATCAGTTCCTGAGTGCCGCCCTCAGTGAAGATCCGGACCTGATAGAGAGTGCGTTGTCGCAACAGATCATATTGGCGACACCGACCAGTTTCGTCGCGTTGCTCAAAGCGGTCGCGTATGGCTGGCGGCAGCTCGCATTGGCGGATAACGCGCTGGAGATTCGGCAACTGGCTGAAGATCTTTACGGACGTCTCACGACTTTCGTCACGCACATGAACAAGGTTGGGCGACAGCTCGCGAGCAGTGTCGAGAGTTACAATCGAGCCGTCGGTTCGCTCGAGCGCAAGGTTCTGCCTGGCGCAAGGAAGTTTGTCGAGCTCGGTATTCAAACCAAGAAAGAGCTCGAAAAGGTCGAGACACTCGATCCGGTTCCACGAACTATGATCGAGACTTCCAGCGACGATGCACACTGATCCCCGGGAATACACGTATTCGCCGGACTTGTTGAACGATCGGATCATTCTGATTACCGGTGCCAGCGACGGTATTGGCCGTGCACTCGCCATACGGGCCGCTGAGCTCGGCGGACAGATTATTCTGCACGGGCGCAACGTCAAGAAACTGGAAAAAGTCTATGACGAGATTGATTCAATCAAATCTGCGCCGCGACCCTCCATTGCCGTAGTCGATCTGGCCAGTGCCAACAGTAACGCTTACGAATCCCTTGCCAGCAATCTTGAGCAGGAATACGGCCGGCTCGATGGCCTGGTACACAACGCGGGCATTCTCGGCGGCCGATTTTCCATCGAGCAGTACGATGCCGTTCAATGGCAGCACGTAATGCACATCAACGTCACGGCGGCGTTTGCAATAACCCAGGTTCTGCTGCCAATGATGAAGCAGGCGGATGACCCGTCGGTCATCTTTACCAGCAGCGGCGTTGGACGTACCGGGCGAGCGTACTGGGGCGCTTACGCGGTCTCGAAATTTGCAACCGAGGGGCTGTCGCAGGTGCTCGCCGACGAGCACCGCAACGGCAAGTTGCGAGCCAACTGCATTAATCCAGGCGCTACGCGCACGAATATGCGCCTGGAGGCCTATCCTGCAGAGGATCGCGACGCGCTCAAACAACCCGACGAGATACTCGCAACCTATCTTTACCTGTTAGGCCCCGATAGCCAGGGTGTTACTGGCCAGAGTTTCGACGCTCAGTAATAGTTTACATTCAGTTATCGTCTTATCTTTCTGGTTTTTCTATGTTTTTTATAGATCTTCTTGCGTTGAATTTGCTCATCCAGCTCTAGTCCCGCGGACGCATACAGCAGCCGTACCTCTGCCGGCGTCAGCGCCGCGTGTTGACCCATCCTGAGTTGCCGCGGCAGATCCAGCGGGCCGTAAGCCGTTCGCATCAGGCGACTGACCTTGAACCCCTGCGATTCCCAGAGTCTGCGCACCTCGCGGTTGCGCCCCTCGCGCAATGTGACACTGAACCAACGATTGCTACGATCACCACCGCCGGCTTCAACCGTATCGAAGTGCGCTGGACCGTCATCCAGGTCGACACCCGTCTTCAATGTCGTGAGCTGCCGATGGGTCGGATGGCCGTGCACACGCACCGCATAGCGGCGCACGATGCGAGAAGAGGGATGCATTAATGCGTTGGCGAGCGCCCCATCCGTCGTGAACAACAACAGTCCAGTGGTCGTCATATCGAGCCGGCCAATGGCCACCCAGCGCGCACCCTTCAGGCGCGGCAGGCTGTCAAATACGCATTGCCGCCCTTCGGGGTCCGCCCGCGTCGTTACCTCGTTCCCCGGTTTGTTGTAGATGAGATGTCGATGCTGTGACAGTGCGCTGCGCACACCGAGTGGCCGCCCGTCCAGGGCAATATGCTCGCCGCCTTCCAATGTCTCGCCAAGTGCCGGCACACGGCCATCGATTGTCAGCCGACCTTCGCGAATCCACTGTTCAACGCTGCGACGGGAACCATGTCCGGCGGCGGCCAGAACCTTTTGTATGCGATCAGCCAAGACCGGCCAAATCAGCCACCGCTGGCTGACGCGTCCTGATCCGTATCCTCCGGTTCATCGACCGAAAAGAGCGCCGGGATACGCTCATTGACCGCATCAATCTCAGTATCGCTCATCAAGACTGACTCGTCGTCGGATTCCTCTTCTTCATCGTCTGCACGCATCACCGGAAGTTCTGGAATGTTGGGTGCCTGATCGGCGGTGTCCTCAACCACTTCGGGCAGGTTAAGCTGAACACGCAAACTTTCCCAATCTGATAAGTCCGCCAATGGCGGTAGCTCTTCGAGATTTTTCAATCCGAAATAATCGAGAAACCCTTTGGTCGTACCGAAAATCTCGGGTCGTCCCGGCACATCGCGATGACCAACTACCCTCACCCACTCTCTTTCGATAAGCGTCCGAACAATATTGGGTGTGACGGAGACGCCTCGGACTTCCTCGATTTCGCCACGAGTGATTGGCTGGCGATAGGCAATCAGCGCCAGGGTTTCAAACAAGGCGCGCGAATATCTAGGAGGCCGCTCTTCCCAAAGTTTCTGCAATTGATCGGCCATGGCGGGTCTGATCTGCATTCGATATCCAGAGGCGACTTCCGCGATCAGGATGCCGCGGCTTTCATACTCCTCATTCAACGTTGCAATTGCTGCCCGAATTTCGGATTTCTGTGGCGCCATTCGGCCGTCGAACAAATTCTGCAGCTGATCAGCGCTCAATGGCCGGCCAGCCGCGAGCAATGCAGCTTCGATAAAGTGTCTGATCTCGATTGTGTCCATTAATGTTGAATCTCTGAATTCAAGCGCCGTTCCCCTCTGGTACGTCGTATGTGTCGCCGGTGACAAGGCGGACAGTCGATGCAGCGCGAATGTGGATCGCGGAATAATCGTCGGCCTGTACGACCTCGATCACTGATTCTCGCAACAATTCCAGGATTGCAATGAAGGTCACGGCGACGCCGTGCCGCCCTTCGTCCGGAGCGAACAAATCAGTGAATCCGGAAAATGAGCTTGCATTGATGTGCGACAAAATATCTGACATGCGCTGGCGCACTGACAGCCGCTCACGTTGAAAATGCAAATTCGTATACATCTGCGCACGTTTCAATACATCGTGAAAAGCCAGCACGAGCTCTTTCATTGTGATGTCGGGAAGCGTCGTGGCGACTTTGCGCTCAGGGGCATCTACATGCGCGACGAATGTGTCACGCTCGAGTCTTGGCAAATCGCCAATGTCCTGTGCTGCTTTCTTGTAACGCTCATATTCCTGCAACCTGCGAACCAGCTCAGCGCGTGGATCGTCTTCGTCTTCATCGAGTGATTCCGGACGAGGCAGCAACATGCGGGACTTGATTTCGGCCAGCATGGCAGCCATGACCAGGTATTCGCCGGCAAGCTCTAGCTGCAGTTCATGCATCATTTCAATGTATTGAACGTATTGTTTAGTGATCTCGGCGACAGGGATATCGAGGATGTCGATATTCTGCCGGCGAATCAGATAGAGCAGCAGATCGAGTGGCCCTTCGAAGGCCTCGAGAAATACCTGCAATGCGTATGGTGGAATGTACAGGTCCTGCGGCAACGCAGTGATCGGCTCGCCTGCCACGACGGCGAAGGGCATTTCAGATTGTGCTGGGGTCTGTTTTTCGTCCTGAGGCGGCTTCGGTGCGTCTTCGGGAGTCAGAACTTTGAGATCGGGCTTCATCGGGCTTCCATTGCGATTCTGGCGCATTCTAGCGCAATTCCATGTCGTTGCCGCACTCGACCTCCAGCCGCCTCAGAAAAGCTTAGAGGAGCGCGCTGACATCACCCCGGCCGACCCTCAGGACCTCCGCATACCCTTGCGTCATATCAATGACACTGGTCGGTTCAATACCGACAGACCCGGCCTCGATAATGGCTTCGATCTCGTGCCCGATTCGGGCTTCGATGTCCGCCGGGTCAGTCATAGGATGCTCATCCTCCGGCAACAGTAGTGTCGAACTCATTATGGGCTCGGCCAGAGTCTCTAACATTGCTTGAACAAGCGGATGATCGGGCACCCGCAGTCCTATCGTGCGGCGATTCGGATTTTGCAGCCGCTTAGGCACCTGGCGCGTGGCGGGCAAAATGAACGTATACGGTCCGGGCGTCATTGACTTGATTAGCCGATAGGCCCAATTGTCCACGCGCGCGTATGTACTGATTTCCGACAGATCACTACAGACCAACGTGAAATTATGCCCCTTGTCGGTGCGTCGGATACGGCGAATGCGACCAATGGCTTTTGCATCTCCAATATGACAGCCAAACGCGTAGCTTGAATCGGTGGGGTACGCAATCAGTCCCCCACTGCGAATAATTTGTACAACCGCCGCAACCTGCCTGGGCTGTGGGTCCGTAGGATGAATGTCGATGAGTCTGGCCACGCGCGGATTGTAGGTCAGATACATGGCCAATTCGCGTGAATTTGAGCTATTATCCCGCCCCTTCGAAGGGCGAGCTCGCACCCAATGCAACTACTGATTGATTTCTTACCGATCGTTCTTTTCTTCACGGCGTATGTCGTGACGAAGGACCTGTTCGTCGCTGTTGCCGTGCTGATGGTCGTTGCGCCGTTGGCATTCGCGGTGCAGTGGTTCATGTCGCGCAAGATAAATAAGATTTCTGCTGCTTCGACCTTGTTGGTTGTCATTCTCGGCGCTGCAACATTGATATCCGGAGACTCCGTCTTCATTTTCTGGAAACCGACAGTGCTGTACTGGGCCGTCGCTATCGCATTTCTCACCAGTCAATTCATTGGCGACAAGACTTTCATTCAACGAATGATGGAGGCTGCGACCAAAGACTCGGATGAGCCGCTTCAGTTGTCACGGAATAAGTGGGTGAAACTGAATTTAATGTGGGTTGTATTTTTCGTTTTTGCCGGCGGGCTGAATATCTATGTTGCCTACAACTACGCTGAAGAGACCTGGGTTAATTTTAAATTGTTCGGGCTGCTTGGTCTAACGTTCGTGTTCATCGTCGCTCAATCATTTTGGTTGGCCCAAAACATGAAACAAGATGCCTCATGAGCAAAGAACGCGTCGCGACCATCGAGCAACTTCTGAATGCCGCTTTCTCACCAACTGAATTGCTCGTCAAAGATCAAAGCCACCTTCATGCCGGCCATGCCGGCGCGCAAGAGGGTAAGGGACACTTCGAAGTCAAAATTGTGTCTGACAAATTTGCCGGGCAGAGCAGGATCGCGCGACATCGAATGGTCCACGATGCACTCGGCTCTTTCATCGATAGCGACATCCACGCGCTAAAAATAAGCGCAGTTTCCCCATCTGACCGTTAGGCACGGGTCCACATTTTCAGGTTTTTTAGAACAAGGATTCTCGTGTATGGACATTGAGCGTTCCAGATCTGCTGGAATACATTTGGCAATAACGGTAATTGTTGTCATTGCTTTTATGTCGACAAACTCCATAGCTGATTCTGTGGCGACCGTAAACGGTGTCGAAATCGACAAATCAACCTTCGACTTTTATCTCCAAAATCGCGTGCAAACACCGCTCGCGCAGGTCACTGTCGAAGAACGCGAAATCGTTCTGCAGGAATTGAAGGATATTTACATTCTCTCGACTCAGCCGCGCGCAAGTGAGTTGGCTGAAGATCCGAAAATCAAATCACAGATTGAGCTGCAGTACCGGGCTGCAATGGCCCAGTCCGTCGCGACGGACTGGTTGGACAGTAATCCGGCTTCTGACGAGGAGATACAGGCCGCGTACGATGAACAGACGCTGCTTGCGCCTGAGCTACAGTTCAAGGCGCGCCACATTCTTGTCGAAACGCAATCAGCAGCGATCGACCTCATTGCACAACTTGATGAAGGTGCGAATTTTGAGGAATTGGCGAGAACCGATTCGACCGGTCCGTCCGGTTCCACCGGTGGCGACCTGGGATGGTTTTCACCGAACCAAATGGTGGCGCCTTTTTCCGATGCAGTCGCGGCGCTCGACGACGGCGCCTATACGAAGTCACCTGTGCAGACAGAATTTGGTTGGCATGTCATTTTGCGCGAAGACTCACGGGCCAGTGAACCCCCGCCGTTGGATAGCGTAAAGGACACGCTCAAACAACATGTCGAACAAGAAAAATTTCAACGCTATCTGCAAGCATTGCGCACAGCGGGCGAAAATTAAGAACGACTTTACTTAATCAATTCGATTTAACTTATTGGGCACTTTTTGGTGCCCCAAGTCGTTTGGAGACACCGATTTGTGATCGCAATCACACCGCCCTTAAGGGAAGGAATCTAAGATGGCTTCGAGGTCACTCCTAATCGCTCGGGGGTGGCTTCTCCAACCCTCGCATCTCCCTTTGGTTGATACGAGAACTAAGTCGGCAGGGACGCCGACTTTTTTAATTCCAGTCCACGAAAAGGAAAAGGCCGCAAATGCGGCCTTTTCCTTTGTTGCTTCTGGAAAGACGAAAATCTCTTTTCTACTAATCCTCAGCAAGCGTTTCTGAAGTCCTTAGTCTTTCAGGAAAAGCTCCGTTCTATCCAGAACCCGATCGCCAATCATTTTCCCACCGAGCGCCGGCTGGGTGCCAATAACTGTAATCGCAGCTCCTATCCCTCCAAAATCAGAACCGCCCAATGACGGTGTGTAGTCAACTATCAGATCACCAATCAGTGCGGTACCCCGGCCGAAATCCACTGACGTCGGAATACCGGTGACAAAAACCTCGGAAGCTCCAGGAATGTATCGGTAGCCGGTTCGAATTACAGCATCGGCGTTGATTGTGCCAGCACCGGAAATCTGTCCGCTCACCATTACGTAGTCACCCAGATGAAGGCCGCTCAATTGTAATGCGGGCATTGAAATCGTCTGGCCCAATGAACCAAATACACCTTCTGCAAGGTTCAGCGACTCAATCGGTCCCGCGAGTAAAAATCGAGTGGTGGATCCACCAGTGATTGCTCGCGACGATCCACCAGTGATTGCTCGCGACGATCCGCCAGTAATGGCTCGCGACGATCCGCCAGTAATGGCTCGCGCTGACCCGCCAGTGATCGCTTGTGACGATCCGCCAGTGATTGCTTGCGCTGACCCGCCAGTAATGGCTCGCGCTGACCCGCCAGTGATCGCTTGCGACGATCCGCCGGTAATGGCTCGTGCCGATCCGCCAGTGATTGCTTGCGACGACCCACCAGTAATGGCCGCAACATTGTTATCGCTATTTTCTGCAACTGCCATCATCGGCAGTGCAATTGCAATCAGCGACGCTCCCAGCATGCTTTGCATACTGGCGCCTCTTGCAGTGCGCATTTTCGCTCTCCTATTTAAGTCGAACTAATCCAACCCTTCCTTCTTCTTTTATTTGACCGTCATCCAATTCCGATCATCTCAATATTCGGGTTTCTTCTTGGTATCGCTATTGCTCTGGCGTTATCCCTCGATCCTTCAACAGGTCCCTAAGGGAAACTTTGTCTTCGCTTGCCTCGACGTAGTGAACCATGTACAGCCCAGTTCCTTTTCTAAATTCTTTCGACTTGTTATATCTTTCGTTGGTTGAAAACCAAACATCCAATTCTTCCAAAAACTCTTGCCCGCGAACTTTTATGTATTCGTCAAACATCCCTATAACATTTTCGGAGCATCCTTCGTCTGCATAAACAAGCCGATCAAAATATCCGCTTCCCTGGCCCTTCTTTTCAATGTTCATCGCCGCAGTCGAAAAAAACCTTTGGCCGATCTCTCCGAGCCGCACGATCAATTCCGGCGAAAGCGCAGTTGGCTCATATAGTCGACTAACCGCCTTGTAACGCTTGTCAATCTCGACAACTGATCCAGATCGCAGTAATTCGTTTAACATCTGCCGCGGTGCCATATCTCCGCTATAAGTTTTCACTAATCCGACAAAGCTCTGCTCATCTCCTTCGCTTGCCTCATATGGCAGCTCCAAGGGTATGCCGTACGGACCGGTGTAGTTTGGATCGCTGTACCAACCAGCCAATACTCTCTCTGGCCTGGAATACATTTTCTCTTGCTGACCAGATTCAAGAGCTCGATCAATTACGTTTTTGACCTCCTTTCGCGTGAGACCCGTCAATACCGCCACACGAGACTTGTTGAGCCGTTCATTAGTCTCAAAGTCTCGTAACGCTATTTCGACATAGACCTCTTTTGCAGCTTCGGCGAACTCCGCATGAGTAACACCCTGACTAATAAAAAGCTTTACTAGCGGCTTCAACATCGTTCGAAGCGCTTGAAGCAGATATTCCTTTACGTTCGAGCCCATTCAGCGCTCGTCTCCATTGGCATATGTAAAGTAATCGATATTTATGTTAACTGACAAGTTCGGATTGTATCCTTTTGTTTGTATTGAACAAGTCGGTTTCCCGGATGCTCTTCTTGCACATACTCTAAGTACGAAAACCATACCAACCTCGTCGCTGAGGTTTTGTCTAAACTCATTGTTTTCTTTAGGTTTTTTTGTGTAGATGCCCGAAATTTAGCATTATCTCGCGGTCTTCAGCCACCCTGCTATCGGCAAGAGACTTATTTCATGATTGTGCAAGAAAAGAGCCTTGCTACCTCAGATTTTCGTAACCAAAAGACCGAATTGCGCAAATTCTGGACCGGATTTGATCCAGATGCCCAAAACACACGTCACGTGGAATATCTAGGATTGTGGAGTCCACCGATGGGTGATATGTGCCAACTCTGATAGTTTTCAAAGAATCTCGAATGAGTATCGTGGGGTCACGACTACCAAGACCGCAATTACCAGAATTTAGTTGCGTTCGGGTCTTTTTCTTCAAAGTAATAGACCCCAACTACCACAATATTCTTGTCGTCATCGGACCCGTCATTCTCATGCAGGGTCTCATATGCAATAAACAGATCGTCTATAGACTCGGCCAATGCCGTTAGGCGATCGAGACTAATACGACGCAATCTCGGTACGTCAATTTTCCGAATTGACTGCGTGTAAGTATTGAATTGAGCCCAGGTATCATCGTCTCTATTCGGGTTCACATTGTGTGCGATCGTAGAAACAAGAGGATAAATTGCATGCACAACAGCGGTTATCAATTTTTCATGTCCTCCTTTCGGATGAATTACTCGACTTGCAGCTCGCAAATTGCCTTGTTCGTCTTCAATAATTGCTCCAACACGCTTCAATTCCGTTCTCATCGCGCCTGGCGGGATATCGCCGCCATACTTTCTTGCCAAACTAGAGAAGGAAACGCCTTCGCCGCTAAAGGGAAGTACGAGTGGACGCCCGGCAGAATCTAGATACTCATTGTCCGCGTGCCAACGATGAAGCATCTCGCTCAAAGGTGTGGACTTGACGACAACGGAGAGGTCGCCTTTTTCAATTTTTTCTCTCACGCGTCGAACTTCCTTGCGTGTAAGTCCGGTCATCACGGCAACGCGAGAAATATTGGTCGGTCGCCCCCTTAGACCATA
>SMVB01440934.1_pt1 | contig 25664 bp, 21 predicted proteins | sample 2456461 | NCBI WGS metagenome assembly SMVB01 (sample SAMN11095934, study PRJNA526329) | marine sediment metagenome | biome: Marine sediment; feature: Surficial sediment; material: Deep marine sediment; isolation source: Hadal surficial sediment | place: Pacific Ocean | collected 2014-05 | depth...
GGAGACGTTGATCGCGTTCAGGATCACCGACTGGCGAGCGAGCACGATCTCGATTTCAGCGCCATCGAAGAGCAGATGGAGATCGTCGATCGGTGAGACTTCGAGTGGATCCGCGACGGCGACCCGCAGCACACCTTCGGAGACCCAGCCCAGCGGAAGGATCCGGTGCTGTTTGGCAAAGGTGATCGGGACGCGTGCCAAGAGCGTCTCGTCGATCTCGTCGGGGTCGATCGCGGCGACGACCGGCAGCCCCAGCTGATGGCCCAGAGCGTGAAGCACCTCGTCGGCATTCAGGAAGCCCTCCTCGATGAGGACATCCGCAAGCCGCTCATGACTCTCGGCCTGGCGCAGGCGGGCTTGCTCGAGCTGCTCGGGCGTCAGCCGGGTCTCGCGCAGGAGCGTCGCACCGAGTTCCAGGCTCTCGCCTGGACTGCTGCCGAGCGGATCGTCGTGGATCCCCAGGCTCACCGTTCATCTCCGCGCAGGATCGTCACCGAGGACTGGTAACCGTAAGCGGATTCCAGGGTCTGCGCCGCCCGATCTGCGTCCCAGAGATCCTGGAAGGGGCCGATCTGGATCGTGAAGACGATCCGGCCGTCGGATTCGCTCGACACCAGGCTTCCGTCGTAGCCGGCATCGATCAGCAGCGTCAGGGTCTCGGTCGCCTCCCTTTCGTTGAGGAATGTGGCGACCTGGACGGCGTAGCGCCGTGCGCCCGCCTGGGCGCGCCGTTCGACTTCGGCGTCGCGGGCAGCGCGGGACTCGGCTCGCTGCTCTTCGAGTTCGCGCATGCGGTCGATCGGGTAGCGCGCGCCATGCCGCGTCAGGGCTTCTGCGACGGCGAAATCCCTGCCCGACGTCGGCTGTTTCCAGTCGGCGAGCTCTGGGAAGTCCTTGCTGTCCCCGAGTCGATCCTCGAGTTGGAGTCGCTTTCGGATCGTTTCGCGTTCGAGGTCCTCGGCGTTGCGGATGATATGCGGTGTGAGAAAGATCAGGAGATTCGTCTTTCGGAGTTCCTCCGTCTTGGTCTTGAAGAACCATCCGATCCAGGGAATGTCGGAGAGGAAGGGAACGCCGTTCACGTTTTCGGTGTAGGTTTCGCTGATCAAGCCACCGATCGCGACGGTCTCGCCGTCGTTCACGACAACCGTGTTTTCGATCCGCCGGTTGCTGAGCGCCACGCCGACTTCCTCGGGGTCTCCGAGTCCCGGGATGTTGTTGACCTCGGTGATCTCCTGGAAGATCGTCAAACGAACCGTGTCCCCCTCGCTGATCTGGGGCGTGACGCGCAGGGTCACGCCGACGTCCTGACGTTCGACGTTGACGGACCGGGCTAGATTGTCGCCGCCCACGGCAGCGTCGGTTCGGCCGGTCACGATCGGGATGTTGTCGCCGACGATGATCTCGGCCTCCTCGTTGTCCGAGGTCAGGATATGCGGGGCGGAGACGATGTTGATGTCGTTGTCGTTCATTTCCGCGTTGACGCGTATTCCGATGCTCTTTCCGTTGCTCTGGGGGTTGAAGAATCCTGCGCGAGAGGGATCGAACGCGTCCCGCGGATCATCGAACGAGCCGCTGCGCGCCAATGCGGCCAGTGCGGATCCTCCCGGCACGAAGGCCGCGCCGGTCTGGAATAACAGGTCGGTATCGCCGTTGATGATCCGGTAGGCGACATCGAATCCGAGGCGAAGGCTGTCCGTGACGTCGACCTCGACGATGAGGACCTCGACGAGCACCTGCGGTCGCGAGACGTCGAGTTTCTCGATGACCTGCTTGAGCGTCTCGTAGCCCTCCTTGCTGGCCTTGATGACGAGCGAATTGGTGGCGGGATCGGCCGTGACAGTGATCCCTTCGTCGAGGGGCGTGACGGACGAGCGGAGGCTCTGGACCGTGTTGGAGGCGGCGCCGGGCAGCGAAGATCGCGACGAGCGGCTGCCGCCGCCGCCGAGAAGCGAATTCAGCGTTTCGGAGAGTTCTTCGGCGTCGGCGTGGCGCAGGTAGTAGACCTGGATGCGGCCCTCGCCGGTAACCGGGATGTCGAGCTTGCGGACGAGCTTGCGGATATCGGCGAGCTGCTGACGCGAAGCCAACACGAGCAGGGAGTTCGTACGCTCGTCGGGAAGGATTCGGACGGTCGGCCCGATCGTGGCGGCAGCGTCCGAGGTATTGGTCGTGGTCGAGGTGCGTCGTCGCGATCGGGCGCGGCGCTGCGCGGCCGTCGCCCCCCCCGCGGCGGAGGCCACTTCGGCCCCGTAGATCTCGGAGAGCTGCTCGGCGAGGATTGCGGCATCGGCGTACTCGATCTTGAGGACGGCGAGTTCTCGTCGGTAGCTCTCGACGTCGAGCGCATCGAGGATCGAGAGCAGTCGGCGGATATTGCTTTCGCTGTCGGTGACGATGATCGTATTCGTTGCTTCATAGGCGACGAGCGAGGCATCCTTGGAGATCAGTGGCTTGATCGTCTGGGTGATCGCGGCGGCATCGATGAAGCGCAGCGGGACGAGGCGGGTGACGAATCGGTCGCGATTACGCGAGGGTCGATTGTCCTTGATCGTGTCGATGCTCGATTCCTTGATATCGCGAATCGGAATGATCTTGTAGGTGTTGCCCGGCCCGAGCACGAGCGAGAAACCCTTGACCTTGAGCACCGACTCGAAGACCGCGAAGGCTTGATCGATGGTGACCTGGGTGGGGGAGACGATCGTGACGCGACCGCGCACGCGATCGTCGTAGATGAAGTTGTATCCGGTCAGGCGCGAGATCGTGTCGATGACGACCGGGAGCTCGACGTCGGCGAAGTCGAGGGAGACGAGCTCCTCCTCGGGTTCTCCCGCGGCACCGGTCTGCGCCTGGGCGGTCCCTGCTGTGACGAAGATCGCGATTGCGCCGATCACGAAGATCGACAGAAACGCCGTCCTTCGCCGCCGGGTCGCGCCGGGTGATTCACCGATCATTCGTGTACTGCGCTCGAGGCACACGCTATTACTGCTCCATGATTTCGCTGGCGGAAGCCGAGAGGATGACCGCTTCGTTACCGCGTTTCGCGGACACATTGATTTCTTGTGCGGTGGCAAACTCGTCGAAGATCGCACTGGTCGCTTCCAGTCGGTCGATCACGATTCCGTTCACCTCGGTAATCACGTCACCGTTCACGAGGCCGATTTTTTCGAACACACTGTTGGGCTTGATCGCGTCGACCTTCATGCCCTGCATTTCGCCCGCCTCGTTGTAGTCGGGCACGATTCGCGCGGAGGAGAGGATGCGGGAGAGGCCCTGGCCGTCGCTTCCGTTCAGGGTCTTCAGCCGATCGTTGAGGCTTTCCTTTGCCTTTCGGGGCCTGCGTCGGGCCTGGCGAGCGTTGCGCTTCGGTTTGGCTCGTATTGCGCTCGCGTCGTCCTGGTGGAGCGAGAGCTCTTCGGTGCGCCCGGCGTTGTCGAGGATGACGCGGCGGCGCTCGATCGCGATGACCTTGACGCGATGGTGGCCTTCCAATCGGTCGCCGACGGCGACGACGAGATGTTTCCGGGTCTGCTCGTCTTCGATCGCGGCCCGGGAGCGTTGTTCGTTCGAAGCGGCCGCGGTTCCGAGCAGGCGCAGTGGCAGTTTCGTGGCGGTGAGCGGCACGTCGGAGTCGCTGACGTCGCCGACCTGGCTGTCGCCGGAGAGCTGGGCGCCGAAGAGATTCCGATCGAGAATGACACGGGGGGAGACCGCGGGGGCTTGGGCCGTCGATTCGGCTCGGATCGCAGCAGGCTGGACGGCCGAGGGTTCGAGCGCTTCGGCGCCGATTTCAGTTACGACGTCCGCGACCAGGTAGCAACTGGCCACCAGTAACACGGCGTTGAGCGCCTTGATTAACCAGGGACCCATCCCGCTATTCGTCCTCCACGCTTCGTGTCATGCGACTGACGAGCAATTCCGCAGATCGCACGTAGCTCGGGAATTGCGGTGATCGACCGCGCTCGATCCATCGGCGTCTCGAGGGCCCTGCAATATAGCCGGGCCCCCAGTCCATCTCCATTTAAACCATCGGAAATTCAAGCGGTTACTGGAGATGTTTCATAGTGGCTGTAGGTTGATTCCGACTCTCTCCGAACGCTTGAATGTGGACCCCGAGCAGGATTCGTGGGTTCCCCGGGAGCCGCTGCGGAGAGTGGGAGGGCGAGCGGTGGGGATCCCCCCGCGATTTCGCGTCGGAGGGAGTGGCCAGCCGTCACATTTCGTGGGATACAAGGAAAATCGGGCTGCCCGATTGACATGGGCGCCCCCGTCCCCAGATTTGGCGCCGAATTCAACGCGGACGGACTGGATTCTAGCCCCCACCGCGAACCGAACACATTGGTACACGACGGAGGCTGTCCTCCGAACAGGGACGAGGCGAAAAAAATGGCGGACGAAGGCAAAATCATCGGAATCGATCTGGGCACGACCAACTCGGTGGTGTCCGTGATGGAAGGCGGTCAACCCACGGTGATCACGAACGAGGAGGGCGGCCGAACGACCCCCTCGGTCGTTGGATTCTCGGACGACGGCGAGCGGCTGGTCGGTGCGATTGCCCGGCGCCAGGCGGTCACCCACCCGACGCAGACGATCTACTCGATCAAACGATTCATGGGCCGGCGCCTCGACGAGGTTCCGGAGGAGACGAGGCTGGTCCCGTACGAGGTCGTCGAGGGCAAGGACGGCAGCGTTTCGGTCAAGATCGAGGACCAGCTCTTCGCCCCGCCCGAAATTTCCGCGATGATTCTCGGCAAGCTGAAATCCGCGGCCGAGGCCTACCTCGGGACGACCGTGACCAACGCGGTGATCACCGTGCCGGCGTATTTCAATGACGCCCAGCGCCAGGCGACCAAGGATGCCGGCAAGATCGCCGGGCTCGACGTCAAGCGCATCATCAACGAGCCGACCGCGGCCGCGCTTGCCTACGGGCTCGACAAGAAGGAGGACGAGAAGATCGCCGTCTTCGACTTTGGCGGCGGTACTTTCGACATCTCGATCCTCGAGGTCGGCGAGAACATCGTCGAGGTGAAGGCGACGAACGGCGATACGCATCTGGGCGGTGATAATCTCGACCAGCGTGTGATCGACTATCTGGTCGAGGAGTTCCAGAAGGACCAGGGCATCGACCTGCGCAAGGACCCGATGGCGGTCCAGCGTCTGCGAGAAGCCGCGGAAAAGGCCAAGATCGAGCTTTCCACGGCCCAGGCCTCGGATATCAATCTTCCGTACATCACTGCGGACCAGAGCGGGCCCAAGCATCTCACGCTGAAGCTCACTCGCGCGAAGTTCGAACAGCTGATCGATGATCTGGTCGAGCGAAGTCTCGAACCCTGTCGAAAGGCGCTCGCGGATGCGGGGCTCAAGGCCGCTGATATCGATGAAATCGTGCTCGTCGGAGGCACCACGCGGATACCCCTCGTGCAACAGAAGGTGCAGGAGCTCTTCGGCAAGGAACTGAACCAGACGGTCAATCCAGACGAGGTCGTCGCAATCGGCGCGGCGATCCAGGGGGGAGTGCTCGCCGGGGACGTGAAGGACGTTCTGCTCCTCGACGTCACTCCGCTTTCGCTCGGAATCGAAACACTGGGGGGTGTCACGACCAAGCTGATCGAGCGAAACACGACGATTCCGACGAAGGCCCAGCAGGTCTTCTCGACCGCGGCAGACAACCAGCCCCAGGTCGAGATCCGGGTGCTTCAGGGCGAACGTGAAATGGCCACGGACAATCGGGAGATCGGACGTTTCATCCTGGACGGAATCCCGCCGTCACCCCGCGGTGTGCCGCAGGTCGACGTGGTCTTCGACATCGATGCCAACGGCATCCTGTCGGTGAACGCCACGGACAAGGCGAGTGGCAAGGAACAGTCGATTCGCATCGAAGGCAGTGGCGGGCTCGACTCGAGCGAGATCGATCGAATGGTCGCTGAGGCGGCGAACAACGCCAGTGCCGACGCCGATCGACGCGAAACGATCGAGAAGAAGAACCAGCTCGACAGCATGATCTATCAGGCCGAGAAGATGATCGCGGAGAACGCCGAGAAGCTCGACGAGGCCGACAAGACGGTGCTCGAAGCGGCGCTCACGGATGCGAAGGCGGATCTCGAATCCGGAGATGCCGCGAAACTCGACGCCGCGCGACAGCGAGTCGAAGCGGAACTGCACAAGATTGCCGAGAAGCTCTACAAGAGTGAATCGGCGGGCCCCGAGGGCGGAACGCCTGCGGATACGAGTGCTTCGGGTGCCGATTCCAAGGCGGGGACCGGCGCAGACGACGATGTGATCGACGCCGAATTCACCCAGGAGAATGAAGATTCCTGAGAAGAGCCGCCCCCATCCTCTCGTCGAACTCTACGGCGAATTCCCCGACCGATTGCGTGGGGACCGTTGGCAGCCCTCCGCGGACGTGTTCGAGACTGCGGCGGAGGTCGTCGTTCGTTTCGAGGTGGCGGGCGTTCGGGGTGAAGACCTTCGCGTGAACGTCGAGGGGTCGGTTTTACGGCTTAGAGGAGTACGGCGGACACCGCCGTCGGGGCCCATCGATCAGTTGCAGCAGATGGAGATCTCGTTCGGTCCTTTCGAGCGAGAGATTACGATTCAGGCTTCTTTCGAGCCCGATGCGATTCGAGCGCGCCTGGTCGACGGGTTTCTGGAGGTACGGATCCCCAAGCAAAATCCGAGCAAGCGAAAACTCGAGGTCGAGTCGGAATAGTCGCCGTCCGAGACGGACCGCGATTCGAGAATGAGCGGAGATCGTGCCGAGGGGTGCGATTCGAGGTGGGGCAGATCGATGGAAGACGAAGGACAGACCGAAGAACAGCTCGTTGGAATGGAGATTCAGGTCGGGAGTGGTCCGGACGAGGATGTCGAAGATCTGGCGGATCTGCCGGATGAATTGCCGGTACTCCCGCTCAAGAACACCGTGCTCTTTCCCTACCTGCTCTCGCCCCTGTTGGTGAATACGCCGGCCTCGCAGCGACTGATCGACGACGTGCTCGTACGGCCCGACCGTTTGATGGTGTGTACCGCGGTCAGGCGCGAGATCAGCGGACCACCCGGCGCCGACGATGTCTACGGGGTGGGGACGGTCCTGCGCATCGTGAAGATGCTGAAATTCCCGGACGACTCGTATCGGCTTCTCGTGCAGGGTGTCGCCCGAGTCGAGCTCGGGCGTTTCACGGAAACCGATCCCTTCCTGCGCGCCGAAATCTCGCGCATCGATGAGGTCGGTGAATTCGATGATTCGGTCGAGATGACGGCTCTCCTGCGCAGCGTCGCGCAGCAATTCAGCACGCTGGTTTCCGAGAGTTCACGACTCTCCGACGAGTTGCAGTTGCTCGTTGCCAACCTCGACGATCCGTCGAAGCTCGCGGATCTCGTGGCTTCGAACCTCGACCTCGATGTCGCGGGCAAGCAGCAGATCCTGGAGGCCAACCACGTCGGCATCCGTCTGCGTCTGGTCCTGGACCAGCTCTCGAAGGAGACCGAGGCACTTCAGATCGAGACGGAGATCAAACAGAAGGTCCAGAACGAGATGGGCAAGACGCAGCGCGAATACATGCTGCGTCAACAGCTCGATGCGATTCGCCGAGAACTCGGGGAGAGCGAGGACGACGAGGAAGAGGTCGAGCGGCTCCGGAATGAAGTCGAATCCTCGGGCATGCCCGAGGAAGCCTACACCCAGGCAACCCGCGAGCTCGATCGTTTCGCGCAGACGCCTTCGGCCGCGGCCGAACATGCGGTCATCCGGAACTACCTCGAGTGGATGGTCTCGCTCCCCTGGAACGAATCGTCCGAGGATACGCTCGATGTCAAGGCTGCGCGAGAGATCCTGGATGCGGACCACTTCGGTCTCGAAAAGATCAAGGATCGAATCATCGAATACATCGCGGTCCTCTCGCTGAAGCGCGACTTGACCGGCCCGATCCTGTGTTTTGTCGGCCCTCCCGGAACGGGCAAGACTTCGCTCGGCAAGTCCGTTGCGCGCGCGCTCGGACGGCAATTCGTACGGATTTCCCTGGGCGGCGTGCGGGACGAAGCCGAAGTCAGGGGGCATCGCCGAACCTATGTCGGCGCGTTGCCCGGACGCTTCGTGCAGGGTCTTCGGAAGGCGGGCACTCGCAATCCGGTCATCGTGCTCGACGAGATCGACAAGGTCGGTGCCGATGGCCGGGGCGATCCTTCGTCCGCGCTGCTCGAGGTCCTCGACCCGGAGCAGAATTCCGAGTTCAGCGACCACTATCTCGAGGTTCCTTTCGACCTTTCCCAGGTCCTCTTCATCGCGACCGCGAACGTCATGGATACGGTTCCGCCGGCGCTGCGCGACCGGATGGAGGTGATCGAACTTCCCGGGTACACGCTCGAGGAGAAAGTCGAGATCGCGAAGGGATTCCTGATCCCCCGCCAGGTCGAACGCAATGGAATCGGCGAAGCGGGCTTCGAATTGACCGAGGGCGCGATTCGCAAGCTCATCGAGAGCTACACGCGCGAGGCGGGTGTGCGAAACCTCGAACGCGAGATTGGCTCAGTCTGCCGCAAGGTCGCGCGCAAGCTCGCCGAGGGTGAGGCCGAGGGTCCGACGGTGGTCGACGAGGAGGCTGTGAGCGAGCTTCTCGGGCCGGTCAAAATGGAGCCCGATCTGGCCGAAGACGACATCGAACCGGGTATTGCGGTGGGTCTCGCCTGGACCCCGACCGGCGGCGACATCCTCTTCATCGAGTCGACCCAGATGAGCGGACGCGGGGATCTCAAGCTCACCGGCTCGATGGGCGACGTGATGCGGGAATCCGTCGAGGCGGCGCGCTCCTGGTTGAGAAACCACGCCGACGAGTATGCGCTTGATCCCGAATCCTTCGATGTTCATGATATCCACGTCCATGTGCCCCAGGGTGCGGTGCCGAAAGATGGGCCCTCGGCGGGGATTGGAATGGTTTCGTCCCTGGCCTCGCTCCTCACCGGGCGAGCGACGCGCCCGCGACTCGCCATGACGGGTGAAATCACCCTGCGTGGGAAGATTCTGCCGGTCGGAGGCATCAAGGAGAAAGTCCTGGCCGCGAAGCGGGCTGGGATCACCTGTGTAGTTCTGCCCGAGCGGAACCGGCGTGATATCGAAGAGATCACCAACGGACTGTTGGATGGACTGGACCTTCAGTTTGTCGGTACGATCGACGAAGCGCTTCAGCATACGCTTGTCGAGGCATAGGTGACGTCCGCGATCACGCCCGAGGCGTAGCCTCGAGGCCGCGCGCGACGTGCGGGTCGAGGTTGGGAGGATTTCGTGTCGCGAGTCGGTTCTGTATTTCTGATTGGTCTTCTGATGCTGGGCTGTGTCACCCGGTCGACGTACGACGCGCTCCACGCGGAGCGTGAGACCCTCGCGCGCGAGCGCGATGAACTCGCGTCGAACGTTGCGCGTCTCGAGATCGAACGAGACAGCCTCGAAGAACAATTCATCGAAGCCCAGGAATCGTATGAGGACGAGCGGATCGTCCGAACAGCGCTCGCGGACGACTACTCTTCGCTCCAAAAGGAGGCGGCGGATCTCGACGCGAACTTCAGTGCAGAGCGGATCGCGCGGATGGCTGCGGCGACAGCACTCGCGGCGCGAGAAACCGAAATCGCGGGCATGCAGACGATCTACGACGAACTCGTCAGCGATCTCGAGTCGGAGGTGTCCTCGGGGCAGATCGAGATCGAGCGCCTGCGTGAAGGCCTGCGGCTCTACGTTTCGGATGATGTTCTCTTTGCGTCGGGTTCGGCCGAGTTGGACGCGCTCGGGCGTGAGGTGCTCGAAAAGGTCGCTGCGCGACTCATGGATCTGGACGATTTCATCGAGGTCCGCGGCCATTCCGATGATCGGCCGATCCGAGGAGCGCTCGCGAAACGCTTTCCCTCGAACTGGGATCTCGCGGCGGCTCGCGCTGCCCGGGTCGTTCGGTTGTTCGAGGAGCGGGGCGTGCCCGGGAATCGCCTTGCGGTCATGTCGCTGGGGCCGAACGATCCGATCGCGCCGAACGACACGCCCGGCAACCGCGCGCTGAACCGTCGGATCGAAATCCGCCTCGAACCGCGTGACCAGCCCTCGCCGGCGGCGTTGCCCGCGGAGGATTCCGAGAGTTGAAGCCATCATGAATCCTGCGATGGGGCCCTCCTGGTTCTCGCTGTTCTCCCGGGCCCTCGTGTTGTTGACGGTGATCGCGCATGCGGCGGGCGTCTACCTGCTTCGCCGGGCCGTTTTGCGGGGCTTCCTCAAGCGCGATGAGGACTGGCTCATCGCTCGCTATCGCAGTTTCGCCGCGCGATTCGTTCGAATTGCCTGCGAGTTTCGAGGCGGCCTGATCAAGCTCGGGCAGGTGGCGAGTCTTCGCGTCGACGTGATCCCCGACGTGATGACCGAGGAATTGGTCAAGCTCCAGGACCGGGTGCCGCCCCATCCCTTTCCGGAGATCGCCTATCAGATCGAGCGAGAACTCGGTCGGCCACCCGGGGAACTCTTCGCGACATTCGACGAGAGGCCCGTCGCCTCGGCGAGTCTCGGGCAGGTCCATCGCGCCCGGGATCGTGCGGGGCGGGATGTTGCGATCAAGGTGCTCTACCCGGGCGTCGAACGATCCGTCGCAATCGATCTTCACATGGCGAAGCTGGCGCTCTGGCTCTTCAACCCCTTCGTGCCGCCGGACCTGCTCTCGATTCACGCTCAACTCGCCGCGTCGATTCGTGGAGAGATGGACTACATCGCCGAGGGCCGGGCCGCGGACAGGATTCGCGAGAATCTGTCGGAAGACGCGGCACTCTTCGAGCAGCTTCGCGTACCGCGGATCGATTGGGAGACCACATCTCGCCGGGTACTCACGATGGAATTCATCGAGGGGGACAAGATCAACGATCGCGCGGCGCTCGAGGCCCGTGGCATCGACGTTTCTGCGGCCGTGAAGGTCGCGACGCGGGCCTTCCTTCATCAGATGTTTCGCAACTACTTCTTCCACTGCGATCCGCATCCCGGCAATCTGCTCGTCGATCTCGAGGGCCGCGTCGCGATCATAGACTTCGGCATGAACCAGTCGATCGAACCCGAGATCATGGATGGCATCCGCAAGAACGTGCTGGCCGCGGTGACCCGCAACGAGGATCTCTGGGTCGACAGCATGATCGAGGTGGGAATCATTCGAGAAGAGGATCGCGAGGCCGCGCGGGGTCTGGCGCAGATGTCGATGGATCCGACCTACTACAATCTAACGCCGGCGGAGCTTTCGGAGCTCGACTTCGGAGACTATTTCGATCGGATGCGCGAGCACATGTGGATGTTGCGAAGCTTCCGCTTGCCCGATGGGCTGGTTTCGTGGGCGCGCGCTTTCTCACTGCTCTATGGCCTGGCAGCCGAATTGGCGCCGGGGATTCGACCGCTCGACATCGTCGGTCCCTATGTCCTGGAGTTCCTGCAAGGACGGCCGCCGGCGGAGCCGGACGCGGCCGACTGATCGGCGCTCGAGGCGACACGAGACCCTGCGCACGCGTGCCAGAGGCGTGTTAGCTTCCGCGATCTGATTTCGCTGGGACCTGGTTTGACCGGTTGCGAACCCGATGGAAAACACATGTTGCCGGTGCGTTGGGAATGAGGGGCAACAACCGAAACAGAGCCAGGACAGAGCCAAGAGAGGGGGAGATCGGACATGTCGATCAATGCAGAGGAGTTTCGCGCGGCGATGGGGGCGTGGCCGAGTGGCGTTACGATCATCACGTCACGGAACGGAGACACGATCCATGGCATGACCGTTTCCGATTTCAGTGGCGCTTCCCTCGATCCGCCGCTTGCGCTCGTCTGCGCGGCCAAGACGTCGGTGACGACCGGTGTGATCGAGGAAGGCAAATGCTTCGGAGTCAACGTGCTCCGCGTCGATCAGGACGCACTCTCGAATAAATTCGCGTCCACGAAAGACGAGTTCAAGCGCTTCGAAGGTGTCGAAACATTCGAGGGCAAGACCGGAGCGCCGCTGTTGTCCGGAGCGCTCGTCAATCTCGACTGTCGCCTGGTCGCTGTCCACGACGCGGGCGATCACGTCCTGTGTGTGGGTGAAATCGAGGAAGCCCACGTGCGCGAAGGCGAGCCGCTGGTTTTCTTCCGCGGCGGCTACGGGCGTTTCGAGCCGAGCGCCTAGCTTCCGTCCGGATCGCGCTCGAGCTGGCGGTCGACCGCTTGCTGGAGCTGCTGCAAGCTCTTCGGAATCCGCCCCGCGAGTTCCCATGCGTCCGGCACGAGTGCCGGATCATGGATGATTCCGAAGTGCAGCTCGCCGCAATAGCTCAGCACGGTGATGTTTAGTCCCTGCGTCGGTGCGAGCAGCGAGATCGGAACGACCTGCTCGATATGCGCGCTCGCGCAGTAGAGGGGGAAGGGCGCCATTGGCACGTTCGACACGACGGCATTCGCGGGTAGCGGAATCCGGTCGCCCGCGGCGGCCGCTGCTCGCATGAGAAGCCCAAGCGCGCCCGGAAGGAGTGCTTCGCTCATCATTCCGATGAGATCGAAGGACTCTCCGTCTTTGGCCTTCTGCTTGGCTTCGGTCGCCTTTTCGTGGATCTCGAGGAGTCGCTCGATTGGATCCTCGATATGGGTTGCCCATTGGACCGGCATCTCGCGGACCTGATTGCCGAGCGAGGTGTCGTTCGCGTTCCGCGTCGAGCAGGGTACGGAGGCCACCAGGGACGCCTCGGGCAATTCGTTTCGCGCGGCCAGATAGTCTCGCATCGCTCCGGAGGTGATGGCGAGGATGACGTCGTTGACCGTTGTGCCCAACGTGTTCTTGATCCGCTTGACCTCGTCGAGGGACACGGTCGACCAGGCGAGCCCGCGATGCATTCCGACGATGCCGTTGAACGGAGTGCGCGGAGCGAGAGCGGACGCTTCAGCCGTCGGGGAGGCTTCGGCGTTGTCGGGTCGCGGCTCCGTCCGATCAGCGTCTGCGCGGTCCGGTCGCCAGGCGGAGAACACACTCTTGAGCGCGTCCCCGATATATTTGTACTGCTTCCGGGGAAGCTCGGCGGCATTGCGTAGCGCGCGCTCGAAGATCGCGCGGTTGTCGACTGGATTGCCCGCTCGAGCGGTGTCTTCGATTTCTGCAGGGACCGGGCGAACGGCGTCCGGAGTCAGGTCGAAGAGCTGCTCGCTCAGATTCGCGCCGGAGGCTCCGTCCATCATGCAGTGGTGCATCTTCCAGAGCAGCACGTAGCGGCCGCCGGGCAGGCCTTCGATCAGGGTCATCTCCCACAGCGGGCGTGATCGATCCAGCGGGCGTTCGAAGATTCGTCCGACGAGTTTGCCGAGTGCTTCGGGAGAATAGGGCGCGGGAATCGCGATCTGGTGCAGGTGATCTGCCGGGTCGAATCCTTCGCGTCGCACCCAGTAGGGTCGGTCGAGCCCAAAGGGGACCTCCTGTAGCTGCCACGAGAATCGATCGTAGGGGCCGAGTCGATCTCGAATGAACTCGACGAAGGAGTCGTAGGAGAAATCCAGCCCGTCTGTCGGGTTGAGGAACGCGAGTCCGCCGATATGCGCGGGAAGCTCGGGGGTTTCCATCGAGAGGAAGACTGCGTCCTGGGGGGTGAGCTGTTGCATCTCGGGTCTCCGGGGGCTGGGAACGAGGAATGCTGCGGTGTGCGGTGAGGAAAATACATGTTATCTTAATAAAATCAAATGTTTTCTATTGATTGATTGCAAATTTCTGAGGATTCCGTCACAATTTCCGAGTTGCGAATGGGATCCTGCTGAGGATCGTGGCCTTTGGGGGGCAACGATCTCCACCGAGGAAGCCAGGCTGGGAGCGATCCGGGCTCGCGATCAGGATCGGAGATCGATCGGAAATGGATCGAACGTCGATTCGATGCCGATCGAAAATGGGGGACCGAAATCGTGGCCGGGGCCGAAATGACCAGAACGGACGCTGCCGAGCGAAAGCCGGGTGAGGCGAAGCCCAGAAAAAGGGCCGCCGCCTCTCGCCTGGACGACGCCCGCGCGCGCATGTACCAGAAACTGATCTTCGAATCCGCCGAGTGCGTGTTTGGCGAGAAGGGCTTCGAAGGGGCCACGATGCAGGACATCGCCTCTGAGGCGGGCGTTTCGCTCAAGACGGTCTACTCGAGCTTTCCCGGGAAACGGGAACTCTACGGCGCGATCATGCACGCTCGCGGGCGGGCGATGCTTGAGGCGGTCGATGCGGCCCGGGCCGAGGTGTCCGAACCGCTCGAAAAGCTCGTCGTCGGAACGAGAGCCTTCGTCCGCTTCCTCTTCGACCACGGTGACTGGATGCGCATCAACGTGCGAAGCCGCCTCTCCTGGGCCATCCGGCCGGAAGAGCGATTGGCTGCTCAGTTGTGGGACGAGGGCCAGGAGGGCCATCGTGAATTGCTTCAGGCGGGGATCGAAACGGGTATCTTTTGCGACGAGGAGCCGATCGAGACAGCGCTGATGATCAACGCACTCACGCGTGTACAGGTGGCCCACGCGATGGCGCAGGGAGAGACCGACGCCGAGGCCGTGGCCGATCGATTGATTCCACGTATTCTGCGCATGGTTTGTCTGGACGGAGTCGGACTCCGGGAGGCGGGATGAGTAGTGTTATTCGATGGATGACCGCTCCGGCGATCGAGATCGCGGCGATGGTGAACGACACGGCGGCCGTGTTGCGCCGGGAGCAGCGGTATCGCGATGTTCCCGCCGTGGAGCCCAACGCGGGACTGGTGGCCGAGACGCTGATCGATGGCACTTTCTCGTTGCTCGTGAGCTTGCTCGTCGGCGTTCCCGAATCGCAACAGGTGCGTCGGGGCCACCAGGAACTCCTGGCGATGCAGGAATTCATCGAGCGCAATGGCTGGTTCGCCAGTCCCGAGCAATATCACCAGACTCCGCCGGCGCTGGACTCGCCTCAGCTCACGCCGAAGCGGACGAAGGGGCTGCGGGGCGGCACGGACTACGTCGAGATGCTCTTCGAGAGCGAATACGAGCCGCACCCGGGTGAACCGGGTCGCGAACGCTGGCTGGCGCACGAGGAGAATGGGACGTCGGCTGCCTACGTGCTGGAACACGAGGGCGTCGATCGACCCTGGATCGTGTGCACCCACGGCTTCGGCATGGGACAAGCGTCCGCGAATATGCAGGGTCTCTCCGCGGTCTGGATCCACGAGGAACTCGGGCTGAATGTGCTGATGCCGGTGCTCCCGCTCCACGGCCCCCGTTCCAGTACGCGCTTCAGCGGGGGTGGGCTGCTTCAACCCGAATTCGCAAATATGCTGCATATGTTCTCCCAGGCGGTCTGGGACATCCGGCGGCAGGTCAGCTGGATTCGCTCGAGGTCCGATGCGCCGGTCGGACTCTACGGGATTTCGCTCGGTGGCTGCGCCGTCTCACTCGCGTCGGCTTTCATCGATGATCTTTCGTGTGTGATCGCGGGCATCCCGGCGGTCGACTTCACCTCGCTCGCGCGGGACAACGAGCCCTGGGCCTATCATGCCTACGGTGGAGATCTGCAGACAGACTGGGCGCTCGTGCACAAGGTGATGCACCCGGTCTCGCCGCTGACCTTCCAACCCAGGATGCCCGTCGAAAAGCGGTATATCTACGCCGGTGTTGCGGATCGGATCGCGCGACCGGATCAGGCGCGCGCCCTCTGGCGCCATTGGGGCAAGCCCGAGATCGAGTGGATGTCTTCGGGCCATGTCCTCGCTTCGATGAAACCCGAGCTCAAGCCCTTCATTCGAAAGGTCGTGGCTCGACATCTATTCGAGCCCGGCGCCGCGCCCTTCGCGACGGACGTGAACGAGCCAGAGGAAGAGACGGACGGATCGCGCGCGAGCGCCTAGCGCGGCACGCATTCGTCCCAAACATCGGGCGAAGAGCGTTCGGAGAGGATCGGGGACCTCGCGCAGCGTCCCGGGCCGAGTGAACGGGGAGAGAGAGCTTTGGGACGAGTGTTTTACGAGCGATTGTCTGACGAGAGCGCGGGTTATCTGGCGAATGAGTCTTCGCGTCGACGCGAGCACACCGCGATGATCCTCGTCTTCGAATCGGCCGGCCTGGCGACCAAGGGAGGCGGCGTCGATTTCGATCGGATTCGAGAGATCGTCTCGTCTCGCTTATCCGAGCTGCCGAGACTCCGGACGAAGCTACGGCGGGTGCCGCTCGACGGGCATCCGGTCTGGGTGGACGATCAAGACTTCAATCTCGACTATCACCTGCAACAGTCGAGTCTTCCGCGTCCGGGCAGTCAGGATCAGCTTTGCCGAACCGCGTCGCGCATCGCCGCCACGCGCCTCGACCGCTCGCGTCCGCTCTGGGATTGCTGGGTGATCGAAGGACTCGCCGGAGGTCGCTTTGCGCTCGTGCTGAAGATGCACAAGGCCCTCGCGCATCTCGAGGGTGCCGATCTGCTGCGGGCGATCTTGTCGGCGAACGACGAGCCCACGCCCGGCACCAAGGTGCGTTACCACGCGCGCCCGGCACCGTCGCCCGTCGAACTCTTCAGGACGGAGGTATTAGGCCGTTGGAGTCCGTCCCGGCGAATTCTGGGCCGCGCGTTTCATTTCTTTCGGACGCCGGGCCGAGCGGGTCGCGAACTGCAACAACAGGCCGAGAGAATGCTGCGCGTGATGGGCTACAAGCTGCGGCCGGCCGGGGAGTCCCCCTTCGATGGGAACCTGAGTCCGCATCGCTCCTTCTCCATCCAGCAGGTCGACCTCGCGAGTGTGCAGACGATCAGACATTGCTTTGGCGGTACGGTCCACGACGTCGTACTCGCGATCCTGACGGGCGCGCTGCGGCGTTTCGTCAAAGAGCTGCACGTCAGCCCGGCGACCGTCGACCTTCGAGGGGTGACGCCGATTCTCGACTCGGCGGGTGAGGAGGCGCACGCCTGGATCCTCGAGCTGCCGATCTGGGAGGAATCGGGAGAGGGTCGGTTGGAACTCCTCTCCGAACAGACCCGACGCATCCGAGCCGAAGCCGATGTGGCGTCCGGCGAATCCCTGTCGGCCGGGGACGAGTGGAACGCCACGCGGCTCTTCACAATCGGTGCGCGTGCCTTCAAGAAGATCAAAACCGGCCAGCTGGCGATCCTGCAATCCCCGGGACCCCAGCAACCACTCTATCTCGACGGGGCACGGCTCGAGGAGTGTTATGGCATCCTCCCGCTCCAGGACTCCTCCGGGCTCGGGATCACCGTGATGGGCTATGGCGGCTCGCTTTTCTTCGCGTTCAACTGCGACCCGGATATCGTGCGCGACGTCCGGAGTCTTCGAAATGGCATCGACGCCGAGGTCGTGGAACTCCTGAGTCGGGCCGAAGGCCGAGGGCCAGCGCTGCGGGCGGTGGGCCGCAGCGGCGCCTGAATCTCCCGGGGACGGCGAGCACCATATTTCCGATTCGACGACCTTCTCTTTCAAGGCCACGGTGACGGATCTCTTTGCGTTCGGGTCGGATACGATCGATCATGAGTTCGCCCTGGACGAGACCGTCGAGATGTCGCTTCCCAATGATCCCGATGCGGTCGAGGATCCGACCACCATGCGAGATCCCGATCACGGCGTCCCCGCGAACTTGGCCGGGACGGATCCAGGTGTTCAGGGAGCGCAAGTCGGTATTCAGACCGTCTCCCGAACGCCCATGCCCGTGGCCTGACCTCAGAGAAAACGTGCCATTTCTCGTCGTTGCCACCCACCAAGATGTTGAGCGGACGACCGCGTCGACCTGTCGGACTAATCGCGGGTCGATTGAAAAAAGTGTGATCGCTCACGGTTGCTCGGCACTCGGGGCGAGTGCCCAGACGGGGTACCTGGATGCGTAAGATTGCTCGACTCCTATTCACAATTGGAAGCGCACTCGGATGCGCAATGGGCTTCCTGCTTTTAGGCACGGACGCTCACGCCGAGCTCACCTTCACCCTCACGACCGAGGGTTCCGGCGGGCAGTCCGTAGATTCCCTCTCGATCGGCGATCTCGTTACGATCGACATCACGCTTCGAAGCGACGGCCAGCCCATTCGCGTGCTCGAGGCATCCGCTACAGGGTACGACCCGGATATCCTCTCCTTGCGATCGGCTACCACAGTGAACAGCGTCTTGTCCCGGGTCTGCCTTCAATCGAGCGAGGGCCTGGAATGCTACGGTGGGATCTACCTCAGAGAGGACGCCTCGCTGACTGAAGTCATCGAGCCTCCGCTCGCACCGTACGTCAAGATTTTCGAGGGACAAGCCGGATTTCCGTTCTCCTCGACGGGCGAGCTGGACTACGGCGTCCACGGTGTAGAAAGCGGACCGCAATTCCAACTCGTCTTTCGGGCCGTGTCCGCCGGGATCACGACGGTCGAGATCGGGATTCATCCGGAACTCGGGGACATCGCGGGCGGCCTGAGTCCGATCGTCTCGAATAACGCAAGCCTTACGATCACGGTCGTTCCCGAACCCGGCACCGCCCTCCTGATCGGCTTCGGCCTCGCCGGCTTGGCCGCACGATTCTCTCCTGAAAGTCCAAGGAGATTGCGGGTGTGAGCGGTATCGCTGGATTTTGCTTCCGGTTCTGACGCTACGGGCTGCTGTGGTTTTGATCTCGACGAGGGCAGGTGTCGGTAGGGGTCTTGCATCCCAGCTGGGTAGAGCGGGGCCGGATCAGATTGGGATCAGACTGTTGCGGATGTCGGGATTCGCTTGCCAGAGATTGTCCTGGGCGCGTATATAAACGCGTATACACATTGCACTAAGCACGACGAACCTGCGTTCCGAGTGCCAAGAAACTGCATCACCTTTGTCTGCGCGCGCGAATGGTCCCGGCACTCGACGCGAGCACAATGTTGTCTCTCAGTCTGCGACGTATGGGCGTGTATTGTCCGCTTTCTGGGTCCACCCAGCAGATCTCGACGGTTCCTTTCTGAAAAATTCCCGTTCCTCTGGCACCGGATTCGTTCGTGCGCGAGCCTGTTAGTGAGTGGGAAAGCCGGCAACGACCGGCGTCGTCAATTTGGAACGGAAAGGGAATAGTGCCATGACTCAGAATCTATTGCGCGTTTTTTTAATGTCCTTCGTCCTTCTATGTCTAGGAAGTGGAATGGCCTGGGCTCACCATCCGAACATCGAAGCCGTTGCGGTCTGCGACACGAGCACGAATACCGCCGCGATCTCCTACGATTCCTTCTCTTGGTCGACGGACGGAGTGGAGGGTGAGAATTCTCAGATCGACATCTATGTCGACGGAACGTTGGTCGACACCGGCGCCTACGTAGCGCCCGACTATCAGTTCTCCGGATTGATTCCCCAGCCCTCGCTAGTGCAGGTGGGTGACATTCTGGTTGTTTTCGCGGTGGCGGTGGCGCCCTGGGGCAATGGTAATGCTGGCGGTCAAACGGCTTCCACGACGGTCGAGATTCCGGACCTCGATTGTGGTCCTGACCTGTCGAACGGTAGATTCACGGGGGGCGGACACCAAATTCGCGTGGACCAGGTGCGGGTGACTCGCGGCTTCACGATTCACTGCGACCTTTTGCTGTCGAACAACCTCGAGATCAACTGGCTGGGCAATCGGTTCCACATGACCGAGCACCTCGACACGGTCGTTTGTTCGGACGATCCGCTGATCATCCAGGATCCGCCGCCGGCGCCAGTGGATACGATCGTTGGGGTCGGCGCGGGCCGGTATAACAACGTCGATGGGTTCACGATCGAGTTTACGCTCGTGGACCACGGCGAACCGGGTCGAGATGACCAGGCTCGGTTCCTGGTCTACGAAACGGCTGCCCCGGCTAACGTCGTTCTCGACGTGCCACTGCAGAATCTGACTGGCGGCAACATACAGGCGCACTTCGATCAGCCGCACAAGTAGGCGACTCGATCTCTGAATCGAAAGGGCAGCCGGGGCGCAATCGCGTCCCGGTTGCCCGCTCGATTACGAAACGTCCGCGAAGCCCATCTTGCTTAGTCGCGATCTGTGGCCGCCTGTTGTGATTCGATGACCTCAAGGCGAAGGGGGTCATCGCAGAACATCCGACAGCCGGATCAATGGCCCGTCCGGATCGACGAGCCCGTTCGACCGCAGCCTGGAGAGGTCGGTGCCGAAGGTGCCCCCGCTCCGAGTGATCCCGACAGCATCCGCCAACTCGTCGAATGACAGTCCGCGAGGCTCGGCGTCCGATATCGCGTCGAGCATTCGAGCAGCCCCGCCCCCGACGCTACGCTTCCACATCTCGAGCAGCTCGGCCGGGGACTCCGGCGCCGGAGGGATCTCTCCGACAGCCGCGATCCCATCGTCGGTGGCATGCCAGAGCGCACCACGCTGCTCGACATGGCCAGCGGTCCGAAGACGCGAGAGATACGTCGACCAGGTGCCGCCCGTCTTTTTCAGCTTCGAGAGCGTGGCCCACTGCGCGATCGTGAAGCCGGCGCGTGCGCGTGAGGCCAGGGCGACGAGGAAGAGCCGCACGAAGCGGACCTTCTGGCGCGGCTTCAGTTCCGAGACGTCGATCACCGCGGAGCACCCATGCTCGAGTAGTCGCCGGGCGAGCAACTCGGCGGTCGCTGGCGTGGCCGGGTAGTCTCTGCCCTTGCCGGCGAGCACGTAGTCGTACTTCTCGCGGAGCGTATAGAGCTCGCCCTCTGGATCGATCACGAGCTGCTGGACCTTGCCGTGGGTTTGCTCGAGGAGGCGTCAGATCGCCCACGACTTGCCGCCGCCGGAGTTCGCTTGCAGGAGCATGCGGCTGGTGACCAGGCGCTCGATGTCGAGTCGGACTCGCTTGCCGGTGGTGTCGGTTCCGAGGGTGATCATCGAGGGGTGTCCTTCATGAGGTAGGCGGCGGTATTGTTTCGAAGTGGACGAGTCAGCATTCAAGCGTGGGTTCCGCGCCTCGACTTCCGGGACTGCAACGGCATGGGTTCTCGGCGTATGTACGACCGCCGGGGGAACGGTTGGGTATTGGCTTGCGCCTGAGAATGCGACCGGCCGGGGGCTTGGCCTGCACGCAGGAATCGGTGCGGTGTTGTGCGTCGCCCTCATGTTCCTGATTGTCATGATCGTGTGCATGTTTCGCGCCCGAGTGCTCCAGCGCGACGAAGCAAGGAGCGAGCGCGATTCGCTCCAGGGAGCGCTTCTGAAGGCTCGGTCTCAACGCCCAATGTCGACGCTGGAGATTGCGGTCGCCCAGTCGGACGCGGCGAATTCGAATCGACGGCAACGCGATAAACAAGATTCCTAGCCTCCAGATACCGAGAACACGCGCGCGTGTAACCGCCGCACGCGCATCTCCGTTCTTGCGAGCACACGCTGCCGGCCGATCTGGATGGCGCGGGTCTGGTAGCCGAGCGCCAGAGCAAGTCGGCCCTTCGTCAGATACTCGACCTCGAGCTCGCGGAGCATGCGCTGCGTCTCGCGCGCATCGACTAGGCCGTGGTCGGCAACTGCGTCCGCGCTCACCTCGAGCAAGGCGTCTGCCGTCCGTCTCCGGATCTGCCGGCGGGCGCCGGACTGGATCTTCGCGACGACGCTCGCGGCGACATCGGCCGAACTCGCGGCTTCGACGCTTCCGATCGTGGTAGGCGACGGTGTTCACGGCGCGGCACGAGTCGCAGCGGCAGCCCTGGACGTGTCGGGATCGAGTTCCGTGGGTCGACTTGGGGAAGGTCGGGGCGCGCTTCATGCCCACACCACGAACGCGGCGAAGCCGTTTGCTCTTTGCGCTCGTGAGCAGCGGGTGAGCAAGGATTCGAGGCCCCGTGTTAGTCAGGTCTGTCCATCTATGTGATTGATTCGATTGAGGAAATCGAAGAGTAGATAGTGGTGCGGCGAAGAAGACTCGAACTTCCACGGGGTTGCCCCCACCAGCCCCTCAAGCTGGCGCGTCTACCAATTCCGCCACCGCCGCACACGGGGCGCGCATCATACCGAAGCCATGAGGGCCCGCCCAGGGGGTTGGACGGGAGAGTTCGGCTTCGCGAGCGCGTTCTGGAAACGAGTTATTCGGCGTTTTCCTCGGTGGCGATCGCTTCGGCTTCCGCGGCGGGCACCTCGATCAGACCGCCCGCCTCGTCGGTTATCTCCTGCAGGCCTGCGGGCGCGTCGGTCGGCTCGCCTTCGGTCGGCAGCTCGAAGGGTTCGGATCCGTCGAAGAGCTGGATATCCGAGGCCTGGTAACCGAAATAGGCGAGGGTGAGCGAGGTGCACATGAAGACGATCGCACTCCCCGTCGTGATCTTCGTGAGAAAATTTCCGGCCCCGCGACCGCCGAAGATGGTGTTGGCCCCGCCGCCGCCGAGAGAGGCCCCGAGATCGGCGCCCTTGCCTCTCTGGAGCAGGACCACGCCGACCAGGACGAAGCAGGCGATGAAATGAAGGGCGTATGCAAAGGTCTCCACTAGGGAATCTCCAAACAGGCGAGGGCGATCCTCGCGAAGGCCTCGGGATCGAGGCTAGCCCCTCCGACGAGGGCACCATCTATATCAGGCTGCGAGAGTAGCTCTCCCGCGTTCGACGGATTGACGGATCCGCCGTAGAGAATTCGAATCCGGTCGCCCGCCCGCCCGAGGCGGTCGCTGAGAGCCTTTCGGATCGCGGCGTGAACTTCCTGGGCGGTTTCGGGGGTTGCGGTGCGTCCCGTGCCGATGGCCCAGACGGGCTCGTAGGCTACCACCAACTCGTCCCCGAGCCCATCGGCCACCTCCAGAACGCTCGAAAGCTGCTGGCCGACGACGTCGAGGGTGGCACCGCGATCCCGCTCCTCGAGGGTTTCGCCCACACACAGGATCGGACGAACGGGCGAACCCTGGAGTCTCAAGGCCTTGGCGGCGATTTCCGGGTTCTTTTCGCCGAAGAGCGCACGGCGCTCGCTGTGTCCGATCAGCGCGTAGCGACAGCCGAGATCCACCAGCATCGAGAGGGAGACTTCGCCCGTGAAGGCGCCGGATTCCTCTGCGTGGAGGTTCTGGGCGGCGAGTTGGATGCCCGAACCCTCGAGACCTCGGCCGAGGCGGTCGAGGACGGGGTGGGCGGGCGCGATGGCGATTTCGACCCGCTCGTCGAGGGCGCCTGGATGCGCGGCCATGCGGGACACGAAGTCCTGGAGAAAGCGAGTGGCCTCGCTCGCCGTGTGGTTCATCTTCCAGTTTGCACAGATCAGCGGCAGCCGGCTCATGCGGGGCGATCCAGCGCGGCCACGCCCGGGAGCTTTCGTCCCTGGATGAATTCGAGAGAGGCGCCGCCGCCCGTCGAGAGATGTGTGATGCGGTCGCCGACGCCGACCTTGTTGACCGCCGCGAGAGAATCCCCGCCACCGACGATGCTATGGGCGTTCGAGTCGGCGACCGCCCGGGCGACGCCCTCGGTGCCCCGGGCGAACGCGTCGATCTCGAAGACGCCCATGGGTCCATTCCAGAGGATCGTTCGCGCGCCCGCAGCGGCTTTCGCATAACGTGCGGTCGATTCGGGTCCGAGGTCGACACCGAGCATTCCGTCGGGAATTTCCTTGACGATCTCAGCTTTCGCGCCTGCCTCGATGCGATCGGTGACGACGTGGTCCGTGGGCAGCAGCAATTCACAGCCACACTCGCTGGCGCGCGCCAGCATGCGCCGCGCATCAGCTCGCCGATCCAGTTCGACGAGCGAGGCCCCGACCGACTCGCCGCACGCCGAGAGAAACGTGTACGCCATCGCTCCACCGACCGCGACGGTGTTCGCCCGTTCGATCAGTGCCTCCAGCACGCCCAGCTTGTCGGAGACCTTGGCGCCACCGAGGAAACAGACGAAGGGGCGCTCGGGGTCGAGCGCCGCCGACAGGGCATCGAGTTCTCGTTGCAGCAGCAGTCCGGCCACGGCGATGGGGATGTATTGGAGCATGCCGACGGTCGAGGCGTGGGCGCGATGGGCGGTCCCGAAGGCGTCGTTCACGTAGATGTCGGTCCCCGTTGCGAGGGACCGGGCGAAGTCGGGATCGTTCTTCGTTTCGCCGGCGTGGAATCGGAGATTCTCGAGCAGCAGGACCTCGCCGTTCACGAGGCCGGCTGCGGCGGCCTGGGCGGCTTCGCCGATACAATCTTCGGCAAACTGGACGGGCCTTCCGAGCGCGGTCGCCAGCGCCTCGGCGACGATGGCGAGGGAGAGTTCCGGCTTGCGTTCGCCCTTCGGTCGGCCCAGATGCGAGGCGAGGACGACTCGCGCCCCCGCGGCGAGCAAACGTTCGAGCGTCGGCAGCGAGGCCCGAATCCGACTGTCATCGGCCACCTCTCCGCTCGTGGAGAGCGGCACGTTGAGGTCCGCCCGCAGAAAGATCCGCTTTCCGGCGAGCGAACCGGATTCGAGCAGGGCTTCGAGGGATTGGATGGCCAAGGGGATTCCGCCGGCGATGCGATCGGCCGCATTGGGCGCGACCCGGAACTCGCGAAGAGGGGTGGGGCGCGCGCAATGTACCTACCCTCGGGTATGCTCTCAAGTGCTGGACTTAACTTCCTTTTTGGGTCGATCGATGAGTAAGGGGGGAATCGGGACGCGCACGGCGTGCCGGCGTAGACCCGTTTATCGCGGTGAGTCGCCGCGGACGCTGGGGCCCGAGGTTCCGGGAAGGGGTGATCCGATCGATGGCGGTGAGTGAGGCTCCGCAAACGGAGGGCGGTGCGCCGGGACTTCCGCAGCTGGGCGCTCGTTTGCTGGTCGGAGCCGTAATGGTCGTAGCCGCGCTGCTCTTCGCCCAGCAATGGGGCGCAGGCGAACGCCGGGAGCGCGAGTCCTTCGCGCTGGAGTCCGGCACGATTCGCCTCTCGGGTTTGCTCGCGCCGATCGAAATTCTTCGCGACGGTCGCGGAATCCCGCACGTGATCGCGAGTCGCGAACTCGATGGTTGGTTCTCGCTCGGGTTCGTGCATGCGCAGGACCGGCTCGCGCAGATGGCGTCACTGCGGCGCCGGGCTTTGGGGCAGAGCGCCGAACTCGAGGGGGCGGGAAGCCTTCCCTCGGATCGTCTGGCACGACTGCTCGAAATCCCGCGTGTGTCGCGCGCTGCCGTCGAGGCCCTTCCGGCTGCCTCCCGTGAAGTCCTCGAGAGCTATGCGGCCGGGGTGAACGCGCGAATCGCCCGAATCAGGCGGGGCCGGGTCAGCCCGCCGTTGGCACTGGACGGTGGAATCGATTCGCTGGAAAACTGGCGGCCGTCGGACTCGATCGCGGTCGTGAAGCTTCTCTCGTGGTGCATGGGGGGCACGCTGGAGACGACGCTCCTGCTCGACGACCTGATCCAGCGCCTCGACAGTGTCCCCGCACGGCCCTTCTTTCCCGGCCGGGCCTCGGTTGATTTCGCAGTGGCCCCCGATATCCCACGCCACCCGATTTCTCCCGAGAGTTCGAGTGGGCCGATGGCCGAGGCGGTTCTGGGGTCGACCCGCGCGCTGTGTCGCGGAATCGGGATTCCGTCGGGTGGGGCTTGGGTCCTGGACGGATCGATCAGCAAGAGCGGTGCTCCCATCGTCGTGGCGGATTGGCACTTCGAACCTTCGTTGCCCGGGCTTTTCTACGAAGCCCATCTCGCGGCCGGCGGTCTCGAGGTGGCGGGTGCGACGATGCCGGGATCGCCGATTTTCTGGGCGGGGCGCAATCGGAATTTCGCCTGGGCGGGCGTTCCCGCGAGCGCGCCGGTCTCCGATCTCTTCATCGA
>SMVB01331929.1_pt1 | contig 25660 bp, 15 predicted proteins | sample 2456461 | NCBI WGS metagenome assembly SMVB01 (sample SAMN11095934, study PRJNA526329) | marine sediment metagenome | biome: Marine sediment; feature: Surficial sediment; material: Deep marine sediment; isolation source: Hadal surficial sediment | place: Pacific Ocean | collected 2014-05 | depth...
GAACCCCGGTCGACTCGATCGGGGCGCCGTTGTCCTTGATCCTCCAGGCGCCGGTAGCATCGAAGTTCTCCAGCGCCAGGCCAAGCGGATCGATCACCCGGTGGCATGACCTGCAGGCAGGGTTCGAGCGATGCTCCTCCATGCGCTCGCGGACCGTGAGAAAGCGGCCCTCCGACACGCTGCCGGTCTCCTCCAGGTCGGGAACATCCGGCGGCGGCGGTGGCGGTGGGCTACCGAGGAACACTTCCATCACCCACTTGCCGCGCAACACCGGTGATGTGCGCGCCGCGTGGGACGTCGAGGTCAGGATGCTGGCGTGTCCGAGCAGACCCCGGCGTTCCCCCTCGAGCGTCACCCGGCGAAACTCGGTTCCGGCGATGTCGGCGATCCCGTAGTGCTTCGCCAGGCGCTCGTTGACGAACGTGTAGTCGGCGTCGATCAGCTCGAGCACGCTGCGGTCCTCGCGCAGCAGGTTTTCGAAGAACATCTCGGTTTCGCGCCGCATCGCGGCACGCAGTTGCTCGTCGAAGTCGGGGTATTCGCGAACGTCGGGATGGATCTTGTCGAGATCCTGCAACCGCAACCACTGGCCGGCGAAGCGCGTCGCCAGGGCCTCCGAGCGGGGGTCGGCGAGCATCCGCCGCACCTGTGCTTCGAGAACGTCCGGCCGCGAGAGCTCCTCCGCAACCGCCAGCTCGATCAACTCTCGGTCCGGCACCGAGGCCCAGAGAAAAAAGGACAGCCGCGATGCCACATCGAGATCGCGAATACGGTACACGTCGCCGGCGCCGACAGCGTCCGGCATCTCCTCGATACGGAATACGAAGTGGGGGCTGGCGAGAATCGCCTCGAGCGCCGATCGGATGCCGATCTCGAAGCCGCGTCCGGCGGCTCCGGCGCGATAGAACGCCATCAGATCGGCGAGATTACCGTCGGATAGCTGCCGCCGGTAGGCCAGGCCGCCGAGGTCGCGAAGGATCTGCTCGGCGCACGGCGTCTCCTCGTCCGCCGTCGTCGGACGGCAACCGAAGATCCGCCGTCGACTCGGCGTGTCCGACACTCCCGTCGGCTCATGCGGGCCGATGAGGACCATGTCGCGCAGGTGCGGGAGGCTGGTGATCCCGTAGGCGCCGGCGACGCTGGTGCTCGACAACAACCACTCATGCGGGGAGATCAGGTCCTGCGCCGGTCCCTCGAAACGGGTGATGAAGGCCGCCGTGACCCGCTGCGGCCCGGCGCGAACGGCGAAGGGCTCGGTCCTCAGCGTGACGCCGTTCGGATCCGAGGCGTGCATCCAGCGGCCGATCTCGAGGAGCGCCACCCGCGCGCCGTTGATCGAGACCTCGAGCTGCTCTTCGCGCTCGGCGGTGTGCAGCGCACCGCGACCGTTGCCGAACAACGCCCCGGTGGTCTCGTGGTGGAACGACACCCTCACGACGTAGTCGCCATCGGCGGGAAAGTTGTGGACCACCGAGACACCGCCGCGCGTGCCCTGCGGCGCTCCCTCGACGTGGTCGCGTTGTGACTGCCAGCGCGAGACTTTGTACGTAGCCTCGCTGATGCTCGCCTCCGGATCGCCGACCGCCAGCCGGCTGACTTCGCTCGCCGCCCGCAGATAGGCGTCCATCAGGGTCGGCGACATCAGCTGCACGTCGGCGATGTTGTCGAAGTTGGCGCTTTTGGTGTCGAGCGGTAGATAAGCGCCGGCGTCGATGTCTAGCGCCAGGATGTCGCGGATTACACGGCTGTACTCGGCCCGGTTGAGCCGCTGAAACGGCCGGCTTCCCGGGTTGGGGTTGGCGGCGGCGGCCGCATCGACCGTTGTTTCGAGGGCAGCGAGCAGTGTCGCGTAGCTCTCCGGGTCGGGCCGCTGTGCCACCGGCGGCGGCATCATGCCGGTGCGCAGCTTGCGGATGATCTTCTCGGCAAGCTCGGCGTTGTCCCCGGCATCCGCCACGTCGAAGGATTCGAGGCTGAGCCCGGCGGTCCGCAAGACATCATTGTGACAGCGAAAACAATAGCGTCCGATGATGACGTTCGGATCCTCGGGCGCCGCTTGCCGGGGCAACCCGGCACCTGCAGCGAGGCCGGCGCACAGCATCGAGATACCTACGAACGCGAACCCGAATCTCTTCATCGCGTCGCCAGTATACGGCGGAATCGTCGATCGATCGCGGGCGCCGACCAAAAAAACGGGTCGGCGCGACGCTAACGGCCCCCTTCGATCCGGGTCCGTCGACTACGCCGCACGAAACACCGGCCACCGGGTGTCTTCGCTTTCGGTTTGTCCTATTCTCTCGCTGCCTCCGGCACCCATGAACGGGAGGGATCGATGCACCAACGAATCGTCGTCGTCGCCGCACTGGCGGCACTCCTGGCCGCGCCTGCTGTCGCCCAGGCACCGGACACCGTGTTCCTCGACGAGCACACCTGGACCGAGGTCCGCGAGCTGATCGACAGCGGCACCACGACGATTGTCGTCGCCACCGCGGGCACCGAGCAAAACGGTCCGCACATGGTTCTCGGCAAGCACAAGTTCATCGTCAGCTACGCCGCCGAACAGATCGCCCGCCGGCTCGGCAACGCGCTGGTCGCTCCGGTGATCGCGTATGTGCCGGAGGGCAGCGTCGACCCGCCGTCCGGCCATATGCGCTACGCCGGCGCCATCACCCTCCCGCAGGAACACTTCATGGCGTTGCTGGAGTTCACCGCCCGCAGCTTGGCGGTGCATGGCTTCACCGACATCGTCTTCATCGGCGACAGCGGCGGCAATCAACGCGGCATGAGCGGCGTTGCCGAGATGCTCAACGGCGAATGGGCGGACGGGCCCGCCCGCGTCCATTTCGTCGGTAACTACTATTCTGACAACGGCGTCAACGACTGGCTCATCAGCCAGGGCGAGACCCGGGAGTCCATCGGCAGCCACGCCGGGATCCGCGACACCTCGCAGTTGATGTTCATCGCGCCGCAGCACATCCGCGACGACAAGCGGGCGCCCGGCGGCGGATTCGAAGGCAGCGGGGTCTCCGGTGACCCGTCGCGGGCCTCGGCGGAATACGGTGAAAAAGGAATCGAGCTGAAGATCGAAGCGGCGCTGCGCCAGATCAATGAGTTGATCGGCGCCCGCTAACCCGACAACCACTCCCCTCCCGAGAGAAGACATGCGAGCACGAATCTTCGTCGTAACCATCGCCTTGATGATGAGCGCCGGTCTCAGCGCCGACGCCGGTACCCGGCCCCAGCAGGCGGACGCCCAGGACGATCCCGTCCGCGAATTGGTAAGCCGGCTCACCCTCGAGAACTACAAGACGACGCTCAAAGGCCTGACCCAGTTCGGCGACCGCCGCCAGGGCACGCAGCGCAACCGTGACGCGCTCGACTGGATCGAAGCCCAGCTACAGTCGTTCGGTTGCACCAACACCGAGCGCATCACCTACACGTACCCGGCCGAGCCCACCGGCGCGCGCCGCGGCGGCGGTGGCCGTCGCGGCCGCGGACGCGGCGGCCGCGGTCCTGCCGAGGAGCCCGACCTGACGACGCCGACCGGTGGAATCGTCGGTCGCAACGGGTCGGGCCCTGGGGGCAGCTCGATCTACGGCTATCGCCGCCGCACCGGCGTCAACCGAGACCTCGACGCACAGCCCGACGAGCGCATCCGTGAGTTGAACCGCGAGCAGCCCGTCGACGGTGAGCGCCAAGACGTCTACTGCACGAAGGTCGGCACGACACGCCCGGACGAGGTATACATCGTCGGCGCCCACATGGACGGCCACGGCGTCAACGAGGCGGTCAACGACGACGGCTCGGGGACGGCTCTGGTCATGGAGCTGGCCCGTATCTTCAACGCCCCCGACGTCCAGACCGAAGTTTCGATCCGCTTCGCGCTGTGGAACAACGAGGAGACCGGAACCAACGGCTCACGCGCCTACATCGCCCAGCGCCAGGCACTACAGGGCATCGAGGATCCACCGGGCTCCGGGCAGTACCCTGAGCCCCGCTGGCTCGGCATGATCCAGCACGACATGATGCTCTGGGATCACGGCGCCCCGCTCGCCGACGGCAGCTTCAACCGCAACCAGCGCCCGGAAGCCGATATCAACATCGAGTTCCAGTCGAATTCCGACTTCGCCGATGAATCCATGAAGCTGGCGTTCGCCTTCAAGTATGCCGCCGACGCCTACACCACCGACTATCCGGCGACCGTCGGTCCCCACATGACCAACACCGACTCGGGGCCGTTCATGAACATCGTGCCGTCGATCAGCTTGCGAGAGAACGAGCGCGGCGCCCACACCGGTGCCGGCTGGAACCCGACCTGGCATACGGTGCTCGACGTGTGGACGACCTTCACCGACAAGGACTTCCGGCTCGGGCTCAACGCCGCGCAGACGACGGCGGCGGGGCTCGCACAGCTGACCGGGGCAAGCGTGGGGCACTGAAACAGGGTCCACCGCCCGTGAGCCTGTTTCGATGAGAGACCGGATCGACGTCATCGGCGTGCCGATGGACCTGGGGGCTGGGCGCCGCGGCGTCGATATGGGCCCGTCGGCGGTGCGCATCGCCGGCCTGACGGACCAGATCCGCGCGCTCGGTCCGCGGGTGCGCGACCTCGGCGACGTCGAAGTACCGATCCCCGAAATCCTCGACAGCGGCGAGAGCAAGGCGCGATACCTCTCCGAGATCGCCACCGTGTGCGCCGGCATCTACGAGAGAGTCAGCCGCAGCCTGGCGGGATCGTGCATGCCGATCGTCGTCGGCGGCGACCACAGTCTCGCCGTCGGCTCGGTCGCCGGCACGGCGGCGGCGGCGCGCGCCGCCGATGTGCCGCTCGGTTTGATCTGGGTCGACGCCCATGCCGACATGAACTCCCCCGAGACCAGCCCCTCCGGCAACGTCCATGGCATGCCGCTGGCCGTGTGCCTCGGCAACGGGCCGCGCCAGCTCGTCGAGATCGGTGGCGCGGTGCCGTCCGTCGCCCCGGAGCGCACCGTGCTGCTCGGCGTCCGCAACCTCGACGAGGTGGAAAAACAGATCGTCCGCGACTCCGGCGTCCACGTGTTCACCATGTTGGAGATCGATCAGCGCGGCCTTTACGAGGTGGTCCAGGAGGCCCTGGAGCTCGCCACCGCGGACGGCGCCTGGCTGCACCTGTCGTTCGATCTCGACTCGGTGGACCCACGGGTGGCGCCGGGCGTCGGTACGCCGGTGCAGGGCGGGTTCTCCTATCGAGAGGCCCACTTGGTCATGGAAACCGTGTCGGAAAGCGAAGCACTGAGGACCGTCGACCTCGTCGAGGTCAACCCGGTCCTCGATACCGCCAACATCACCGCCAAGCTCGCCACCGAACTCGGACTGTCGGCGGCCGGCAAGCGGATTCTCTAGGCTCCCGGGTTTCTCAACGTGTCATGGCTGCGCGGGCGCAACGGCGCACGAGTACGGCGTTGCGGGAAAGAGGTATGAATCGAGGCGCGCGGCGGCGTGCAGTCAGCGCGGCGAACAGCCGCGGGCGGTCAGCGCGGCGCGCGGATTCGCAGCGCCCGGTCGAGGTTGGCCTGCGCCCCCGGGAAGGCGGAATCGATCGCCAGCGCCCGACGATACGACTCGATCGCTTCGCGGACCCTCCCCTGCTGCTCGAGCGCGACGCCGAGATCGTTGTGCGCCCGGGCGTCCTGCGGGGCGAGCGTCAAGGCGATGCGGAATTGCTCCTCGGCATCCGCCATCCGCCCTTGCGATCCGAGGACCTCGCCGAGGCTGAGGTGTAGAAACGCCACGTCCGGGGCGATCGCCAGCCCCGTCCGGTAGCTGCTGATAGCGATTTCAGGACTTTCCTGGCGCATGTACGCCGCGGCGATGTCGGCGTGGAGCTCCCACATATCGGGATCGATTTCGATGCCGCGAAGAAACAACGTGATCGCGTCGCTCGCCGCTCCCTGAGCCAGGTAGATGCGACCGAGGTTCAGGTACACATCGGCGGAGTCGGGCTCGATGCGCAGGACCTGGCGGTAATGATCGGCGCCCTCGCGGTTCCTGCCCTGGCTGACCAGCACGACCGCGAGGTTGTGGTGGGCGTCGGCGTAGTCCGGATCCCGTTCCAGCGCCGCTCGGTATCGGCTTTCGGCCGCGTCGAAGTTTCCGTCGGCTTGCAGTAGAAGCCCCAGGTTGTAGTGGTGGGAGGCGTTGTCGGGGTCGTCTGCCAGCAGCCGCCGCGCCCTGATGATCTCCTTGCCCCGCTCCTTGTGGGTGAAGTCGATTTCGAGTGCCGTGAGCTCCCCCGGGTCAACGGGTAGCAACTGGATCCAGAGGTCGCCCATCTCGTCGGCCGAGTTGGGGCCGTACACGACGCGGCGCGGCGGCCTGTTGGGGTTGCGCGGGTTCTCGGCCGTGTTGTCGTAGGTGAACTGCATCGTCAACGTGGTCCCGGCGGGGAGCAAGACCGGCTCCGAGTAGGTGTACCAATCTTGCTTCAGGAAGTCCCACGCCTTGATCCAGATCAGCCACTCCCGGGTGCCGTCCGGAAGCATCGCGAACCCCTTCATGTCGGTCGCCAGATAGTGGGCATGGGGGTAGACGCCGAGCACACGGGCGTCGACCGGCAACACGTAGCTGTCCTCGATCACATAAGCTGGTTCACCGGCCGCGACGTCGATGTCCATCGAGCCGAGGCGCACCACGTAGGCCTGTTCCCGGGGCGGCTGATCGGTAAAGTAGAGGCCGATCGACGAGCGGATGTCTTCGGCCTCGCTGCCCGGCAGCATGTGGAGCTGGAGCACCAAATCGGTGCCGCCGCGCAGACCCCAGGCGAGGTTTTCGTCGCCCGGTCGGGGCACCAGACCGGGCGTCCATCCGATGAACTGGCCGGCCGGGCTGTGCGCCCCTCCGGCGGCGTCCATGCTGCTGTAGAAGCCCACATCGGGGTCGCGCCGGTCGAGCTCGCGAGAAGAGGTCGTCTCGTCGACCGTCAGCACGGCGTGGTGGACGACCTTCGGGTTCCCCGGACGCAGCTCGACCGCGGTAACGTAGCGGCGCGGGCCGCTCGGTGTGGGAATCACGAAGTTGCGAAACACGTCGCCATCGGCCGGCGCCAACGTGAACGCCTGTGGCATTTCGACGACCAGGTCCGGCTCGCCGAGCTGCCAGCCCTCGGTGAACGTCGGCGGCTCGGGCAGAGCGGCGGGATCACCCTCGGCGGCACCCGCGCTGACCCACCGGAGGATGGTCTCCAGTTCCTCGTCGCCGAGGCGACGCTCGCCGAGAAACGATCCGTAGCCCGGCTCCGGCAGCCAGGGCGGCATGTGGCGATCCTCGACCGCGATGGCAATATCCTCGGCATGGCTGCTGACGTCCTCGTAGGTCAGCAAGCTGAACGGCGCCGCGCTCTCGGGCCGGTGACAAATAGCACAGTTCTCCCACACAATCGACGCCACGTCGCGCGAGAACGTCGGTGGCCCCGGCGCCGCGGCCTCGCTTGCTGCCACGCTCTCCTCCGCGGCGCCTGCATTGTCCGCGGGACCGTTGCCGGCGGCGCAACCCGTAATCAGGACGGCGCACGCTAGGGCGGCAGTGGACGGCACCACGATCGAACGTCGCTTCGAGGTTCTGCCAAGCATCAGGCTATTGTTCCAGATGGGCATCGATGGCGTCATGCGCGGTCTGCGGCAACCGGGGTCTCTTGGTAACGGGTGGGTAGCGCGGTTACGATGCCGCCGGTAGAAGGCTGCCAACCTCCCTTGATCGAGTTCTTGTGGGAAAAGGAGTTGTCTATGCATCGCTCGCTGCGGGTCGGAATCCTGTTCTGCCTGGTCGTGGCCCTGACGTCGTCCAGCATCGTTTGGGCGCAATCGTCGGCGCCGCCCAGGGTGAGATTGGTGGCAACCGGCGGAACGATCTCGAACGCCTCCGGCGGCCGTCTCACCGCCGAAGAGCTCATCGCGATGATCCCGACCCTCACCGATTACGTGCAGCCCGAGTTCGAGCAGTTCGCCAATACCTCCAGTAGCTCGATCACCCTTGAGCAGTGGCTGCAGCTGGCCCGGCGCATCAACGAGCTCTACCGTAGCGACCCCGAGCTTGCCGGCATCGTCGTGACCAGCGGCACCGACACGCTCGAGGAAACCGCCTACTTCCTCCATCTCACGGTGCGCGATCCGCGACCCGTCGTCATCGTCGGCGCGATGCGAAATCCGAGCACGCTGGGCTACGAAGGGGCGGCGAATCTGCTCCAGGCGTTCCGCGTCGCCGCCGATCCGGTCTCACGCGACAAGGGGGCGCTGGTGGTCATGAACGACGAGATCAACTCGGCGCGCGAAGTCACCAAGACCAACGCGGTTCGGCTGCAGACGTTCGAGACCCGCGGTTACGGGATCATGGGAGTCGTCGATCGCGATCGCGTTGTCTACTACCGCGACACCCTCAAGCGCCACACCGCCGCCAGCGAATTCGACGTTTTCGCCATCGAGGAGCTGCCGCGGGTCGACATCCTGATGGTCTACCAGGGCGCCACCGCCGATCTCATCGAGGCGGCGGCGACCGCCGGAGCGCGCGGCATCGTCATGGCAACGGCGGGCGCCGGAGCAACGAGCGGTAATCAGCGGCAAGGCATCACGGCTGCCCTCGAGCAGGGTGTCTTCGTGGTCACCAGCACCCGAACGGGCAGCGGCAGGATCGCGGCGCCGCGCGGCGGTGGGCGGGGGCGAGGCGGAGCCACCCAGAATGCGTCGCTGCGGATCAGCTCCGAGGATCTGGCCCCCTTGAAAGCAAGGATCCTTCTGATGCTCGCGCTAGCGACCACCGATGACGGCACCGACATCCAACGAATGTTTCAGGAGTACTAGGGCTGCATTTGTGAGGCGCAGCACGAGCCTGCATCTCTGAACGGGTCGCGAAACCTCAACCCACCGCTCCTAGCAGGCCGTGGTGAAAGTGTGATGGGTCTGGCGGGTTGCGCTAGCAGGAAACGCAGTTGTCGTTATTCTTCGACCCCAAGCGTTCCAGCAGCGCGACGGTGTCGGGAAACGGAGAGATCCGCGACACCGGACCATTCGCCATGTCGGCTGTGGTCTGGCCGCGTCGGCTAACGACGGTGACATCGGCCCCGTTCTCTATGAGATAGAGGATCATCTCGTTGTCGCCGCGCGAGGCAGCATGGTGCAACGCCGTGTAGCCGGTGTAATCGCGGGCGTCGAGGTCCGCATCAAGTTCCTCGACCAGATACCGAACCACCGACAACCAAGCACCGGGCGCGTGCCGGTGAGCATTGCCGGCAAAGCCGGTGCCGTAACCGACCCCCGATGCAGCGTGGATCGCGAAAACTCCCGGCCCACCCACAGGAACGGGCGGCAGGCCGGACGGATCGACGGGTTCCGGCCCCGGTGAGCGCGAAGCTTCCGCGTCGGAGCCAGTGCCGACGCGAAAGAAGTTGCCGACGTTGGCCGACGGGCGCTGCCGCTGTCCCCCAGGCCCTCGGCGCCGCCGCGGCTCCGGAGCCATGGTCGGGAGGCTCTCATCGGCGCCGTACGCCACCAGCAGCCGCAGCGCTTCGATATCGGTTGCGTAGGCGGCACGCCAGAACGCGGTGGAGCCCTTGGTATTCACCAAGCCGCAGTTTCCGTTGCCGCAGCCGGTGTAGACCATGTACCAGGGGTGCGCATCGATGCGGGCGTCCGGGTGGGCCCCGGCCTCGAGCAATGCCTCCATCAGATCGAGGTAGGTCGTCTGCTGCAGGCCCATCTCCTGTGGCTGCGGGAACCGCGTGCGCGGCTGCCACTGAGCGTTGACCGCCGCCCACAGCGGCGCGATGTCGCCGAGACGCGCCTTCAAGTTCGGCTCCGCACCGCGCTCGAGCAGCAGCATCGCCAGATCGAACTGCCCGTTGATCGTCGCCATCAGCAGCGGGCTGGTAGCGTCGCCGGCGCTGGGCTGATTGACGTCGGCTCCGCCATCGAGCAGTGCCACGGCGGCATCGATATACCCCTGTCGGGCGGCGTGCAACAGCGCCGTCAGTCCGCCTTTGGCCTCGATCGAGGACCGGCGGGATGGATTTTCCTCTTCGTCCTCCTCTGCGGGCAGCTCACCGGAAAGAAAGACGTCGCGCGCCGCCAGCACCGCCATCTGCATCTGTGCGGGCGTGATCTGTTCCCGCCCATCCATCGAAAAGGCCCCGAAGACGTCACGCTGGCGGCTGTCGGCAGCCCGGTCGAGAGCCGCGAAGCGCTGCAGGTCGAGCACCTCGCTGCTGATCGACGGATCGGCACCCCCGTCGAGCAAGACCGTGATGGCTGGCGCACGGTTTTGGGCGGCGGCGAAGATCAGCGGCGTCTGTCCCCACTCGGCCTCGCGAGCGTTGGGGTCGGCGCCTCGCTCCAACAACATCCTCACGACGTCGGTGTTGCCCGACGCGGCGGCCAAATGGAGGGGCGTCGCCCCGGTGGTGGCCGTCGGCGTGTCGACGCTGCCGCCGAAGATCAGCAGAAGCTCGACAACCGCGGCACTGCCTGCCCTGCTCGCCACGTGCAGCGGCGTGTGGGCGCCGATTCGGGTGGTGGCCTCGGCGTTGGCGCCGGCGTAGACGAGCATCTCGGCAATCTCGATATCGCCGCGCTCTGCCGCCCAATGAAGCGCCGTCATGCCGTCACCCTGCGCGGCGTTGACGTCCGCACCTTGCTGGAGCAGAGCCCGCACGGTCTCGGTGTCGCCCCGCATCGCCGCGTCGGCGACCGGCGCGCTGAGCGGAGCCGCGGCGACCATGGCAATCGCCGACAGCGCAATGATAATGACCGCGCCTCGTGAGCGCTTCATGGCGCCGTCAGCGAGAGCTCGCCGTTGCTGTCACCGAAGCTCTCGAGATCGTCCATGCCGAGACTGCGCATCAGCGCCAGCATGGCGTTGGCCATCGGTGTGCCGTCCTCCGCCTTGACGTGCACATTGCCCTCGAGGTGGCCGTCGGCGTGGCCCAGGAAGATCAGCGGGCAGCGACGATGGTTGTGGACATTGGCGTCGGCCATCGGCGAACCCCAGATGATCGCCGTCTTCTCCAGCAGGTTGCTGTCGCCCTCCTCCGTGTTTTTCAACTTGTCGAGGAAATACGGCAGCATGCCCATGCGGTACTGGCAGATCTTGTTGAACTCCATGATCCGCTCTTCGCGGTTGCCGTGGTGCGACGCCGGATGAAATCCGCGGTCCGAGCCGCTGTCGGGGAACGTGCGGCTCTGCGCGTCACGGCCGAGCTTGAACGACATGACCCGCGTCATATCGGTCTGCAGCGCCAGAACCTGGAGGTCGTACAACATCTCGATGTGCTCTTTGAACGAATCGGGCACACCCGCCGGGGCCGCCGGCAGCCGGCGCTCTTCGCCGCTGGTGTTCTGCGTCTCGACCATCTCGATGCGACGCTCGATCTCGCGGACGTCTTCGAGATACTTGTCCATGCGCATGCGGTCGGAGACGCCCAGTTGCCGGCGAGCGTCGGCGATATCGCGGGCGATCCAGTCGAGGATGCTGCGACGCGTCGCCCGGCGCTCGGCCCGGTCTTCGGGCGATGAGCCGGCCCCGAACAGCATGTCAAAGGCAACCCGCGGGTCGCGAATCATCGGCAGCGGTTCCGTGGGCGACGCCCAGCTGATCGAATCGGTGTACACGCAGGAGTAGTTGTAGGTGCAGCCGCCGGCTTGATCGAGGTTTTCGATGCAGAACTGCATCGACGGCAGCGGTGTCTCCTGGCCGAAGCGCTGGGCGTACATCTGATCGAGCGAGGTGCCGGCGAAGATGTCTGAGCCCTGCGTTTGCTTGGGATGGGCGTGGGTCAGGAAGACGGCGCTCGAGCGAAAGTGGTCACCGCCGATCTCCGGGGCGGTAAACGCCTCCGCCATACGACTGTCGGTGTTGCTGATAATCGTCAGGTATTCCTGATAGTCACGAAGGGGAGCCAGCGCGTTGTCCTCGCTCAGGACGAAGTCGCGACCCGTCGTCTCGGGCGCGAACAGATATTGGGACGCCCCCCAGTCGTTGCACCCGGGCAGTCCGTGAACTTCCTCGATACATATCAGCCGGGTCGGCTGGCTCGACGGCGAGGACGCTCTGGGCGCCGGCCGCCCGGCCGGCACCATCGCGTCGAGAAACGGCAACGCCACCGTCGCGCCCATGCCGCGGAGAAACGTCCGGCGGTGCAGGTGCTTCCCAGTGATGTAATCCATGCTTCGGGATCTCCTCGCGGGAACCGCTAGTGCCGGCCGATTCCCGTCGCTTGTTCGGTGGGTATCGTTTCCACTTGCTTGCTTTGAAACGCGTGACTGTTCACCACACCCAGGATGAACGATGACATGCGGTAGCCCTCTTGCTCGGCGGTACCGGCGATTTCTCTTACCATCGGCTGATCGTAGTACTCCACACGCCGGCCCAGTGCGTAGGCCAGCAGGTTCTCGGTAAACGTCCTCACCAGCGGGATCGGACGCTTCAACAGAACGTCGACGAGCTCGCTCGGGGTCGAGACCGGCGTGCCGTCGTAGAAGTCGCCACGCGTATCGAGCTGTATGCCGTTCTCGCGTACCCGCCACTTCGCGGTGACGTCAAAGTTGTCGAGCGCCAAGCCGATCGGGTCCATGAAACGATGGCACGAGTTGCACATCGGTTCCTCACGATGCAGCTCCATACGCTCGCGGGTGGTGAGCATCCGCCCGTCCAAAGCAGCCGAGGTCTCGTCGAGCGAGGGGACGTTCGGGGGTGGTGGCGGCGGCGGCGTGCCCATCAGCACCTCCATCACCCACTTGCCACGCAGTACCGGGGAGGTGCGGTTGGCAAACGAAGTCAGCACCAGGATGCTGCCGTGCCCCAGTACGCCACGGCGCCTGTCGTCCGGGTACGTGACCCGGCGGAAGTGGGTTCCGGCGACATCAGGGATCCCGTAGTGGCGCGCCAGGCGCTCGTTCAGGAACGTGTAGTCGGCCGTATACAGCTCCAGGAGGCTGCGATCCTCGAGCACCAGGTTGTAGAAGAACAGCTCGGTCTCGCGCCGCATGGCGTCGGCGAGGTTCTCGTCGAAGTTGGGATAGAAGTTCGGGTCCGGGTGAACCTTGTAGAGGTCCTGGAGCCGGAACCACTGGGCCGCGAACCGAACCGCGAGCGCTTCGGCGCGAGGATCATCGAGCATACGGCGCGCCTGCCGCTCGAGCTCGCCGGGCGTCGAGAGCCTGCCCTCGGCGGCGATCGTCTGTAGCTCCTCATCCGGCGGCGCACCCCAGAGGAAAAACGACAGGCGGGTGGCGAGGTCGGTATCGTCAAGGCGGTAGATCTCCCCGGGCACGACGCCGTCGGGCTGGCGCTCGAGCCGGAAGACGAAGTTCGGACTGGCCAGAATGGCCTCGAGCGCCGTGCGGATACCGACCTCGAAGCCGCCCTTCTCTGTGCCGGCCTCGTAAAACGGCATCAAGGCGTCAATCTCGCCGGCGCTCAGGTCACGGCGGTACGCCTCGCTGCCGACCCGGGCGATGATCTCGCGGGCGCAGGGTCCCCCTTCCGCCGGCCCGGTCGGGCGACAGCTGAAGATCTTCTCGCGGCTCGGCGTATCCGAGAGTCCGGTGATGCCGTTCGGCCCCCGGACGATCAGGTCCCTCAGGTGGGGCAGCGTCGTGACCCCGGCGCCGCCCGAACCACCGCCGGCAAACGACCAGTCGTGCGGTCGGATCAAGTCTTCGTAGGGACCGTCGCTGCGGCGGATGAACGCCGCGGCGACGCGGTGCTGGCCGGCGCGCACGAAGATCGGCTCGGTCTGCATCGGCGAGCCGCCGCGACCGTCGGCGCCGAGCTGGCGGACGGTGTTGTAGGCGAGCAGCGCCACCCGCTCACCGTTGATCGAGACGTCGATGTCCTCCAGTCGCGTGTTGGCGCCGGAGCGGAACCTCATCTCGAAGATGTAGTCGCCGTCGGCCGGAAAGACGTGGTCGACCACCATGCCGCCACGGGTGCCGTACGGCGTGCCTTCGATATGGTCCCATGGGTGCTGCGAAACGTACGTCGGGTTGCTGTATGTAACGTCGATCGACGGCGCGTTGCGATCGCCGACCGCCATCCGGCTGATGTCGCTGGCAGCATTGAGATAGGACTCCAGCAGCATCGGCGAGAGCGTCTGAGCGGCGGCGATGTTGTCGAAGTTGGCGCTCATGGTATCGAGCGGCAGCCAGTCGCCGGAATCGACCTCCAAGCCGAGCAGGTCGAAGATGGCGCGCTGGTACTCGGGGCGGTTGAGGCGCTGAAACGATCGGCGTCCCGGATTCGGATGGGCGGCCGCGGCCGCATCGACGGTGGTCTCGAGCGCCGTGATCAAGGCAGCGTAGGCGGCGGCATCGGGGCGCTGAGCGATCGGCGGGGGCATCATGCCGGCCTGTAGCTTGCGGATCATCTTCTCGGCGATTTCCGCGTGCTCGCCTGCCTCGGCGACGTCGAACGACTCGAGCGACAGACCCCCGGTCATCAGAGCGTCGTTGTGGCACCGGAAGCAGTACCGCCCGATGAGCATGTTCTGCTCTTGGTACGACAACGCCTCGGTGGCGAGCCCGCCCGCCTCGGCGGTTGTCGCGGCGGCGTCGCCGCGTCCGGCCGGCGGCAGCTGTGCGATGCTGCTGCCGGCGGCCACCCCGAGGCATAGGAGCCCGCTGGCGAGGAACGTCAGAATGAATCGCTTCACTCGATGTCTCCCGTCAGGGCCCGATAACTGATCCCGGTGTCCGCCGGAATATATAACGGATCTCCGCCGACCTCCCCTGGAATCTTCAAAAATCGCCGCTTTTGCCCCGTTTGCGTCAATTTTTACCCAAACCCTTCGCGTTTAAGCCCGAACAGCTCACACGGGTCACGGCGGCGCGGCGCCCGGATCAAGGGCAGGCGGATAACAACCTCTTCAAGAAAACACCGTCAGCGCTCCTGCTTCTCGAGCGTATCAAGGACGTCGCGCCACTCGAACTTGTCACCGATACCGCGGACGTAGTGGTCCATCCACGCCATCTCGCTGACCGCCTTGACCAAGCGATTTCGGGGGTCGGGGATCCCGTGGCTACGGCCCGGATACATGAACAGCTCCGTCGGCACACCGAGCTTCTTGAGCGCCATGTGGAGCTCGACCGACTGCGGGCTCGGGACTCTCGGATCACCCTCGACAACATGAACCATTGTGGGCGTTGTGGCGGCGGCGATGTACTTGAGCGGCGACTGGTCCCAGTAGGGCTCGAAGTTCTCGTACAAGAAGTCGTCGCCGATGTAGTACTGCCGATTGCGCTGCACGTCGCTTTGCGCGTACATCGAGATCCAGTTCATGGTGCCGGCCCCGGAGCTGATTGCCTTGAAGCGGTCGGTATGCGTCAGGATCCAGTTTGACCAGTGGCCGCCGGCGCTCCATCCCAGGGCGCCCATGCGATCGCCATCGACGATGCCCTCGGCGATCAGGTAGTCGACACCGGTCATGATGTCGTCGAAGCCGAGCGTGAAGTAGTCGCCGACGATGTCGGTGCGATGGGCGTTCCCGTAGTTGCGCGAGCCTCGGTAGTTGGGCTTCAGCACGGCGTAGCCGGCGCCGGCGTAGACCTGGGCGCCGTAGCCACCGTTGAAGCGCAGTACGTCGGCCGAGGCCGGGCCGCCGTGGATGGCGACAATCAACGGGTAGCGCTCGCCCTCGACGTAACCCACCGGCTTGACCAGGATCCCACCGACCGTCTTGCCGTCGGTCGAGGTCCAATCGATCTCGACCTCCTCGCCGAGTGCCATCTCGCCCACCTGCGGGTTGGCGTCGACGAGCTGGATCCACAGCGATCGATCGGCCACCTGGTCGATGCTCGACACCGTGAACACGGTCGGCGGCGTCGTCGGGTCGGAGTACCCGATCAGGATGGCGCCCGAATCGTCGTCGCGCCTGACGTTCAGCACGCCTCGCTCGTCGGTGATCTGGCGCACCTCACCGGTGCGGAGGTCGAGGGCATGAAGCTGGGTCGTCACCCTGACACCGGCACCGAAGTAGATCGTGTTGCCATCATCCGACCAGAAGCCGACCCCGACGCCGCCGTCGTAGCCATCGCCGAGCTTCTCGAACGAGCCGCCCCGGTCGGCAACCTCGCGCAGGTAGACGCGATTCTCCGTCATCGTGTAGCCCGTCACGTCGTCGGGCGCGGTGAAGATGACCCAGCGACCGTCGGGTGATACCTGCAGGCTGCCCTCGCCGACCTCGTAGTTATCGGTGAGGCGCTCGATGGCGCCGGTCGCCACTTCCAAGAGATACTGGTCGGCGTAGAGACGCTGGCTGGTGATGTTGCGCTCGTAGCGTTCGGCCGAGCCGCCGGTGAACGTCACCCAGCGGCCATCCTCCGACAGATTGAATCCGGAGACGCTGAGGCTCGGATCGTCGGTCAGCTGGCGCGGCTCCAACGTGTTCAGATCGAGCATCCACAGGTTGGAGAGCGGCGTCTCCATGTTCTTGACGTCGACCGTGAAGCCCTCTTCGATACGCAGCTCGTTGTCGACGTCGCGGCTATCCGGGCGCGTGAAGTAGATGCCGGCGCTGTCCGGAGCCCACCGCCAGCTCTCGATGCCGGCGGGCTCGTCGGTAATCTGCTCCGCCTCAGCGTCGTGCATCTCGGCCACCGGCAACCGATAGAGCTGCTCCTGGCCCGACTTCCCGCTGCGGTAGGCAAGCCACTGCCCATCGTCGCTGAAGGTGAAATCGCGAACACCTTCGGCAGCGTCGGTAACCCGGCGTGCCTCGCCGCCGTCCGGACGCATGGCGTAGATCTGGTTGCGATCGTCTTCGCGGTTCGACGAGAAGACGAAGAAGCTTCCGTCGCGGGCCCACTGAGGCGATGTCTCGTTGCTGTCCTCCGTAAAGGTGAGCTGGCGGTGCGAAGGCAATCCGTCGGTCATCGACACCAAATGGATGTCGGACTGCGACTCGGCTTCCTGCCAGTTCGGCGTCCTGACCGTGTACAGCATCCACTCGCCATCCGGGCTCGGCGTCCACGAGCCCGGGGCGGCGAACTCCTGCATGTCCAGGAACGTCATCGGCCGCTGCTCGGCGCCTTGCGGCGGTTGTGCCGAAGCCGCCGGCGAAGCGATGACGATCAGCGCAACGACGGCGACACCGAGCGCGAAGAGTTGATGCCGGCAAGATTCAGGAATACACATGATGCCTCTCGAGTGTTCGGTTACGGGCACCGTCGGAGCGCCCGCTACGTTGTCTGGGTCGGTGCTGGCTCTAGTCCAGCTGCGGGTGTTGCAGATGCCATTCCGTAGCCACCTGATACGCGTGCGCCACACTGAGAATCTTGTCGTCGGCGAACAAGGCCCCGACGATCGTCGTACAAATCGGCTGCGGCGGGTTCTCCTCGCCGTCGCTGATCGCATAAGGGACCACCACCGCCGGGTGGCCGGTCTGGTTGGTCAAGCGAACCGCGCCGGAGCCAGTGACGAACATGTCGAAGTCCTCCATCGCCTCGGCCATTTCCTTCATCAGCAGAAGACGGCGACGCTGAGACTGCACATAGTCGAGCGCCAACACCTCACGACCACCGGTGAAACGCGGGCGACGACGGCGTCCTCCCCTACCCCCGGCGTCGGGGTCCGGCTCCGGCTGGGGTTCGGGCTCCGGTCGGGTCGATATCCAGAAGTCGAATGCCGCCGCCGACTCGACCCCCAGTGAGTTCGAGGTGCCGCTCGGCAATTCGACCATCGGGACCGGGTTCGCCCCCAGCTCCCGAAGTTTGTCGACGAAAGCCGGCGGGGCGTCCTCGGCGAATCCGATGCGCAGCGCCGCCAGATCCGGCGCTTCCTCGAAGCGAAAGGGGGTGGTCAACGTCGCCGGGTCCTTCTCGTCGGCGCCGTGGATGGCGTTGAACACCAGGGCGCAATCCTCGACGGTCCGGCACAGGGGGCCGGGCTTGTCCATGGTCCAGGACAGCACCATGCCACCGTAGCGGCTGATGCGGCCGAAGGTCGGCCGCAGGGCGCTGAGGCCGCAACGCCGCGCCGGCGAGACGATCGAGCCCTGGGTCTCGGTGCCGATGCCGAAGGCGACACAACCAGCCGCTGTCGCCGACGCCGGACCGGCCGACGAGCCGCTCGAGCCTTGCTCGACGTTCCAGGGGTTCTTTGTTCGGCCGCGGTACCAATTGTCGCCGGCGGCGAAGCGTCCCGTCGCCAGCTTGGCGATCAGCACGGCGCCGGCGTCGCGCAGCCGGACGACGATCTCGGCGTCCTCGTCGATGACCCGTTCCTGGAAATCCTCCGAGCCCCAGGTTGTGGGCGCACCCGTGACGCTGAACAGGTCCTTGACGCCGTACGGAATGCCGTGCAGCGGCCCCCGCCAGTTGCCGGCGCGCAGATCGGCCTCGGCCTGCTGCGCCTCCTCGCGGGCGCGACCCTCGAGGATCGTCACAGCGCACAGCAGCACTGGATCGTAGCGCTTGATTCGGTCGAGGTAGATCTCCGTGAGGTCGGTGGGCGAGATGTGGCGATCACGGATCAGTGCGGAGAGTCGGTGCACCGGTAGAAACGCGACCTCTTCCTCGCTGGTCGGAACGACGCCCTCCCAGGCGGCGATCTCGATCGGATGGCGCTCGAACAGGGTGCCGCCGCTCTCGGCCCATAGCTTCTCCATCAGCGCGCCGGTACCCCCCGGATAGGCCTGAAACTGAAACGCCGGTGGCTCGCCGTTGCCGAGCGGCGTCAGGGGAATCTCTTCCTGCGGCGCGCCGCCGCCGCGGCCACCACGCTGCTCGGCGAGTAACGGCCCGCCCCCAACGACGCCGGATGCCGCCGCCGCCGCCGCCAACTTGAAAAAATCTCGCCGCCGGATACCGTCGGCGACCTCGTGCCGTGTCGTCATCGCCTCGCGCTCCTTGATTCGGGTTCGGGTGCTCCGCCACTCCACGCTCCCGCAAACCATCACGGATGGCGCGAATCTATCGCCTTGGCGACCAACGAAACAACAGGGACAGCACACCAGCAACCCGTAAGGTGCCAGAGATCTCCCGCCGGTGCCGCTGTATCCCCCCGTGATAGCCTGCGGCCGCCGAATCCCGTGCCGCCTACGATGGAGAACCCGATGCGCCCAACAAAGCCGTATCGAATCGGTTGCGTCTTCGCCGTTTGTGCCCTCGTCACGCTGTCGATCGACGACGCGACGTCGGGCCAGGAGCCCGCCGACTGGGGCGAGGACCTCATCTTTCATACCTTTTCAATCGCCGCGGTCGACCCGTCGACGGGCGAGTCGGGGGTGGCCGTCACCACCCGCGTGGCATGCGTCGGCAACGGTGTTCCGTGGGTGCGCGCCGGCGTCGGCGCGGTCGCCACCCAGGCATCGACGCGAACGGAATATGGTGCCGAGCTGCTGGATATGCTCGAGCAAGGGATCTCGCCGGCCGAAGCGCTGGCGACCGCCATAGCCGCCGATCCGGGAGCCGACCGCCGCCAGCTCGGTGTCGTCGCGCTCGATGGCCGCTCCGCCCAACACACCGGTAGCGGGACCTCGGCGTGGTCCGGCCATCACTCCGACGTCAACTACACCGTGCAGGGCAACTCGCTGGTGGGCCCCGAGGTAGTCGCGGCGGTCGCCGAGAGCTTCGAGAGCACCGCAGGCTCGGTGCGGCACCTCGCTGACCGTCTCATCGAGGCCCTCGCCGCCGGCCAGGCGATGGGCGGTGACGCTCGCGTCGGCCGCACCCAGTCGGCGACGGTTATCGTCACCGATCCGCGCGACGGTCGCTCTCGTCGGGCCGACGGGATGACGGTGCACATCAACGTCTGCGAGCACCCGACACCGGTCGCCGAGCTGCGGCGCGTGTACAACACCATCTCGCGCACCCTCGGTTACCGTCCGTTGCAGCAGTACGGCGGCTCCGATGTCTGGCAGCTCAAGGTGATCCTTCACGCGCTCGGATACTTCGAGACCGACCAGCCTGAGCTGGAAGCCGGCAACGACGCCCAGCTGTACACCGAGGAAGCAGTCGCCGCGGTCGACGCCTTCCGAACCGCCCAGGGCATGAGAACGGCGCAGAGCGGAGGTTCGCCACGCGGCCTGGTTGACGCCCAGACCATCGCTTTGCTCTGGCAAGAGCTCGAAGCGCGCGGCATCGCCGATCGGGTCCGCACGACCTTGCTCGAAACCATTGCGGTACGGCGGTGAACAAGGCCCCGTGATTCCGGCTTCTGCGGCCGGCACCGGCAAGCACGGACGTGATCCGACGCATGAACACGGGAGGTAGAGATGCGCCCCACACTTTGGAGCAAAGTTGTCGCGCTCAAGAGCAAAGTTGTTGCGCTCAAAATAGAGGGTGAGCCTTGTTGATCCGTCCGAATAGGTACAGAATCCGGCCTAATAGGTGCACTGACTCTCAGCAGGAGGAAAACATGTCGCTCTCTCGTAGAGCGCTGTTCGCAGGTGGAAACAGCTCGAGCGCGAACTTCGCGCAGCTGGTGGCCGCCCGCGGGCGCGAGGCGCTTGTCGCGGAGCTCGGACCGTTCGGCGGTGAATCCGGGCTTATCCCGCGGCCGCAGCAAGGCGAGGTTCGCCTGACCAGCAACGAAAACCCGCTCGGCCCGCCGCCTCCGGCGATGGCGGCGATTCGCGACGGTTTCACGGGCGCCGGACGCTACCCGTCGAACGTGCAGCCGAGCATGAGCGACCTGACCAGCGCCTGTGCCGAACGGCTCGGGTGTGCGCCCGCCAACATCGTCCTGGGCGCCGGCTCCGGAGAGCTGCTCAAGCGGGTCGCACAGGCCTACGTGAGCCCGAGTCGACACCTGGTGACGGCGAGCCCGACCTACCTGCAAACCTCTGGAGTGGCCCGCTACCTGGGCGCCGATGTTCAGGCCATCCCCCTGACCGAGGCCGGCATGCTCGACCTCGACGCCATGGCCGACGCCGCCCGTGGCGCCGGACTGGTCTTCTTGTGCAATCCCAACAACCCGACCGGCACGGTGCACTCCGCGGCGGACGTGAGCGCCTTCGTGAGCACGGTGCGGCGCACGTCACCCGACACCGTGATCCATGTCGACGAGGCGTATCACGAGTACGTCACCGACCCGAACTACGAGTCGATGGCAGAAGCAGCGGCTGAGACGCCAAATGTGTTCGTCAGCCGCACCTTCTCGAAACTGTTCGGCATGGCCGGCATGCGCATCGGCTACGGCGTCGCCAGCGGCGCCACGATCGAGAAGCTGCAGAGCCTGGCGCTGACCATGAACATCTCGGTGCCGTCGGTAAGCGGCGCCTACACGGCGCTGCAGGATCCCGCATACGAGCCGCGAGAGAAGCGCCGCAACACCGAGGCACGCAGTTACACGATCGGGGTCTTCAACGACCTCGGCTATGACGTGTTCGACTCGAACACCAACTTCATCTTCGCGAACATCAGCGACTGGGTTCCTCCTGTCGCCGACCGCGCAGATCCGCCCCCCGAGGACCGCGGCCGTGGCCGCGGCTCGTCTGGGTCGAAGGCGGCTGCGTTCCGTTCCGCCTGCAGCGAGCACGGCGTGCGAATAGGTCGTGATTTCCCGCCGATGAATCAAACCCACGCGCGCATCAGCATCGGGACAATGGACGAGATGCAGCGTGCCGCAGAGGTTTTCCAGGAGGTGCTGGCATGAACGTCTCCCGTAGAAACGTCGTCAAGGGCATCGGCGTCGGCACCACCGCCGCCGCCATCATGGCGTTCGATGGGCCGCGTTCGGTGGCGCGCGCCATGTCGCTGGCGCTGCCGCCGCAGGAGCGCCCGCTGCTGCTGCACAACAATGAGAACCCACTCGGACCCGGGGCTGTGGTCACGGGTCAGATGAACGAGGCGATGGACATCGGCATCGGCAGCCAGTACGGCCTGCCGAGCCGGCAAACGATCCAGGCGATCGCCGACGTCTACGACATTCCCACCGAGTCGTTGATGCTCGGCAACGGATCCAGCCAGCTGTTGCAGACCATCACCTACGTGTTCACCACGGCGGAGCGAGGCCTGGTAACCGCGGCGCCGTCGTTCGAGACCTGCCCGGATCTCGCCAACCTCTACGGGCGTCCGGTCAACGCGTTGCCGCTTGACGACAACCTGTCGTTCGATCTCGACGCCACCGCCGAGGCCGCGCGGGGCGCCGGGTTGGTCTTTTTCTGCAACCCCAACAACCCCACGGCGACCCTGCACGAGGGCGATGCCGTCGACGCCTTTCTCGATCGGGTCTTGAGCGAGTCCGACGCGATGGTCGTCGTCGACGAGGCCTACATCGATTACGTCACCAACCCGAACCACAAGACGCAAATCCCGCGGGCGCTCGAGAACGAGCGGATCATCGTGTCGCGCACTTTTTCAAAGGCGCACGGCATGGCGGGTATGCGCATCGGTTGGCTGGTCGCTCATCCCGACACCGTCTCGAAGCTGCGCGAATGGCAGTACGGCGGCACGCTCAACGCCCCGGCGCTGCTCGGCGCCAAGGCGTCGATCGAGGATCCCGGACGCATCGAGCGCGAGGTCGCGCGCAACACGGCGGTTCGCGACTTCACGATGGATTGGGTGCGCTCCCGGGGCATGGAAGCCACCGATTCGCAGACCAACTTCATCTTCGTGAGGACGGGCCTGCCGGCGGGTGCTTTCCGTGAGGCCTGCGCGCAGCACAACGTGCTGGTCGGGCGCGATTTTCCGCCCTATCACGACCAGTGGATGCGGATCTCGCTTGGCACCATGGACGAGATGGAGCGCGCCATCCAGGTCTTCGATCAGGTGATGACCGATCTCGACAGTTTGAGCTCGCGACGCCGGGAGGCCGCCGCGTAGCGGGGTACTAGTCCGCATATCTCCACGCCCTTTGTCGCGCAGGCGCGGAGAAGGGCGTGGGATACAAGGCGCGCGCCGGAAGGGCACCGGAGGCGTGCGTGACAGTACGTCGAGGTGCCCGACCAAGCGCAACGCCGTAGACGCGCGCTTCTCCGCGCCCGCAGCAGGAGGGCGTTGAGATATGCGGGCTAGCCCGCGGCTGCCGTTACGGGGTCCGTGGGACACATGTGAGGCGGCGCGACGCGGGCGCTATGTGAGAGAGATCGTCGAGAAGCTCCGCCGGCGCACGTCCGAACCCAAGAGGCCGGCGGTGAGGCTCGTTCGTCTCTTATCCCCCTCGGATTAACGCGGTGAGCTCGCGCATGCGCTCGGCGAGCCCTCCGATAGCGTCGACGTAACGAGCCTCCCACTCCGGAACCTCGGCGGGATCGTCGGTTTCGATCTCATAGCGCAGGCCCGGAAGCATCCACGAGGCGTAGCCGCTGAAGGGGTCGGGCGAGACGTAGAGCGATCGGCTCCAGGGACGATCCTGCAGGCCCCGATCGTCGAGCCATGCCTTCTCGAGGCCGATGAAGGCAGCGTTGATGCGCGCCGCTTCGGCGGCGGGGATCGGCCCGGCGGCGACCCGTTGTGCCCGCGCCGCACTCAAGACGCCCGCGGCTGCGTCGAGGTCGCGGGTGGCGGCCATCAAGCGGCTCAGATCCACGTCCACCCCGCGCCGCTCGGCGACCTCGATGAGGGTCGCGACGTGGGTGCGAGTATCGACAGCGTAGCGTTCCACGTCGTAGGGCAGCAGGTCGGCGTTGGCGAACCGCAGGGCCAGCAAACCGTCGGCGCGGGCGATCATCGGGCCGAACACCCACTCGGCATCACCGAAGCGCTCGTACCAGGCAAAGTTGTCGTAGTTGGAGTGGTAGATACCGCTGCGGCCGCCGGACCCCATGCTCGCCGAGGGAACGCCGGCATGGGTGTAGAAGGCAACGTGGTCGGAGCCGCCGCCCAGATTGCCCATCGTCGGCGCCCCGTCGTCAGCTTGCGCCGCCCACCACTCGTAGATGCTGCGGTCCTCGCCGGCGTAGGAAACATCCCGGATCGCGTCGAGAATCGGTTGTTTGAGCGACGGCGACGACGAGGCGTTGAAGTTCGGGCCCGACACGGCGCTGTCGGCGTTGATGTAGGCGATCGCATTGGTTGTGAGCTCGGGCAGGAATTCTTCCACCCACTCGGTCGAACCGATGATGCCGTACTCTTCCGCGTCCCAGTGGGCAATCATGATCGAGCGGCGCGGCCCACAGCCCTGTTCGGCGAGCTCTCCCAAGGCCTCCGCGAGGACGAGGAGCATCGATGTGCCCCCATTCGGGTCTACCGCCCCGAAGCCCCACGGGTCGTAGTGGGACCCGAGGATGAACCACTCGTCCGGAAACTCGGTGCCTTCGAGGGTACCGACGACGTTGACGGCACGGGTGAGCGCCTTGGGCTGGTTGACCCGGACGCGCACGGTCAGGTCGGGACCGCCGATGATCCGATAGGTCAGATTCAAGCCCCCCTGCCAGTCCTCGGGCCCCGCCTCTCCGGTCATCCGCGACAGGATCTCGGAAGCGGCGTTGTAGCCCAGCGGGAGGACGGGAATCGTGTGCAGGGGGACATCTTCCGGATCCAGCCGCTCGACCTCCCGGTCGCCGCCCACCGGGAGTGCGGGAACGAACGGAGTGAGCGGATCACCCGTCCACGGCAACGTCAGCACAGAGCCTCGCTGGATGATGTCGCCGTTGAGCATCGGGCCGTCGGGATAGGCGTCGACGGACTCCGCCGGGGCGTCGGTGAACATGATCACGCCCGCCGCCCCACGCGCCTCGGCGAACTTCACCTTGTAGCCCCGAAAGTTGCCGCCGTAGCGGGCGATCACGACCTTGCCGGCGAGCGAGATGCCCCTCTCGTCGAGCGCTTCGTAATCCTCGCGGCGTCCGAAGTTGACGTACACGACCTCACCGGTAACGTCGCCGCTGCCCGAGTAGGCGTTCCAGCCGTTGAGCAGCTCGGGGTTCCCCGAGAACCGGTCCTCCGGAAGCACCGGCTCACGGTTCGACAGCTGCATCGCCAGCGGGGTGACGATGTGCACCTCGACGTCGTCGGTCAACTGCGGCAGGTAGACGTCGTAGGCGTGCTCGCGCACCGTGAATCCCGCCGCCTTCATCACCCGGCCCAAGTAGTGGCCGATCTCGATCTGGGCGGCGGATCCGGCCGGATGCGGGTTCGCCGTAACGATGCGCAGATGCTCCCGGAACGAGGCCGACGAAGGTAGATCGAGGAACAGCGCCTCGCAGTACGCCTGACGGGCGGCGGTGATGGGGGCGAACCCCACCGGCACCTGCAATTCCACGGACTGTTGTGCCGGCAGGACGGCGACCGCCGTGAGCACGAGGGCGCAGACGAGAAACAAGATTCGGACGTATGAGCGCATGGATAGACACCGACGATTGAGAGTGGCACGGACAGGATCGCTGGATCTTATACCGGCTGCCCGCGTCGGTCGCCTGTCGCTCGACGCAGGTGCGGATCAGCCTCCGCCCGGATATCTCAGCGGGTCACGGCTGCGCGGGCGGGACGGTGCGCGAGTATTGCGTTGCGCTTGCTTCGGGTGGGGGGTGTCGTTACGGGAGCCGTTGGGGCAGATGCAAAGCGGCGCGGACGTTACCGTCTCTCGATACGCACGGCGAGGAAATCGACGACGAACGCTCCGTCGCCGGCCTCCAACGTGCCGGCGATCGTCTTGTCCTCCTCACCGACCTTGCCGTAGAAGGTGAGCGAAAATTCGCCCAAATAACCCCAGAAAACGAGCTCGTTGCCCTCGACCTCGCCTTCGACCTCCATCACGC
>SMVB01153140.1_pt1 | contig 25642 bp, 32 predicted proteins | sample 2456461 | NCBI WGS metagenome assembly SMVB01 (sample SAMN11095934, study PRJNA526329) | marine sediment metagenome | biome: Marine sediment; feature: Surficial sediment; material: Deep marine sediment; isolation source: Hadal surficial sediment | place: Pacific Ocean | collected 2014-05 | depth...
GTTTACTCCCCAATGCAACCCACAGATTTTGCGGAGGAGGCATTTTTTTTCGTCGACGACGACAGCGTACGTCTTGTCCATGTCGAGAAAATTCTTCGCATCCTCGACGGCGGCACCCATCTCCGCGGAATTCATAGCGGCTTGCAAGGCTTCCATGTCGTCGAACCATAGCTCACCGATGCCATCAGGCATACGTTCGCCCTCTTCAGAAACAACGTGGTTCTGCGTCCACTTCCTCAATCCCGGCGTTTTCCTTACGACCGCGCCGTGCCGCTCACCGTTCCACTGCTCGAGGCACGCCTCGCGTGCCAGATCGCTTCTGCGAAAAATGACGAAAATTACCTTCGCTGCCATGACTTCCGTCCGATTCTTGCGTGACGTAGGCGATACGATTACTCGCATCCAGTGCTAGATTAGGGCATATAAGTAGAAGTCTATAGTTTCTGCATATATGGTTGTCAACATATTTATTTACACCGCGGTCGGCGCGAGATAAATAAGTTGAGGTTTTGCTGGTTCATCGGTCTAAGTTGCATTGGTTCAAAATCATATACGCTTTTCGGTCGACGTATCAATCCGTTTTAGATCGCGCCCACGCGCTGTATAACACGATAACGGGCTGATCGAGTAAGCCAAGAACGACAGACGGGGTACCGCAGAATCGGGAAACTCTTCAAATCGCGGAGTCAAATGGTATCAAGGGGCTGCTCGCGCCTGGCCACCTCGATTCAGGACGTGGCAATCATGGTCGTGCTCACTTCTTTGTGGCCCAGCAATTCTCGGGCCGTTCGGATGTCGTATCCGTCTTCCAGACGGTGAAGCGCTTCCTCAAATACCTCCCATGCCGCGCGAACGAATTACGTTTATGAGTGCATGTCGCCGGCTTGGCACTCCTGTCTTACGGCTTTGTGCTTTCGCGCTACGCTTGTCTCAATACCCGTCGTTCGAAACTGTTCTTATGGATGTGGGGCGTCGATTTGGGTCAGCTATCCTCCGGGGTGGATCCTGGTCTCGATCGCCTGCGGTCGAATAACTCCCCTCTCCCTTCCGCCTGCGAGTAAGCAGCGTTCTTGATCTTGTACCAGGTCGTGCCCTCTCGGTAGAGTCCCTTTTTGCGCTTGGCGATGATGCCCTCGATATCCATCTCACAAACTCTCTCCAAAAATGCGATCCCGCTCGCTTCGATGTGATCGACATAGAGCAATCGCGAGTCTTTTTCGGGGACGAGCTCCCTCAGCTTGGCTTTGCGCTCGAGGAGCGGCCGATCTCGCAAGTCTTCTCCATCGAGCCAGAGCAAATCGAACGCATAGTAATAAGGTCTACCTTTGCGCGCCAGGAGCTCGTAGAACCGGGAGCGCCCCTCGGCGTCGAGGCAAACGACCTCTCCGTCGATCACAGCGCGACGCTCGGCCAGATCCTTGGCGATGGCCTTCGCGAGGGCATCGAACTCGTCGAAGCGATGTTGATTGCGGGAGACGAGGCGGCATCTCTCGGCGTCGACATAAGCGAGGGCGCGGAAGCCGTCATGTTTGAGCTCGAAGACCCAATCTGGGTCGTCGAACGCGTCCTTGCGCCGAATCAAGCCAAGGGGGTTGATTCCGGAGATCATCGTTCCAACCCTGCGGACCAATCCATGAGCTGCTCGAGCCCTGCTTCGACCGACCGCCAAGCGACTGGGCCGAGCACAGACTCGAGACGTGCCCCGTCGAGAACTGGGCGCGCGTCTTCCGGCTTCATCGAGAGGTCGGCCTCCGCGATGCTATCGACGGGCTCGAAACGGACCTCGGGCCGCAGGCGGCCCACGATGTCGAGCAGACGGGAGAAGGCGACGGACTCCTCGGAGCCAACGTGGAACGTGTCGCCTCCCTCCGGCCTCATGAGGGCAAGGTCGACGAGCGCACGGGCCGCGTCGTCGACGAAACTGTAGGGCCGCTTCGTCGCCAGTCCGAAGACACGCACGGAGCGCTTCTCGAGCGTGAGCTCCACGAGGCGCCACGGAATGGAAGGTTTCTGGCGATAAGGGCTTCGCCCCTCCACGGGGCCGTACAAGGTTCCGAGCCTCGCGATCGAGACGGAAAGATCGTGCCCGCCGGCGTAGTCGCGGGAGAGCGCTTCTGCCGCCATTTTGAAGCGGGCATAGGGGTTATCACCTTTTAGTGGGTGGTCCTCACCGATGCGCCCGGCCGAAGCGTCCACATCGCCATAGACGGCACCCGAGCTCAAAAAAACAAAGCGCCGAACCGAGTGCCTGACTGCGGCCTCCAGCATGTGGCGGGTTCCCTCGACGTTGACCTCCGCCATAGCGTTCACGGCGCTTGGCGCCGACGTGACGGCGGCGGCGTGAAGGATCGCGTCGACATCGCGCTCGCGAAGCACGGTTTCCACGAGGCTCTTGTTCCGAACATCCAACTCGGCCCAGGTCACGCGCGCTTCTACTCCTTCGATCCGCGCAAGAGCTTCTTCGCTCGGCTGCTCGAACGTGCACGCGACAGCGTTCAGTCCGCGCGCGGCAATCTCTCGAACGAGATGGATCCCGACAAATCCAGACGCCCCGGTCACGAGTACTTTCACGATCTCACCGGCGTTGTCATTCTTCGAAGTGGACCATATTGTCCGTAAAGCCGAGAGCCACGAGACGCTCGAACGCGTCCCACACCTCCGCGGGGATGTGTTGCTCGATCTGAAAGCCGCGCGATGGGTATTCCCGAATCCGCTGCAGATCGCCAACCATGATCGCGATGACCTGCTCTTTCGAGATCTCGCTGGTCGGGTAGTCGTCGAAATCCAACTGGGGCGACGTCACGACCACATCTTTCTCAGGCCAGACTTTCCTGAACGTCGCGTAGGTGCGGCGCTCCATGTAAGGCTTTTGCACGAGAATGAAGCGGTCGGGGTAGAGATGTTCTCGCTCGAGGAGGCGGCGCGTGAGCTGGACGTTCTCGCCCGTATTGGTGGATTGGGTCTCGAGGAGCATCGCGGTCTCGGGCACACCCATCTCGCGCGCTACCCTCGCGAATTTCTCGGCCTCCGGCTCGTCCCAAATCTTGCTCGTGAGGTTTCCGAGTCCGCCCGAGAAAACGATCCGCGGCGCGTAGCCGTCGAGAAATAAGGCCGCGCCGCGCTCGGCGACTCGGAGGTCGTGACTGCCTTGGACGAGAATGATGTCGGCCGTGTCGAGGGCGTGGTGCAACTGATGGTAGTCCCAGACGATACGCGCAAGACCCGCGATCTCAGTCGAGGTCATGAATGGCCTGCTCGTAGACGTCGAGGTAGCGGCCTGCTGAGCTTTTCCACGAAGAATCTTCGCGCATCGCTCGCCGTACCCACCGCGTCCACAGCTTTTCATTCTCGTAGTGGCGGAGCGCGCGCCGAAGCGTCGCGAGGAGCGCCGATGCGTCGAATGCTTCGAAGGAAAATCCGTTTCCCCTGTCGGGGTCCTCGTCCAGGTCGCGGATGGTATCCGCGAGGCCGCCGGTCGCGCGCACAACGGGAAGGGTGCCATAGCGGAGCGCAATCATCTGACCGAGGCCGCAGGGCTCGTAGCGCGACGGCATCAAGAAAAGATCGGCGCCAGCGTAGATGCGCCGGCCGAGCGCCTCCTGAAAGCCGCGATTCACTGAGATGGCTTTGGGGTATCGCGCGACGAGAGGGCGGAAGGCGTCGAGAAATTCCTCGCGCCCAGAGCCGAGCACCACTAGCTGCGCCCTTTCCTCGGCGACGAGCGCCGGCACGGCTTCGAGCACGAGCTCCAAACCTTTTTGCGGATCGAGACGCCCGATTGCAGCGAGGAGCGGGGTTCGAGGCGATAGTGTCAGACCGAGCTCTTTCTGCAGCTCGATCTTCCCCGCGGCTTTTCCCGAAAGCCGCGTCGAGGCGAATCGAGACGTGAGGGCCGGGTCTTTCCCCGGATCCCAATCATTGGGCTCGATGCCGTTGACGATGCCAGTGAGCCGATCCGCACGGGCGCGCAAAACCCCCTCGAGCCCGGCTCCGAGCTCTGAGCGCTGAATCTCTTGGGCGTAGCTCGGGCTGACCGTCGTGAGCCTCTCCGCGCTAACGAGCCCTCCTTTGAGAAAGTTGAGACGCCCGTAGAACTCGAGACCGTCGATGTGAAAAAGGGCATCGGGAAGGCCGAGACGCGGCAAGAGCTCCCTTGGAAAGATCCCCTGATAGGCCAGGTTATGGACCGTCAGCACGACCGGCATCCGCGACGCACGGTCCTCGAGTCTCTGATAGACAGGGAGAAGCGACGTCTGCCAGTCGTTCACGTGAATGATGTCAGGGGCAAGCCCTAGCGCCTCGGTCGCGGCGAGGGCCGCCCGCGAGAAAAAAGCGAAGCGGAAGGGGTTGTCGTCGTAGTCACGGCCGCTTTCTCCGTAGATGGCGCGCCCTTCGAAGTAGTCGTCGCTTTCGACGAAATAGGTCGTAACACCGCTCAGGCGGGCCCGGGAGAGACGCGCCGTCCGACGCGCACCGTCCATCTCGAGCTCGAGCTCGATGCCGGTCGCCACGGGCCCGACACTTTCAACCCCAGTCCCAGTCGCGTAGCGGGGAACAATCACGTAAACCCTGTGTCCAAGGCGCTTTAGCGCCCGAGGAAGCGACGCGGCAATGTCCGCAAGCCCGCCTACCTTGGAGACAGGGGCAAGCTCTGGCGTGACGAAGACGATTTTCACGACGCTTGGGGTCGCTAGGGAACCGGAATCTGCTCGCGCCCGTATAGTGTGATGGGAGCGGTCATGGAGATTCTGATACTTGCTGTGCTCGGGTTAGTGTTCACCTTGACGGTCTTGGTGGTCGTCTTGAAGCTTCTCTTAGCACTCGTGCTCATCCCCCTCAAGCTCCTGGGCGCCATTTTGGGCGGCGCCGCCAAGCTCGCCGTGGCCGCGGCTCTTCTGTGCGTCGGTCTCGTCGTCCTGGCCCTGCTCCCCGTTCTCGTACCCGTCGCCATCGTCTCAGGCGTCGCCGTGGCGCTTCTCTGTTAGGCGCGGTTTTGGCGTTCCTCGCGAAGCTCCAGGATGAGCGACAACCGCCGGAGCGCGTCTTCCCGGCTCACGATCCCGGCCAGAACCCCGCCGCTCACGACTGCAAGACGGTGATCGTCTGAGCCCAGCCGCGCCAAGACCTTGGACGCGTCTTCGTCGGGGCTTATCGTCTCTTCCAAGAAATCGCGCGTCATCACGTCACTCGCGGTCAAGCTCTCGAGAGCCGCGCGTCCCTTGCCTCGAAAACTCTTGAAGGAGAGCATCCCGACCAGGAGGCCTCGATCCACCACGGGTACCTCGACGATCCCTCGTGGCAGGATGACTTCGTCGACCACAGCCTCGAGCGTCATCTCCGGGGGAACGCAAGGGACGTCGCTCGTCATCAGGTCGCGGGCCGTTACCCCTTCGAGCGCTTGTCGCACGAGCATCTGCCGGTAGCTCGCGCGCGCCGCATAGCGCAGGAACATCCCGATGAGAAAGAACCAAACGCCGCCGATGAGGTTGTCGAAAACGAAGACGTACATGAGCCCGAGAAACATCACGAGCATCCCAAAAAACGAGCCTACGGCGGTTGCGACTCTCGTGGCTGGAGCGAGCTCGCCCCAGATTCCCCAAAGCGCCGCGCGCAGAACGCGCCCACCATCGAGGGGAAAGCCGGGAACGATGTTGAACGCAACTAGAATGACGTTCCATATGGCGAGGCGCAACGTCACGTCCATGAAAGGCGGGGGCACTAGGCCGAGGCCCATCGCGTAGAACGCGCCGAAGAGCCCCGCGAGCGCAAGGCTCATGATGGGCCCCGCAATGGCGATCGAGAACTCCGCTTGGGCGCTACGAGGCTCCTCGAGCATCTCGGCTGCGCCACCGAAGATGAAGAGCGTGATGCTCCGTATACCGACGTCGTGTCTCAAGGCGATGACCGCGTGGGACAGCTCGTGCGCGAGGACCGAGGCGAATAGAAGCAAGCAGGCCGACAGTCCGAGCAAGAGCCGTGACAAGAGCCCTAGATAAGGAAAGCTCTCCCCGAGGCCAACCGCCATTCCCGCGGTGAGCAAGACCGCGATGACGATCCAGGAATAATCAACGCGGATGGGAATGCCAAGAATCGCGCCGAGACGGATCCCGCGCCCGATCAAGGCGAGCCTCGCTCGAGCACTTTGATCCACTGGCCCTGGTTGAGACCGGCATCGAGCCCGAGGTTGTTGAGGACAGCCAGGTCTTCCAGCCCGTTCGAATCCGCGCCCGCTTCGAGGAGCGCCTCCCGGAGCGTCACGTTGCGCGAAGCTTGCACCCAGTGGATGCGCTGCGGCTCAATCTCGAGTGCCGAGCGATCGCGCAGCCGATCGAAGCTTTCGATCACGTCTTGGAATACCGGCGCGTAAAACCGGATGGCGTTTCGCCGCGTGAGGCCGAGGATCTCATAGACATGATCCCCGTCCGCGACGAAGCCCGCTTCGCCGTACAGCTCACCCGTTCGCGTCAACGCCCTGAACGGCGCGCGATACGCGGAAAAAGGGCCTACCCGAAGCCGCTCCCCGGTGCCGTATTCGAGCTTGTTCTGGCGGAAAAAGTCGCGGGCATGCATCTCCGGAGCCGTGCCCGGCGCAACGCGCGACACGGTCAACTGCATCGAAGCTCCCCCGTCGGGAGCCGCCGCGTAGACGACCCTCTGCGTGTTCTGGACGTTCCACCCTTCGGGATATTCGAGCTGAAACTCGAGCTCCGGGTGCAAGAAACGCGAGCCGCGCATGAAGCCTTCACGAGGGTTGGCACCGAAAATGAGATCTTCCGTCAAACGCCGATAGCGCTCGGCTCCCGTCCTCAAATTCTCGCGTCCAGCGCTGTGCTCCGAGACAAGAGCGAGGATCGTGGCCTCACGGTCCTGAGGATCGGGATGGGTGGAGGCCCAAGATGGGACTTGACGCTCCGGTCCGGCAAGGCGCGCGAGCACGGCGAAAAAGCGCGCCATCTCGGTCGGGTCGTAGCTCTGCCCGAGCGAGTAACGCACCCCGAGGCGATCGGATTCCCTTTCCGCGTCGCGTCCGAATTTGAGAAACAAAAGCCCGACGCCGCTGCCAAGGATGTCGCCGAACGGACGCACCTCGGGGAAGAAAACCGTCCCCATGTTGAGACCGAGACCAGCAAGCTGTTGCTTTGACATCTGCTCTACGTGATGGCGCGCGGTCACGTGGCCGATCTCGTGCCCAAGGACGCCGGCCATTGCGGCTTCGCTGTTCATGTAGGCGAGAATTCCGCGCGTGAGATAGACGTAGCCGCCCGGAAGCGCGAAAGCGTTGACGACGTCTGAATCGACGACGCGAAACTGCCACGGCAAATGGGGCCGCTCAGAAGCCTGCGCCATGCTCTGGCCAAGCTCTTCCACATAGGCGCTGAGCTCCGCATCCTGATAGAGCCCCATGCTTGCTTCGACATCGGCCGAGCCTTGCTGGCCCATGGCGATCTCTTCGGATTCCCCGATGAGAATGAGCTCGCGTTTTCCAGTGACGGGGTCTTTGACGCAAGCGAGGACGACGAGCGCGACGCTCACGACGCTTGCGACGCTTGCAACAGTGGCTGTCGAAGTGGCTCGCCTCATGCTAGTACCGCGTGAATTGTACCGCAGTCGCGGGAAGATACACGCGTTCGTCAAACTGCCGAGCTTGAAAAACGAGGGGAGCAGCAGAAATTATTGACGCCGACAAGCGCAATGCCCTGGGCATCCAGGGAGCGAGCAGCGGCCTCGAACAAAATTTGACGTTTAGATCAAGCGAAGTAGTCTGTGTTGATCGCGATGTATTCGTTCCACTTTTCAGGAAGCTCGTCCTCGGGAAAAATCGCCGTGACCGGGCAGACGGGCTCGCAGGCGCCGCAGTCGATGCAAACTTCCGGTTCGATGTAGAGCTGCTTGGCCTCCTCGAAGTTGTCTTCCTCCTTCGTCGGGTGGATACAATCTACTGGGCAGACTTCAACGCAAGCGGTGTCTTTAGTGCCGATACAGGGTTCGGCGATGTAGTAAGACATCTAGCTTTCCTCCTTCAAATCAATGCTCACATCACATCGAGAAGTTTATGGGAATACTCTGTCACGCGGTCCAAATAGCCCCACAACAGCAGCCCAACAATATTAGGCACGACGAGGACAAAAAGTAAAACCGCGTAAAGGGGGTGGAGCTCGAGTTTCGACGAGGGCTCCGCGGTATCGGAGCCCTCCATGAACATGGTCTTCAATATCTTGACGTAATAGAAGGCGCCAATCGCGCTGTTCAGGACGCCGATGACGGCCAGCCACACGAGACCGGCCTGGATCACGGCAGCGAAGACATACCATTTCGCGAGGAAACCGGCGAAGGGGGGAATGCCCATCAAGGAGAAGAGAAAGATTCCCATGACGATCGTCAGCATGGGCGAGCGACGCCAGATGCCCGCGTAGTCTTTGATGTCGAAGCTACCGGTGTTGTTATGGACGACGATGATAACAAGGAAGGCGCCGAGATTCATGAACAAGTAAACTACCACATAGGCGAGCATGGCCTTGATGCCCCGATCGGAAAGCGCGACCGCGCCCATCATGATGTACCCGGCGTGAGCGATGCTCGAATAGGCGAAAAGCCTCTTCAGATTGGTTTGGAGCAAAGCGGCAATATTCCCGAGCGTCATGGTGATGATGGAAATGCCCATCAAGATCGTCTGCCAGTCGACGCTTCCGACCATCGTCCAAGTCTGTTCACCCGTCGACGAAGCCATGCCGCCATAGAAGAAGCGGACGAGGACGGCGAAGCCCGCTACTTTCGGCCCGACCGACAGAAACGCTGTCACAGGCGTCGGAGCACCGGTATAGACGTCCGGACACCAAAAGTGGAACGGCACCGTCGCCGTTTTGAAACCGATACCGGCGAGCACGAGCACGATGATGACCATGAGCGCGGGTCCCGAGCTCGCAACCACTTGCTCGCTCATGAGCGCCGCGCGGATCTCGTAGAGGTCGAGACTCCCCGTAAGACCGTAGAGGAGCGACAACCCGAAGAGCATCGTTCCCGTCGACACCGCTCCGAACAAAATGTATTTGAGCGACGCTTCGTTCGACAGCCGATCCGTCTTCAGATATCCGACCATGATATAGGAGGCGACCGACACCGTCTCGAGCGCCAGGTAAATCATCAGCAAGTTGATGGAGTTCGCCATCCAGATGAGCGCCACGGTGACCGTGAGCAGCAACACCAAAAGCTCGCCGTGATGTACAGAGCGAAGCTCGCGGGACTCGATCGTGAAGAGCAAGATGATGATGGCTGTAAAGATGAACAGGATGCGCAGAAGTGACCCGAATCCATCGAAAGCGACCATATTGCTGAACAAGGCCTGCGCGTCCGATGGGTCCGGCCCACTCGCGGAGAAGTAGATGGACACGGAGAAAAACAGCGCGACCAAAAGACCAAAGAGCGACGGCAAGACGATCAAGAGTCGCCGTTCCATCGGAGCCCGATTCTTCGAGATCAAGTCACAGAGCAGAACGCCGATCAGAGTAAGAACCAGCACGAGCTCTGGAACGAAATATTTTAGACTGGAGACGGCATCGAGGCGATCCACGTCCTATCCTTTCAAAACCGAAGCATCTTCGAGGCTCACGCCCTTGGTGATGCGATAAAGAGACATCACGATCGCGAGCGCCACCGCCGCTTCACAGGCGGCAATCGCGATGACGAAAAGCGCAAAGACCTGTCCCTCGGTATCGCCCGTAACGAATCGGGAGAAAGCGACCAGGTTGATGTTCGCCGAGTTAAAGATGAGCTCGATGGCCATCAATACGTTGACGGCATTCTTGCGCGTAAGCATGCCGTACAGGCCCAGCGAAAAAAGAGCCGACGCCACGACGAGGTAATATTCGAGAGGAATCACAGATCCGTCCTCCGTCGCACGAGCATGGCCGCGCCGAGAAGCGCAATCAAAAGAAGCACTGAGGCCACCTCGAAGGGCAGCACATATTGGTTCATGAGCGCTTGGCCGATCCTAGCCGTTGTCGGTCCCTCCTCGACGATCGAGGCTTGCTTCCAAGGCGTCACGCGAACGACGGTCACGAGAATCATGAAGATCGCCGCGGAAACGAGCGCGCCCGGCACGACTTGAAACCGTGGCGTGTTCAACTCCAGGCTGTAAATCCGATTGGTCAACATGACACCGAAAAGGATGAGCGTCAGGATGCCGCCGACATAGACGAGTACCTGCGCGCCCGCGAGAAAATCGGCGCCGAGCATCACGTAGAACGCCGCGACGCTGAAAAAAGTCGCGAGAAGCGCGAAGGCGGAGCGCACCAGGTTCTTCCCCGCGACCACGATGAGCGCCGAGCCCAGCATGAGCGCGGCAAAAACCCAGAAAATGATTTTGGGGGCTAGGTCTTCCATAGTGTCGTCAACCTGCCGCGACCGGCTCAGCTTCCTTTTTTTCTTCCGGAGGCTCCGGAGGCGTGGCCTTATCCTTCGCGAAGCGGTAAAGGAAGTTGGTCTTGTCCCTCTCGGCGAACTCGTATTCGGGCGTCATGACGATACAATCGGTGGGACATGGATAGACGCATAGGTTGCAGTAGCAGCAAAGCGACATGTCGATATCGAACTGCACGACCCTCTGTTTGATCCCTTGGCCATTGGCGGCAAAGATCGGAAGCTCCGTCTTCTGTCGCTTTTCCGTGCTGATGGTGATGCAGTCCACCGGGCAGACCTTTTCGCACTGCAGGCACCCGATGCAGTCTTCCATCTTCACGTAGAGCCGCATACGCGAGCGGTCCTGTAACAGCCCTTCGGGTACGATGACCGAGTTCCAGCGGGTCTCGGGTTTTTCGTCAGATAGATATTGCTGGGTCTCGTTCTTCATGAACAGATGTCTGAGCGTAATGGCCATGCCCGTAGCCGTGCTGCTCACGGCGTCCCAGAAATCCAGGAAATATTCTTTCATCGGCTAGCCTCCAGAAACCTGTAGCACCGCGGCGCCCATCAAGACCACGAAAGCGATAGGGATCAAATATTTCCAACAAAGCGCCATCATCTGATCCACGCGAAGCCTCGGGAGCGTCCACCGAATCCACATCTGAACGAAGACGATAGCGAGGATTTTGAGGAAGAAGACGAGAGGCCCGCTAAAGACCGGCCCGGACCAGCCGCCGAGAAAGAGCACGACGGCGACACCGGCGACGAAGAACATGGCGCCGTACTCTGCGAGAAAAAAGAGCGCGAAGCGCATGCCGCTATATTCCGTGTGATAGCCGGCGACGAGCTCTGATTCCGCCTCGGGGATATCGAAAGGGTTGCGGTTCGTCTCCGCGAGCCCGCAGATGAAGAACGAGACGAATCCGATTACGTTCAAACCCCAGGCGCGGAAGATGAACCAGTTCTGGAAGTCTCCGAAACCACCTTGCTGCGCCGCAATGATGTCCTGGAGGTTCAAGCTTCCCACCTGGACCACGACGGAGAGGATGATGATGGCCGTCGGGATCTCGTAGCTCACCATCTGCGCCGCCGAGCGCATGCCGCCGTAGAGCGCGTATTTATTGTTCGAGGCCCAGCCAGCCATCAGAATGCCGATCGCGCCGAACGACGTGATCGCGATGACGTACAAAACCCCGATATTCAGGTCGGAGATGACCAGCCCGTCCGCCCAAGGCAGCACGGCAAAGGCCGAGAACACACCCATGACGACGAGAAAAGGCGCGAGCTTGAAGAGAAAGCGATCGGCCCCGTCCGCGATGATGTCTTCTTTGAAGAGCAGCTTCATCCCATCGGCAAAGCTCTGCAAGACGCCGTGCCAGCCGACCCGCATCGGACCGAGACGATCCTGGATGTGGGCCGCGATCTTACGCTCCCACCAAATGAGAAAGATGGGTAGCTGCGTGATCAGAAAGACAACGGCGCCGACGCCGATGGCGGTCGCGGCCAGTTTCGCCATCGTGGGCGAAAGATTGGCCGAGAGCTGCTCGCGGATGAGCTCCGCAATCTGCGGCAGGAGCGCGAACACAACGAGGGCTCCGGCCGCCCCCGCAACAACGGGGATCGACAGAAGGTTCGAGATCTTGGCTTCGAGTGCGGGGCGTTGCAGACCCATTAGCGATCGATCTCCCCAACGACGATGTCGAGACTTCCAATGATAGCGACCATGTCTGCGATCATCTCGCCTTTCGCGATCTCACGAAAAATGCTCATGGCCACAAAACACGGTGAGCGGGCTTTCACGCGCATGGGGATGAGCCCACCGTCACTCACGATGTAGAAGCCGAGCTCGCCGCGCGGCGCTTCCGTGCGCGCATAGACCTCGCCCGGCTTCGGCTTGACGCGCTTCGGGACGGTCTCGTGCACGTCGCCTTCCGGCGGGAGCTTCTCGATCGCCTGGCGCAAGATGCGCACGCTTTGCCGCATCTCTTCGACACGGACGTAATACCGATCCCAGCAAGAACCAATCGGCCCGAAACGGCCTTGCCCGACAGGCACGTCGAACGCGTACTTCTCGTAGCCGCAATAAGGATCTTCTTTGCGGGTGTCCCACTTGATGCCGGAGCCTCTCAAGTTCGGCCCCGTGAGCGCGTAGCCAATGGCCAACTCCGGTGGGATGATGCCAATGCTCGCGGTGCGCTTCGTGAAAATCTTGTTGTAGCTCAGAAGATTGTGAAGCTCGTCGATGACGGGCTCGAACTGGTCGAGAAAAACCTTGACCCTGTCCGTCCACTGGTCAGGCAAATCGTGCGAAACGCCGCCGATCCAGTTGAAGTTGTAGAGTAGCCGGGCGCCGCAAAGCCATTCGAAGAGGTCGAGGACTTTCTCACGCTCGCGGAACGCGTGCAGAAACGGCGTGAACGCGCCAATATCCAACCCGTAGGTTCCGAGAGCGAGAAGATGGGAAGCGATCCGCTGAAGCTCGGCGGTGAGGACCCGGATCGATTGAACCCGCTCGTTGACCTCGATCCCCATGAGCTTTTCGCCGGCAAAAGCGAAGCTCAAGCTGTTGCCCATCGAGCCCACGTAATCGAGTCGATCGGTGAACGGGATGATGCCTTGATAGTCGATGTTCTCGGCGTGCTTTTCGAAGTTTCGGTGGAGATAACCGATATGCGGCTGCGCATCCTTGACGATTTCGCCGTCGGTCTTGAGCTCGATCCGTAACACGCCGTGAGTCGACGGATGCTGCGGGCCCATGTTGAGGATCATCTCGTCTTCTTCGAGATCCTCGAGCTTGAATGCGTAAGCCTCGTCCGGTTCCAGATCCTTGTACTGTCGTGGCGTACTCATTGCAGAAGCCTCAGAAATCAATCAGACTCAATCAAACGGCCCGATGCCGATCTCTTCGCCACCTTGAGCCCTGTCGGCAAACTTCTCAGGCGGCTTCACCTTGATACCGTGCCACTCCTCAGGCCACTCCCAATCTTTGCGAAGCGGGTGTCCGGCCCAATCTTCCGGGAGTAAGATGCGGCGGAAATCACTATGACCCTCGAACACGATCCCGAAGAGATCATAGGCTTCGCGCTCGTGCCAGTTGGCCGTCGGCCAGACCCCCTCGAGCGTGTGCATCTTGGGGTTGTCTCGGGGAAGCTCGATTTTCAGGACAATCCAGTGCCGGTGCTTCAATGACGTTAGATGTAGGACGACTTCGATGCGGTCTTCTTGGTCCTTCGCGCCGAGATAATCGACGGCCGAATGACAGTGAAGCATCTCGAACGCTAGCTCGGGCTCGTCTCGAAGATATTTCGCGACCTCAACGATGGCATCTTTGTCGATGACGAAAAAAGGGTCTTTGACCTCGAGCTCCGCTCGAGTGATCTTTCCCGGAAACTTCGCTTCGACTTTCTGCTGAACGGCCGCGGCGTCGAGGCTCAAACGGGCACCTCCACGGCGGCAGGCTTCTGGCGGCCTTCACGCACGTCATCCATGAGCGAGCGCTCGCGGATGATGTCCTGGAGCGCCATCACTCCGTAAAGAAGCGCTTCCGGCCGGGGCGGACAACCTGGAACATATACGTCCACCGGAATGATCTCGTCCACGCCCTTGACCACGTGGTAGCCGTACTGCCAGTAAGGGCCTCCATTGTTGGCGCAACTGCCCATCGAGATGACGTATTTGGGATCCGCCATCTGCTCGTAGAGTCGCTTGATGCGAATAGCCATCTTGTGGGTCACGGTGCCGGCGACGATCATGAGATCCGACTGCCGGGGCGTCGCCCGCGGGATGAGACCAAAGCGGTCCCAATCGAAACGTGTCGCGCCCGCCGCCATCATCTCGATGGCGCAGCAAGCGAGACCGAACACCATCGGCCAGAGCGCCGACTGGCGCGACCAGTTCACGACGGCATCCACTTTGGTCAGGACGAACTGTTGATTGCTTAGAGTTTTGACGAGGTCCATGTCGCTCCTTCGGAAGGATCAGGCCGCTTTGATACCAGTAGAAGCCGAGCTCTTGATGGCTTCGCGCTCTTCCTCACGAACCCATTCGAGGTCGCCTTTGCGCCAGACGTCCGCAAGCCCGAGCACGAGCATGCCTATGAAGATGAAGCCGGCCACGAGCGCGGGCATCCCGAGGTCCTTCACCACCACGGCCCAGGGCACGAGCATCACGGCTTCGACATCGAACACGAGGAAAACGAGGGCGAACACGTAGAAGCGGATGTTGAATTGAACACCCCAAGGCGAGCCGACTGCGGTCTCGCCGCACTCGTACGGCATCGTTTTCTCGCGAGTGGGATTGTGCGGCCGCACGAGACTGGACGCCCCGATGGCGGCACCCACGAACAGCGCGCCCACGACGAGCAACATCAAGACTCCAACGTATTCAAGCATGTTCAATCACCAAACATCGGCCCCGTTATTCGCAAGGTACAACAATCCTTCATTATTCCAACCTTGCAAGGCAGTTGCAACCACGTTGGCCAAGCCCGGCGAGTGAATCGGAAAAGTCCTTTGGTTTGAACAAATTCAAAGCGCGAAGCCGCTTCTAAGGCCTACAAGCCTAACATTATAACGACGGGCCTCGAGGGCGGCAACCTAAAAACATCAGTAGTTTGAATACCCTAGGGTCGGCGAGGTTGTCAGGGATCCCGAATCAGGACATCATCTGTTCAGTGAACATCTATCTGGAGCTCACGGAAGCGTTCAACACAGGCGCGCTGCGCGCGATCATCTGCAGCGGACAGGCCGTCGTCTTGCACCGATTGACCATTATGAGCAAAGACGGGGATTGGATTCTCCGTGAAGATAAAAGCAGTCTCGAACACGTTCTCTCTGTTCTCGACGCGCACGGCGCGCTTCCAACGTGAACGAGATGCGCGACGAGTTTCTCAGCGTGGAAGACCTGGCTCTCAAGGAGCTTACTGACGAAGAGCTCCACGCCTATTGGAATCTTTGGCTTCTTCAGGCGCAAGCGACCAACGACCTGGACGAGAAAACCTACTCACACGGAGTTTTCGCCGTCGAGCCGTGACCTAGTCGAGCTTCTGGATCACAGCTTCGGCATATTCCTGGGTCGAGGCTTTTCCGCCGAGATCGGCCGTCCGGATCTTGCCTTCCTCTAACACGGCGAAGGTCGCCTTCAATATCGCGTCGGCGGCTTCGTTCTCGCCTAAGTGGCGGAGCATGAGCACGCCCGAGAACGTGAGCGCGGTCGGGTTCGCGACCCCTTTCCCCGTGATATCGGGCGCTGAGCCGTGGACGGCTTCGAAGACTGCACAATCTTCCCCGATATTCGCGGCGGGGACCATGCCGAGACCACCCACGAGTCCGGCGCACAGATCAGACACGATGTCGCCATATAGATTAGAAAGCAGCAAAACGTCGAACTGATGCGGGTTCAGGACGAGCTGCATGCAGAGGTTGTCGACGATTTTGTCGTCGAACTCGATGTCGGGATATTCCTCGGCGACCGCACGCGCTATCGAGAAAGAGCCCATCGGTGAGCTTCATGATGTTGGCTTTGTGGACGGCCGTGACTTTCTTCCGGCCGCGTCTTTGTGCATAGTCGAACGCGAATCGCGCGATGCGGGTCGAGGCGTAGGCCGTGATGACCTTCATGCCTTGGGTCACGCCCGGCATGATTATGTGCTCGATGCCGGAATAGAGGTCTTCCGTGTTCTCCCGCACGATCACGAGATTGATGTCTTTGTAGCGCGACTCGACGCCCACGACCGTGCGCACCGGCCTCAGATTGGCGTAGAGGTCCAGCCCTTTACGGAGCGCGACGTTGGCGCTCGGGAAGCCTTCCCCGACGAGAGTCGTGAGTGGACCTTTGAAGGCAACTTTGTTCTCTTTGATGGAGTCGAGAAGTGTCTCCGGGAGCGGGTTTCCGGTCTTTTCGTAAGCGCGGATACCCGCCTCGTGCTCGACCCAGTCGAAGCGGACGCCCGTCGCCTCGAGGATCGAGGTCGCGGCTTTCATGATTTCCGGGCCAATACCGTCGCCAGGAATGAGTGTGACGCGGTGTGACATCGTAAAATCAGCATAGCATGTTGTAAAATGCTAGCCCCATGGAGCTCTCCATAATCGTTCCGACATTGAACGAAGCGGAGACGCTCGCCGGGACCCTCGAAGCCGCGCCGCCAGGAGCAGAGCTCATCGTCTCCGACGGCGGCAGCGCCGACGAGACCGTCTCCATCGCCGAGCGTCACGGCGCGCGAGTGGTCACGGGCGAGCGCGGCCGAGCCCCACAGATGAACCGCGGCGCCGAGGCTGCGGCCGGCGACGTCCTCTTATTCGTCCATGCGGACTGTCTCCTCGGACCCGATGCACGCGATAACATAGTGCTAGCGCTCGAAGATAAAAAGACCGTGGGCGGAGCTTTTAGCTTACGCATTCGCGACGCCGGCTGGAGCCTGAAGCTCATCGCTGCGACGTCGAACTTCCGCGCCCGTCATCTGGGGACACCCTACGGCGACCAAGGACTGTTCGTCCGCAAGAGTGCGTTCGACCAAGTGGGTGGCTATCCCGAGCTTCCTTTCATGGAAGACGTCGCCCTTGTTCGTGAGCTCGGAAAAATCGGCAAGCTCGTGCAACTGAAGGCGCCGATCACAACGGGCCGGCGCCACTGGCAAAAGCTCGGTCCGCTCGCAACAACGCTCTTGAACTGGTCGATGGTCTTGCTCTACACGATCGGCGTCCCCGCCGGAACCTTGGCTCCCTACTACCGCAAGCTTCGCAACGAGTCGGCACGGTCGAGCTCCGAAAGCGCGTGGACGGCGCCGTAACCGTCAGGACATGCGGCTGAGGCGCGCCTCGAGCTGGCTCGGATAAGCTTCGATGTCGATCTCGGCGCGCGCCACCCCCGTCTCCATCGCCGCCCTTGCGACCGCGGGGGCCTCCCAAGTGAGCACGCGCGGATCGAACGGCGTCGGGATGATGTAGTTAGGCCCGAAACGCATCGAGTCGACACCATAGGCTTTCATGACGACCTCGGGGACGTCTTCCTTTGCGAGGTCGGCAAGCGCATGGGTCGCCGCAATCTTCATCTCCAGATTGATCGAGCGCGCTCGGACGTCGAGCGCCCCGCGAAAGATGGAGGGAAAGCCGAGCACGTTGTTGACCTGATTCGGAAAGTCTGAGCGACCGGTCGCCATGATGACATCGTCTCGTACAGACATGGCGTCTTCCCAGCTGATCTCCGGATCGGGATTGGCCATCGCCATAACGAGCGGCTTATCCGCCATCGAAGCAACCATCTCTTTGCTGACCGCACCCTTGACCGAGAGCCCCAAGAAGATGTCCGAGCCCTCCATCGCGTCGGCCAGCGAGCGAGACGCGGTCTCTTGGGCATAACGCTCCTTGTATGGGTTCATCCCCATACCGCGACCCTTATAGATGACGCCCTTGGAGTCACACATAATAATGTTGTCATGCGAGACGCCGAGATTCTCGGCGATGTCCGCACAAGCGATGCCCGCGGCGCCAGCGCCGTTGATGACGAGCTTGACCTTGGAAACGTCTTTTTCCGTAATCGCGAGCCAGTTCAAGAACGCGGCCCCAGAGATGATCGCCGTCCCGTGCTGGTCGTCGTGGAAAACGGGGATGCCCATCTCCTTCTTGAGCGTTTCCTCGATGTAGAAACAATCCGGCGCTTTGATGTCCTCGAGGTTGATGCCGCCAAAAGTCGGCTCGAGCGCTCTGACGACCCGGATGAGATCGTCCGGGTCGGGCGTGTCGAGCTCGAGGTCGAAGACGTCGATATCCGCGAACGTTTTGAAGAGGACCCCCTTGCCTTCCATCACAGGCTTCGCCGCGAGCGGCCCGATATTGCCGAGCCCGAGCACGGCGGTGCCGTTGGTCACGACCGCGACCATGTTGCCCTTGGTCGTATAGGTAAAAACATCCTCCGGGTTCGCTTTGATCTCGAGGCATGGCTCCGCGACGCCGGGGCTGTAAGCGAGCGAAAGATCGCGCTGGGTGGCCGTAGGCTTGGTGGCTCGGATCTCGATCTTTCCGCGGCGTCCGCTGGAGTGGTAGTCGAGGGCTTCTTGTTTCGAAATCAAGTGGAACCTCCTGATCGGCGTGAAGCAGATATTGTAGCGCGTCCGACGGCGAGCGCGCGCGACCGGGAACGACCAGGGAAGTCGAACCGGACGAGGTCAGAACGGGAGCTCGTCTTCTTCGAGCCCCATGTGGTGGCCGACTTCGTGCAGCACCGTGTCGCGGATCTCCTCGACGAGCGTCTCGCGGTCCGGTGAGATGTTCTCCAGATTTCGCTGGAACAAAAGGATGCGATCGGGAAAGTCCGAGTCACCCCATTGAATGGACGCACCTATGTAGAGTCCCAGATCGTCAAAGCTAGAGCCCGACTGCAACAACTCCTGCGTCGGTACTTCTTCGACGCCGACCTCTACGTTCTCGAGATATTTTGCGAATTCCTCGGGCAGCAGACCGAGCGCCTCCTCGACAGCTCGATCGAACGCTTCAGGGGCGAGGCGAAACGGCGTCTCAAAATCGTCCGGCGCGAGCTCCGACGCTCTCTGGAAGCTCCGATCCGCTCGTTCGATCTCACCACGTTGGGTCCGAACGACCCCCAGAATGTAGTGGCTGTCGGCCCAATCGGGCTCGAGCTCGACGGCGCGCCGCGCCGAAGCAAGAGCTTCGTCCGCACGGGCGAGAGACAGAAGGATGACGGCTTCGAGATAGCGCGTCTCAGCACGATCGGACGCACCCCGGCACATCGTGAGCGCGGTATCGAGCTCGCCGAGCTCGAAGCGCGCTAAGGCGGTGAGATAGGACGCTTCAGAACCCTCGAGCCCGTCGACGAGCTCGAGCCCCTCTTCAAAGGCGCCTTCTTCCAGGAGCTCACGGGCTTCGTCGAGTTTTGGATCCGTCATGCGTCGCTAAGCTTAATGGGAAAACGCGAGGCATTGTGTCGCAGAACACTCCCGGCCAATAATTAGGGTCCAACTCGAGGGAGGCTATCGTGAAACGTGCCGTTGTGACGCTCATCACCCTTTTGTGCCTGCAAAGTTCCGCCTTCGCGACGTGGTCGGTCATCGCCGTCGACCGCAGCACCGGACAGGTGATCATCGCCTCGGCAACCTGCGTGCCCCAGACACGCTTCCCTCCCCGGCCATCACGCGATTTGATGGACGTCCAGGCGGTGATCGTTCCCGGCATGGGCGTCGCCGCGTGCCAGGCCGGGGTCGACAACACGCGCGCGAACCAGATGATTGTCTACGCGGAGCTGAAGAAAGGAACGGCGCCCGAGCGCATCCTCGAGCTTCTTCGGGAGCACGAGAACGCGAAGGACGAGCCTCAGATGGAGCGCCGTCAGTTCGGCATCGTCGACATGCAAGGCCGCACGGCAGGGTTCAACGGGGAGAACAATCGCGCCGCCGCGCTCTACGTTTCGGGTGAGGTCGGCGAGGACATCTTCTTTCAAGTTCAGGGAAACATCCTGTTCAGCGACAACGTCGCCTATAACGCCGCGCTCGCGTTCACCCGCGCAAAAGGAACGCTCGCCGATCGAGTCATGGCCGCGATGGAAGCCGCTGACGAAGCCGGCGGGGACGCGCGCTGCACCTGCGAGGAGGAGCCCAAGCCCGCGGCCGCGTGCGACGGCAAAACGGCTCACGTCGCCTATATCGCCATCGCAAACCAGGACGACGCGGTGGGACAGTCGCACAATGACGGCGATTACTTACGCTTATATCAGCGTGACCGACGAGAACATCGAGCCGCACGAGAACGCGAATCCGGTGAAGACGCTCCGTCTGCGCTATGACACTTGGAAGAACATGGGCAGCAAGCGCACCGGAATTCCCGCGTCCGTGTTCCCTCACTAATCTCCGCACCCGCCGCGCCGGCGGGTTCATCATCAAGTTTCGGTCGAGATACTTCCCTTCGCTATTGCTCCGTCGGTCGTGCGCTCTCGTCGAGCAGCACGACTTCTTGTCCTTGAATCTTCAAGGGTAGGTCGGAGACGCCCTTCACGAGTTGGACGAGGCGATCGCCCTCCCCTTTCGCGGGGTCGAGCATGAGCACGTTGTTGTTCTCGTCACGGGTCACGGGCACGAACGACACGCGCACAATCTTCTTGCCGCTGATAACGACCCTGACGAAGAGACCGTCCGTTGCTTTCTCGTAGCCGGGCTGATCGAAGGCCGAGTGACCGAGCGCGTAGAGGATCGGTTTACCCTTGTAGAGCTCGACCCCTTGCAGCGTGTGGGTGCCGTGGCCGAAGACCAGATCGGCACCGGTGTCGAGTGCTATATGCGCGAACTGTTTCTGGTACTCCTCGGCTTGGGTTCGGTCTCTCTGAGATCGTGGTTTGTCCGGTGTAGGCCCGAACTGCATGGGGGTAGCTCCGTCACGATTGTGCTGCGACACGACGATGACATCCACTCGAGGTCGCAACTTTCGTATGTCGTTCTGAACGCGCTCGAGATCCGCGGGATGGATCGTGACACCATCCCGGGACATGAGCCGGGCAACACCGGCCTCGGTCGCGGTCGCGATTTGCTCGTCCTGTCGATACCACCGTGCAGTGTATTGCAGGAATCCAATCGTGACGCCCTTGCGCTCGAGGATCACGGGACGGTGCGCTTCCTCGATGTCGGTACCGGCTCCAACGTGCGCGATCCCACCCTCGTCGAGGACTCTCAGCGTTTCCAGGATGTTGTCGCGCCCATAAGCGACGTTGTTGGCGACCCCCACGACATCGACGTTGGCGGATTTCAGCGCCACGACGCCTTGGGGACCGGGATGGATCCACTTCTTGTCGTGGATGTCGACGCCGTAACCTTTGGATTCGACGAGCATGCCTTCCAGGTTCGCGTAGACGAGGTCGGCGTGGTTCAGGGTGTCGGTGACATGGATGAAAGCGCTTGTCGGGTCCGAACGCTGCTGAACTTGGATGTCTCCGATGATCAGCAGCTCCACACTATCGTCGCCGTAGGAGCCGCTCCATTTCCACACTTCGGAGGCTCCAGCCAAACCGACACCAAGGCAGAACATCGCTATTGCGACAAAGAGCGAACGCGAAAATTGGTTCGAGGTTTCCATCAGACGCCTCCTGTATTTCCGAACTGCGGAGATGTTAGTGAGCGGGACCGGTACAGTCAAGCTGACGCGGGCATGCATGTCGTCACGTCGATTCGGCGGTATGGTGAACGGCGCGCAGATCCCGGATCGTGGCATACGTTCTGGGAGAGGGTCCGATGAAACGATTGTGGTCACTTTTCGCGGCGTTCTTGTGGGTGGTGGCGGATGCGGCCGGTGAGGACGCGAACCGCTTCACGATGGCATTGACGGGAGACACCGAGATCACGCGCAAGCTGTCGGTATATTCGGAGCCCGAGTTCCTGAAGATGGTCGACATCTTGAGGAACGCCGACGTCGCGTTTACCAATCTGGAGCTCCTCCTACATGACTACGAAGGGTACGCGGCCGCGGAAGCGGATGGTCCCTATCAGCGGGTCGATCCATCGCTCGTCAACGTAGCTCGTGTGGTTGGGCATCGACATGGTGTCCCGCGCGAACAACCATGCCAAGGACTACGGCGTGACCGGAATGCGCGTGACGTCGAAACATGTCCTGGCCGCCGGCCTCGTCGAGGCGGGCACGGGAGATAGCCTGGCCGAGGCCCGCGAGGCACGCTACTTCGATACGCCGGCGGGTCGAGTCGCCCTGATTTCGGTACCCTAGCCTCGACTTTTCCGCCGCACCAGCGGGCGGGAAAACCTCGCAACGGGATCCCCGCTCGTCCGGGACTCAATCCGCTGAGACATTCGCGGAATTACGTCGTGACTCGCGAGCGATTCGACCTGCTGAAGGCGACGATGAACGAGCTCGGCATGAGCGGCAGACCCGGCTTCAGATGGCCGCCGGCCGAGGGCGAGCTTCTCAACGTCCTCGGCAACCGTTTCGTCGTGGGCGAAGTACCCGACGTCCGGAACGAGCCTCACCCGGGCGATCTAGAGGAGATCACGGCCGTCGTCCGCAACGCGAGCGAGCAGGCGGACTACGTGATCGTCACGATTCACGCGCACGAAGGTTATATGGAGCGTTGGCAGCCCGCCGAGTTTCTCGAGACGTTCGCCTATGACGGGATGATGTCATGGGCGTACGGTCGGAAGCGTGCCAACGCTATCGACATGGCGAAGGCTTCGCTCTTCGAGCCCGGCGACCCGTGGAAATTCGAAGGGAGCGGCTACAAACTCTATCGGGAAACCGAGGGATTCCACCGTGCGGGCCAAACGGCGGCGTCGCCTTCCGATACGTTCCGCGGGAGCGGCGAGGAGGACACGACGTTTCTCTGTGCGGCGGATCGCCACGGAAACTTGTTGCTCCTGACGTCGAGCCTGCTGCGAGGATTCGGGTCGAAGGTCACGGTACCGGGTCTCGGCATCACTCTCAACAGCTCGATGTACAGCCTGAGCCCGAAGCCGGGCCATCCTCAATCGATCGCTCCTTTCAAACGAACGTTGCGCAACAGTGGCCCCCGGTGATCGTCGTGAAGGACGGCAAACCCTACATGATTCTCAGCGCGCCGGGAGGGCGGCGCATCATCACGGCGATCCTACGCACCCTTACAAACGTCATCGACTACGGGATGGGCATCCAGGCCGCCATCGATGCGCCGCGCATCCATAACGAAGCCAATCTCTACGAGGTGCTCATGGAAGAGCGCATTCCCGAGGATGTCCGTCAGGAGCTCACGCGTATGGGCCACGAGATCGTCGTGCGCCCACCGTATTCGGGCGGCTTCGCGCTCATGCAGGCTATCCTCGTGGGCCCCGTGACAGGTCTCAAGTTTGCTGGTTCGGATCCCAGGACCCATGGAGGCGCCCGAGGGTATTGAGCCAGCAGCATCTTCCTACGAGCTCGACCGTTGGCACGCAGGTGTTTGTCAGCGTTCGGCGGAACGTTAGCGGGCCGCGATGGCCGCCTGGATTTTCTCCTCGGTCAGCCCGTTAGGGTGACCTGCGAACAAGACTCGACTATTGCGATCGATGAGAAAAGTGCGCGGGATCGAGCTCACGCCGTAGCTCAACGCGACGACGGAGTCCCAGTTTCCCGAATCGAACAACACAGGGAAGGTGTAGCCGCCTTCGTCGAGATAGCCCAGAACGTCCGGGCTGTTGCCCTCGATGTTGATCCCTACGACCTGCAGCTGGCGCCCGTACCGCTGGTGCAATCTCTGGATCTCGGGCATGGTTTTGCGGCAGGGGCCACACCACGTTGCCCAGAAATCGATCAGGAGCGGCCGTCCGCGAAAATTGGCTAGCGAGTAGGAGCGACCGGAGCGGTCGGGGAGCGAGAAGTCCGGGGCCGCCTCTCCCGGTGGCAGGACGGGAGCAGCGGGTCCGACATCCGCGTCTCCGTTGGGCTCGCTGCCGGGACGGAAGACGACGGGCGGGCCCGGCCCGACCTCGGCCTCGGTGATCACTCGGGCGACGGTGCCTGATTGTTGATTTTTTTCCCTGCGTTTCTTTTCTTTGCGCGCGATGTCTCCCAGTGATTGGGCAGAGGCATAGGTCGCGCAAAGGAGCAGAAAACCCGCCCACAGGCTACGTCGCATTGGCATTTTTCTGACTGGTTGGATATGTCTATTCTAGCAAAGAAGCGAAACCACGACTCGAATCATCGGGCACGCGGTCTCCGTAAACGCGTGCGCCGATATCACTCAGCGGTTCGCGTCGAGCTGTTTCAGTTCCTCGACCCAGTTGACGACGACGTTCAACTGCTGCTGCGGACGATCGTGGGCGCCCTCGCGGCGAATCATGAGAAATCGGGCTTCCATCTGGAGATATATCGTAGTTACGGGCGTCGTTACTGAACGGGTCTCGCTCATAGTCTCCTTCGAAGAGGACCGAAGGAGTTCCGGGCTCGAGATCCGGACCGTCCGAGACCGAGACCACCATCATCCGATTGCCGTTTCGATAGAAAAGCTCGCCGCCGACGGGAGACCAGACCGGCTCATCGCCGCCCTCCGTCGATACCAGCCACCGGCCCTCTCCTTCGGGAAACGGCCGGACGTAGACTTCCCGTCGTCCCGATTCGTCGGAGACGTAGGCGAGCCACCGACCGTCATGGGACGTTCTGCGAAGTCGTTCCGATAGACAATCTTCGACCCGTCCGGGCTCACGGCAACCAAGGAGGCGAGAACTTGTGCCTCCCTTCGAAAGCGCGCGAGCCGCTCAGGTGCGTCGACGAGCGCGTCAGGAAGGGTTTTGATTGCGACGTCGCGATTTAGTTTGGTGTCGCGCGCGCGATAGACGTCACCCTATCCCTCGGCGCCGATCGCCCCGACGATTTCGTAGCGGCCGAGCTTGGTGCCGGGAGCGAGTGTCATGGGTTCGTCATTTGGTCTAAAGACGAGAATACTAGCAGAATTCTCTTTTCTCCCCCTGTCGCGCGCCGGCTGGCGCCAACCCAAATAAACGAAAAAACTTTATCAACGACGCGCGAGCGGGCCTTGGAAGTTGTAGTCACCACATCCGATTCAGAAGTCGCCTCGGCTCGGACAATCCCTCGAACCGCGTCACGATCTGCGCTCTTCACCACCGTATGATTCATGGTGAGGTCATCGGTGTTTCCGGGCGAGCCCCCTTGGAGCTCAACTGGCGGCTGCCCAAGCTGATGGAGCTCGCGCTCGAGCGCCGCAGCCGGAACAAGCGCTTTGCCGGCGAGCTCGACGTCGGCCGCTGGCCGAGCACACGCGACGCAGACGACTGCGACGTTGACATTGAGGCTGATACAGAGCTTCAACTTGTGGCAAACGTTTGCCAGGCTGACGAAGTCAAAGAACCGGAGCCGCAGTTCTTGCTCGCGAGCGCGGGAGGCTTGCTGCGCGAGAGCGGCTAGCGGTACGAGCCCGGTGGCGGGCCTCGAGACCCGCTCCAATGCAAGCGCACGCGTAGACCTCGAAGCAGCCGTTCTTCGTCCGACGCAAAGCTACCCGCTTTCGGTCCGACGCGAGGATCGGCAGGCGATGTCTATTGCTGCGACGAGGGCCCCACGCCAATCGATTCGCGGATTAGCGCGACCGTTTTGTCGACGCGCCACTGCATCAGCTTCTTGCCGACTGCAACCGTCTTGTCGAGGTCCGCGATGCTCACACCGTTCACCATCGCCTTGTTCGCCGCCACGCGCTGTTCGTAGCGGACCGTCGAGGGGTCGGTCACCATCTGAAGCGCGGTGATCCAATAAGAATCGTGAACGCCGTCACTCGA
>SMVB01382142.1_pt1 | contig 25638 bp, 29 predicted proteins | sample 2456461 | NCBI WGS metagenome assembly SMVB01 (sample SAMN11095934, study PRJNA526329) | marine sediment metagenome | biome: Marine sediment; feature: Surficial sediment; material: Deep marine sediment; isolation source: Hadal surficial sediment | place: Pacific Ocean | collected 2014-05 | depth...
CCAAAAATTGCAAACCATAAAACGCCTGCTGATTCCGGGATCGGCAGGAAATCCCACGCGTCTCCGGTCAGCAATTCCTCCAGCGTGTCGACAGATGTGATGGATGTAAACGTGCCCGCGTCGGAATTCCAGTCGAGTTTGAGTGAAATGTTTGTCATGTCCCGTTCATTGACACCGGCGTTATTGTTTCGTACCAGCTGACTGGTATCATTGACAGAGTCCGGATCGCCACTGCCATGTCCGAATGATTCATTAAACGGATCTGGGTGTGGGAAAAGACCGAATAACGGGTCCGAAGGCTCCGGCAACGATTCCCTGATTTGGTAATAAAGCGCCTGCGACGTCAGGTTCGAAAAGCTGGCGCGAAAATCTACACTGAACTTATCACTAGGCTGGTACAGCAATTTTATGCGCCCTGATAAATCCTCGAACGGATCAGCCTCTTCACCCAGAAAATCGTTGTCGATGTAGCCATCGGTGTCCTTGTAAGTGAGCGCGGCACGATATTTCCAGGCATCAGAGCTGCCGACAGGACCACTCAAAACGCCTTGTATGTTGTAACCCGGGCCGGAATCGTAACCGACAGTAAACCGGCCTTCAAACTCATCCGAAGGTGCCTTCGTACTGATCAGTATGGCGCCACCGATCGCGTTTCGACCGTACACAGCCCCTTGCGGGCCCCTAAGTATCTCGATCTGCTCAATGTCGTACAGCACCTGGTTGAACTGGGCCGGGTTCGACATGAGCACGCCGTCAATCAGGGTTGCGACGGACGGCTCGGTGTTTCTGTTCTGAGATATGCCGCGAACGGTAACGAATGAATTTCCGGCATTTTGTACTTGAATTATCGTCACGTTCGGTGTCAGCGCAATCGCGTGATGCGGCAATTGAATGCCGGCTGACTCGATGTCCTGCGAAGTGAAAACCGTCATAGAGACCGGCACGTCCTTCAGTCTCTCATTACGCCTTCGGGCAGTAACGGTGATTTCTTCAATGGCAGCACGATAACCCGCCGCTTCGGACTGAGCATTGACCGGTGAAATGCTAAAGGAAAGTGCGGGTGCAATTAATGCAACAATAAGAAATTTCCAAAGACCTGATTTCATGATCCCATCCCCCTCAATTCTCTCTTGTACACTTAAGAATAGCACAATACTATTGGACTGAATCGCCCACCACTGCCGTGGGAATTTGCCCATTAGAGTGAGTCTTTGGCGTGATCATTTTGGAGTTCAAGAAACGCAAAATTACTTGCCGCCCCGCCTGCAACGGTTGTACGCTCGTTCATCTGTATCAGAGGATTACCGCATGTTAAATGCCACAGCAAACATCACGCTTCCAACGACTGTCATCGGCTCATTGCCGAGGCCGAGTTGGTTTACCGAGAACATCGGTTCGGACAGCTTTCTGCGTCGGATGATGAACTCCCGCTTTCGTGAACAGTATTCGGACGCGGTCGCTGTTCACTTGAAAGACCAGGAGGCTGCAGGACTTGATATCTGCACTGATGGTGACACGCACTACGACGAGGAAGTGGGCGGGCAAAGCTGGACCAGCTATCCCATATTTCATATGGACGGCTTCGCAACGACCGACCCACAACCCGCCATCATGAGAACCGGCGGGGTCGCATTCCCGATGGGCCACATTCTTCATGATTACCTCGAAGCTCGAATCATGCCCAGGATAGTTGGGCCCGTTGGCCGTGGAGACCTGCAGTACGCGGCAATGTGGAAGACAGCTCAGCGGATGACGCACAAGCCCGTCAAGTTCGGGACCGTCACTCCCGAACTGATTGCCGCTGGCGTCGACGACGATTACTACAAAGACCCCGTCGAACGGCTCATGGCATTGAGTGATGTATTCAACGAAGAGCTCAACGAACTCGCGGACGCCGGCTGTCCGGTCATTCAGCTCGAAGAACCGCAGATACACATGATCCCCGCTCGCGGCAATGTCTTCGGCAAACTTGACATGGCTGCCATGGTCGATGTCTTTAACAACACAGCAAAAGGCCTTCGCGATAAGACGGAAGTCTGGTGCCATACTTGCTGGGGTAATCCGTCACAGCAACGTATGTTCAAAGAGATCCAAAGTTACGAGCCGTCGCTGGAGTTTCTCAACCAGGTCGATGCCGATGTGATCACGTTCGAGTCCTGTAGTTCGGGCATGGTCGATATTCCTGCCATCGGTAAAGTAATCACTGAAAAGAAAATTGCGATCGGCATGATCGATCATCACACACTACAGGTCGAACGGCCGGAAGAAATAGCCGAACGCATACGGGAAACGCTTAAGCACATCCCGGCCGAGCGCCTGGTTCTTTGCTCCGATTGCGGCATGGGCCGGGAGGGAATGAGCCGCCGGCATGCGCGCTACAAAATGATCGCACTCGTGCTGGGAACCAATATCGTTCGTAAGGAATTGGGGCTGCCAGAGGCAGAGTGCCTGGCTGCCGACGAAAGATATTCTTTGACCGTGACTGAATAGATGAAAAATTACCCGTTCTGTTCCAGATCTTCAGCGACACTGATATTCCTGTTATCAGTCCTCATGAGCGCCGGGGCCGCACGTGCCGATTCATTCAATCTTTCGATGTCCGATTTGGCGACGTGGCTCGATGCCTATGGGGATGCATGGGAGTCGCGAGACGCGGACAAGGCAGCGAGCCTATTTGCAGAGAATTCGAGTTACCAGGTGACACCCTATGAAGTAGCACACACAGGCCAGGAGGGTGTGCGCCATTACTGGGAAAGTGTGACAGCCAATCAACGCAATGTTGAGTTCAAGTTTCGGCCTCTGAGTATCACCGGCAATACGGGCATTGCACACTGGTCAGCGCAGTTCGACGTCGAACCAGGCGATGTGCATATCGAATTGGATGGAATTTTCGTTCTCGAATTCGACGAGGACGGCAAATGCCGGCAATTGCGCGAATGGTGGCATTTGAAAAACCAGAATGCCGAGGGCGAAAAATAGCAGCGGACCGACCGACACGACTTGATTCGAGCCGGAGGCCGTTCGATCAGCCTGAATTTAGACTAACATTCCCCTATCTGAGAATTACATCTTGGGGGAAGAACATGACACTTGAACATTTCGCTTACGTTGCTGAAATCATCGGAGTCGTTATTGTCGTCGTCACGCTGATTTATTTGTCGTTGCAAGTACGGCAAGGAACAGAACTTCTGCGTTCGGAGTCCAGACAGGCGCAAGTCAATAACGGTCTGGTCGGCGTCTACAAGCTCGTTGAGCATCCCGAGCTAGGCCGAATTTTCTTTGCATCGGAAACACCCAGCTTTGCGGAGAAAACCAAGCTGCAGTTCTGGATCATCGGACAAATGCGTGCTCGGGAGCACGAATGGCTGCAATTCAGGAGCGGCGCTCTAGACGAAATAACGTGGTTGAGTTATCGGGGAGTAATTTACTTCGTACTCGGTACTGAGCGCGCGCGGACACTTTGGCAACTCTGTTGCCCATTCTTCAATACCGACTTCGTCGAAATGGTCAGTAAGATGATCGACGAGGCACCCTACGACGATTTTTGGGAAAAGTTGGAGGCAGTAAAATAACTTTCAGACTTGAAATGGTGGCCAAGGGCGGAATCGAACCTGTAGCGTGTCCATATGGACTTACCGTGGACTTAACTGCCCACTGGAAACGTATCCCGTCAGAGAAACTCTGCTCTAACTATCTGAAAAGGTTGGCGCGCCCGACAGGATTCGAACCTGTGACCCCTGCCTTCGGAGGGCAGTACTCTATCCAGCTGAGCTACGGGCGCCATGATTGGGCTGCGTATTCTACAGCATCAATGCTAAAGTCAAACGATGATCAAGCGAGTCTTTGTTCGCGTCGTTGACGCCCTCTCATCCCCGGATTCCTCTAAAACAAGCACTAAGGATCGCGCCGCCGCGTTGCACATGGCGACCGCCGTGCTGATGCTCGAAGTCGCGCGCGCCGATCATGTCTTCGAAGAAAGCGAACTGGATCGTGTTCTGAATCTCGTCGAGGCACATTTTGGACTCGTGCCTGAAGATGCGGCGCTGCTCGTTAACCTGGCGGGCGACAAAGCAGAAGAGCTCGTGTCCCTGCATGAATTCACGAAGCTGCTCAACGAACACCTGGCCGAAAACGAAAAGTCTCGCATCATCGCGCTGCTGTGGCAGATCGCCTACGCGGACGGCCGTCTCGACAAGTACGAGGATTCCCTGGTGCTAAAAATCAGCGACCTGTTGTACGTGAGTCGTGGCCGGGTCATGCGCCTTAAGCACGACGCCGGACAGGCGGCTGGTTAATGCGGCTTGCGGGCCGGGAGTGCGGCGAGCACCCGCTCAAGCCTCGCTTTCACCTCCGTTGCCAATGGCTTGATGTCCGGATGGTCGACGAGTGCTAAGACGCTTTCGGGGTCCATAAAGCTGACCGATACCGAGCCGTCGTCGTCTTCGCGTACCAGAACATTGCAGGGCAACAACAAACCGATGTCGGGAACCGCGCTAATCGCCTGAAAGGCGAGTAAGGGATTACAGGCGCCAAGAATCCGGTATCGCGGCATCACTTCGTGCAGTTTCTCCTTCATCTTGGCGGCGATGTCGATGTCCGACAGGACACCGAAACCTTCGGTCTGTAACTCAGCTGTAACCTTTTCGATCGCAGCATCGAAATCCATGTCAACGGTCTTGCCAAATCCAAATGCGGAGTCCATCAGTGTTTCTCCTCGTCAACGTCCAGCATTGATCCTAACCTTGTAATATACTCGCCCGCCACCGGACAGGCTGTCAGATAACCATTTTCTCCGGAGCAACGCATTGAGTCGCGACCAAAAATTCTTCGATATGTATTCGCTGGTGATCGGTGTCCTCGTCATATTCACCGTTGGAATTCTCGTGCTCGCGATGAAAATGTCCGATCGGACGCAGGGCAAGTACACGCGTGACGGAACTGAATACCAACAAGCCCTTAATAAACGCATTCGACCCGTGGGTCAGGTCTACCTGCCCGGCGAGGAGCTGGAAGCGCCAGCGCCAACCGTTGCCGCCACGGCCGAACCAGAGCCCGTTGCTACGGTAATGTCCGGCCCGCAAGTCTATAACGCTGCCTGTCTGGCCTGTCACAGTACCGGCGCTATTGGGGCTCCCGTCGTAGGCGACGCGGACGAATGGGCGCAAAGAATTGCCCAGGGCATGGACATACTCAACGATCATGCCGTGAACGGCTTCGCGGGCTCGACCGGTGCTATGCCTGCCAAAGGCGGTCGCTCCGACCTGACAGACCAGGAAGTCCACGCCGCAGTTGAATACATGGTTGACGAATCTAAGTAGGGGCACGCTCCTGCTATCTTGCTCGCTTATCCAGCTGTCGTAGCGACAACGCCTCGGCGATGTGCTGCGGCCTGATTCCAGCGTCGTCTGCAAGGTCGGCGATCGTACGGGCAACCCGTAAGACCCGCTGATAAGCCCTGGCCGACAGGGCGAACTTGTCCACCGCAGCTTCGAGTAGCGCCAGGCCCTCGCAGCTCAGCGCGCAATGCTCCTCAATCTTTTTTCCTTCCAGACGCGCATTGCTACTCCCGTTTCGTTGCTCTTGAATCATTCGGGCTCGCAAGACTCGCTGTGCGACGTCGGAACTGGACTCACCCGGCTCTGCGCCCGCGCGCAGGGCCTCCTTGGGAGGGCGGCCGACTTCAACCTGAAGGTCGATACGGTCCATTAACGGGCCTGAGATTTTTCCTCGATAGCGTGCAACGCGATCGGCGCTGCAGGAGCAATTGCCGGCCTTGTCTCCAAGATACCCACAGGGGCAAGGATTCATCGCGCAGACGAGCTGCACATCGGCCGGAAATTCTGCCTGTCGCATGGCGCGTGAAATGGTGATCGAGCCCGTCTCGAGCGGCTCGCGAAGAACCTCAAGTACGTTTCTGTTGAATTCCGGTAGCTCGTCCAGAAACAGTACGCCGTTGTGAGCTCTGGAGATTTCCCCGGGATGCGGCCCGGCGCCCCCGCCGACGATCGCCGGAGCCGACGCCGTATGGTGAGGAGAGCGAAAAGGACGCTGCCGCCAGCGCTCGAGATCCAGACTTTTTCCGAGTATGGATTCAATCGCTGCTGTCTCGAGTGCTTCGGCCTCGGACAGGGCCGGCAGAATTCCCGGCAGTCTGCGCGCCAACATACTCTTGCCCGTGCCCGGCGGCCCGATGAACAGAATATTGTGTCCACCCGCTGCTGCGATCTCCAGTGCACGTTTCGCGTGGCCCTGTCCTTTCACATCGGCCAGGTCGGGCCCGGAAGTATTCCCGATTTCCAGCGTCGCCTGAGGTGCCAGCTCCAACGGGTGGGCGCCACGCAAATGCGCCGTCACTTCAAGCATCGTCACTGCGACCCGCGTTTCTACATCGACCAGTGACGCTTCGGCCGCGTTCGCTTCGGAAATCAGTATGCTGTTGCCTGCCTTCGCCGCTCTAAGTGCTGCAGGAAGAACTCCCGGGACGCCACGAATGTCGCCGTTCAACGCGAGTTCACCGTAAAATTCTGTATCGCAAAGCAGCTCTGATGGCACCTGCCCGCCCGCCGCAAGAATGCCTAGAGCTATTGCGAGGTCAAAGCGACCTCCGGACTTTGGCATGTCGGCCGGAGCGAGACTCACGGTTATGCGTTCCTGCGGCCACGTGAACCCGGAAGTGATAATCGCGCTGCGAACGCGATCCTTGCTTTCCCGGACGGCCGTTTCGGGCATCCCGACAATTGAAAACGTCGGCAGCCCGCCCGACAGGAACACTTCTATGGTTACTGCCGGTGCGTCTGTGCCGAGCTGTGCCCGACTCTGCAAAATGGCGAGACTCACTGTGGCCCTCCGTGGCCTGGTCGCGGCTGAAGCCGCTCCTACACCTTCTTTTCGTATTCCTTCACACGCTTTTCGAGCGCTTCAAGTTTTTCGCGCGTGCGCGCGAGCACTGCTTCTTGCACCTCGAACTCCTCGCGGGTCACGAGATCCAGCTTGCCGAGTCCGGCCTGTAACACCGAACGAAAATTCTCTTCGAGGTCCCTGCGCATGGTGCGCAGCCCGTCGGGCACCGCGTCGGCGAGTTTGCCGGCCAGGTCTTCTATGGAATCGATACTCATGGCTGCTTGATACCGCAGCGAGTCCGAAAACGCCAGCCGCATTACAGCACTTCCCGTACAGATTTCTGAGTGTGCTCACCAGATTGGTGCATCGACCGAAGATCGTGCTCCCACATGGAGCAGCTACACGGCTCACTAATTTACAAATGCTTGTTTTTTATCGACATTCTCGTCTTGGCACGAATGCTGCTCTATACCCGTTGAACTTGATCTGTCACACATCCGGAGCACCAAACGTGAACAACTTCTTAAGAACAAGCCTGCTTACAACACTCCTTGCCCTGAGCGGCATCGCTCAGGCCGAATGGTCCGCCAACGTCGGCTTCACCGGCTACTACTACAGCGGCGATTTTGACGACACCTACCAGGAAATAAACCTTGGCGGGAGTTATGGCCTGTTTTCACTGGACATCGCTGTTGGTCAATACGAAAACTTTGGCGGCCCCACACTCGACTACGTCTACTACGCACTGACCGCAGAAAAAAACGGCTTCTACACCAAGCTCGGCGGTTTCACCCGGGATTTCGCCGGCGACTATCTGGAAGCCGGTTACGGCACCACGGTCGCCGACTTCGATATCGGCATCGCTCTGATCTTCTCTGACTCGGACCTCGTTGGCGAAAACGACGAAGCCATCGTCTTCACGATCGGCAAGCCGTTCGACCTTCAATAATTCCTAAGGGGACATGCAATGAAAATGATCACCGCGATCATCAAGCCGTTCAAGCTCGACGATGTCCGACAGGCGGTTGCTGACATCGGCATCCAGGGCATTACGGTTACCGAAGTTAAAGGATTCGGTCGCCAGCGAGGGCACACAGAGCTTTATCGGGGCGCCGAATACGTCGTCGACTTTCTGCCCAAAGCGAAAATAGAGCTGGCTGTTGACGATGCTGTTGCAGAGCAGGTCGTCGAGGCAATCGTCAACACGGCGCGCACTGGCAAGATTGGCGACGGCAAGATATTCGTCTCCGAGATTTCCGAGGCCATTCGCATTCGCACCGGTGAAACCGGTCCCGAAGCCGTCTGATTACACGAATAAGCGGAGGAGTTTCTCGTGGATGATATTACGCAACTTTCCGGGCGGGTCACCGAACTGGCCTACGCACTGGATACTTTCTATTTTCTCGTCATGGGCGCGCTGGTTATGTGGATGGCCGCCGGGTTTACGATGTTAGAGGCCGGCCTGGTCCGTGCGAAAAACACGGCCGAGATTCTTACCAAGAACGTCGGCCTCTATTCGATCGCATGCATCATGTACATGGTGTGCGGTTACTCGATCATGTATCCCGGCGACTTCGCCGGCGGTGTATTCCAGAGTCTGTCCACTTTTGGTAGCGGGCTGCTCGGCTCTACCGACAACGACGCCGCCAGCGTGATCGCCGGCGATGCTTATTACTCCAATCTGTCGGACTTCTTCTTCCAGGTCGTGTTTGTCGCGACGGCGATGTCGATCGTTTCCGGCGCCGTCGCCGAGCGCATGAAGCTTTGGGCGTTTTTCCTGTTTGCCATTGTCCTGACCGGCTTTATCTACCCGGTACAGGGCTTCTGGAAATGGGGCGGCGGCTTCCTCGATACGATGGGCTTTCTCGACTTCGCAGGTTCCGGGGTCGTACATCTTTGCGGCGCAGCCGCGGCGTTGGCCGGTGTACTGCTGCTCGGCGCTCGCAAGGGCAAGTACGGGGCGAAGGGTAAAATTAACGCGATACCGGGTTGCAACCTACCGCTCGCAACCCTGGGAACACTGATTCTCTGGCTCGGCTGGTTTGGATTCAACGGCGGCTCGGTACTGAAAGTCTCCGACGTCGGCGAAGCCAACTCGGTCGCACTTGTTTTTGTTAACACGAACATGGCGGCCGCCGGCGGTCTCGTCCTTGCGCTGCTGATATCGCGCTTGTGGTTCGGCAAGGCCGATCTGACGATGGCGCTTAATGGAGCACTCGCCGGACTGGTCGCAATTACGGCCGAGCCACTGACTCCGACGCCGCTGGTAGCGACGACGATCGGCGCGATCGGCGGACTCATAGTCGTTGGCTCCATCGTAGTGCTCGACAAACTCAAGGTCGACGATCCGGTCGGCGCGATCTCAGTTCACGGCGTCGTCGGCATTTGGGGGCTAATCGCCGTGGCCTTTACCAATAACAGTGGCCACTTCTGGAGCCAGCTTGGTACTCAACTCATTGGCCTCGTAACGATATTCACCTGGGTCTTCGCTACCAGCTTCATTGTCTGGTACGTCATCAAGCTCCTAATGGGTATCCGGGTGTCTGCAGAGGAAGAGTACGAAGGCGTCGATATCTCGGAATGTGGCCTTGAGGCCTATCCCGAATTCACCTCGGTAGAGTAATTCCAGACTAGTCTGCGGGTTTGTCATAAAGACGAACCCGCAGACCTGATTTCACCCGGAAAACAGCGGCAATTCGATATAATACAAACCATTACGAGAGTACGATGCACTCGCCTATTATCATAATATTGGTATTGGTGCACAGAACGGCTGTGACCGGGGTCACGACAAGACGCTCCCGGGCATGTTTTAATGAGCCGCTATGAAGACTCGCTACTCACTTCTGATTGCTATCACCGCCACACTGCTCGCAGCTGCGACAGCGATGGCTACCGACGTCTACACCTGGATCGACAATGACGGCAACGTGCACTACGAAGACCGGCCTGTCGGCAATATGGCTGTAACACGTCATCAAATCGTGTCCCGCAACACCGACAACGCCGCCGTCAAGGCCCGTGTCGATGAGAGACTCCAGGCCAGAGCCATCATTAAACAGGTTGCCTCTGAAGCCCCGCCCGAGATGAGCCGGCAAGATCTCCGCGCCGAGCAAGCAAAACGCGAAGAGAAGTGCGTGGAAGTCAGAGGTCGCCTCGAACGTTTCTTGCGCTCACGGCGTCTTTATAAAGAAGGCGAATCCGGAGAACGCGAGTATCTCGACGAAGCGGCTACATTGGCCGCCCGTGATCGGGTTCAAGGGCAGATCAGGGAATATTGCGGCTCGTAAGTAAGCTCCCTCTTGCCGCAGCGCGCCCTTCGCTCTAAATGACCTGATGGGCCCCGGTCGCACTCCAAAGACAGTCTCCTACAGGTACAATCTACGTACCAACTTCCAGGGAGCAACTTAGCTTGAGCGCCAAACCCGAAACTGATGAGCGGGAGACGCAGGCGTATTTGCCTGATTTTTGTGCAGCCAGCACCGTATTCATCGTTGTTCTGATCGCGGAGCTTGTCGCCATCTTATTGACGCTCGCGGCACACGACACTCCGGGTCGATTTCTTATCGAGCTATCCAAGGTTTCGATGTTCGTCCTGTGGTTCGCCTTGCTCGGTTCTGTGGTTATGTGTCTTTTGCGCGGCGCGCTTGAAAGTGCTGGCAAGACTCGCGCTTTTGTTTTTAGTTTCATTGTTCTGGTGCTGCTGTGCGTCGTCGTCGCCGAGGTCGCCTATCAGTTGACGCGGATCTACGGCGAATTAACCATCATTGACGATACCCATGGCGGGTTCATTCTGCGGACATTCACGATCGGCTCAATCGTTATCGCTCTGACCATGCGGTACCTTTACATTTCGAGCGAGTGGCGCCGCAGCATCGAGCTCGAAGCACAGGCACGAATCAGCGCGTTACAGGCCCTTATCCGACCGCATTTCCTGTTCAACAGCATGAACACGATTGCATCGCTGACGCGCAGCAATCCCCGCCTGGCGGAGGAGGCAGTCGAGGATTTGTCTGACCTTTTTCGAGCCAACCTGGGCGGCTCCGGCGACCGAACCACGTTGAAGGACGAATTCGAAGTGGCCGCTATCTACCAGCGCATAGAGAAGTTACGACTGGGCGACCGGCTCACCATCCGCTGGATCATAGATGATCTTCCGATGCGCGCATTGATACCAAGCCTCATCATCCAGCCGCTACTCGAAAACGCGATATATCACGGCATTGAATTGCTGCCCGAAGGTGGCGTAATCACTGTTACAGGCAGGCGCGACGACGAACACATCGAGATCTCGATTTCCAACCCCGTTGCCGAAGGCCAAAAACGCGCTACGGACGGCAACAACATGGCTCTGGCTAATATTCGGCAACGATTTGAGTTGGCGTACGGCAATCAAGCAATGGTTGAAATCGACGCCACGAGCAGCAGCTACACGGTCAAACTGCGCTTTCCGCACGACGAGGGCGGCGAGTGAAAATACTGATCGTCGATGACGAAAAGCCGGCACGCGACAGGCTTCGGCAGTTGTTGGACGATTTCGAAGGTCATGAGATTGTTGGAGAGGCCGCCAACGGGGAGCAGGCCATTTCGATGGCGGCTGAACTAGGCCCTGAAATCGTACTCCTCGATATCCGCATGCCCGGCATCAACGGCATTGAGACGGCCCGCCATTTGAGCGCCATGGAAAGCCCGCCTGCTGTCGTATTTACGACGGCCTACGACGAGTACGCCGTCGAAGCTTTTGACGCGCGAGCAGTAGGCTATGTACTAAAACCTGTTCGCCGCGAACGTCTGCGGAGTGCGCTCGAACAAGCCACACGACTCGGCGGTCAGGCGCTCAGCGAGATCGCTGTTGATGCACATCTGGAAAGTCGCCGGCAGCATGTCTGTACGCGAATGCGTGGCGTACTGCACCTTATTCCGATCCGGGATGTCAGTTTCTTCAGTGCGGATCAAAAATACGTTTCCGCCCACCATGTCAACGGACAGGGACTGATCGATGACTCTTTGAAGTCTCTCGAACAGGAGTTCGCCGATGACTTCGTGCGCATTCATCGCGGCGTGCTCGTCGCCGTCAACCAGATACGCAAACTGGAAAAATTGGCCAACGGAAAATCTCGCATTGTTCTGCGTGACAACTCGCAGCATGATAACGCCGGCCCGACCAATGAACTGGTGATTAGCCGGCGGCACCTTGCCGATGTTCGTCGTCGCCTGAAAGGGGTTTGAGACACCTTGAAAATTCGTATTGCTACGCGAAAGAGCGCGCTTGCGCTCTGGCAAGCCAATCACGTCGCTGACGCATTGCGCGCCCTGAATGACGTTGACTCGGTTGAGCTCAACCCGTTGTCGACGCGTGGCGACGAAATTCTCGACAAGAGCCTGCAAAAAATAGGCGGCAAGGGCCTGTTTATCAAAGAGCTCGAAGTCGCCATGCAAGCGGGCGATGCCGACGTGGCTGTGCATTCCATGAAAGATGTCCCCGCCGACATGCCCGACGGTTTTTGCATCGCCGCCGTTCTCGAACGCGCGAATTACGCGGACGCGCTAGTCGGCCGTAACGGCTGCTCTTTCGAAGCGCTCGCCGTTGGCGCCCGTGTCGGCAGTTCGAGCTTACGCCGCCAGGCGCAGCTGAAGCTCATGCGGCCAGATCTGTCGGTCGAGCCACTGCGAGGCAACGTCAACACACGCCTCGCGAAACTCGAGAACGGCGACTACGACGCGATCATTCTGGCGGCTGCCGGTCTCGAGCGGCTTGGTTTGCAGCACTACATCACGCACGAGTTTTCAACGGACGAAATGCTGCCCGCCGCCGCACAAGGCGTTATCGGTATCGAATGCATGGACTCCAATAAGGAATTGCGAGCTGTGCTCGACAAACTCAATCACGAGCCAACCGCCCGCACGACGGCGGCTGAGCGGGCCATCGCCAAGACACTGCAGGCCAATTGCCAGTCTCCAGTCGCCGCCCATGCCGTTATCGATAACGGGTCTCTTACGGTTACCGCCCTCGTTGCCAAGCCCGACGGCAGCCAGTCAATTCGCGACGCGGTGACCGGTTCGGTCGATGATGCCGAGCAACTCGGACAAGAGCTCGCAAGTCGCCTGCTTGCGGCTGGCGCCCGCGAAATTCTGAGCGCATTGGGTGAGGCAAATGGCTGACAACGAGCTCGCCGGTGTCGGCGTGCTCGTTACGCGGCCCGAACAACAGGCCACTGACCTCGTTGAGGCTATCGAGGCAAAGGGCGGTTCCGCTTTGTGTTTCCCGGCAATCGAAGTGACACCTCGCGACAAAGCGGCCATCAGCGCCGATGCCGGTTCATTGCAAAACCCCGACATCGCGATATTCGTCAGCCCGAATGCGGTGCAGTACGGGCTGTCCTGGGCGGGCTCCGCGGCGATCGCCGTGATCGGTCCGGCAACCGCAGCGGCGCTCGAAGCTGCCGGCCGAAAAGTAGATATACGTCCCGCGTCCGGCTACGACAGCGAACACTTGCTCGCTCAATTCGATGCGCAGCAGGTGCAAGGCAAGGTCGTTCGAATCATTCGCGGCAACGGCGGTCGGGGACTCCTGGCCGACGCATTGCGGGAACGTGGTGCGACGGTTGAATACCTGCCCGTCTACGCCCGGCGGGCACCAAAATACTCCGCCAGCGAACTCGATCAGCTGGAAAAAAGCTGGCGCGCAGGCAAGGTCAATGTCGTCACGGCGATGAGCGTCGAAACACTCACAAATCTCGTCGCCATATTGCCCGACTGGTGTCGGTCCCAATTGGTGCAAACCCCACTGGTGACGCCTGCCGCTCGTGTGATAAAACAAGCGCTTGAGCTAATCCCCGGCATTCCTGCGACACTCGCGCGAGGACCGCAGGCCTTTGATATGGTCCGTGCAATAGTAGCTAGCACTGCGGCCACACCCGGACACTCCTGATGAGCAACGAAGACAAAGACGCCAAGCCCGAATCCAGACCAGCCGGCAATGCGAACAGCACCGCGACGGGAGGCGTCGCGTGGCTCGCATTGATTCTCTCAATCGTGACCGTCGGCGCGATTGCTTACATGGCACTCGAAAACTGGCGGGCGCAGCGCAGCGCCGATCAACGCAGCGCCACACTCAGTGAGCTGACAAACCAGATGGCTTCGTCCGGCGAGTCGCTAACAAGTATCGATCGCGGCCTCGTGGAACTCGCCGAGGCCGACGTGCAGGCGACATCGCGTATTGAGTTATTGCAACGCGACCTGCAGGAGCAGGTTAAGTTTCTGGACTCGTTGCCGTCTCGCCTGTCAAAACTCGAAAACTCGATGTCGGCGTTACAGGGTGTGTCCGCCGGCATGCGCAATATCTGGCTGATCGCCGAGGCCGAGTACTATTTGCAAATTGCCAACGCCCAGCTACAGCTTGCAGGCAACCCAAAGCTCGCCGCCCTCGCACTCGACATGGCCGACGAGCGCATCGTACAACTCGCCGATCCCGCGTTGACGGACGTCCGACGGGCGATATCGGACGAGCTTGCGGCGCTCGATGTCATGCGCAAACCCGATATCGAGGGTGTCACGCTGACGCTGGCAAGTCTGGCTCGTGTTGTCAGTTCGCTGCCGCTACAACACTCGGCGAAGTCCGAGCCGGAGGGCGAAGGCGAACTTGACCCGGACTTGAGCGGGGTTGATCGGGCCTGGGCATCGATGAAAAACGCTTTATCCGGCCTGGTCAAAATTACCAGTCCGGAAGACGGCGTGACCGCCCTGATGACGCCTGACGCCGAGTATTTCCTGCGTACCAATCTGATTCTGCAGCTGCAGACTGCGCGGCTCGCTCTGCTACGAGGCGAACACGGCGTATTCCACCAGAGCCTCGATGATGCTGCCGACTGGTTGCAACAGTATTTCGATGGCGAAAGTACCCAGGTTTCAGGCGCGCTGCAGACGCTGGCCGAAATTCGCAGCAGCGTGTTTACAGCAACGGCCCCCGATATCTCTGAATCGCTACGCTTGTTACGACATTTTCAGGCTCTGGCCGGACCCGCGCAGTGAAATTCGGCGTCATTGTCGTCTTTGTACTGATCGTCAGCGCCTTCGCTGCGTATTTCCTGGTCGGTGACCACGGTTATGTCGTTATCAGCTTTCGCGGCTATCTGATCGAAATGTCGATCGCGGGCTTTCTGATCGTCGCCACCGCAATCGCTTTTATTGTCTGGGCGCTACGCCGCATCATTCAGGCGCCACGCCGTTTGGGTGAAGCTGCAGGACGTTACCGGGCCAGCCGCGCCGGGCAGAAGCTGACCCTCGGCATGATCGAAGTTGCAGAGGGAAATTTCGCGCGCGGCGAAAAACTGCTGGCAAGAGCGGCGGCGACAAGTGATACGCCTCTTTTTAATTATTTGCAGGCGGCACGTGCCGCACACCTGCAAGGTAAGGATGACCGACGCGACGAATGGCTCAAGCTGGCGTATGAACACACGCCCGAGGCCGCCAACGCCGTTTTGCTGACTCAGGCCGAACTGCAGCTTGATCGCGAGCAATACGAACAGGCGCTGGCAACTCTGAGGCGGCTGGAAGAAAACTCGCCCAATCACAGCCATGCGCTCGCGCTGTTGGGTCGACTGTATTTTCGACTCCAGGACTGGAATCAACTCGCCAAAATACTCCCGCGGCTGCGCAAACAGGCGCGCGTTAAGCAAGACACCCTGGACGAATGGACGATTCGCGTGCACCTGGAAAACCTTGGGCATGCTGTGGACGGCGAGGCGATCATCAAAGAATGGAAGGGCGTTGCGAAGCGTTTGAAGAATCAAATAAAGCTGCTGCAAGCGTACTACATGGGCCTGATGCGCATGGGCCTGCACGAAAAGGCAGAAAAAGACCTGGCCGCGGCGCTCAAGGCCGACTGGCGCGGTCCGCTCGTACGGCTATTCGGGCTCGTCGAGGGGCCAGATCCAAGCAAGCAGTTAAGTCGCGCCGAGGGCTGGCTTGGCCAACACGGGGATGACCCTGATCTGCTGCTCTCCGCGGCTCGACTGTGCCTGCGCAACGAATTATGGGGCAAAGCCCGCAGTTATCTCGAAACCGTCATCGCCTTCCGGCCGACACCCGAGGCCTACCAGGAATACGGCCGGCTGCTGAACCAACTCGGCGAAGGCGACGCTGCCGCAGACGCTTATCGTGCGGGTCTGGGAATGGTCGCCGACGATCCCCTGCCGGCTATTCCACATTTGAAAGATGACGGCTCGTAGGCGCGCTCCGATAAACATTGTTGTCGGTACCGGGTATGTCGGGCAGCGCTACCTGGCACAACAGGCTGACGATTCGGCGATCGGCCTGAATCGCCATCAAGTCCCGACACGCCAACAGACAGAAATATTCGATCTCGATACGGACAGTACGTTGCCGATCACGCTTCCCGATCGATATTCGGTGCTCTACACCGTCGCTCCCTCGCCGGACTTCGAATCCGATGTTCGGCTGCAGCGACTGCTCACGGTATTGACGAGCGCGCCCGAGCGATTCGTCTACATCAGCACCACCGGCGTGTATGGAAACCGGAACGGTGAGCGCGTGGACGAGGCAACACCGCCGGACCCGATGACCGGCCGCGCCAGGCTGCGCGTCGCGGCCGAACGACTGTTGCAGTCCTGGGCCGGTGAACATCACGTCAACCTGGTCATTCTCCGGGTTCCCGGAATCTATGGGCCGCAGCGGCTCGGCATTCAGCGTATTCGAGACGGCGTACCCGCGATCGATGATCGCGAAGCGAACCCGGGTAACCGAATTCATGTCGATGATCTGGTGGCTTGCTGTGTCGCGGCACTGTCGAGCGAGGCGCCTGACGGTATCTATAATGTCGGCGATGGAAATTTTCGCTCGCCCACCTGGTTTTCGAGCGAGGTCGCACGCCAATGCGGGCTGGACGCCCCGCCAATCGTTAGCAGGGCAACCGCCGAGCGAGAATTCTCGCCGATGCGCTTGTCATTCCTGAGCGAATCGCGCCGCGCCGATACGACGAAAATGCGTGAGGTGCTCGGCGTAACGCCGCAATACACGAACGCCGAAGACGGTATTCGTGCGAGCCTGGCCGAAGAGCTACGGTTGGCTGCGTTTACTTCGTAGCCACGCCGTTATTGGCTCCCACTCATCCCAGTCGGGCCACGCCAGATACTCCGGCAACTCAAAAATACCCAAACCACGTGTGTACGCACGAATGTAATTTTGAGCTTCACGGAGCGCGGCAATGTAGGGCACGCGGGCCTTCACCAGGTATTCGTCCAGGTCATCGAAGATCAGCGTATTGCCACGCACCCGGTTGGCGACCACACCGATCCTGACCTGTTTTCGCTGAACCCTGCCAATACTTTGTAACTCTTTCAGAAAAGTTGTCGTTGCCTGCATGTCGATCGTCGAGGGCAGTACCGGCACAACAATCGTCTCGGCGTGTTTCACCAGGTCGGTCAGCTCGGGACCGTGCGAACGCGCCGGCGCATCGCTGACAACAATGTCGGCGCTGCGCGGGACGTGGCGGAGACCTTCTTCGAAAGCCGCGATGCCTATTATCTTGACGCGATTATCGGGACGACGCTCCAGCCAGTCGAGGCTGGACCGCTGTGGATCGTAATCTGCCAACGCGACACTCGCGCCCTCGGTCGCGAAGTAAGAAGCGATGTTAGTCGCCAGGGTGCTCTTGCCACAGCCACCCTTCGCATTCAAAACCATTATGTGACGCATGACCTCTCCTCGAGGGCAATGTTATTGGGGTGTTTCGAGGTTTATGTAAACTACAGCCGCCGCCATCAAATGTCCATCCAGCGAGTCCGCGCTCCAGCACGGTTTTTTAGCCTCCTGATGAAGCGCCTCCAGGGGTATAAACTCAGTCTATGCAACTCGCTTATCTGGAAATGCTGGGTGCCGGTAACCGCATAGTCGTTGTGGATCAGCGTGTGCAGAACCTGCCGCCGCCACCTCCACCTGAGCTGCGCCGCCTCGGCAGGGACGGCGGCGTCCCGAGCTTTGATCAGCTGCTGTGGGTTAGCTCAGCGCACGACCCGGCGGCGGCCGCGAGCTACCGGGTTTTCAATGCGGATGGCTCCGAAGCCGAGCAATGCGGTAACGGCGTGCGTTGCGTCGTCTGGATGCTGGCACGGGAAAATCCGGTGTCGCGATTATTGCTCGAAAGCCCCGCCGGCCCGGTCGAAGCCAGAATCCTCGACCATCAGCAGATCGCCGTGAGCATGGGCAGCCCGGTATTCGATCCCGCGCGGGTGCCGTTCATCGCTGAAACTCAAGTCGATCGCTACGAACTCGACGTCAATCACGAAACACTGCTGGTGTCCGTCCTGTCGATGGGCAACCCGCACTGTGTTCTCGACGTTGACGATGTCGCCGTGGCAAATGTCGGCGGCCTTGGTCCGCTCATCGAGCATCACTCACGTTTTCCTGCAGCGACCAATGTTGGCTTCATGCAAATACGCGATCGCACACACATTAGCCTGCGCGTGCATGAGCGGGGCGCCGGTGAAACACCGGCATGCGGCACCGGCGCGTGTGCGGCCGTCGTCGCCGGCCAACGACTTGGCCAGCTTGACGAAGAGGTCGCCGTGCAACTGCCCGGAGGGCAACTCGTGGTAAGCTGGCGCGGCGATACCGAGCCCGTGTGGCTAACTGGAAACGCCGAGCTGATCAGCGAAGGAACAGTCGAATTATGAGCACACAACGCGAACCGGAATTCATCGAAGAAGAGATTTCCGATAAGACGGTGCGGGACTATCTCGAGGCAAATCCGGACTTTTTTGAGCGCCATGGTGCGTTGCTTCGCTCGATGCAGCTACCCCACGAAGCCGGCGGATCCGTGTCTCTGATCGAGCGTCAGGTATCCATGCTGCGGCAAAAAGAACTGCTGCTGCAACGCCAGCTTAAAGAACTCATCGAAGTCGCTCGCGCCAATGATGTGCTGTCGGCCAAGATTCACGAACTGACACTGCAACTATTCGCCGCGAAGGATTTGCACGCGTCGATATCGTCCGTCGAGACAGCTATGCGCAGCGGCTTTGGCGCGGACCAGGCTGTCCTGGTGCTGTTTGGCGACCCGACGCTGTTCGAAGATATCGATGTCGGCCGCTTTTTCCGCGTCGTAGAACGCAATGACAATACGCTCCGGCCCTTCGATACATTCCTTAAGAGCAACAGTCCGCGCTGCGGTCAGGTGCGTGATTCTCAGCGCCACTTTCTTTTCCAGGAAGACGCTGACGAAATAGGTTCAGTCGCCCTGGTGCCGCTCGGCGCTAAAGAGCAAATCGGTTTTATTGCAATCGGCAGCGCAGACGCGGACCGATTCCATCCGGGCATGAGTATCGACTTTCTCGCACGCATCGGAGATGTCGTTGCGGGATCCCTGAAGCGTTTCTGACTAACGGGAGTCCATCCGGTGGACGACACTGAGAAGGACTGGATTCATCAGTTCATTCGCCACCTCGAATTCGAGCGCCAGCTATCCGTGCTGACATGCAAACATTACCATCGCGACCTCGATGCGCTGCAGTCCTATTGTGTGGAGATTGGCATTGGCAAATGGCCTGACCTCGACAGCGAACACATTCGCTCCTGGGCGGCCGCCTGTTTCCGGCGCGGGCTTGGTGCGAGGAGCATTCAACGTCGCTTGTCTGCTACGCGAACATTCTTTCGATATCTGCTGCGCGAAAAACACGTAAAAACCAATCCGGTCGTCTCCGTTTCTGCGCCGAAATCGGGAAAGCGACTACCTGGCAACCTCGACGCTGATCGCATGGCGCGATTGCTCGAGATCCAGGGCGATACGCCGATTATCAATCGCGATCGAGCGATCCTGGAACTGCTCTACTCTTCCGGCTTGCGACTGGCCGAGCTTATCGGCCTCGATTGTGGCGATGTTGACGCACAAGACGCGACCGTGCAGGTCACGGGCAAAGGCAACAAGGATCGCATCGTCCCGGTTGGCCGCTACGCGCTTAGCGCGCTTGCCAAGTGGCATGCGTCGCGGGAGCAAATGGCGGCGGCTGGCGAGAGCGCGTTATTCGTCAGCAACCGCGGTACACGAATCAGCGCCCGGTCAGTGCAGGCACGCGTAACGCACTGGGCCCGACATCAGGGTATGGATACGAACGTGTATCCGCATCTGTTTCGACATTCCTTCGCAACGCACCTGCTCGAGTCGAGTCATGACCTGCGTGGCGTTCAGGAGTTGCTGGGGCACGCCAACGTCTCCACGACCCAGATCTATACACATCTTGACTTCCAGCACCTCGCCCAGATATACGACAAGACCCATCCCCGCGCGCGGCTTAAAACAAAAGACCGAGCCTGAACGGGCATAAGCAACAGGACCTTAAAAGCATGCAACAATTTCGAGGGACAACCATCGTCTCGGTGCGTCGCGATGGCAAGGTCGCCATCGCAGGCGACGGACAGGTCAGCATCGGCGACACCGTAATGAAGAGCAATGCGCGCAAAGTGCGTCCGCTGGCCGATGGCCGTGTCATCGCCGGCTTCGCAGGCGGTACGGCCGATGCCTTCACGCTGTTCGAGTTATTCGAAAACAAGCTCGAGCAATACGGCAACCTGACTCGCGCTGCGATCGAACTCGCCAAGGACTGGCGGACAGACCGGCGTCTCAGGCGACTTGAGGCACTGTTGTGTGTCGCCGATCAGGAAACGTCATTCATTATTTCGGGTAACGGTGACGTCATTGAGCCCGAAAACGATCTGATGGCGATAGGCTCGGGCGGGCCATACGCCCAGGCCGCAGCGCTGGCCCTGCTGCGAAATACAGATCTCACCGCCACAGAAATCGTCGAGAAGGCATTGAGTATTGCGGCCGATATCTGTGTCTATACCAACAAGAACATCGTCATCGAAGAAATCCCTGCGAAGTAAACCATGTCCCAAATGACACCCAGAGAAATCGTCCAGGAACTGGACAAACACATTGTCGGCCAAGGCGACGCCAAACGAGCTGTCGCGATCGCGCTCCGCAACCGCTGGCGACGCGTACAGGTTGATGAACCATTGCGCAGTGAAATCACGCCCAAGAACATTCTGATGATCGGGCCAACGGGCGTTGGCAAGACTGAAATTTCCCGGCGGCTTGCCCGGCTGGCCAAGGCGCCGTTCATCAAGATCGAGGCAACCAAGTTTACCGAGGTCGGCTATGTCGGCCGTGAGGTGGACAGCATCATTCGTGACCTCATGGATATCGCTGTCAAAATGATGCGCGAAGACGCGATGTCCAAAGTCCGCCAACGGGCCGAGGACGCTGCTGAAGATCGTGTCCTCGACGCGTTGTTACCGCAGCCCTCGCAGAGCGCTGGGTTCACGACAGCTGCGAAGCCGCCGGAAAAAGGCGGTGAGACGCGCCAGAAATTTCGAAAGATGCTGCGCGAAGGAAAGCTTGACGACAAGGAAATCGAAATCGAGATCCTGGCCATGCCGATCGGCGTCGAGATCATGGCGCCGCCGGGCATGGAGGAAATGACGAATCAGTTGCAAGGCATGTTCCAGAATCTCGGTGGCAATCGCCGTACTACGCGCAAGCTCAAGGTCAAAGACGCCGTGAAGCAACTGACCGACGAAGAAGCGGCGAAGATGCTCGACGAAGAGGAACTCAAATCCAGAGCACTGGAAGCCGTCGAACAACACGGCATCGTTTTTCTCGACGAGCTCGACAAGGTTGCCAGAAGCTCCGGTACACAGGGTGCCGATATTTCCCGTGAAGGTGTTCAAAGAGACCTGTTGCCCATCGTTGAAGGATCCACCGTCAACACCAAGTACGGCATGGTCAAGACTGACCACATTTTGTTTATCGCGGCCGGCGCTTTCACTGTCTCCAAGCCGTCCGACCTGATTCCCGAGTTGCAGGGCCGGTTTCCAATTCGGGTGGAACTCCACTCGCTCACTACAGATGACTTCGTCCGCATACTGACCGAACCTGATGCGTCCTTGACGGCGCAATACACGGCGTTGCTCGCTACCGAGGAAGTCTCTGTCGAGTTCTCGAAAAGTGGCGTCCGCCGGATCGCCGAGGTTGCCTTCCAGGTTAATGAGAACACCGAAAACATAGGCGCACGACGACTGCACACAGTGATGGAGCGCTTACTCGAGACCGTCTCGTTTGAAGCCTCCGATAAAAGTGGACTGCACGTAAAAATCGACGCAGGATACGTTGACGAGCATTTAGCTGAATTATCCAAGGACGAAGATCTGAGCCGGTACATTCTGTAGCAGCCCGCCTGATTATGACGCCTATACCTGTAGAAATTCGCCTCAACAAGAAATCCAGATTGCTGTTCGTCAACTTCGACGACGGCAGTGACTTCTGTTTCACCTGCGAGTACCTGCGTGTACATTCGCCGAGCGCCGAAGTGCGTGGCCACGGTCCGGGGCAGGAGACGCTGCAAACCGGGAAGGAAAATGTCCAGATAACGGAAATCAAACCGATAGGCCACTATGCTGTGTGCCTGGTCTTCGATGACGGGCACGACTCGGGACTTTATTCATGGAGTCACTTCTATGAGCTGGGCACTAACATGGAGTCGAACTGGCAGCGCTACCTCGACCGCCTAACAGAGGCAGGGTATGCTCGTCAGGAGCCCAACTAACAAGCAACCATGAGCAAAATCGACGCACCGACCGATTCGACGCACTTCGGTTACAAGACCGTGCCGGTAGATGAAAAAGCCGATCTTGTCAGAGATGTTTTTGACTCTGTCGCGTCCCGCTACGACATCATGAATGACCTGATGTCCGCAGGCATGCACCGCCTGTGGAAGCGAGTCACAGTGAGCCAGGCGGCCGTTCGCGAAGGCCACAGCGTGCTCGATCTCGCCGGTGGGACTGGCGACCTGAGTCTGAAATTCGCCCGGCAGGTCGGTACACGAGGACACGTGGTTCTCGCCGACATCAATGCAGCGATGCTTGAGCAGGGTCGAAAAAGACTCATCGATTCCGGCGTCTCAGGCAACCTGTCCATCGCGCAGCTTAACGCCGAAAATCTACCCTTTGACGACGCCACTTTTGATCGCATAACGATCGCGTTCGGACTAAGGAATGTGACCGACAAACAGGCGGCTCTCCAGTCCATGCAGCGCGTCCTCAAGCCGGGCGGCAAGGCGCTGATATTGGAGTTCTCCCGGCCGGCCGATATGCTCAAACCTGCCTACGACCTGTATTCTTTTAAAATCTTGCCGCTCATCGGAAAAATTGTCGCTCGCGATGAGGACAGCTACAAATACCTTGCTGAATCGATTCGCATGCATCCCGACCAGGAAACGCTGCTCGGCATGATGCAGGACGCCGGCTTCGAACGGTGCCGGTATCAAAATCTCGCAGGCGGAATCGTTGCACTGCACATCGGCTATCGAATTTAGGTCGGTCGCAGATGCATCCCGTCGAAACCCTGCTGCACAAGCTTGCGAACGTTCTCAATCGCAACATTCGAGAAATGACGCCTGCGCGTGAGCTGTGTGAGCAGCTCGACGGCAAGACGATTGCTATACGCGTTCGCGATACATCGCTCGCGATGTATTTTCAATTTGACGCTGAGGCCGTAACGCTCACGAGCGAATTTGCAACCGATCCCGATCTGCTGATCGAGGGCTCGATCCTGACGCTGGGAAGCCTGCTCAGCTCAGAAGGTGGCAACGCTGCCTCCGGAGCCGGCGCCGTTCGCGATGGCGCGCTGAGCATGACTGGCGATGTCCAGACAGCGCAGACTTTTCAGGAGTTGCTCTCTTACGCAAAACCCGACATGGAAGAGCAGTTATCAACCGTGGTCGGCGACGTCGCGGCGCATCGCATGGGCGAATTCGTAAGAGGCGTGGGCAATTGGGCGCGCGGCGCGCGCTCGACGATGGGTTCGAATATTCGCGAATACCTGCAGGAAGAAAGCGGCGACCTGCCGAGTCGCTACGAAACGGAACGCTTTAGCCGGCAGGTCGATACCCTGCGTGATGACGTTGCCCGGCTGGAAGCTCGTCTCGACCGCCTGGCGGAGCGCAACTGATCATGCGCTGGCGTACATTCAAACGCATCCTCAGCATTCAACGCGTGCTCATGCGTTATGGCCTTGATGTTTTTATCAAGGAAACGCACTTGCTGCGACCGTTGCGCTTTCTTTTTTACGCGCTGCCGCGACGCCATGATACCTCGGCTCCACTGGGCGAGCGCATACGACTCGCACTCGAGGAACTCGGGCCCATCTTCGTCAAATTCGGCCAGGCTGTTTCGACGCGGCGCGACTTGTTGCCACGAGACATCGCCGACGAACTCGCCAAATTGCAGGACAGGGTGCCACCGTTTCCCGCACAAGAAGCTATTGCGATTCTCAACGAGGCCTACGGCAAACCCGTCGAACAGGTTTTCAAGCGCTTCGACGTGGAACCGTTCGCCGCCGCGTCGATCGCGCAGATCCACACCGCGCAATTACAGAACGGCATCGAGGTTATCGTCAAGCTGCTGCGGCCCGGCGTACAGGAGCAGATCGAGCAGGATCTCGATGTCCTGAGGTTGATCGCGGGTCTCGCCCACCGCTACTGGCAGCACGGTAAACGGCTGCGGCCACTTGAGCTCGTCGCTGAGTACGAGCGCACAATCATTGACGAGCTGGACTTGATGCGCGAGGCCGCTAACGCCGCACAGTTAAAGCGAAACTTCACCGGGTCGAGCATGTTGTATGTCCCCGACGTTTATTGGGACTACTGCCGGCCCGAGGTGCTCGTGCAGGAGCGCATCTACGGCATCCCGATCAGCGATATGGACGCGTTGCGCGCAGCCGGAACGAATATCAAAGTGCTCGCTGAGAACGGCGTTGAAATTTTCTTCACACAGGTATTCCGCCACAATTTCTTTCATGCGGACATGCATCCGGGAAATATATTTGTCATCGCGACTGACCCTGAGCGCCCCAAGTATGCTGCTGTTGATTTTGGCATCATCGGCACGCTGAGCCCGAACGATCAGAAATATCTGGCACTCAATTTCCTGGCTTTTTTTGAGCGCGACTATCACCGCATCGCCAAGCTGCACATCGACTCGGGATGGGTACCGGAGGGTACGCGAATCGATCAGCTCGAAACTGCCGTGCGAACTGTTTTCGAACCGATTTTCAACAAACCGCTGGCAGAAATCTCTTTCGCTCAGGTCCTGATGCGCCTGTTCCGCGTAGCGCAGCGCTTCAATGTCGAAATTCAACCGCAGATGATTCTGTTGCACAAGACGCTCTTTAATATTGAGGGACTCGGGCGGGAGTTATACCCGCAACTCGACCTTTGGAAAACCGCACACCCGGTACTCAAGCAGTGGATGAAGGAGCAGGTCGGGCCGCGAGCGTTTCTGGAAGACCTGCGCGAACATTTGCCACAGATACGCGAGGTCCTGCTCGAATTGCCGGAGCTGTTGAAGAAAATTTCCAAGCTTCTGGACAGGCCGCGCGATGACGGCGAAGGGAAATAAGTATGGTCATCCCGCACGTCGCTAAATTTTTGCTGTGGGTCGGCGGCTGGACTTCCGTGGGCCAGGTGCCGAATGTTCGCAAGGCGGTCATTATCGGCGCACCGCATACGTCAAACTGGGACGGTTTCTGGGGGCTTGTTTACAAAGTCTCGATCGGCCTCGATATCAGATTCTTTGTCAAAGAGTCGATGTTCTGGTTTCCACTAAGCCTGTTATTGAGAGGCCTCGGTGGCATACCGCTGAATCGCGACGCCGCAGCGTCTGCTGTCCGCGATGTCGTTTCCAGATTTAATAACAACGAAACTTTCTATTTCGGCCTGGCACCCGAGG
>SMVB01086678.1_pt1 | contig 25616 bp, 24 predicted proteins | sample 2456461 | NCBI WGS metagenome assembly SMVB01 (sample SAMN11095934, study PRJNA526329) | marine sediment metagenome | biome: Marine sediment; feature: Surficial sediment; material: Deep marine sediment; isolation source: Hadal surficial sediment | place: Pacific Ocean | collected 2014-05 | depth...
GCGACATCCCGCCCTTTTTGTTCCAGGTAATCTGTCAGACCCTTGTCGATTCTGAAGGCCGTACCAAGCGCCATGGCTGCGTTCATATCCGCGTCAGAAAGGATGACGTAGTCCAGCCCGTCGATGTCGTCCTGCGTTTCCTGCTTCAGACTCGAATAAAGAAGTTCAGGCCTGTCATTGCTGAGAAACAGTACGTCGTAGCCGCTCTCCCTGATCTCGGGAATAACGGTGCGCAACTCGGAAAGATGCATGTTGCAGTAGGGGCACCAGCCGCCCCGGAACGAGATCAGTATGGTCGGGTTTTCAAGATTGTCCGGATCAAACACATAGGGTTTATCATCGACAGTGCGGACGGTAAATTTGGGCGCCCGGTCGCCGCTCTTCAGAGGCGTGGTCAGCTCCGCGCTCGCTGGCAGCGCCGCGTAGTCTTCCGCGATGGCGCGGTTCGAATGCGACAGGATCATCGTTCCGAGCAAAAGCGCCAGGAATACGACGTAAATCAGGTTGCGGCCAAATGCCATGACAGATACTCCTTTACTGGACAGTCGATCAGACCGCCTGCACACGGAGTTTATTACAGCGGTGAGCCAGATGGGCTGATTTATCAGACGGCCTTCTCAAGCAGATCGGTCCCATCAATGTCGACCACGCCGCGGCAGCGTGCCTTGGCGCGATACATCGCCTGGTCTGCGGCGCGCAGCAGACCGGTCAGCGTACTGGCATGTTCAGGATAGAGCGCAAGGCCAATCGCCGCAGCGCAGTCCAGCGTTTCTTCGCCAATAAAGTAGCGCTGTTCAAGAGCATTAGTCAGCCGTGTTGCCAGCTTCTCGGCAACCTCTCCCGTGACGTCCGGCACGAGTGCCACGAACTCATCACCGCCGGGACGGCCAATAATATCGCAGGATCGGAGGCTGCTCCTGAGCCTTTCCGCGGCAATTTTCAGTAACTGGTCACCGATTTCATGGCCACATTGATCGTTGATTTTTTTGAAGTCATTCAGATCGACAAAGAGCAGTGCGCCGGTTGCGTCGTCCGCGCTTTCTGATAACAGGCGGGACGCCTGTTTTTCGAATCCGCGCCGGTTCAGGACGCCGGTTAACGGATCGCACAGGGCGATCGATTCCATCTGCAATTCCTTTACCCTGTCGTCAGTGATGTCAATGAACGTTACCGCCACATCCTCGCCCACCGGTTCGCTGATCACGTGCAACCACCGTGCTTCCCCATCCACATCGGCCCTTACGTCCGTTTCGAACAGCGTTCCGTTCTGCGCTGCTTCAAGGAACCGCTCTAGCAGCGAATTCGCGTTCTCGGTTTCCATGCCCTTCGAAAACAGCCTGACCACGTCCGCCGCGGAACAGTTAATCATCTCGTCCGGTTCAACATCAAGGAAACGACCGGCTGCGGCATTCGCAAATATGCAGCAAAGTTCATTATGGTCCTGATCACCATCCACCGGGATCCAGCTGAGTCGAATGATGCCGTTAAGGGAATGATCGATCAGCGTGCGCAGAAGTTTTTCACTGGTTTGCACTTCCCGCTGCGCTTTCTCTACGTCGCTGACATCGCGAAACATCAACACACGACCGTTTCGCGCCGTTCCCTTATTGGTAGCGATCGGGGTCACCTGCAAGTGCAGGAAACGGCCGGTATAGGTCAACATTTTCTGTGGCAGTCCGGTTTTAAGGGCAGCGTGCACTTCCGGCACCTCTTCGCCAAACACTTTGTCAAGGGACTCTCGCAGCGCCTCACGCTCGGAAATGTTCAGCAGTATCTCAGCTCCGTGATTCAAGCCGATGACACGTTCATTGTTGTCAACCACGATAACCGGGTCCTGCATATTCTGAAACACAGTCTCGTACGCGATCGGACTGAAGTCGATGATCTGTTCACGGAGAAGCAGCCAGGCATAGATCGGCAGCATCCATGCGAAAACGAGCGGCAATATCGAAATCGTGTCGGGCCCGACGCCGGTATCGTAAAAGACAGCGGTGATGGACGGGGCTATTGCAGAACCGACGATGAGAAACAATCCGCGACGGTGCGCCGGGGCGACCGCTGAACTATGCAGCAGAAGCGTCAGAATGCTGGCGCCGACAACCAGGTAACCGAAGGGCGCGTGCACAAAGAGAAAATAAGGTCCCCAGGCCACCGGTCGGGTCAGGAACTCGCCGGCAGCATTGGTGGCCGGGTAAAACCACATGAACTGGTGCCAGAAATTTGTTGCTGCGATCACGAGCGACAATACTGGAATGATCAGCAACGCGGCTATCGTGGTCCTGGAGGTCTGGCTTCCCGTGTACTCGCGGAAGCATACCAGGATACCGACAGGGACCAGGCCGGTGCCGATATAGTGCCCGAATCTGCCGAGCATGAAGACCGGCAATGAAGGCGCCAGCAATTCGATTGCTCCACCGAGGACCCACAAAGCGATCATCAGGAAGGTCACGCCCATTGCCAGGCTGCCAATTGCGCGCTGACCGCCCAGCATGCGCATCGCAAGCACCAGGTAGCCAACCGCGCTGAAAGCCAGCAGAATTGACAAGACGACATCGAGGTTTATCACACCGTAACTCTCAGGGCCCGGATGCGGCCCAAATACCGGAATATGTGCAATTGTAATGGGCGCAAGCTACTGATTCTGGGACCTGTTCCACAGCTTTTGGCGATCAGCTGGGCCGCAGGTGGTTATTTTTTCACACCGCTGATATTGCGGCCGGAAAATCCCCTTGAAGCAGCTCCCTCAGTCCCGTCAGTTTCTTTCGCTTCAAAGCGTTGTGTGATGCAGTCGATAGGCCCCCGGCCCGGCATGGCACAGAATTAAAAAATGAGTGACGACAAGTCAGTGAGAGTCCTGGTCCGGCGGCCGTCGAAAATCAAAGCGGATGGACAGGTTCGTTCCGTCCCGGCAGATTCCACGGAAAACGCAGTGCTTGAACTTGTCAGTACGCAGATTCTGAAACAGATACTGTCGTCGAATGATGCGAAAAACCGAAAGGCCATTGAAGAGGCGGCAAAGACAACCGTTGAGGGCGTACTCGCCAGGGACCCGGCGACTGGTTATTTCGAAATTATCGAGGACGATGAATTACAGGCAATTGTCGACAGCGGCCAGGATTTACCAAAACTGAGCCGGCCAGAGGATGTCACCGTCCAGCCGTTACACGATTACGCCGATAATGAGCATCTGTCACTGGTCAGCGTGCGGGCGCTGCGACGGGTCCTCGTCGACGATGATGATGAAGAGGAATCTGAACCGGCAGAGGCCGGCGGATTCAACCCCTACGTCAGCGGTTGAGTTGACGCACAAATCTGCCTGAACGTCTGCTGCACGTTTTCGCGTGGCAATTGCCGGAGAATCTTCAGGAATTCGGCGGCACTACTCTGCGACGCCACTACGCCGGCCAGGTACGGATCGTCTGCGCCACGCAGTGTCGCCCGCCAGGACAGGATGGAGATCGACGTAGCCAGTCGTGCTTGGATCAGATCGAAAAGCATATCGATTTCAGATATTTCCAGCGGCGTTACGGAGTGATAACCCACGAGGAATTCCGCGATCCCTGCCAGCGGATTCCCAGCCGTTGCACGCAGGTAGGACGCGCCGATGGCCACGTCGACGATCAGCGGCGCCTTTAGCATGTCACCGAAATCTATAACGCCGGTTATGCTCGAGCGATCGTTGGGATCGATCAGTACATTTTCCGGGTTAAGATCGCTGTGAATGACTTGCGACCGGGCATCCTTGAATTGCGGCAAAGCATGAGCTTCAAAATCGTCCAAAGTCTGCGCAACATCCCGTCGCAAATCCCGGTCGGAAACGTGCTCAATTATCCTGCGCAACTGCAACGCCTGTTGCATATCCCAGAGCAAACCATGATCGCTGCCCGGATGATCAAATCCGTGCAGCGCCCTCCCTAAATGTGCCAGGCAGGCACCCAGGCGGCGGCACAGGACCGGCGATGCCGGCGTGTTGCCCAATGGAATGCCGGCCAGGTAAGTGATGACTCGCATCACATGTTGTGCGCCGGCTGAGGTTACTGGCAGGTGCGTTCTGCCGCCTGTGGTTCGCAATATTCGCGGAACATTGATTGGGCAGTCATTGTTTGCCAGGTGCGCTTCCAGGTACAGCAGCGCCTGACTCTGAAAATCTGTGGCAAGCGGATCCTCGGCTGCGTTGACGATTTTCACAACAAACTGACGGCCATCGTCACATCGCAAGAGAAAATTCTGATCGCGCTCGCTCAGCAGGGCTTCGAGCCGTGCCTCAAGGCCGTAATGCTCCCGCACAAGCTGCAGAACTGCGCTATCGTCCAGTTGAGGGGCCTCGGTTTCTATTACCGCAAACGGATCCGCCTGGGGCACAGTATTTCCTCTGCCTGCCCGGAAAAAGGCGCAGTATGGTGGGCCGGCTGCGTGGCATCAAGGCATGGATTGCGGTGAAACTGCCAATCGAAATGGCCGATCCTGTCCGATCCGTATACAATCCGAAGTGTTCACCCTCCCGGGCCGCACAGTTAAACAAAGAAATAAGCAATCGATACAAAGGACTTGCGGGCCACAGTGAGCGATTGCAGGTGGCGCACGGCGAGCAGTAACCGCCATCGCAGCATCCTGCCTGGTCCAGAAATCTGAATTCAAAATAAGGACGGTTAGTCATGCCACTTGAAATTACCTTTACATTAAGCGATCAGGATCTCGAGCACTTCCAGGAAATCGTCGATAAAGCAAAATCGGCAATGGAAGGCGGGGAATCCAACGCTTCTATCGAAGCTGCTGCAAGGCAATTGATCAGTGACGCAAAATCAACTGACCTGCCCGAATTTATCGCCGCTCGGCTGACCAAGCTGGAAGTGGTGATTAACATGATTAGCGACGAAGAGTGGCAGCTGAGCGAGAAAGAACGTAATCGCGTTCTGGGCGCCCTGGTCTATTTCTGCGATCCCGAAGACCTGATTCCGGATCATGTGCCGGGCCTCGGCTTTCTCGACGACGCCATTTACGTGGAAATCATCATCCGCGAACTCAGCGCCGAGATCGAGTCTTACGAAGAATTCTGCACCTTCCGCAAGGCAGAGGAAGCGCGTCGCAAGGAGAAAGGCCAGGACCCGCACGTAGAGCGCGAAGAATGGCTGGCCGACAAACGCGCGGCGCTGCACGCCCGTATGCGCAAGCGCCGCCGCAGTGCCTCAGTTGGCAGCGGCTGGCGTCTGCACTGGTAAGAAGCCGCTGCGCTCTAAGCGGCAGTAGACCGGAATCCGTGAATGATTGCGTATAATTTTGGCCGGACCAGTCGCATTTCATCTGGCGTGAGTGCATCCAGCTCATGTGGAAATACCAGCCACTCTGCCGTTTCGCGGATGTAGTAATCGGGAACGAGATCCGTCTTGTTTCTTGTCGGTTTGTACCACGGCACCGCAACGCGCATATCTCCGGGCGTGTTGCCGCGCGCGCGCATCGTTATCTCATCGATAACCGCCTTGATCGTATTCCCCGTATCAAACACGTCATCGACGACAAGCACGCGATCGTCGCAGGAGACTTTCTTGACCATGTAATTTAGGCCATGCACTGCCACTGCGCCGCGCTGGTCAACACCGGTATAAGATGAGGTGCGGATCGCAATATGGTCGGCTTCGATGCCGCGGTAGGCGAGGATTTCCTGCAACGCCATGCCGACCGGCGTACCACCCCGCCAGATCGCGATGATCATCGTTGGCTCGAATCCGCTTTCAAGAACTTTCACGCCGAGCCGAAAAGAATCCTCAAGGAGTTCCTGTGCGGAGATTATGGTCTTGTCCATGGGTTAGCCTGTGTGGCGTTACAATCGTCGTTATAATGGTCGCAAGATGGCTGCGGGCAATACTACACGGTCAAAATTACAAGAACAAAAATGAACAAATCCTATATTGCCGCCAATGAATTGTTGCTGGATTCTTTCCAACTCGCGGTCAACGTCATCAACTCAGGGTTCATGCCTGATTTCCTGGTCGGTCTGTGGCGCGGGGGCAGCGCAGTGGGTATTGCGGTTCAGGAAGGGCTTGATTTTCTCGGCTGCAAGACGGATCACATCGCAATCCGGACTTCTTATCGTGGTCAGGAAGACTATTCGAAAATGGTCGACAAGGCAGGCGCGATACGCGTACACGGCCTGCGTTATTTGCACGAACGTGTCTGCGCCGAACATTCGATGCTGATCGTCGACGATGTCTACAGTACTGGATCAAGTGTCAACGCCGTCATCAAAGCCTTGTCCAAAAAATCGCGACGAAATCTGCCCCACGACATACGCATTGCGACGGTTTGGTACCGGCCCACCGAAAAGACCATTCGTGCTCCAGATTTTTATGTGCACGAGACAGCCGACTGGCTGATCCTGCCTTATGAATTGAGCGGCTTGTCCCTGACAGAACTGCGGGATCACAAACCGGAAATTCTCCCGGTCATTGAGCGGCTGGAAGCGCTGGTCAAGGCTCGAAAATTGTAGCAACGTTACGTAGGAGCCCGGCCTACCGGGCGAAATTTTTTCATTGGGAGCGGTTGATTCGACTTTAGCAAACACTGAAGGGCATGTTTTATAAACATGCCCTTCAGTGTTTGTCGCCCGGAGGGCCGGGCTCCTACGACATCAATGTGCCCATTACATAGGTTTCGGCGATCGATCGATCGTCGCCGAGCATAATCAGTGCGAAGAGTTTTTGCGTAATATCCTGACAGTGTGACAGGCGGCGCCGGGTAATCGATGACGCAGAGTAATCGAGCACCACGAAGTCCGCTTCCTTGCCCGTAATGAAGTTGCCGATCCTGTCATCCAGATAAAGCGCATTGGCAGCGCCCAAAGTCGCGAGATACAAGGCCCTGGAACCCGGCAATGACTGCCCCTGAAGTTGCAGCACCTTGTACGCCTCGCTCAGGGTTCTGAACATGTTCAGGCTGGTGCCGCCTCCCACATCCGTGCCAACTCCCGTCCGGATACATAAGTCGCGCGCTGCACGCAGATCGAACAGGCCGCTGCCAAGAAACAGGTTTGAGGTCGGACAAAACGCGATTGCAGCTCCGAGTTTTGCCAATTGCTCCCGGTCCTGATCATCGAGGTGCAGGCAGTGGGCGAAAACAGACCGCTCACGGACCAGTCCCAGTTGCTCGTAAACATCGAGATAACTGCGACTCCAGGGAAACTTTTTCGCGACCAGTTCAACTTCATCGTGGTTTTCCGCCAGGTGCGTGTGCACATGTACATCGGGAAACTCCCGGGCCAGCTTGCCGGCGACCTTCAGTTGCGCTTCGCTCGAGGTGACCGCAAACCGCGGCGTAATCGCATAACCGAGACGATTCTTGCCGTGCCATTTCTCGATCAGCTGCCGGCTGTCCGCATAGGCAGACTCAGGGTCGTCCCTCAGAGCTTCCGGACAATTCTCATCCATGAGAACCTTGCCTGACAGCAGTCGCATGCCACGCTTGTCTGCTGCCTTGAAAATCGCGTCGACCGACTGCGGATGTACACTCGGAAACACCAGCGCGGTAGTAGTGCCGTTCCGCAGAAGTTCATCGACAAAAAACCCGGCAACCGCATGCGCATGTTCGGCATCGGCAAATGCCTCCTCCGCCGGATAGGCATAGCGCGCCAGCCAGTCAAGCAATTGCTCGCCGTGCGACGCGATGATGTCCACTTGCGGAAAGTGTACGTGGCAGTCAATGAATCCGGGTACGATAAGTTTGCCGCTGTGCTCGGTTAATTCGATATCGCCGGCGAGTCCGCCGAGCATCTGTTTCGCATCGCCGAGCGCGGCGACGTGGCCATCCTCGACGATCAGCAGCCCGTCTGCGAAGTATTCCATGGCTGCCGGGTCATCCTTCTCGCCCGGGTCGCCAAGACAATGCAAAATTGATGCGCGGAACGCCTTCCTGTCAGCCATTTTCGTTATGGTTCCTCCAGCGTAATCGGGTCACCGAGGATGAACTCTTCGCAATTATCCCTGGCAGGCAGACGATCGACGATAAGGAATTCCTGGCCGGCCTCCATCGCGATCATTGGCATGTGCCATACACCTCTGTGGTAATTAATACCCTGCCTGCCATTGGTCACGAACGCGCGCAGATCCGCTGGATCGACCGCTTCACCTGCAGGCGCTACGACAACGATGAAAGAGAACGGCGAGAGCGGAATAAACGCCTGGCTGCCAAGCGGATGACGTTCCACCATGTCGAAGCGATGGGGGAAGGTCGTTGCAGCCTTACAGCGCGCAATACTGATTGCCGTTCGCCCCCCGGCTGACTCGACATCGATTTTCGCAAGATCATGGAAGCGCTCGAATCGCGCATCGTTCATGGCCGCCTTCGCTGCCGTTGAGGCATGAATGACGTCACCATATTGCGCGAATCGCTCAGCCGTTACCGGCACCGGCCTGATCACCGATTCGGTCATGATCGAGCATCGCCGACCGCGATTTTTCCGTACAGGCGAACGCGGCTGATCCCGCCGTCCGGAAATATGTTCAGCCGCACGTGCGAAACGACACCGACGTCCTGCAACTGGTCTGTATAAAAGTGCTGCTTGTCCATATCCAGTTTAGTCTCGGGCAGCAAAACCGGCCATGCCGCGCTGGATGATTCCAGGTTACTCTCGTCGGTGACCAACGCCGCTCGCAGCTCGGCCCGGTCCGGATAGTTGCCTTTGAAGTGAGCGGTATCGATTTCGACTTTTTCTATGCGGCCTGGATGACCGAGCCGCAATACGACCCAATCGTTACCTGGTGTGCGGCGCCGCGCGGTTTCCCAGCCATCTCCCATATTCACGCCGCGACCGGCGAAATTGAGATTATGCTTGGTGCCGAAGTGCTGATCGCTGCATAGAATCGCACGACCGCCGTGCTCAATCGCGAAAAGATCGATGACCTCATTCCTGTCCACCTGGTCCCAGTCGGGACGCACTTCGCCGTAAACCCGTAGCCTCGCCACGCCGCCGTCCGGGTAGATGTTCAGGCGCAGGTGCGTAAACGCATTGTCGTTTTCGATTGCGAGAAAATGATGCGAGTCACCCTGCAAATCCACGGCCGGCAGCAATTCCTGCCACCCGGTATCCTCGTCCGGCAGCGTCGCGTCGCTCACGCAGGCGTCAAGGGATGCCGACGGCGGATTGTTTCCCGTGAAGTAGCTGGTATCAATATCGACGCCGTGCACGACTCCGGGGATCCCTAAGTGGATAATGCAATGGTCGTGCCCTTCCGACCGTTTGCGGCGACTCTCCCAGCCATCCATCCACTTGCCGTGATGGTCAAACTTGCCCTCGATGAAAACCGGATCCTGGGGCTCGATCAGCCGCTCCCTGGCCGCGAAGAATTCGTCGGTGGCATAAACCACGCAGCTCCCAAGCCTTGGTTGCTCAAGTCTTACCCAGGCATGAAAAGGATTCTGCGATTGATCGGTCATGGCTTGTCCATTACTGCTAAACGCAATCGTGCAATCTTGTGTATCTCTGCGATTGCGGTTGCAAATTCGGTTTTGTCACCGTTCTTAAGCCGTTGTGCGAATGTTCTGAGTATGTCACCGCGATTACTATTCCTGACTGCCATAACAAACGGAAAGTCAAACTTTTCCAGGTACTGCGCATTCAACAACTGGAACTGTGCATATTCTTCCGACGTGCACCGATCAATGCCGGCAGACGACTGCTCATCATTCGATTCCTCCGTCAGGTCACCGGCAATGGCCGCTTTTCCGGCGAGATCCGGATGGGCGCGAATGAGTGTCAACTTGCGATCATGCGCCGCTTCGTCGACGCAGCTTGCGAATATATTCGCCAGTTGACCTGCATCCCAAACGTCGGCAGCCGCAGCATAAGTCTCCTCGGCAACCCAGGTGGAGTTTTCATATATTCCGCCATAGCGGTCGACAAACTGGTCATACGTCTGCGGCATGAAATTCCCGCCAGTGATTCGCAATATCGATGCGCCGGGCGATCCAGACCTGCTCGTGCGTTTGAATGTAATCGAGAAATCTTGCAAGCGCAGCGGCGCGGCCGGGACGTCCGGCAAGCCGGCAATGCAGGCCAACTGACATCATCTTTGGCTGCGACTCGCCCTCGGCGTAGAGTACGTCGAATGTATCCTTGAGGTAGTCATAAAACTGCTGGCCCGAGTTGAAACCCTGTGGCGTCGCAAAGCGCATGTCGTTGGCGTCGAGTGTATAGGGCACCATCAACTGAGGCTCACCGTGCGAGCGATCCCAATACGGAAGATCGTCGGCATAGCTGTCCGCGTTGTAAGCAAAGCCACCCTCCTCGGCGGCGATGCGATGGCTGTTAGGGCTGCAACGGCCCAGGTACCAGCCACGCGGGCGTTCGCCAGTCACCTCGTGATGAATCTCGATCGCCTTCTGCATATGTTCGCGCTCCGTACGCTCGTCGACGAACTGGTAGTCGATCCAGCGATATCCGTGACTGGCTATTTCCCAGTCTGCCTCCCACATCGCATCAACCACCGCCGGGTTGCGCTGCAACGCCATTGCAACACCGAACACGGTCACCGGCATTTTCCTGCTCCTGAACAGTCGATGCAGACGCCAGAATCCCGCGCGTGCGCCGTACTCGTAGAGTGATTCCATGTTCATGTTCCGCTGCCCGGGAATCGGAGTCGCGGCCACGATTTCGGAGAGAAACGCCTCGGACGCCTCGTCACCGTGCAGCACACAGCTCTCGGCGCCCTCTTCGTAATTGATAACGAACTGCACGGCGATGCGCGCGCCCCCAGGCCAGTTGACCTGCGGCGGATTGGCGCCGTAGCCAGCCAGGTCTCTTGGGTACTTCTGAGCGCTCATTCTTGTTGCACGCGACTTAGGTACCAGGCATCGATCAATGCCCGTTCCTCATCACTGATCCGGGTCAGATTGCCAATCGGCATTGCCTTGAGCACCACGGTTTGCTGGTGAATGCGCAGCGCCTCCGAGTCGATATCCTCATCGGTATCCAGCATCACGCCGGATGGCGCGGCGGGAAACGCAATATGCGTTGGATTTCGCGAATGACAGGTCGTGCAGCGACTCTCGATGACCGGGCGAATCATCGAGAGCGTTACCGTCCCGGTGATCGCGGCACGGGATTTGGGCACGATAACCGCTGCGACCAGGAGCAAAATAAGGCCCGCAATGATGACGGGCAGCGGCGATGCCTTGCCTTTGTGGCGGGCGACAAAGTACACGCGTATCAATGCACCAGCGAGTGATATGGCAACCAGGATTGCCCAATTATATTCGTGCGCAAAGGTTAACGCGTAATGATTGCTGGTCATTACGAACAGCACCGGCAGCGTGAAGTAGGTGTTGTGCACAGACCGTTGCTTGGCCTTGATGCCATCCTCGGGATTCGGTAGCTGTCCGAGGGCAGCGGCGTCTACCATCCTGCGTTGGCCCGGAATAATGACGAAAAAGACATTCGCAGCCATTATCGTGCCAAGTACTGCGCCGAAATGAATATAGGCGCCGCGGCCGCTGAATAACTGGCACAGCCCATACGCGAGCAAAGTAATCAACACCATTAATACCGCACTGAATGCATTGTCGTTTTTGCCCAGCGGCGATTTACACAGCAAGTCATAAATTACCCAGCCACCAACAAGAAATAGCGCTGCGATGCCGACAGCAAGTGGCACCGATAAATCGGCAACCGATGGATCGATGAGGAAAACCCCGGCGCCGTACCAGTACACGAGGATCAACAGGAACATGCCCGTTATCCAGGTCGTATATGCCTCCCATTTGAACCAGTGCAGGGTCTCCGGCAGGATTCGTGGCGCTACGTGATATTTTTGTGAGTGATAAAAGCCGCCGCCGTGCACCGACCATAATTCGCCGCCAACACCCTTTTCCTCGTCCGTAGCTTCTTTCGGGGCCTCAAGATGATCGTCCAGCCAGATGAAATAGAACGACGAGCCGATCCAGGCGATGCCGGTAATGAAGTGCACCCACCTGGCGAGCAGGTTCAGCCAGTCGACTATGTATGCTTCCATGTAGCGTCTTCGAACTCTTTATATTACGCGCACGTTATCGTTTACTGGTTCGGGAATCCTGTCATTGTCCTGTTTTGCGGCCCCGGCCGCATCCCTTACGCGCAATAAATCGGCGGCGACTGCCACTGCAATGTCTGCTGGTTTCTTGCTTTCAATGCCTGGCACGCCGATCGGGCAGGTCAGGCGCACCAGCAATGAATCAGACTTGCCCTGTTTGCGCATGGTTCGTTCAAAGCGCCGGCGCTTCGAGCGCGAGCCAATGAGTCCGCAGTAGGCAAAATCCCCGCGCCGCAACACCTGGTCGCATATCTCGTAGTCCAATGCGTGGCTGTGTGTCATGACCAGGTAATTCGTCCCCTGCGGCATCGCTGCGACCTCGTCTGCCGGATTCCCGGATTCCACTGCCGTTACGTTATTCGGCAGCCTCGCTGGAAAAATATTCCGGCGGGCGTCAATCCAGCGGATGTTGCAATCGAGCCTCGACAGAACATCCACGGTTGCCGCTCCAACGTGACCGGCGCCAAAGATTGCGACGTGAAAATCGCATTGCAAAATCGGCTCCATCAGGAAACTGTCCTGTAATGTGGCGCTGGCATGACCGATGATCATTTGTCTCGCGACGGAAATTATCTTCTCCGGACACCTGGCATTGTTTTCAAAGTGCATGCAGCGATCTTCAGTGACCAGGTATCTGCCGGTCTCACCGTTCCGCGGCGTGACCACCACGACCGCACGGCGCTCGTCATGTAATCGCTTCAGTTCCTTAAGCCACGCCATCGATGACGATGCAATGCGCTCGAACATGACCTCGACAATACCGCCGCAGCACTGGCCGCAGTTCGTGCCGAGCGGGAAACGCCGCTGCAGCCGTTGCCCATCGTCGTGCTTTTTTTGCAGCTGTTCGCAGGCGATTCTCGTGCACTGATATTCCAGTTGACCGCCGCCAATCGTGCCAATCGTATCCCCGGCGGTGACGATCATCTTTGCGCCAATTTCCCGCGGGGCAGAGCCGCGAACCCCGGCAACCGTGACGACAACGCAGCACTCATTGTTGCAACTCAGGTTGTACAGATCGTCAATCCACTGATTCATGACGCAGCCTGCTGCTCGCTGATGGCGTTGAGGACTGATTCCGGCGTTGCCGGCGCCTGCAAGCCGGGGACCCTGTTATTGCCGCCGACGCTCGCGACTGCGTCACGTATCGCACAAAAGACAGAAAGACTCAGCATGAGCGGTGGTTCGCCGACCGCTTTGGAGCGGTGAATCGTATCCTCGCGATTGGCCGTTGATTCGAGCAACCGTACGCGAAAATCGACGGGCAGGTCCGAACAGGTCGGAATCTTGTAGGTCGAGGGAGCATGTGTTTTCAGTTCGCCAGCAGCGTTCCACCATAATTCCTCAGATGTCAGCCAGCCGACACCCTGGATGAAACCGCCTTCGATCTGCCCCATATCGATGGCCGGATTCAGTGACTTGCCGCAGTCGTGAAGAATATCGACGCGTAACAGCCGGTGTTCACCCGTCAGCGTATCGATGATGACTTCCGCTACCGCCGCGCCATAGGCGTAGTAGAAAAACGGCCGCCCACTGAATGTCGATCGGTCGTAATTGATTTGCGGCGTGCTGTAAAAACCAGTCGCCGACAGTGATATTCTTGCGAACCAGGCTTGGTGAACCAGCTTCTCAAACGGAACGCGCTGATCACCGATCTGCACTTCGTTATTCTCGAACACGACCTCATCTTCCGCAACGGCGTAATGAGCCGCTGCAAACTTAAGCAGTCTATTTCTGATGGTACGCGCAGCAGCCTGCGCTGCCTTGCCGTTCAGGTCGGAGCCGCTCGACGCCGCGGTTGCCGACGCATTGGGCACTTTACTGGTGTCGGAGGCGGTGATCTTGATGCGGTCAATATCGATCTGCAGTTCTTCGGCGACCACCTGGGCAACCTTGGTAAAAAGGCCCTGGCCCATCTCCGTGCCGCCATGATTCAGATGCACGGTACCGTCCGCGTAAATATGCAGCAGCGCCCCGGCCTGATTCAGATGTGTGGCAGTGAAGGAAATGCCGAACTTGACCGGCGTCAACGCGATACCCCGTTTAAGGAGCTCGTGTGCCTGGTTGAACTGCCTGATTTCATCTACCCGGCGGCGGTAGTCGGAGCTTTTCTCGAGCTCATCGACGATTTCGTGAATGACATTGTCGTCAACCGTTTGCAGGTAGTGCGTGGTGTCCCGCTCACCGATGCCGTAGAAATTCTCCCGGCGAACATCAAGCGGATCTTTTCCCAGATGTCTTGCAATATCATCAACGACGCACTCGATGCCGAACATACCTTGTGGCCCGCCGAAGCCGCGAAACGCGGTATTCGACACCGTGTTTGTCTTGCAGCGGTGCGAGACGATGGTTACGTTCTCGAGGAAATAGGCATTGTCACAATGGAACATCGTGCGGTCATTGATGGCGCCTGACAGGTCGGCAGACATTCCACAACGCGATGCAAACATGAACTCGATGCCCTCGATCCTGCCGTTGTCGGTGAAGCCAACGTCGTAATCGATCTCGAAATCGTGCCGTTTGCCCGTCATGATCATGTCGTCGTCACGGTCGAGTCGAAGCTTGCAGGGTCTGCCGGTTTTCTGCGCCATCAAACCTGCGATGCAGGCGATAAGCGCCGGTTGGCTTTCCTTGCCGCCGAAAGCACCGCCCATACGGCGGCACTCCACGACCACATCCTTCGATTGCCTGCCGATCGCGGCGGCGACGAGCTGCTGTATCTCGCCCGGGTGCTGCGTGGAACTGTAGACGAACAAATCACCGTCCTCGGCCGGCAATGCCATCGCTATCTGCCCTTCCAGGTAAAAGTGGTCCTGTCCGCCGACACTGACACTGCCTTTCAGGCGATGCGCGGCGCTGGCAATTGCGGCAGTGCTGTCGCCACGTTTGATGGAAGCACTCGGCAGAACAAATGATCCGGCTGCGAGTGCCTTGCGCGCATCCAGAATCGGTTCCAGTTCCTCGTATTCGATCAGGCCGAGCTGCGCCGCCTTGCGTGCCTGCTCGACAGTGATTGCGGCTACCGCGAACACCGCCTGACCGGCGTATTGCACCAGGCCCGGCGCCAATACCGGATCATCGGCGATCACCGGGCCGTAGTTGTTGTCGCCCGGTATGTCGTCCGCGATCATGACATCGATCACGCCCGGCGCGGCGCGCACGGCACTGAGATCGATACTGCTGATTCGGGCGTGCGCCTTGCTGCTCATGCCGACTGCCAGGTGCAGCAGACCCTTCGGTTCGGGAATATCGTCGGTATATATTGCCTCGCCGCTAACATGCTTCTCGCTGCTTTCATGCGGAATCGCCGAGCCGACCGCGCCCACGATACCCGACCTGGGTGCAGTGCGCTTGCCGCTAGCGTCCATAGCTGTACAGCCGTTCGTCACCGGCGCCCGTGGTGTCGAGATAAAAGCGTTGCAGGAGATTGCGGCAGATGCGCTGGCGGTACTCTGCCGTTGATCGCATGTCTGACAGCGGGGTGAAATCCCTGTCGAGAGCGTTCATGGCCTCATCCAGAAGCGCCTCGTTCCAGGGTTTCCCCCGCAGTGTTTTTTCACATTGCTCCGCGCGCTTACACATTGCCGCCATGCCGCCATAGGCAATCTTGATGTCGGCGACATTGCCACCATCGAGCAGTAATTGATAAGCACCGCAAACCGCGGATATGTCCTGGTCAAATCGTTTTGACACTTTGTAACTTTCGACATGTGCGCCGTCGACCGGCAATGGGATCAGAATTTTTTCCACGAACTCGCCTGGCTGCAGCGCAGTCTGCTGATAATCGATGTAGAAGTCACTGAGGGCCAGCGTCCGGCGGCCATCATCTTTTCTGAGCACCAGGCTCGTGTCCAGTACCAGCAATACCGGCATCGAGTCGCCTATCGGTGACCCGTTAGCGATATTGCCGCCGAGCGTTGCTGCATTGCGAATCGGCGGCGAGGCAAATCGCAGGAACAGCTCCTCGAGCGTTGGAAAGTATTCGATGATTAGCTGCATAGCGTCGCTCAAAGGAACTGCCGCGCCGATCTCCAGCTGAGAGTCTGAAACTGCCTGCGCCCGAAGTTCGCTGACCCTGCCGGTATAGATCACGACCTCGAGCTCTTGATGCTGCTTCGTCACCCGGAGTCCAACATCTGTGCCGCCTGCGAGAATCGTCGCTGCCGGGTACTCATGCAGAAGATTTGCCATCTCATCGCTGCATTGCGGCGCGAAGAATTTCCTGTGGTGACTCTCGACTGCCAATGTGTGGTCGCTTTTCAGCGAATTCAGCAAATCGACCCGGCTTTTTTCGTCGCTGCCGGCCCTGGCGTTCGCGGCATGCGGCTCCAGCAACCAGCCCCCTGCCCTCTGCCGTTCGCCGTAATCGCTGCCCATCGTGTTGGCCGCTTCGATGATCGACCGATAAGCGGCACAACGGCAAAGGTTGCCGGCCAGTGCGTCATCAATCTCACGGCGGCTCGGCGATGCATTGTTTTTGAACAATGCAAAGAGCGACATGATGAATCCGGGCGTGCAGAATCCACATTGCGAACCATGCCGGTCGACCATTGCCTGTTGCACGGGATGCAGGCCGCCATCCGGGCCGCGCAGGCTTTCAACTGTGATTAACTCCTTACCATCCAGCGTCGGCAGAAACTGGATGCAGGAATTGATCGCACGTACCTGCAGATGCTTAGCCGTTGCATCGACCTCCGCCATTGCAACTGTGCAGGCCCCGCAATCACCTTCGGCACAGCCTTCCTTCGTGCCCATTTGGCCAATATCTTCGCGCAGATACTGCAGAACAGTCCGTGTTGGATCGACACTGCCAAGCTCGACGATCTTGCCGTCCAGCACAAAACGGACCGTGGTATGCGGAGCTTTTCGATCAGGACTCAATTCAGCTGCCGCGATAGGTCGAATAGCTCCATGGCGATACCAGGAGCGGTACGTGATAGTGGCCGTCGTCGGCCAGCGAAACGCGAATAACCACATCGTCGAGAAACGGTGGATCATCAAGCTTATTGCCGGCCGCTGCGAAATACGCGCCGACCGCAAACTCGAGTTCGTATGTTCCGGCTTTGAATGCTGCTTCGTCGAGCAGCGGGCGATCGGTGCGGCCGTCATCGTTGGTAACGGCAGTCGTCAGCAGGTTGCGGCCGCCGTCGAGAGAAAACAGACTGATCTTGATGCCACTGCCGGGCACGCCATTTGCCGTGTCGAGTACGTGTGTTGTCAGTCGCCCCATCTTGTCCCCTGATGATTTATTTGCGCCATTTTAGGCGATCTACGCGGTCCGGAATAGCCGCCGGGGAGCGGCAGCAGACCTTTTTTCAATCATATCAGTCAATTAGCTTATTTCGATCCGGGTAGCGCCTGTCAGCGGTTCTCAAGCCAGCTGTTGAGGTCGCTTTTCATAAGCAATTGTCAGGGCCAAAGCAGCAATCCTGTGTTAATTTTCCAGTCCTGATTCTCCAGGGGGAATACCATGTTCAGTGATGCAGTGACCCGGCGAACTTTTTTGCAGGGGTCCGGTACATTTGTCGGCACCACCATGATGAGGGCGGCGGCACCGTCATTGGTGGCTGTATCCCAGGCCGCGTGCACCGCACGGGATGAAGGCGCTGCTTTTGAGAACATCACCGGCGCAGAAGCTCGGGAATTCATTGCCGTTGCGGCACGTATACTGCCAACGACCGACACGCCAGGCGCAACCGAAGCCGGCGCCGTTTACTTTGCCGACAAAGCATTCGGTACCTTTTTGGCGGATTCGCTGGAACTCGCGCGCATACAGCTCGCCGAGTTCCAGTCCGGCATAGCGGAGGCATACCCGGGCGCCGATCGTTTCTCCGATCTCGATGAAGCAGACCAGGATGAGTATCTGAAAATAAAAGAGCGAACGCCATTCTTTCAGGGCGCGCGGTTCCTGACGATCTTCGGCGTATTCGGCATGTCGTCCTACGGAGGAAATCGCGACGACATTGGCTGGAAGTTGCTCGGTATGGACGGACCGCCACATGCATGGGCCTACCCGTTTGGTTACTACGATGCCCAATACATGGAGGAGCAGCAAAATGGCCAATGATGAGGGCCAGGTATCGTTCCCGATCGATGAGCCGGTCGATTTTGTCATCATTGGATCAGGCTCGGCTGGCGGCATCCTTGCGAAAGAGCTTTCGACCAACGGTTTCAAGGTCGTGGTGCTGGAACAGGGCCCGTATCGCCGGACGACGGACTTTACACATGACGAAATGTCGGTATTGATTTTCGATGAACTGTCGAGTGGTGGAAATCGTACCAATCAACAGACATTTCGAGATGACGAACGCAAGGTCGCTGAGGCGCCACAAATTCAGCCGACTAACTATGCGCAAACTGTCGGCGGTAGCAGCGTTCATTTTACGGCCAATTTCTGGCGATTGCGCGAATCGGATTTCAAAGAGCGCAGCATGCTGGGACCGATCAGCGGCACTAATTTCGCCGACTGGCCAATTAGCTACGAGGAGCTCGAACCCTATTACACCAAGGTAGACTGGGACATTGGTGTGTCTGGCGCGCCAGGGCCATATGACTCGTTTCGATCCAGGCCGTTTCCTATGCCGCCGATGCCGATCAAGTCTTCGGGCGTTCTGATGGAGCGCGGCGCAGCGAAATTGGGATGGAAAGCGCAGGTTGAGCCACTTGCGATCCTGTCACGGGCGCACAATGGCCGACCGGCGTGTATCAATTGTGGTTTTTGTATGGGCTTTGGCTGCGAAGTCAGCGCAAAGTCGTCGACACTGGTTACAATGATTCCGCTGGCCGAGGCTAGCGGTAATTGTGAGATTCGAGCAGAGTGCGCAGTCTTTCGAATTGAGACCAATGATCAGGGCCGTGCAGACGAAGTGCTCTACTACGATCCGGACGGCAACGAACGTTCGCAGAAAGCCCGTGCCGTAATCGTATCAGGTAATGGTGCCGAAACACCGCGCCTGCTGCTGAATTCCGCCAGCAATACGCATCCGGATGGGCTCGCCAACTCAAGCGGTTTTGTTGGCAGAAACCTGATGTTCAACTGTCATTCAAGGGCGCGTGCATTGTTCGAACATCCGCTGAACGATTTTAAAGGCGTACAGGTCACACGCCTGCTGCATGAATTCTACGAGACCGATCCGGCGCGCGGCTTTTACGGTGGCGGCGGAATCGACGCCCGGCCTTTTGCGGCCGCAACGCCGATCGCTTTTGCTGCCATTGGGGCACGTCCGGGTACTCAGAATTGGGGCGTGGAATACAAAAAGAATCTCGAACACGATTTTACTCGCATCCTATTCCTGTTCATCGGCGCCACATCACTGGCGCAGGACAGCAACAACATAACGATCGACCCGACGCACAAAGATCGCTGGGGACGACCGTCACTGCGTATTACGTACAAGGATCATGATGATGATTTGGCAATCGCGAGATTCCTTCAAGACCGTGGAATGGAATTGCTCGACGCTGCCGGGGCAGATAAATCGTGGGCACCACCGGTCGGATACCAGAACGGTGGCGCACATCTGCTGGGCACTTGCCGCATGGGTGACGACGCTCGGACCTCTGTTGTCGACAGGTACCACCGCACGCATGATGTTCCGAACCTGTTCCTCTGCGACGGTTCCAGTTTCGTGACCTCGGGCCGCGGTCAGCCGACGATGACAATCATGGCGCTGGCGTTCCGCGCCGCGGAACACATTGCCGCCTTCGCAAGAAACAACGAGATTTGAGGGTCGAGTGATGAGCAGATTTCCGATAATGGTAATTTCCACCGCTCTTTTCCTGGCCGCAGGCTGCCAGGCACCCGCGGACGACGGACCGGACCTCGAAATCCTGCACATGCCCGGTACGAAAAATATCGGCTTGCCTTTTTCATCGGCGGTTCGCGCAGACAACATGATTTACCTGTCCGGCGTAATCGGCACAGACCCGGGCGGCGCGATGCGGCCCGTCGAGGGCGGCATCCAGGCGGAAACCAGGCGTGCCATGGAAATAATCAGTGAAGAATTGAAGACATTCGGATCATCCATGGAGCGGATCGTGAAATGCACAATTTTTCTCGCCGACATAGACGAGTGGGCTGCAATGAACGAAGTCTATGTGAGCTTTTTCGACACGCCGCCAGCCCGAAGTGCGCTGGGCGCGAACGGGCTCGCGCTGAATGCCCGCATCGAGATCGAGTGTATTGCTGTTGTTAATTAACGGGACAGTAACCATTCGCGGCTTTAGCCGCGAAAGGTTAGTCTTCCAGTAACTGGTCCCGTCGTTTCGCAAGCGCTGTGATGCGGCGCTTGTCGAGCACATCGCTGAAGGTCGTTTCGAGTGTGTCGTCGTCCAGGCCGGCCAGCGCCCGCGTCCAGAATGAATTGAGTTCCAGCGGTGTCTGCGCGAGGTACGGCGGACGGCCGCGTTTGGTGCCAAAGGTCTTAGAGTTGTTGTTGAGAATCAGCTGCCAGTTCTCCGTGTTGTACAGCATGCTGGTCGGTGCCCGGCCAGGGTTATACACGAGGGCATCGTAGATATACATCGCGGCCCACTGGTCGGACAACGGACACCAGGCGCCGGATCCTCCGCCGCTGCCAGTCCGGTACTTCTCTGTGCGCGTTCTCGCCGGCACAAACTGGAGTGATCCTTTTTCGCCATCAAGCTCCCTGGCAACCGTTACCGGCACCATGTCCAGGCCAAGCAGCCGATCCAGCCGGTAAGCGGCAAGGTCCGGATTCAGGCCTTTGCGATTTTCGTCTTTCGCAAACACGGCGGAAATCGTCGTGTCATCGTCGCTCACCTCGACAATTCTCCGCCCTGCCTCATCGATCACAGACGACAGGATTTCGCCATGCGCCAGAAGGTACTCCAGGTTGGCTGCACTCAGGTTGCCAGGCCGATAGCCGACGCGGCGCGGGTGCTGGGCAACTCGCTTCAGGTCAGCCGTTCGTTCGCTGGCGACCCACAACTCGCCATTCTCGATGATAAGCGCATGACCCGAGCCGCGATACGCAGAACTGAGCATGCCGGTATCGATCTCAATAACACGGCCATCATGCCGCGCGAGCACTTGCCTGGTTCGCGTCGGTGTGTGACCAATGATAACTCGCTCTGCGCCAACTGCCCGCAGCGCGTCAGTGAGACGATCGCCTTCGATGAGCGTGCCGCAACCCACGGTGCCGCGATACCACAACGGACCTTCACTGCTGTGCACGCTACTGTGACTCAAATCAGTTATTGTTTGCAGTGCATTGCTTATTTCTGCCGACAGCGTCGTCATCGCGGCAAGCGATTCCGCATGTTCCGCATGCCGGTAGAAATTCAGGGCAGGATCCATAAGACCCGCCTCGTTCAGCACGCCCATTTGTGCAACGTAGTCCGAGACCTGCGACCGTAAGTTATCGTTGAGTGCATCGAGGCCGAGCTCCGCAACGAGCGGCGGCAGACCTCCGTGCACAAACGCATTGCCGTTCAGAACGACCATCAGCGGCTTTTCCAGCAGCCACCGGCCGTATTTGCCATCGCGGCTGAAAGCCTGCCGGTGACCGAAAAAACCCGGCGGGCGGTCCTTGTCGAATTCGGCACGTAACGATGCCGCAGCCGCCTTGCCGATGGTCAAGCGCCGTGCGCCAAAAATGCGATACCAACGATCTCGCTCTTCCGGCGACTCATCTTCGGCAAACGCCGCATACTCGCCGGGCGCCACATAACGCAAATCTCCGACGAGGTTCATGACTTCATGATTGCCGAGCAGCAGATGCACCATGCCGCCCTCCGCGACCGCCTGCCCTTCCAGTTGCATGACCAGGTCCATCACCTTGCGCGAATCGGCGCCCCGATCCATCAGGTCACCGGTGATCACAAGGTGCGTGTCCCCGCCGGACCAGTCGCGATCACTGTCGACAACATTGGCATTCTCAAGCGTTCGAACCAGCGCATCATAGGCACCGTGCGGGTCGCTGATTGCGACGATCCGGGGCACATCTGTCCAGGTGTATTGTTCCGCGACTGCGCCGGAGGATGCAAAAGACAACGCGAGCATGCCCGCCAGGCCAGAGGCCCGCAGGATCTGGTTCATGCCAGGGTTCAGGAACCGCGTTTCTTTCATGTCAGACTCCGCTACAGCCGATGGCCAGTGTAGACGACAGGCAGGCGCACGCCCATGCTAAAATGGCCGGACCGGACCCGGTATTTACTGCAGAAAGGCTGTCATAACTATGAAAAACATAATTCAGCACAGTAATTTGACCACTCTAACCGTCGCATTGTTCCTCACACTCAGCCAGGCGGTGGTCGCGCAAACAGAGTCAGCCGATGTCGAAATCCGGCCCTTGTTCCTGAACCATGAAATGATGACCGTGCGCATCGAGGCGCCGTTGACGACGTTGATGAGGAAACGGCCGGAAGATGAGTACCTCGACGGTTCATTTTCTTATACGGATTCTGCCGGGCAGGAAGTCAAGCTCGATCTCAAACTGCGAACCCGGGGCAGGTTCCGGCGCCAGAAGAGTACCTGCAATTTTACGCCCATTCGCCTGAATTTTGGCAAGAAGCAGGTTGCGGGCACTGAGTTCGCGGGACAGGACAAGCTGAAGCTGGTCACGCATTGCCAAACACGGAAAAAGCGTTTTGATCAGCTTGTGTTGCGGGAATACCTGGCGTATCGGATCCTGCAGACCCTGACTAACAAGAGTTTTGGCGCTCGCCTGATGCAGATTACCTACGTCAACACCGAGAAGGATGGTGATTCTTATACGAAGTATGGATTCGTGATAGAGGATAACGATGACATCGGAGTTCGACTCGGCCTGACCGAAGCCGAAACGCGAGGCATCAAATCCAGGGAACTCGATGCCCAACAGGCAAATCTTGTATCGGTATACGAATACCTGATCGCCAACACCGATTTCTCCCTGATCCTTGGCCCGCCGGATGACAACTGTTGCCACAACGCCGTTCTGTTCAGCAACGGCGGTGCCCCATACACTCCCATTCCCTACGATTTTGACTTTTCGGGTCTCGTTAACGCACCCTATGCAGATCCAAATCCAATCTTAAAAATACGCAGTGTGACGCAACGGCTATATCGCGGCCGCTGCATTAACAACGAATTTCTGGAAGGCACGTTCGCATACTTCCTCGACAAGGAGTCCGATATCCGGGGGCTCGTCACTGAATTGGAAGCACTCGACGACAAGAATCGCAAGAGCATCACGAAGTTCCTGGACGCATTTTTTAAGGATATTTCGGATCCGAAAGCGAAACAGCGCAAATTTGTCAAGAAATGCGGCTAGGCATTGACGTTACTTATCCCTGTTGCAGCCAGTCCGACATGACCTGTGCAACACGCGGGCTAATCAGGTATCCCACTGAACTCTGTGGATTCGACTTGCCGTAGTGCACGGCAAGGTTGTAGATGCGGTAGTCCCTGATACAACTGACCTGCTTTTGCTTGAGCATCTGTTTGAAATCATCTGCGAGCGTATTGTCGTGGCTCATGTAATCGTCTTCCGCGGACAGGTTGTGCCAGGACACAATATTTGACGGATAGCGTTCGAGTCCTTGGCGCCCCGCGCCGAGCAATCTCCGACTGGCGGTGGTGTCACCCAGTGGCGCGCCGAGTGTCAGCCACAAATCGATTTTCCGGCCTTCGAATCGCTCCTTGTAGTCCGGATCATTGGATAGCTGCCAAAGAACGTCGTAGGCAACGATGCACCCGGTGCCATGGCTGATCAGTATTACCTGGCTGTCACCGTCTGTCGCCTCGCAGATTGCCGTCCTCACACGATCGCGAATACGCGAGGCGAAGTCACTTTTTTCATCCCAGTACTCACCAAGGTCAGGGGCAATCTTTGCAATCACTTTCCCCGATAAACCAAGAGTACCGAGCACAGGCCCCGCAACGTCTGCAGCAAACTCGGCAAGGGCAGTCTTTCCCGGAAGCCGGTCATAGCGGCTGACCCCGAAATTCTTTCTCTTTCCTATAGTGCATAATTTCTGCAGCGCATTGCGACGGTCGCCCACATCGAGTTTCTCGTCATAGTGCTGGCCTGCTTCCTCAAGGAACTCATTACTGATATCACCGTAGTATGCGATGCGTTTGTGCATGCCATGAAACAGGTCGATTGCTTCCGGATAATCGCGTTCGACCGCCGCTGTCATTGCCGCAACGGAAATGTCCATGAGTTCATCTGCGGAAGGCTTGAAATTCCGGCCGTGCACGAACAGCAGGGTGCGTCCCGAGTAATGATCAATGTGTACGGGCTCATTCATTATTGTTGCTTCCTGTTGCGCGCCGGATAGACAGTGAGCCTGGCGCGGCCACCGCTGCCCTCATCCGCAATCAACAGTCGTCCATCCCGCGTCATTTCTATGCCCTCAGCCTGCTTGTGCCGACCCTTTTTTAGCCGAATTACAGCCTCTGACAGGACGCCGTCTGTCGTCAATCTGACTAATGCACGCTGACGCGCCGCGATCAGGACTCGCTCGCCGGTTTGTGGATCGACCGCAATTCCTGAAGGGTTGATCCGCTTCTTGTCAATCATGCCAGCAATCGACCGCTCCGGCACGATGACATCGCGAACGTGTTCGATGCCACTGTTCGACGCAGACCACTCGAATATCATCAGGTCGTTCTGCTTCGATTTTGCTTCCTTGCAAGCCAGGATGAGGGTCCCCGCCACCCTGTCCTGGGCAAGCCCTTCAAGCTCGCAGTAATCGCCGTGGCCAGTGTCATATTTCCTATAGCGCACATTTCGCCCGTCAGGACCTTCCACGGCAGCGTACAGCAGTCCGTCGCTGGTCATGAGCCAGACTGTATCCCGCAGCACAGCAATACCTTCGAAGTCAGCACGTACAGCCGGATCGCCAAACGCGAACGACTTGATGATCCGCCCATCCTGGTAGTCGAGTTCATAGACGATCGCTTGTTCATCGCTTACCGCCAGCAGCCGCTCGTCAGGCGTCAATGCCAGCCCGGAAATCTCCCGCAGCTTTTTAGGAAGTTTCCATTGTTTAACAGCGTCCTGGTCCTGTGATTCTGTCGCAGCCATGTCGGAGGGCTTCGCACCACAGGCGGATGCAACGACAGCTGGCAGAATCGCTGCCAGAACCAAGAATGCAGTTCTGTTAATACTCGTCCTCGGTTCGGTCGCGCCTGGTCAGCATCGCAAGAAAACCGCCGGACAGGAGCTTCCCATACTCGAGCTTCCAGATAATCAGGGTGGGGTAGACAAACGCGGCAGAGATGACCGTGGCTACGCCAAGCGCCCCGATACCAGATGCGAGGCCAATACTGATCGCCACGAAAATGTACATCGCGTGCGATGGCTGGTCGAGGGTAAAGCGAAAGCGCACGGCGGCGACGATGCCGGCCAGGCTGAATGCCAGCGGGATGCTGTTCATTACAATCGTCGAAATGCCGGTGACGACGATCGGCATGACGATAATCGTCTGCACGAAGGACTGATCGACCTCCTTGGTCCGGCTGGTAATGAAGTAGATCCAGGAAACCGGAATGATCAGGAGACCGGCGCCTATGCTTGCAAAAGCAAGCCGCAGGGGGCTGCTCGGCGCGAACAC
>SMVB01263873.1_pt1 | contig 25613 bp, 25 predicted proteins | sample 2456461 | NCBI WGS metagenome assembly SMVB01 (sample SAMN11095934, study PRJNA526329) | marine sediment metagenome | biome: Marine sediment; feature: Surficial sediment; material: Deep marine sediment; isolation source: Hadal surficial sediment | place: Pacific Ocean | collected 2014-05 | depth...
CGAGCGGACCAGGAGCCTTCAGCCTGTCAGGAGCCTTCAGCCTGTCAGGAGCCTTCAGCCCATCAGGAGCCTTCAGCCCATCAGGAGCCCTCAGCTCATCAGGAGCCTTCAGTCCGTCCCCGAGATTCTTCTTGGCCTCGCTCATTGATCTCTCCCGTCCTCGCGCCCGATCGCCTCGGGATCGTTCGCGTTAGTTCTGGTGCGTGCCCTTCCGGGCCCGATCATTTTCGATTGGGCGCGGACCGTAGTGGTCACTCGCCTCGATCCGCTCCCGAACCGTCTCCGGCACCAGGAAGCGGATCGAGCGCCCTTCGCGACATCGCTCTCGAACCTTGCTCGATGAGATATCGAGCGCCGAGATCGCGACCAGGTCGATTCTCGTGCCGGCTTCTCTGTGCACCGCGTATTGCCCTCCGTCCCCGAACTCGAAGACGTTCTTCATGGCCGCGGGAATGCGATCCGCGAGGTTGCTCATCTGGCCCGGTGGACGCGTCATGACGGCGAAGTCCGTGAGTGCAAAGAGCGCCTGCGGGTCGCGCCAGTCCCCCATTTCTGCGAAGGCGTCCTCGCCCAGGATGAAGACGGTCCTGCGGCGCCTCGCCTCCCGTTCGCGAATCGTTCGCAGCGTGTCGACCAGATAGGAGGGGCCCTCGCGATCGGTCTCGACACGGTCGACCGAGAACACTTTGTGCTCCCCGATCGCCCGTTCGACCCAGTCGAGCCGCTGCTCGGCCGGAGCGATCGGATTTTCGGGGTCGGGCTTCTTGTGGGGCGGAATCGCGCTCGGGATGAAGAGCACGCGCTCGAGTGCCAGCGCCTCTCGGACCTCTTCGGCAGCGCGCAGGTGGCCGAGATGAATCGGGTTGAAGGTTCCCCCGAAGAGTCCGATTCGCGTTTCGCCCGCCCGCTCGCTCATTCGCGGAGTTGTCCCTCCCCCATCAGGATGAACTTGCGCGTCGTCAGGCCTTCGAGGCCCATCGGTCCATAGGCGTGAAGCTTCGAGGTCGAGATCCCGATCTCCGCGCCCAGTCCGAGTTGGAAGCCGTCGGAGAAACCCGTCGAACAGTTGACGCCAACGGTCGAGGAGTTCACACGCCGCAGCCATCCCTGGCTGTTGGCATAATCGTTCGTGATGATGATCTCGGTATGGTTCGAGCCGTAGGTGCGGATATGCTCGATCGCGTCGTCCATCGAATCGACGACGCGCACGGCGAGGATCGGCGCGAGGAATTCCTCGGACCAGTCCGCCTCGGACGCGGGAATCGCATCACCGAAGATCTCACACGTCGTTTTGCAGCCGCGAATCTCGACACCGGCTTCATGAAGATCCTTGAGTACGCTCGCAAGCACGGTCTGCACCGCGCCGCGGTGACAGAGCAGCGTCTCGAGGCCGTTGCACACGGGCATCTGACGCAGCTTCGATTCGTGCACGATCGAGACCGCCATGTCGGTGTCCGCGCTCTCGTCGAGATAGATATGACATACGCCGGCGTCGTGGGCGATCACCGGGATGGTCGATTCGGCGATGACCTTGCGAATCAGGCCGGACCCCCCACGTGGGATGACCAGATCGATCGACTCATCGAGCTTCAAGAGGACATCGATCGCGGCCCGATCGGTCGTCGGCAGGATCGTGATCGCGTCCTCGGGGAGGCCGACATCCCGGGCCGCGGCGCGAAGCTCCTCGCCGAGGGCTTGATTCGAGTGGAACGCCTCGGAGCCGCCGCGCAGGATCACCGCATTACCGGCTTTGAGGCAGAGCGCCGCGGCGTCGACCGTCACGTTGGGTCGGGATTCGTAGATCATCGCGATCACGCCGAGGGGGATCGACATCTGCCCGACGCTCAGGCCATTGGGCCGGACGCTGTGGTTGCTGATCCTGCCGATGGGGTCGGTCAGTGCGATCACGTCCGCGAGGCCCTGGAGCATGTCGGCCCACTTGCCTTCGGAGAGGCCGAGCCGGTTGCGCATCGGCTCGGGGACTCCCTTGTCGGCCGCCGCCTCGATGTCCCGGGCGTTCGCAGCCATGATTCGATCGCGTGCCGCCTCGAGGCGCTCGGCGACTCGCGCCAGCCAGGCGTTCTTGCGCGCGGTCGAAAGCTCGCCCATGGTGGCGCTCGCCAGACAGGCACGACGCGCGAGTTCGCGGATCTCGGCTTCGAGGTCGGCGGGCGTTCGATCGGACTCGGTCGTCGATGGATCGGAGGAGGCAGTCATCACGGGGGGTTCTCGAGCCGGGGTTGAGGGTTTCGTCAGCCTTTGCCGAGCAGCACCAGGTCGTCGCGATGAATCACTTCATCGCCGTTGGAATATCCTAGCACTCGGGTGATTTCCTTCGTCGCCAGCCCGACGAGCCGCGCGACGTCCTCTGATGAATAGCCGGCCAGCCCGCGCGCCACCGCTTCGCCCTCGTCGTTCACGCAAGTGACGGAGTCGCCGATCCGGAAGTGGCCCTCGACTCGCATGATTCCGGCGGGGAGCAGGCTTCGGCCGCGTTCCTTGAGTGCCCGCGCCGCGCCCGCGTCGATCACGATTCGGCCGCGGGCCTTGGCGGTGAAGGCGAGCCAATGTTTGCGGCCGCGCAGGCGATCACCCGGGCTGAAGAGCGTGCCGTGTCGCTCGCCGTCCATGAGTTTCTGCAGGATGCCGTCGATCCTGCCATGACACAGGATCGTGGCCGCACCGGAACGGGCGGCGCTCTTTGCCGCCTGCAGCTTGGTGACCATTCCCCCGCTCCCGAATCGCGTGCCCGCTCCACTCGCGCTGGCTTCGATCGCAGGCGTGATCTTCTCCACCCAGCGGATGAGCGGCGGTGTGGATTCACCCGGCTCGGGGGCCCGTTCGTAGAGACCCTCGACGTCCGTCAGGATCACGAGCAGGTCGGCTTCGACCGCGTTCACGATCGTGGCGGCGAGGTTGTCGTTGTCGCCGAAGCGGATCTCTTCGGTGGCGACCGTGTCGTTCTCGTTCACGATCGGGACGACCCCGAGGCGCAACAGCGCGAGCATCGTATGCCGTGCGTTCAAGAAGCGTTCGTGTTCTTCGAGGCCGGTGCGGGTCAGCAGGATCTGACCGACTCGCCGATCGAGGCGCGCGAAGCGACGCTGGTAGAGTTCGATGAGACCGATCTGCCCGACGGCCGCGGCGGCTTGCTTTTCGCGCACGGACCGGCCCGAGTGTTTCCAATCGAGTCGGTGCGCGCCGATCGCGATCGCTCCCGACGAGACGATGACGACCTGGCGGCCCGTTTCCATCAGCGCGGCGACATCGCGCGCGATCGCGGTGAAGCGATCCGGGCGGAGCTGCCCGTCGCGTGTCAATGTGCTGGAGCCGATCTTCAGTACGATCCGTTTGGAGCGAGGAATCCGTTTCCATCCGTCGTTCGTGGACATCAGACCTGCCCCACCTGGACGGCTCGCTTCGCGTCTTCCTCGCGCGCCTGGTCGACGGCGTCGAAGGCTTCGAGGAGCAGCGCATCGAGTCCCAGGTTCGCCGCCCCCGAAATGCGTCGCGCTTCGATCTTGCGGGCTGCCAGCGCCGCCTCGAGCTCTGCGATGACCGCTTCGTCATGGATCAGATCAGCCTTGTTCAACACGACGATCTCGCGCCGTTCCAATAGTTCCGGTCGGTAGCGGCCGAGTTCCCTGCGAATCGCGTCGTAGTCCGCCATCAGATCGCGGCCCTCGATGATCATCGCCTCGAGGTCGAGGAGATGGATCAGCACCCGCGTACGCTCGACATGGCGCAAGAACTGGTGGCCGAGCCCGGCCCCCTCGCTGGCGCCCTCGATCAAGCCGGGGATGTCCGCCACGACGATCCGACGATCATTTCTCTCGACGACGCCGAGGGAGGGGACGAGGGTTGTGAAGGGATAATTCGCGACGCGCGGACGGGCGGCGGAGATCCGCCTGAGCAGCGTCGATTTTCCCGCGTTCGGAAAACCGACGAGCCCGACATCCGCCATCAACTTCAGCGAGAGCCGCAGATGGCGCGACTCGGCGGGTTTACCCGGCAGGGCGAAATCCGGGGCCTGTCGCGTCGAGGTCTTGAATCGCGCGTTTCCGAGTCCGCCGGCACCGCCGCGTGCTACGACGAAGCGCTGGCCCGTCTGCGTGAGATCCGCGATCGCGCTGACTTCCTCGAGCTCCACCCTCGTGTCGGTCTCGTCGAGGTCGAAGACGAGGGTTCCGACGGGCACACGGATTTCCATATGCTCTCCGGAGGCGCCCTTGCGATTGGAACTGCCGCCGTGTCCGCCGCTGGGGGCGCGGATGTGTCGGGCGGATTTGAAGTCGAGGAGCGTTCCGATATTCGTGTCGGCTACGAGGATGACGTCTCCGCCGCGCCCGCCATCGCCCCCGTTCGGACCGCCATTGGAGACGAACTTCTCCCGCCGGAATCGCACGACTCCGTTGCCACCCGCTCCCGAGTGGACCTCGATCTCGACTTCGTCGACGAAGAGGTTGGCGTTTTTCATGGCGATCGCCTCGGGCGGTCCTCACGGAATCGAAGCGGGGCCGAAACCGGCTGCCCCCCCCCCAAAAAAAGACGCGCCCCGTCTCTCTCCGAAAATAGAGGATCAGGAGCGCGTTCTATTCGATCATTGGCAACCAGCACTCGCGCTCACGCTTCCCGTATTCAGGAAGCATGCGCCCAGTCCGCGTCAGCAGGTACGCCTACTGCGCATCCACGTGGGCCATCGTACGGCCACGCGCGGTTCCATAGCGGACGGTGCCCGTCTTCAGCGCGAAGAGCGTGAAGTCCCGGCCGAGACCGACGTTGTCTCCCGGATGGATCTTCGTGCCGACCTGTCGAACGAGGATCGTGCCCGCGTTGATCGCTTGACCCCCGAAGACCTTCATCCCGCGCCGCTGACCATTGCTATCGCGACCGTTCCGCGAGCTACCCTGGCCCTTCTTATGTGCCATTTTTCTATCCTCGTTAGGCGCTTCGAAGAACGCCCCGAATCCAACTCGTATCCAGCTCTCCATTGGTTGATCGATCGATCAATCCAGCTGTCGAACGAATAATCAGGACGAAATCGCGTCTACGCGAATCTCCGTGTAGTCCTGGCGGTGTCCCTGCGTGCGTCGGTAGCCCTTGCGGCGCTTCATCTTGAAGACGCGGATCTTTTTTCCGCGGCCCTGGTCGACGATCGTGCCGGTGACCTGGGCGCCATCGACGGTCGGGGTGCCGATCTTGACCTCGCCCTCGCCCCCGATCATCAGGACGTCGGCGAGCGTGATCGAGGAGCCGATCTCGCCCTCCAGCTTCTCGACACGTACGGAGCCGCCCTGGCTCACGCGATACTGTTTTCCACCGCTACGAATTACGGCGTACATGTTCAACCTCTTTCAACTTGTTTCGATCTCCGACCTTCCGGAGTCATATCGGAGTCGCTCAGGCGAATCAATCGGAGCGCGGCATTATGCGCGATTCCTCTTCCACGTCAACGGTTTGGGGCGTTTCCTCCGCTTCTTCGGCCGTCTCGACCGAAGATTCTTCGGCGCTGGCTGTCTCGACTGGCTCGGCGACCGGGGAAAACCCCACGGGATCTCCAGTGGGCGTTTCTTGCGCTGTCTCAGAGGAAATCTCCGGGGCCGCCTCCGCCTCCCGCTCGGTCACGGATTTGGCGACCGGCTCGGGGATCGATTCGGGCTCTGGCTCCGGCGCGGACACCGGTTCGGGTTCGTGCGAATCGAGGCGCTCGTAGATCGCCGCGGCGGCGTCGGCATCGTTCAAGCTGATCGGGGAACGATCCCCGGATGGATCGGGAAATCGGCCGCGGGATCGCTCGGCGGACCGCTTTGCTCCGCGGGGCCCCGTGGGCGGCTTCGGATCCTCGTCGACGTCGTCCGTGATCGCGGGCTCCGCGACGGTCAGCTCCTTGTGCTTGGGATCCTTGGCCATTGGCTCGTCGGTCTCACGGTCGCTGTCCGCGTCGTCGATTCCGAGCGGCAGGGCCGCACCGGTGGCGATGACCTCTTCCGCGCCCGGCGAGTCCGCGTCGTCCGACGTCCCTCGATCTCGATCTCGCCCGCCACGACTGCGGCGCCGGCCGGATCGCTTCGGGCTGTTCTCCTCGCCCCCTGTACCCTCTTCGCCCTCTCGGCGCGCGTCGGGGTGCGTGTCGTTCAGCCACGACAGTTCGAGTTCGACCGGCGGGCCGGCTTCGACGACGGTGAGTTCGTATTGCTCCTGGTGGATGCCGGGGCGAGCGCGGACCTCGATGTCACGACCGATTTCTTCGCTGAGCTGCGCCAGGGCTTCCTTGGATCGAGTCAGCAGTTCCTCGGCGACGTGGGGGTTGACGGCGATGGCGATCGCCCGGCCGCGCAGTTTCGGAAGGTGTTTGCGGATCTCGCGCAATACCCGGAATGCGACGCTTTCGCGGGATAGGACATAGCTGCGTCCCTCGCAGTATCCGCAGGGCTCGCAGAGCGTCTGAACGAGATTTTCTCGCGTTCGCTTGCGCGTCATCTCGACCAGACCGAGTTCCGAGATCTTCAGGATGTTGGTCCTGGCCTTGTCCGCTCGCAACGCTTCCTGGAGCGCGCGATAGACCTTCTCGCGATTGCCCGCGGACTCCATGTCGATGAGATCGATGATGATCAGTCCGCCGAGATTTCGGAAGCGCAGCTGATGCACGACTTCCTGGACCGCTTCGAGGTTGGTTTTGAAGACCGTCTCTTCGAGGTCCCGCTTGCCGACGAAGCGGCCCGTGTTGACGTCGATCGCGGTGAGCGCCTCGCTCTTGTCGATGACGAGCGAGCCGCCGCTCTTGAGCCAGACCTTGCGTTCGAGGTTGTCGTTGATCTGACTTTCGAGATCGAAGCGCTCGAAGATCGGCAGACTTTCGTCGTAGTGTTCGACGGTGGGCTTTGGGTCCGCAACGAAGCGATCGACGAAGCCCTGGATGCTCTCGTAGACCTCTTTGTTGTCGGTGACGATTCGCTTCGTCTCGTGACCGGCGAGGTCCCGAACGATGCGCAACGGCAGATCATGCTCCGAATAGAGGATCGCGGGCGCAGAATTCTCGGCGTGACGCTGCTGGATCGCGGCCCATACGGTCGCGAGATATCGGATATCGGCCTGAAGGTCGGCTTCTCGGACCCCGTCCCCCGCCGTGCGGATGATGAATCCGAGGTTCTGCGGGCGCAGGCGTTCGACGATCTCCCGCAATCGCCGCCGCTCCCGGTCCGAACCGATCCGCCGGCTCACGCCAACGCGCCGGGACCAGGGCGTCAGAACGAGATGGCGACCGGGAATCGAGAGACTCGACGTAATTCGTGCGCCTTTTGATCCGATCGGCTCCTTGGCGATCTGGACGACGATTTCCTGGCCCTCGCGAAGGACCGTATCGATTCGAGGCGGAGCCGATCGGCTGCGCCCGCGTCCTCCGCCATTTCGGCTGCGTCCGCCCGAACCCGGCTCGCCCTCGGTCTTGCCCGTTGCGAGGACGCTCTCGAAATAGTCGCCCACGTACAGGAACGCGGCCTTCTCGAGGCCGATATCCACGAAGGCGGCCTGCATGCCCGGGAGAACGCGGCTGACTTTTCCTTTTACGACGTTCCCGACGACGCTCTTGTCTCGTCCGCGCTCGATATGCAGTTCGGCGAACTGGTTGCTCTCTAGAAGCGCGACGCGGGTTTCACCCAGCTCCGCATTGATGATGATCTCGTTTTGCATCGTTCCGCCTGCTCGGCGGTCCAGTCGGTTCCTCGTGCCCTGCGCCCGGAATCTTCCGGGACGTAGAGCGAGCAGAACCGATTCGGTCCGCCTGGGCTGGCGAGTCCGATCGAGAGTGACTTTCGCTGTCGTGAGAGGGGTCGGTCGGCTTGGCCTGCGCTTCCGATCGCTGGACCGTCCTCGCTCGAGGGGGTCGCGATCATCACGCCGGTGGGTGCTGTCGGATTCGGACCTGCGCCGTCCTCCGGTTTCGATCGATCGATCAGATCGTCCGCCGGAGAAAGAAAGGCGTTACTCGAGACGCGTGAGGTTGACTGGACCCCGCGCGTGGACGTCGACTCTACTCATTCCCTTACTTTGCCTGGCCGGTCTCATCGCCGGTGGCTTCGATGGATGTCGACATTGAAAATCAATTCGATGGCTCGCACTCTGGTTAATCACTTACCTTGTTTCAGCTGGACTGTTCACATGGACGGGTCCGCTTGATTTTTCAGATAATCGTTCTTGAGTTTAGATTCTGTTGGCCCTTGCGGGGCCAAATTTAGTAGACAGCCAGTTGGTCGCTGGCGGGTTGAAGGTTGTTGTTCGTTCCGGTTGCGGTCACGCCGGCTTGGTCTCCAGGGGATCCTCGAGTGGTCAGCAGCACCCCGCCGCCGTCCAAATCCCCCGGGTGATCTGTTTCGCATTCACTTGCGCCTCGCCGGATTGCGGCGGGCACTGCTAACACTACTTACTACTTACGACTACGTACTCCCCGCTCGAGATCTCCACCGGCGGGTCATTCCCGAACGAGTGGATGGAGCGGGGAGATGTGATCAGCCTTGATGAGTCGAGACCCTCAATCGAAGTGCGACTGCTGGGGTCCCTTTTTTCGTCCCCATCGCCCGTTTCGGTCGCCCGATCTGGGCTTCTTCACGGGCACAGTTACTGTGGGCTCGACGCATCAGCGAATTCGATCCAGAACACGAACCGGCATGGCCGTGTAGAAATCTGGGGTTGAGGGTCATGGATCTAGACACAAAGGTCAACACGGATCCCCGCCGGAATCTTCCCTCGGTGGATCGCCTGATCCGTAAAGTGGCAACCGAGGCCCCCGAATTGGCCGATTGGGCCATCCGGCGCGCCGCCCGAGACGCCGTGCTGGAGATGCGGGAACAAATTTCCCGTGGGGAGTCCGATTTCGAGGGAAATGAGGGCGATCTCGTGGCACTCGCGCTCCGGGTTCGAGAGGCCGCCCGCCGCTTCGGAATGCCTCACCCCCGCACGGTCCTGAATGCCAGCGGTGTCCTGCTGCACACCAATCTCGGGCGAGCGCCCCTGGCCGCCGCGGCCGCCGTCGCGGTCGCTCGCTCGCTCGAGGGCTACTCGAATCTCGAACTGGACCTCGAGACCGGCCGTCGCGGTTCGCGGATGGGTTCGCTCGAGGCGAAGCTTCTGGCCCTCTCCGGGGCCGAAGCGGCTCACGTCGTCAACAACAACGCGGCTGCCGTCCTGTTGGCGCTGAATACGCTCGCCCTCGGTCGTTCGGTCGTCGTCTCCCGGGGCGAACTGGTCGAGATCGGCGGCTCCTTCCGGATCCCCTCGATCATGCAGCGGGCCGGGGTCTCCCTGTGCGAGGTCGGGACGACCAACCGGACCCATCTCGCGGATTATGCCGACGCGATCGGGCCCGAGACGGCGCTTCTGCTGAAGGTTCATCGCAGCAATTTCGAGCAACGCGGCTTCGTCGCGGAGGCTGCTGTCGGCGAACTCGCCGAGCTCGCCCGGGCGCGCGGAATTTCGTTGGTCGAGGACCTGGGCAGCGGGACACTCCTCGATCTCGCCGCCTCCGGACTTCCCGACGAGGCCTTCGCACCCGGACGACTCGCATTGGGTGTCGACGTGATCTGCTTCTCGGGCGACAAGCTGCTCGGGGGGCCCCAGGCCGGCATCCTGCTCGGGCGTCGGGAGCCGATTGACGCGATGCGCCAAAATCCGCTGGCGCGTGCGTTACGCGTGGACAAGATGACGGTTGCTGCGCTCGACGCGACCCTCGACCTCATGCTCGACGAAAAACGTTCGGGCGAGATCCCGGTCGTGGCCGGTCTGCGGACCTCCGCCGCGGAGCTCGAGCAGCGCGCGGCGAATCTGCTCGAACGCGTGTCCGTCGTCCTCGCAGGTCGCGCCAAGGCACGAGTTGAGGCGAGCGAGGCCGCCGTCGGCGGCGGATCACTGCCCGAACATCGTTTGCCGGGTTGGGCGGTCGTCATCGACGGGCTGAATATTCCGGCGGTCTCCGCAGGCTTGCGCGATGCGCCGACTCCGGTGCTCGCGCGCGTGCGAGACGATGCACTCTGGCTCGATGTCCGGACGCTCCGCGACGCCGATCTGCCCCGCGTGGCGGAAGCCCTGGCCTTCGCGATCGATCGTTGAGCGCTGCGGAGATTCGCGTCTCGCGCCGCACCTCTTCGATCCATTTAGACGTGGCTCGAGGAATGGGTCTACTGCGATCGGAGTTCACCGTCGTTGGCCCCTGAGCGCCTCGATGTGAGACTAAACGGCGTACCGAGCCGTATGCGAGACGCAGTGCTTCATCGCCCTTGTTGGGATCCGCCCGAAATAGCAATCCGCAAGCCAGCTCGAGAGAGAGACTCGCTCTGGAAAGAGCCGATTCGCCAGGATGTCCTTGAGTTTCATCGATCGGCGGATCAACCCCAACGCCTTGGCCGGGGGGCCGACTCTCCGGTTCTCCGAACAATCCTTCATGTAGTTTCGCCACACCACCCAGATCGCAGCCCGATACAGCACCGCCTGCCGACGCTTTGAAAACGCGATCGTCTCCCGCTTGTGGTTGGAGCTGGAGTGGCGCAACAACAGATCGGCTAGGTTCACCGGAAAAAGCGGATTGGTAGTCGTTCGAGATTGCCTCGACGAGGTGGTTTCGTGGACGATCGAGCGGTCCCTGAGTGCGGCGATGGCCCGCGGGTAGGCCCGGTGTTCGTCGGAACGAATCAGCACCTGTCCCTGGATGGGGATGACGCGTCGGAGAAGCGCTTCGACGCTCCTCTGGGTGGCTCGCGGATCGGGACGACCGAACTTCTTTTCCAAAACCGTGCGTTTCAAGCGCTGTGCTGGCCGCATCGTCCCACTTCGGCGTAGCTCGGCATCGCTGAAGCCGTAGACGAAGTGGGAGGTTCCAATGAGCAGGTTCAAATCCATCGGCCAGTACTGACTGTGCTCGAAGGTGCGAAAGCCGTCGAGCACGAGGGGTTCGGTGGGCGCCTCTTTGGGTCTTCTCTTTTCATGAAAGAGCAGACAATGCCGACCGAGTCGCTCGGAAAGTCTTTGAATCGTGCTGTGGGGAACTTCGAACTCCCGGGCGATCTGGCGAAGGCCGGAGCAGGACACGAGGCGATGGAAGACGGGCTCGAGGAGTCGGCCGTGGCGGAGCCAATAGCTGTTGGAGAAGGTCTGTGAACTGAAGCTGCGGTGACAATGAGAACACTGGTACCGCTGAATCCGATGGGGTTTCTGATCGCGTTCGTAGAATCCCTTCTTCTTGAATCGCCAAGGGCGCGAACTCGTTCGGGAATTGCAGTCAGCGCGGGGACAGAAGGGCGGCGGGGCGGAGGGTCGATTCGGCGGCATCCCCCGGAAAAAGCACGTTTCGTGCCAGGGACATTCTTCGCGCCACGTCGGATTGATTGGCCCCGGTGGTTTGGTAGTTTAGGGGCACCCCCCAACAGCCCCTTGTTCGTCATTCGAGGCGGTCGCTCAGGCGATCGCCGCGGTGAGTTCTTTTCGCGATGACTCCGGTCGTGGTGGACTGTCGTGGTCGACGTGCCATGGCCCGGGTCTCGTGGTCCGCGATGGCCAGATGGGCTGGCACGCGTCATGGCGAGTGAATAGAGAGGCGAACGTGAATTCCACAAACGGCATGCAGCGTCCCCCGGCCGGATCCGATCGCGCTTCGAATCGCGGAGCGAGGCTACTCGCCGTCGGCGGCGGGAAGGGTGGCGTCGGCAAGACCTTCGTGACTGTGAACCTGGCGACGTCGCTCGCGCGTCTCGGCAAGCGCGTGGTGGTGGTCGACGTCGACCTGGAGGGTGCGAATCTGCACACGTGTCTGGGTGTCCAGACTCCCCAGCGCAGCCTGGCCGATTTCGTTTCGGAACGCGAAGAAGATCTGGGCAAACTCGTCGTCGACACGCCGATTCCGAATCTACGCCTGATCGCCGCGACCCACTGCAATCTCGCCGACGCGCAGCCGAGTCATCTGCGCCGGGTTAGGCTGCTGCGCGGTCTGCGACAGCTCGACGCCGACATCGTGTTGCTCGACCTCGGTGCCGGATCCCACGCCTCGGTCCTCGACTATTTCCTCGTCTCCGACGACGGAATCCTGGTGCTCCAGCCCGAACCGACCTCCGTCGAGAATGCCTATACTTTTCTGCGCGCTGCGTTCTATCGCAGAATGCGGTTGGCGATGGTAGGCCATGGCGTTCGTCAGCTCGTAACGCTCGCGATGGACCAGCGAAACGAGCGCGGCATCCGAACGCCACTCGATCTGTTGCATGAGATCGAGGAGGCGGATACCACAGAGGCCCGGCGATTCGTCGAGACGATGCGGGTGTTCCGTCCCCGGGTGATCGTGAACGGCGTGCGCACCGCAGAGGACGTGAAGCTCGGTTTCGCGATCAGCAGCGTGTGCAAGAAGTATTTCGGAGTCGAGGCGGAGTATCTCGGCTATGTGAACTATGACGACGAGGCGCGTCAGTCGGTCTCCATGCGTCGACCGATCGTGGATCTGCGCCATGATGCGGACGTCTCGATCTATCTTCAGCGCATCGCGCGCAAGCTGCTTGGCCTCCCCTCGGCCGGTACGGCGGCTGCGAATTCGAAGGTCGAAACGCCTTCGGCAGTCCAACCGCGGAGCCATCCGCCGGGAGTCTATTGATGAGGGGAATCGAAGAGCTCGATCACTATGAGCTGCTCGAAATCGGACGGAATGCGACCGCCCGCGAGATCGACCGCGCCTATCGTATGGCCCAGCAGACCTACGCGGAGGATTCGCTTGCGCTCTACTCGGTTTTCGAGAGTATCGATGCGAGAGCTATTCGCGAGCGAATCGATGACGCCTATCGCGTTCTGGGGGATGTCGAGCTCCGCACCCAGTACCACGCGGAGCTTGCGATCGAAGCGCCTAATTCCTCTGAACGAGAGACGGGCGACCCGGTGGTCCAGTCCGCCCTGTTTCGATCAGAGGAGCAGTCCGGTGCCGGAACGCAGACGGAGCCTCGCGCAGACGGAGCCCTCGACGCCGCCCCGATCGGAGATTCCCTCGACGACGTCGTCGAGGAATACGACGCGATCGACGACGATGGAGGTGGTGAATTCGATGGCAATCGCCTGAGGCGGAATCGACTCTTTCGCGGCTACGAGATCGATGACATCTCCGATGTCACGAAGGTCAGCCGTACCCATCTTCGGAATATCGAAGCCGAGAATTTTGAAGACCTGCCGGCGGACGTCTACGTTCGGGGATTCGTGGCCGCGTATGCGAAGACGATTGGTCTCGACCCGAAGGTGGTCGTGCCCAGCTATATGGCGCGCGTCCTGGAATTTCGTGACGACGATCGGCGAGGCCGATTCCTTGCGAGGCATTAGTCGTTGCATTCTGTCGATCCGTAGGCGCGGCAGGTCGCATGCGCCCCGTGTGAGAAATCATGACCGATGAGGACGCGCCGGAATCGGATTCGACGGAGGCCGAAGACTCGGCGGGCGAGTTCGTGTTCAGCGTCGACGAGACGGGCGCGGGCAGCCGGGTGGACAGCCATCTCGCCGAGCTCTCCGGGATCTCCCGCGCCCAGATTCGAAGATGGATCGACGCGGGACGGGTTCGGGTCGCGGGTGAGGTCATTCGAGCGAGTCGCAAACTCGCATTCGGCGAGATCATCGAAGCCCGGCCGCTCGACCCGGTCAAGATGGATCTACGGCCCGAGCCGATCGAATTGGTGGTGCTCTACGAAGACCTGGATCTGATCGTGATCGACAAGCCCGCCGGACTCGTGGTTCATCCGGCGCCCGGCCATCCGAGCGGCACCCTCGTGAACGCGCTGCTGCATCATTGTGGTGACCTGGCCGGGGTCGGGGGCGTCCTGCGGCCGGGTATCGTCCATCGCCTCGACCGCGGAACCTCCGGCGTGTTGGTGGCCGCCAAGAACGATGCGGCCCACCAGCACCTGTCCGCGCAATTTGCCGCCCACACGATCGATCGCATCTACCGGACCCTGGTTCGGGGCCTACCGCGGGCGGACGCCGGCCGAATCGATCGTCCGATCGGTCGCCACCCGAAGGACCGCAAGCGGATGTCCGTCGAGACCCGGGCGGGGCGACCCTCGATCACGAATTGGCGGGTGCTCCGGCGTTTTCGCGGGGCGGGGACGACTGAGCTCGAGATCCGGCCCGAGACCGGTCGGACCCATCAGATTCGCGTCCACCTGTCTGCGGCCGGTCTCCCGGTGGTGGGCGACGTGGTCTACGGGCGCGCACGCGGGCAAGAAGCGGTCCTCGGGCGGCCGGCGCTGCACGCGGAACATCTGGCTTTCGATCACCCGCGGACGGGAGAGCGGATGAGCTTCGACGCCGCGATGCCCGACGATCTGCTCGAGTTGATGGCCGATTTCGGGCCGGCTGACGCCCCGGCCGAAGACGGCCCGGGGCGGTCGTGAGCTCGCCTGTCACGCAGCCCCTTTGCGACCCCGTTCTCGTCGCGGCCGGAATTCCGCACGGATTTGGCCGGCGGGGGAGTCCAGCGCCGGATTCGACGTTCTTTCCGTCGCAGGTGCACGGCGTTGGCGTGGTCGAAGTACTGGACGAGACGGGTCCGGCGAAGATCGAGGCGGACGGGGTCGTATCGACGATGGCCGGTCGGGTCGTGGGCATCGTGACCGCCGACTGCGTTCCGATTCTTGCGGCTGCCCGCGACGGGGGGGCGGTGGCGGCGATTCACGCGGGCTGGCGAGGCTTGGCGGCTGGGGTGATCGAGGCCGGGATCGGGGCCCTCCGGCGCAGATCCGGCGGGGCAGAGCTGATCTGTGCGGTCGGACCCGGGGCGCGGGGCTGCTGTTACGAGGTGGATGAGCCGGTTCGGGACGCCCTCCGCCCACGATACGCCCCGCAGCTCGACGAGGTCCTCGTACCGGCGGTAGCCGGTCACTACCAGCTCGATCTGCCCCTGTTGGCGACGAGAATTCTCGAGCAGATCGGGCTCGAATCCACGCGAATCGGGACCGAACACCGTGCCTGTACGATCTGCGACCCGGGTCGATTCGAGTCCTACCGGCGCGATGGCACCCGCGCGGGGCGCTTGAGGCATTTCATCAGCAAGCCCGGGACAATCCCGCGTCAGGGTTGACAGTTTCCGAGGCTCCCCGTAGATTGAAGCTGCTCCGTCCCCTCGCTGGCGGAGAGAATGCGGCTTTCGCAGCCGCCCCAGACCAGATTCGATCCACTCCGGGACGCTCTATTTTCTTCAACTTCGGACTCGGTGCCGTCGATGGACCTGATAGGCCCCCGTTAAAGTAGACCGTCGGAGAGTTTGGCTCTCAAGACCGGGCCCCCAGGCCGGGTATCCAGATCAGGTCCTCGATTTCCGACGTCCGGCTCTCCACCCCGCCGGACGAAAGCGCCAGCCGATCCTCGACAGGCCCTTCAATCCCCCGAATGAAGACTTTTCCACCCAACCGTTTGACCCACCCAGACAAGAAGAGAGAAGCCACGTGAGCAGTGAGCGCGCGCCCGACAAGGACGGATCCCAATCTAATCGCAGTCGACGAGGCCGAGGTCGGCGATCCCGAAACTCGGGCGGCGGCGGAAATCGCGGAGGTCGCGGAGGCGAGGCCAAACGAGACTACCTGCCGAGTGATGCGGAATTGGCCGAGGAAGAGGCCTCGCTCGATGCGCTGACCGACGTGGATACGGAAACGATCGTCGTGAGCGAGCTGAAGGCCAAGTCGATGGAGGAGCTCACGAGCCTCGCCGAATCGATGGAAGTCGAAAACGCCGCGGGCATGCGCAAACAGGATCTGATCTTCGCGATCCTGAAGACCCAGACCGAGATCCGTGGAAAGATCTTCGCCGAGGGTGTCCTCGAGATCCTCCAGGATGGCTTTGGCTTCCTGCGCAGCCCGGACCAGAACTACCTCGCTGGCCCCGACGACATCTATGTGTCGCCCTCCCAGATTCGTCGCTTCAGTCTTCGAACGGGAGATTCGATCGAAGGCCACGTTCGGCCGCCCAAGGAAGGCGAGCGGTATTTCGCGCTGCTGAAGGTCGAGACGATCAATTTCGACGACCCAAAGATGGCCAAGCAGAAGATTCCCTTCGACAACCTGACGCCGCTCTATCCCGAGGAGAAATTCAACCTCGAGACGAAGAACAGTGCCTTGACGACGCGGATCATCGACCTGATCGCCCCGATCGGGAAGGGACAGCGTGCGCTGATCACCTCACCGCCGAAGGCCGGCAAGACGATGCTCCTCAAGGACATCGCCAACGCAATCGCCGAGGGTAATCCCGAGGTCTATTTGATCGTCCTGCTGATCGACGAGCGGCCGGAAGAAGTGACCGACATGCGCCGTACAGTGAAGGCCGAGGTGATTTCCTCGACCTTCGACGAGCCGGCAACGCGTCACGTCCAGGTCGCTGACATGGTGATCGCCAAGGCCAAGCGACTCGTCGAGCACGGTCGCGACGTCGTGATCCTGCTCGATTCGATCACACGTCTCGCGCGTGCGCATAATACGGTCGTGCCCCACTCGGGCAAGATCCTGTCCGGCGGTGTCGACTCGAACGCGCTTCACAAGCCGAAGCGTTTCTTCGGTGCCGCGCGAAACGTCGAAGAGGGCGGCAGTCTGACGATTGTCGGAACCGCTCTGATCGATACCGGTTCGCGCATGGACGAGGTCATCTTCGAAGAGTTCAAGGGAACCGGTAACTGCGAGATCGTACTCGATCGTAAGCTCGCGGATCGCCGGACCTACCCCGCGATGGATATCAACCGCTCGGCGACGCGTCGCGAAGAGCTCCTGATGGACGAGAATTCGCTCAACCGGATGTATATCCTGCGCAAGGTCCTCTCCCCGCTCTCGCCCGTCGACTCGATGGAGTTCCTGATGGGCAAGATCGAGAAGACCGCGAGCAACGCAGAATTTCTGGAGTCGATGAACTCCTGACCCGATGGCCCGGGTGCCTGATGGGATCGGCTGACGGGCGAGGCCCTGTCATGGCCGGTCGCAGGCATCGGCGCCTTTGCTGTCTGGCGGCCTGGTGGACCCGATACTCGAAGCCTTGGGTGTTTCGCTCGCGGGGTTCGTTGCGATTTTTGCAGCGGTCTTCGTGGGTGCTCTCGTTCAGGGTTCGATCGGCTTCGGCTTGAACCTGATCGCCGTCCCGGCGATTGCAGTCCATCAGCCCGCTGCGCTTCCCGCCGCTGCAATCATCCTCGCCCTCCCCATGACGCTCGGCAGCGCCCTTCGAGAACACACGCAGATCGATCGGGTGGCGGTTCTCTGGACGACCCTGGGTCGGTTGCCGGGTGTCGTTCTCGGTGCCTGGATCGTGAGTCGCCTCTCACCCGAAGCCCTCTCGCTCGTGATCGGCGGGAGTATTCTCTTCGCGGTGGTCATGAGCGTGACTTCCCTGTCGATCTCGATCGATCGACGTTCTCAGGCGGCTGCCGGATTTCTGGGTGGACTGATGGGGACGGCCTCCTCGATCGGGGGGCCGCCGATGGCGCTTCTCTATCAGGGCGAGCCCGGGCCGACGGTGCGCGCGACGCTTGGCGCGGCTTTTCTCGTCGGGTCGGCGCTCTCGCTCGCGGCGCTCGGCGTGGCCGGAGAAGTCGAACCGTTTCACTGGCGTTTCGGCGCGGCGATGGTGCCGGCGGTTCTGCTGGGTCTTTTCGCCAGCCGATTCTTTCATGCGCGGCTCGACGCGGGCTGGCTGCGGCCCTGCGTCCTGGGGTTCTCGGCGCTGGCGGGCTTCGGGGTCGTCATTCGGGGCATCCTCTCGCTCTAGTTTTCGCTGATGTGCGGCCGAAGTTCGTGAAGCAATTTGTTGAGGCGGGCCCTTTGCCGGTCCGCCCTGTCCCTCCCGTCACAGTTCGACCCGTTCGTAGTGCTCGACTTCCGGAAAGGGTTCGTAGTAGTGGTGCAGGAGTTCGCGCCAGCGCTCGTATTGGGGTGATTTTCGGAAGCCCTCGGTATGGCTCTCGAGCGTGTCCCACCAGGCAAGCAAAAGGTATCGATCGGATTTCTCGACACATTTTCGAAGCTCGTGTTTCTGGTAGCCCTCGATCTGTGAGATGTAGATCTGGGCCTCGGCGAACGAGGCCTCGAAGGATTCGGACTGTCCGGGGCGAACGTCGAGGATTGCAACTTCCAGAATCATGTCGGCCGGCCTTTCAGAGAAGATCGCAATCGCGCGAGTTGGATTTCCATTTGGACGCCGACCTACCAGCTCTTGGGATGGCGGGCGGGACGGAACGCGGATTCGAAGTCCGAGGGGAGTTCGTCGAGGATTTCGTAGACCGGGTAGACCGCGAAAAACGGTTTGAATACCGAGATCAGGAGCCTCTTCCCCTCGATCGTGATGCGATCCCTCTGCTTGAAGAAGAACACATTCGATTGTTCGATCACGAGATCGTAGTCGCCGGGCACCACGAAGATCTGGACATAACGTTCCGACCAGACACTCGGTACCTGCTGTCCGTCGAGTTGGATCCGGATTGGGCCGGAACCCGCGCCTTCGCTCTGGTAATTCGTATTCAGGAATACGACGCGCGTCAGCCCATCTGGAATCGGGATGGAGAGTGATTGATCGGGGATGGGGAAATGCGGGCGATCCGGCGTCTTGCAGCCGGCTCCGAGGGTCGTGAGGGTTGTGAGGCTCGTGAGGGCAATTACAGCCAGAAGCCGACGCCACAATGCATTTCTCGATGATTGATCGGTCACGTCTTCTCGGACACCGCGTTTCCACTCGAAGGGAGGTTCCCACGAAGGGTTTCGGGAGACAGGCTAACAGAGGTCGGTCCGGACGCGTGAGCGCCGAATGGAAACTCCGCGGCCTGAAAACCCCACAGCGCATTCAGCTCGGGGAGGAGCCGAACTCGAGCGGTTCGTGGGACGTATGGACCGCGCCTCCCGCACCCGCCGGAAATCGGTGTACGATCTCGTTCTGGTTCTCGAAATCATCCAACACGCTAGGAGTCCCGAAGTGAGCAACGCAAAACGAATCTTGATCGGCTTCGCCGTCTACGTAGGAATCGTTATCGCGTTTGAATCCATGATCGGATTCTTTCAGCCGGTCAATCAGAGCACGCTCGTGATTACGACCACCGACGCGAGCGGGGACGCAAACGATCGGGTTCTGGCGCGACTCGAAAGCGATGGCCAGCTCTTCGTGGCCGCGAACCACTGGCCGCGCGCCTGGTATTCACGGGCGCTCGAGAATCCGAAGGTGCAGGTGACGATCGATGAAGAGACGGCTAACTATCTCGCCGTCCCCGTGAGCGATGAGGAGCACGTGCGCGTGAACAGCGACCACCCGAGCCACTTCCTATTTCGACTCGTGACCGGATTCCCGCCGCGCTATTTCCTCCGACTGGATCCGATCCAATAGCGGGCGGTCACTCGAGGGCCGCACCGAGTTCCTGACTATGGCTCGGGTCGTCGATTGTGCGACCGGTCAAAGAGTCGGGGAATCCGTCGGTGACTCCGCCCGTGAATGGATCGGCGAATCGGCGGGTGTGCCGGATTGACTGCCGGGAGAACAGGCCGCCCACCAGACCACTGCGGCGAAGACGAACTGAAGCGGGAGCCGGCCGTAGAGCGCTGTCGTCGTGATGTCGGAAAATTGCGCGGGATTTAGAGCCATGTGGAGATTGGCGGGAAAGACCGCGAACAGAAGCGCCAGCAGGCAAAATCCAGCCCGTCGACGGCTGGCAGGGTGGAGGACACCGAGCCCGCCGAGGATCTCGGCTACGCCACTGATGTAGACGAGGGCCAGGGGAGCGGGGAGGTAGGGCGGTACGATTGCCAGGAAGAATTCGGTGTTCGTGAAATGGCCGACGCCGGCGAAGCAGAAGAATGCGGCGACCACGAAAAGGGCGATCTTGCGGGGAAGAGTCGGAGGGAGAAAAGCCATGAATCGAAGCGTAGGTTATGTCGCGGTCGAGAATTTTTAGCCATGAGAATATTCGTTTTGATCGCGTGCCTGATGAGCCTCTCGTGTGCGAGCGCCTCGATTCCACTCGCAGAGGGTCCCGCGGACTGGGCGGCGATCGAGGACGCCTGGTCGCTGCATGTCGTCACGCTCGATCCAGACGGAGACGAGCGTGTCACACGAATCTGGATCGCGGTCACGGACGGCAAGGCTGCGATTCGATCGGGTGAGAGTCGTTGGTGGGCCAATCTCCAACGTGATCCCCGGATTCGAATTCGCTTTTCTGGAACCGACTATCCGTTCCGCGCCGAGTTCGCCACAGCGCCGGACGACAAGATTCGAATCGACGAGATCTTCCTCGAGAAGTACGGCCGGTGGGAGCGCATGCTCTTCTCGGAAGAACGCGGGGAGACTCACGATAACTACGCCTGGCTCCTGCCCGCGACGGGAGTAACCGGTCAGGGGGTATCTCCCTAACAGCTTTGATCTCTGGTGATTGCGTAGAGGAGGAAGGTCGAGAGAAGAGCGGAGACCCAGACAATGACCAGCCGGGCGAGGTGAAGATATCTCGCAATTTCGAGGGCTCGTTCAGAGAGCTCGGACTCTGATCGAAGCTCATTCTCCCACCGGCGCAGCTTGAGCATGATCGCGGTCGCAGTGATCGAGAAGATGAGATTCGAGACCGCGATCGGCACTGCTGCGAGCACCAGAGAGCAGCGCGTTTCTGGATCCGCGGCCGCGATGCCGAGTCCGGAAACGCTCACGAACGAGACGGCTGCAAGTGCGTCCGAATACGAAAGCAGCCGATCTGAAAAATTGCCCATGTCATGTCTCCGCGAGCACGGATTCGTGCCTTCGGGGTTCAGCGACCCCGGAAGGTACCTCGTGCCGGCAACGTGAGGATTTCCATGGCTCCGAGGGCGCTCTCTAACCCGGGTAGCCCCGTGTCAATCCGTACGTCCGACCGGCTCTCCCCGTACGAGCCGAACAGCCGATCCCAGAACGAGAAGATCGTCCCGTAGTTCGTATCGAGAAGCCGCGATTCGCGACCGTGGTGTCGGCGGTGGAGGGCGGGTGTGATGAGTACGCCTCCCAGAAGGCGTTCGATCTTCTCGGTTAGGTCGATGTTGCCATGTACACAGAAATTCGCGAACGCGAAGATGACTTCGAATACGATCACTCCAGCGATCGGTACCCCCAGAATGACGACCGCGAGCAGTCGCACGGGCAGCGCGAGCAGCAGTTCGCCGGGATGGAACCGAAGCGCGGTCGTGACCGTAAAGTCGGGATCGGAGTGGTGGGCCTGGTGGAAGCGCCAGAGAAATCGCAACTGATGATTTGCCCGGTGCCAGAAGTAGGAAACGAGATCCATCCCGAGCAGGCTGATCGGGATCGCGAGCCCGGCCAACATGACGTCCTGGTTCAGGAGTCCGAGGCCGGCGTCCATTGCCCAGCGAGAGACGGTACACGCACAACCGGCGCACGCGACGCCCAGGACCAGCGCGTTGAGTGCCCAGAGCTGGCTGTTGGTCTGCCAGCTACCGGCAAGCGTTCGGTGTGGCCGAAATCGCTGGATTGCGACGGCCAACGCGAACGCCAGCACGAATCCGATCGACTTGACGATTTGAAATTCGGTCTCGGTCATCCGGTCTGCACGCTCGCACAGGCTGCGACCCGTTGCCGCAGGAGCCGGGATCCGGATGGAATGGCTGTCAGCGACTGCCGTAGCGTCGCTTACGGAATCGGATTCCTCCATCGATCAGGCGGAGGGCTCTTTTCAGGCTGAGGGCTCCTATCAAGCTAAGGGCTCTTATTCGCCAACCGTTGGCAGAAGGCCTTCGGGGTCCAGGCGGTCTCCACTGAAGAGTGAAAACGCGGCCCAGTCACTCTTGCCGGGCAGAATCTTCACGATCAGGGGGAGCAAACAGGAGGCGAGCGAACATGAAAATGCCACCGGTCAGGATCAAAACCTGATCGGCGATGAAAAAGCCCATTCCCAGTTCCGGTTTCTGGAGGGGCGCGCCGGTGGACCAAGCGCAGTTGGCCAAAGACAATCAGGAAAAGCGCGGATGAGCTGACCCGCCAGAGTCCAGCGGGTGAGATGGTCCGATCAAGGCGAAGAACGAGGGTAGAAGTGCCCCGAACAGGGCCGCGATACTCGTGATGATCAGCGTCCGTATGCGCCACAGGCGAATGTCTGCTTGAAGATGAGACCTCCCGAACGCACTCACAACATCTGCGAAGCCAGCAAACGCAGCCGCGATCTCTGCGATCGTCAAGAGATGCTCTGAAGCTTCGATATCGATTCTTCGCCGTGCCGTCCAACGGATCGGCGATGAGCGCCGATTGTCGGATCTGGCTCAAATCAGGCTGCTGATCGCGCCACCGATGCCGCCGAGGACGAGCACGACATTTGCGAAGAACCCCATCAGAAAACCGATGCCCCGGCTCTCGGGGTCCTTAACATAGCTGGCGTAGTAGATGGGCCTGCCGACCAGGAAGATGACGCCGACCGCTGCGCCGATCGTCGGGTTGACGAACGTCGAGAAGATCCAGAGCGCAGGCAGGAAGATTATCAGCTGCTCGAGTGTGTTCTGCTGAACTCGAAACATGCGATCCCATTCGGGATTGCCCGAGGTCGCAGGAGCGGCCACCCCGTACTTCGCGCGACTCGTGCCGACGCGGAGGACGAAAAACATGTACTCGAGCAACGCGAGCAATGTAACGATCGCGGGCAGTTCCATCGAAATCTCCTTGGGTGTTGAACGAGGATAGCCTCACCGGGTGGAAGCCATCTCCGGCTTGGCCAAACGACGAGCGCATCCTCAAGGCTTAGGTTGCGCTCGGAAGAAGAATGGAGAATCCAATCGTGTAGCGGAAGTCCACGGACCAAAGTGTCAACGATGTGTCCGGCCGTTCAACGTTGCATTCTCCAGCACTGCCTTCCAGGCGCTCAACATCTCCGCCGGATTGGCGGCCCGTTCTGCGGCGATCTCTCGAGTCGACTCCATCATTCCGTCGATGTAGGCCGCGTAGTCTCGACCGTATCCGTCGCGATTCAGCTGCCACCAAGCGCGGATTCCGGGCCATGGGAGCGTCGAACCGCGCAGTGACTGCTCGTATCCCCTGAAGGAATCCTCATCAAGGACTCCTTCACGATACTGATAGTACTGACTCTCGAAGTTGAGGAACAAGGCGCGGCATGCCATCCAGAACTTCTGAAAGGCCGAGCCGTCGAGATTAGGGTTTCCCAACATTCCCTGTGCGTAGGCCTCAGGCGCATCCGAGCCCGCGAGCGCGAGAAACCACTCTTGCCACAACTGTGTGTTTGCCTGGAAGGTAGAAGCCTTGATCGCCTTCGTGTTGTGCCGGGTCTGTACGGCGAGGTATCCGAGCGTCGCGATTACGCCAAGCGCACCCACGATCTCGCCGATCGCTCCTGCCGCCTTCCAGTTCATCGGTGGGCTCCGCCGTCTAACGGACCTAGCGCTCAGCTGCGATGCCGGCCTGTTGAGGTTCTTCGGCGTGTAGCGTGCGCCGCCAGGCGCCCAAGTGCCCGATCGGGCTCAGGCCGAGTCAGCTGCAGCGCTTTGAGCCCATGTTCCATAGGCTCTAACGGACCAGGCATCAGCGGCGTTGAAGGGCGCCGCCGGAGTGCGCTGAGCCTGAAAAGGTTGAAGCCTGACGGTATAGCGAAATTGGAGCCTCACCCTTCAACGTCCGACTGCATACCTTTGTTAGGCGGCGTGCGGTCAGCTGGGGTCAAAGTACAACTCAGGATCTAGTTCTATCGGAATCTGAGTGTCCGCACTACTCATGCAGCTTGCGAAGTTCCTCGCAATCGACTCGTCGTCTCTCATGAGTCGGACTGTCCATCGCCCATGCGGGCGCCACACCAGAGCGCTCCGATTCGTGTTCGACGGGTTATACCGGTTGAGCCGGCGGTGAAGGTCTGATTCGTACTCGACTGGGGGAGTTTCCCAGAGCGCAACGAAGTCGTCTCGCCCGGCAAAGGAACCCCCCGCGTACCTCTGCGATGCGTCGTGCAACCCGAGGGAAGAGAGACACTCTTCGATGCTCGCCTGTGGGTCACGTTCGGCGTCGATTTCGGCGGGAAGACGTGCAATATGAGCCGTGAAACAACCCGCGAGAATCACGACCGAGGTGGCAATAACGATCGTATTCGGCTTCCCCACCGCGCCGCCCAACTTATAGTCGACGACCACCCATTCAGTCGCCAGCCGCCGCATATACCCCAACACGGCAGAGACCCCGATCCCGAAGTTCCTGATCCCACACGTCGTTCCGACCGGAGAATTTTATCAGGCCGGTTTTATCAAGCCGCTTGATAAAACGCAGCGCAATAAAATGCGTGATTGAGATCAGAGTCTGTCCATCGGGCTCATGACCGCCAGGGGGCCACGGTCGAGTGCATGGGTGTAGATCATCGTTGTTCGGACGTCTTTGTGCCCGAGGAGGGATTGGACGGTGCGGATATCGGGGCCGTTTCTAGAAGATGGGTTGCAAACGACTGGCGGAATGTTTGGGGGGAGACTCGCTTGGCGATTCCGGCGCGGATGACGGCTCGGCGCACGGCTCGTTGAGAGTCGCGGGAAAGAGTGTCGCGCGATCGCGGTCGCCTTTTCCTTCGCGCACGATGATCTGGTGGCGGCCGGGGTCGAGATCCTTGATGCGCAGGCGGAGGCACTCGAGTAGACGCAGGCCAGCGCCGTAGAGCAGCCCCCCGATCAGAGCATGATCGCCCTCGAGAAGGCCGAGGACGGTTCGGACCTCTTCCCGGGTCATGACGACGGGCAGCCTTCTCGTCGTTCGTGCCCGAACGGCACCATCGAGGCCGACGAGCTCTCGCCCGAGTACTTCCCTGTAGAGAAAGACGAGAGCCGAGAGCGCCTGGTTCTGGGTGGGAGCTGCGACGTTTCGTTCGACCGCGAGGTAGGTGAGGAACTCAACGACCTCGGTAGCGATCATTTCGTCGGGATGTCGAATGTCGTGATTTGGATGAACCGTCGAATCCAGCCCACGTAGCTGTGTTCGGTGTGCAGGCTCATCTGGCGTAGGCGGGGGGTCCCGGTCTTCCGCGTTACGCCCTCGTCCGATCCTTGCACGTGCCCTCGACCCCTATTAGCCTCTGCACCGAGCGGTCCCGGTCCGCTCGAACTGCGCGGAAAATCAACGAGAATTTCGATTTTGACCTCATTTATTCGCTCGCGTCGACCCACGCGGGTGACCCACCCTGCCCGCTGATCCCGGGCCTCACCCAGAGTATACCTGTGGCCGACTTCCTGGAACGTATCGCCGAGGCCGAAGCCCGCAGCCGCGATCTCGAGATCCAGCTCTCCGAACCCGATATCGGAAAGCAGCCGGGCGCGATCGAGAAACTCGGGAAGCGGCTCGGTGGGCTGCGGCCGCTGCTCGAGATCGGCGAGCGCTATCGGACCGCGATCGGTGAGCTCGAGGACGCGAAGGCGATGCTCGAGGACGATGATCCCGAAATGCAGGAGCTGGCCCAGGCCGAGATCGAACGGCTCGCGGACGCGATTCCCGACCTCGAGACCGAGCTTCGGGTTTTGCTGACGCCGAAGGATCCGAACGACGAGAAGAACGCGATTTTCGAGATACGCGCGGGAACCGGTGGCGACGAGGCGGCGCTCTTCGCGGCGGATCTGTTTCGGATGTACTCGCGTTATGCGGAGAGTCTGGAC
>SMVB01442558.1_pt1 | contig 25595 bp, 24 predicted proteins | sample 2456461 | NCBI WGS metagenome assembly SMVB01 (sample SAMN11095934, study PRJNA526329) | marine sediment metagenome | biome: Marine sediment; feature: Surficial sediment; material: Deep marine sediment; isolation source: Hadal surficial sediment | place: Pacific Ocean | collected 2014-05 | depth...
CCCTGGGACGTCTCGCCGGGTTTTTCGCCAGCAAATCGCTGCGCGGGCGCATCGAGAAGCTCAGCCCGCGAAGCTATCCTCCGGTGTTCTGCGAACCCGGGTTCTACGGCGTGCTCTACGCGTTGGACGATCTCGTGCTTGACCCCCGCAGACTGGTGATGAGCCTGCAGGCAAAACTTACCCATCGGGTTTATCGGCACGAGTTGAAGCCCGAGCACGTCCGTGTGTGCGAGGCGGGCGTCAAGCTGGCCGTGCACGGCGGAACGATCGCCGCGCGTCAACTGATCCTGTGCACCGGTGCCGGCACACAGACTCTGCTGGACGGTTTGCACATCGCCACGCCGCAGATGCAGCTTCGCCCCCTGCATCAGGTCGTGGTCCGACATGACTATCCACACCCAATGTACGCGCACTGCCTCACCGGAATTCGGCGGCCGGAACCTCGACTCACCATCACCAGCCACGCCGACGGCGATCACTGGCTGTGGTATCTCGGTGGCCAACTGGCCACAGACGGGGTCGACATGAGTGAAGATGCGCTGATGGCACACGCCCGGGCGGAATTGGAGGCTTGCGTGCCGTGGATTTCCTGGCGCGATGCCCAGTTCAGTACCGTGCGAGTCGATCGTGCGGAGCCAAAGCAGTCCGATCGGCAACGGCCCGACGAAGCCTTTGCCTCAGCGAGCGGCAATATTCTGATCTGCTGGCCCACCAAACTGAGCCTGACACCGGATCTCGCCGACAAGGTGTCGGGGCTGCTCGCATCTCCAGCTGAACGGCCCAACAGCGCCGTTGCAGATTTGCCTCTGCCTGTACCCACACTGGGTCAGGCGCCGTGGGACGCATAAGTTGCAGTACCGACCCCTGGGTCAAACCGGCATGCAGGTATCTCTGCTCGGCCTCGGCACCGTGAAGCTCGGTCGCGATCAGCAGGTGAAGTATCCCAAGCCGTTCACCCTCCCCGACGACAAGGCGGCGGCCGCTCTCCTGAACCTGGCACAAGAACTCGGGGTGAACCTGCTGGACACCGCTCCGGCATACGGCACCAGCGAAGAACGCCTGGGCACACTGCTGCGTAACAATCGTCACGACTGGATCATCTGCAGCAAAGTCGGCGAAGAACATGATAACGGCACATCGCGGTTCGATTTTACCCCCGAGCACGTGCAACTAAGCGTCAAACGATCGCTGCGACGCCTGCACACGGACTATATCGATGTCGTGCTGATCCATTCCGATGGCGACGATGTGAAGATTCTCGACGAGCTGGGAACGCTGGAGGCACTGCGGGATCTGAAGCAGCAGGGCTGGATCCGGTCGGTTGGCATGTCGCACAAAACCGTTGCTGGAGCCGAGAGGGCGCTGGCGCTGGACGTTGAGGTGATCATGGCGACGCTCAATCCCGACGAGACCGAGGAAACCGCCGTAATCGCCAAAGCCGGCGCGCAACGCTGCGGCGTGCTGATCAAGAAGGCGCTGGCCAGCGGTCACCGCGGGCCGGACGGCCTCTCCTGGGTGGCCGCCCAACCCGGGGTTTCAAGCATTGTGACCGGCACTATCGACCCAGAGCATCTTGTGGCGAATGCCGCCGCATTGGCCGGGAGCCGTTAGCGGCAGGAATCCGCCGCGATCTGGCGGGAGAGGATTCCCAGGCGTTCGGCTTTAGCGTAGAGCTTGCGCGCGCGTAGCGTAATATCACGTAACAGCGGCGCGTGCTGCGCCAGTACCTCGGCGACGGGTTGCTCGAAGTAACAAGCAAGAAAACGTAGAACATCGCGTTGAGTAAGCCCGATGTCCATTGCAGAGTAATACAAGCCACCGAGATCTTTCACAAGCCATCTGCGCGGTACTCGGTCGCGCCGCTGCGCGCGATGCAGGTCGATTAGATGTACCCGGACAGAACCGACACTGTGGGCGTCGAGCCGCTCCGGATCGCGTAGCATCAGATGACAGATATAGAAATCGCAATGGTTGATCCCGCTGCCATGCATCAACCGCGCGATCTCGGCCACCTTAGCGATGAGACCCCACTTCACCACCGCCAGCGGTGGGTGGGCGCGCCAGTTCAAACAGTAGTCTTCGAGGCTCTGCACCCCGATGAGCTCGTCGGTGATGAGGAACGAGCGCCGTTCGGCGGGATTCCATCCGTGCACAGCAAAGGCAGCAACCGCCAGTGTATCCACGTTGGCATTGCCCAGCAGCATGGCAGCGCCATACTCGTTGCTGGCATCGAGAACCGGACGCTTAAGCACGACCCAGTTCTTGAGAATTTCGCCCCAGCCCACGCCGTGGTGCACTTTGGCGAAATATCCGCGGCCGTCCAGCTCGAAACGAAACGTTGTGCGCCTGGCCACCTGACGAAACACCGTGCCCTTCAGAGAATCTACTTCGGCAAACGAATCCTTACCCCCCCAGCGGGCGGCAAAGTCTTCACGCAGATACTCTTTATGCAGGTACTTTTTACGCGAGTACATGGGGGGCGCCCGAATGGATCACCTTTCCTAAGGCGCTCACGCCTCCTTGCGAATGTGCTCTACGATGGCCGTGGTGGAGCAATCTTCCACCAGGCTGAGAACTTCAACCTCACCACCGTAACCGGTGACGAACTCGGCACCCACAACCTCGGATTTAGCGTAGTCGCCGCCCTTCACCAGCACATCCGGACGCAGCAGCTCAAGCATCGCTAAAGGTGTGTCTTCTGCAAACCCCACGACCCAATCTACCGCGACCAATGCCGCGAGTACTCTCAGCCGACGCCCCAACGGATTGATCGGTCGACCAACCCCCTTCAGACGCTGCGCCGAAACGTCGTCATTGACGGCGACCACCAGCCGATCGCCCAGAGCACGGGCTTCTTCAAGATAGGCAACATGTCCGGCATGCAGGATGTCGAAACAACCGTTGGTAAACACGATGCGCTCGCCGGCGGCTCGAGACTGCTTGACGGCGTCCACAAGTTGATCGCGATTCAGGCAACCTCGGTCGACGCGATCAAGCCTAGCCAGCGCCATAGCGAGTTCCGGGCCGGTAATCGCCACGGTGCCGGACTTACCCACCACGATGCCGCTTGCGACGTTGGCGACCTGCGCACAGGCGGATGCGTCCCAGCCAAGACTTCTCGTAATGGCCAGCGCCGCAACTGCAGTGTCCCCTGCACCGGTACGGTCGTACACGTCTACGGGCAGTGCGGGTATGTGCTGATGGCTTCCGTCGCGGGCAACGGCGGTCATGCCCTCGGCGGCGCGGGTGACAATCACGGCGCCCAGCTTGTGCTCCGTACACAATCCAAGGATTTTTGCGACGAGCTCATCATCGTCCGCCCAGGGACCTACCGCCGCTTGTAGTTCCTGCACGTTGGGCTTTAACAAATCAACACCCGCATACCGGCGAAACGGTTTGTGCTTGGGATCCACGACAACCGACACACCGGCCTGGGCGGCCAGGGCAATGAGCGATTCGGGATCGTCTAGCACCCCTTTGTCATAGTCCTGCAACACCATGGTGGTTGCATCATCAAGGTGCGCTTTGACCTTTTCCGCCACGGCGATGGGACAAGAGGAATCTGCAGGAAGCGGTTGCTCGAAATCTGCACGCAACAGCTGCTGGTTTTGACTGACCACTCGTAGTTTTACGATGGTCGGCCAGACTTCAAGGCTGACAAAATCGCACTCGACGCCAGCAGCAGACAGGGTGTTGATGAGCGAGCTTGCGGCATCATCGTTGCCCACCACGCCTACTAGCGTGCAGTGGGCACCGAGGCTTGCAATATTGAGCGCGACGTTTGCGGCTCCGCCCGGATACTCCTCAATCTGCTCGACGTGTACCACGGGCACCGGCGCTTCCTGAGAGAGGCGGTGCGCGGGACCTGACCAATATCGATCCAACATGAGGTCGCCGACCACCAGCACATGCACCGCTTGCAGGGAGGGCAGATTCATGGGGCGTGGATGGTATCACAGGGTCGTGCCGTTACAATTCACGCATTGGCTTGAATGGATGACCATGTCAAAACGCAAACCTCGTACAAAGATCTACTCACCGCGGGTGTGGGGTACGTGGCTGATCGTGATCCTCTCCTGGTTGCTCGCGCGATTGCCATTGCGGTCGCTGATGGGTCTCGGTCGCATTCTGGGCAGGATGATCTACCACCTCGCGCGGTCGCGCCGACACATTGCCGAGGTGAATCTGGGTCTGTGCTTTCCCGAACTCGATGAAGCCGAGCGACGTGCGCTTGTGCGGAAAACATTCCAGCACGTCGCCGTAGGAGCGCTGGAAATGATGGTCCCGTGGCTCAACCCGAAGCGCGATCTCACCGATCGCATTAAGCTCAACGGCGTGGAGCATCTGCATGAAGCCCAGGCGCTTGGTCGTGGCGTGCTGCTCATCGGTGGACACTTCACGGCGATGGACATCATCTCTCAGGGTCTTAGCGCAGCCGTGGACATCGACGTGATGTACCGGGAAAACAAGAACCCGGTGTGGGAATGGCTGCAGGTCGCGGGCCGACAGCGCTACTTCGCCGGAGTGATTGAGCGCACAGATACGCGCCAGATCCTGCGCGCGCTGAAGGCCGGGCGCACCGTGTGGTACGCGCCCGACCAGGACTACGGACCCAAGCATTCAGTGTTCGCGCCGTTCTTCGGTGTGCCGGCCGCCTCTATTACCGCCTCGTCACGTCTGGCGCGATTCAACAACTCACCGGTATTGTTCATGAGCCACTTTCGGGATTGGGACGCCCTGACCTGGTCGGTGACATTCAGCCCGATCATCGACGGCTATCCAACCGACGATGACGTGGCCGATACAACGCTGATCAACGAAATTTTGGAGCGTGCGGTGCGGCAACACCCGGAGCAGTATCTGTGGATTCATCGACGCTTCAAGACCCGACCGGCGGGTGAAGCGAGGTTGTACTGAACCCTACTGACCTCCCTTAAAGCAGGGCGCGCAGCCGCCGTGCAATCGCAACCACCGAGAACTCCTGCTCGGCACGCTTCACGCCCCGAGCAAGCTTCTCGACGCCGCGACGCCGATTTTCGTGCACGTCTTTAACCGCGGCTACAAGATCATCGGCCATGGATTCGTTGAAATAGTAGCCGACATCATCCAGCACAAAGCGCGGCCCCGGGGAAGGACCCGCAACCACCGGTACCCCCGCGGCCATGGCTTCCAATGCCACCATGCTGAATGCTTCGTGTTCGCCCGACGGGATTACCAAGACATCCAACGCACTGAAGTAGCGGGCGGCTTCGGCAACGAAGCCGGCAAAGCTGACCGGCAGATTTCCGGCCGCCGCCTGCAGCGTGACCTTCAGCTCGCCATCACCGATGAAAACAAGATGGGCATCGGGCAGCTCTTCGTGCAAAGATTCCATTGCGGCCAGCGCGAGCTGCGGTTGTTTTTTCGGGTGCAGGCGACCCACTACGCCGATGTTGAAATGTTCTTTCCCCAGCTTCAACGCGGCCAGGGCACGCGTGCGCTCAACCCGCCGCGCCAGCGCCTGCCCCAGATCGATACCGTTGGGCATAAGCAGCGGCTCTTTGACCACTTGTGCCAACTCATCTACCACTGGCGTTGAAACCCCCGCAAAGCGCACGCCGCGAGCAAAGAGTTTCTGATCCAGGCGCCTACGCCAACGGTCGAAGAAACCGAACTCGTGGGCGACCACGACTGTCGGGCTGGGGGAAAAGCAGCTGGCGCGGAAAACCCGATAGGCGCGGTAGCGATGACAAATCACAAGCGCTACTGCGGGCGCCCGTACACCCGACGCCGGTACACGCCCGAGCACTCTCGCTATTTCAGATTCGAAGGCCGCAACCACGGGTTTGGTACGCCTGAGCGTCGCGCAATTGAGATAGACCGCGTCCGCCATAGGCTCTGCATTGGCCGAACTCAAAAACACGCTGATCAGCCTGCGCTCGATGCTCGCCGCCGCGGCCTGATAGACCGCGCAGATGTCCAGGAATGGTGGGTGGTCATTGGGACAGACCTGCAGCAGGGGCGGATCAGTCATCCTCGACCTTGGTGACCAGATAGTCCTCGAGCACCAGGTACTCCAGATCGGAACCAAAGAACATGTTCAGAGCATCCTGCGGAGAGCACACGATGGGCTCACCGCGACGATTCAGAGAGGTGTTCAGCACAACCCCGTTGCCCGTCAGCACCTCCATCTCTTCAAGCAACGCGTAGTAGCGCGGGTTATGGGCCTGCTCGACGATCTGCACCCGCGCAGTGCCGTCTTCATGTACCACCTCGGGTATCCGCTGCTGCCACCGGGTAGACACATCAAACGTGATGGTCATGAACGGCCCGGGATGGTCGGTTTGAATGATGTCCTTGGCTATCCGATCGAGCACGCTTGGGCAGAAGGGCCGCCAGCGCTCGCGGAACTTGATTTGTGCGTTGATGCGATCGGCAATGCCGGGCGCATTGGGGCAACCGAGTATGCTCCGAGCACCCAGCGCGCGCGGGCCGAACTCCATGCGGCCCTGGAACCAGGCAACGGGATGGCCCGCTGCGAGCAGCTGTGCCGTGTGTTTGGCCACATCGTCGAGTTGTTCCCAGCGCACAGGTTCGCTGCACTCGTTCAGCGCCGCCAGGCACTCAGCGTTGGAGTAACCTGGCCCGAGAAATACGTGACGCATTGGCTTGGGGTTCTCGCCGCTTTGTGCGGCAACGTAGGTCGCCGCACCGAGCGCCGTACCGGAATCGCCCGCCGCCGGTTGAACGAACAGTTCGCGCACATGATCAAGCTCCACGATACGCTGATTGAGCTTTACGTTCAGGGCCCCGCCTCCGGCAAACGCAAGGCGTCCGGTCTCGCGCAGGATGTCGCCAAGGTATGTTTCCAAGAGCTCCAGGCACCAGTCCTCAAACAGCCTCTGCATGGAAGCGGCGTAGTGAATGTACGGCTCGTCCGCCATATCACCCTTGCGCCTGGGTCCAAGCCAGTCGATAAGCTTGTCACTAAAGTAGAAGCCTACCCCCGACTCCTTGTGACGTCGCAAACCAACCGTATTCACATAGCTGGTGTCGACCTCGAAGCCTTTGCCTTTCTTGTAGATCAGCCGGCCGAAATCGTATCGATCGGGGTCACCATAAGGGGCCATGCCCATGACCTTATATTCCCCGTCGAGCATCTCGAACCCGAGATACTCGGTTATAGCGCCGTAGACGCCGCTCAACGAATCCGGGTCATAAAACTCCTTGATGCGGTGGATACGGCCGTTCTCTCCGTAGCCGAAAAACGTCGTGGCATATTCGCCCTTACCGTCCACCCCCATGATGGCCGTCTTTTCGGCGAACCCACTGAGGTGATACGCGCTCGACGCGTGCGCCAGGTGATGTTCCACCGGCACAAACTTTGTGTTGCCCCAGTCGATGCCGATCTGCTCGCCAACCTGCATCACGCGACCACGATTGCGGCGGTAGCGTCGATTGCCATTGAACAACGCATCCAGCGATCGCTCAGGCGCATACCAGTAACGTTTTGCAAAATGCCAGCGCGCACGGTTGCCGAGACCGATCGGCGCGTAGGGAAAAGTGACGACATCGACTTGTCGCGCGGAGATGCCGGCTGCGCGCAGACAGTAGCGAGCCGACTCCAACGGCATGCGGTTCACGGCGTGCTTCTCGCGCACGAAGCGCTCTTCCTCGACGGCGGCGACGATCTCGCCGTCTATCACGAGCGCCGCAGAAGGATCATGATTCAGAGCGCCCGAGAGCCCGAGGATAATCACTCAACAGCCCAGATGCGAAAGTGCGCGTACTATAGCGGCATGCCCACCGCCTGCAAGGCACCGCGAAACCGCTCACGTGTTTCTAGATCGCTATCCCAGTTCGCGAGAAACCGCGCTACATCCCTGGCAAGACCGCGTGTGCCTTCGACCATGGAGTCGAGGTCGATGAGGTAGACCTCCTCATCACGGATGAGAAAGTTGCTGGCCTTGGTGTCGCCGTGAACGAGCCCGGCATCGGCGATCGCACGGAACAGCGCAGCCACCTTCTGTGTGAGCTCCTCTGAAGCGCCCTGTTCGGCGACCCGGGTTGCCAGATCGGCCACGCCCGGGCCCAGATCCTCCATGACCAGGTACGCGACCGTCGCGGCCACGCCCGTTTTGCGTTCCAGCAGCGCCACCGGTCGCGCGGTACGCAGACGCAGAAACGACAGCCGGTGGCCGTTGCGCCATGAGGCGCGATAGCGCGGCATGGGTCGCAGCGCCCGGCGCAACCCGTGGCGCAGACTCTTGAGGTTGTAGCGCTTGATCACGTAAGGCTGGTCGTCGATGCGAGCCCGAACGACTGTGGCGCTGTTGCCCGCCTTCAACACCGTCGCCCGTACTTCGGCATCGGTAAACAACGCCTCGGGATCTGCGGCAAACGCCGCCATGCCCGGCTTCCAGGCCGTACGCGCGCAGACAACAAACCGTTGCCGGGACCGCTCGCAGTGAAACTCCGTACATTCCCGCAACGTCTTAGCCAGGTAACGCCGTGTACGGCCGCGGCGCTGCCGGCGCAGGTGTTGACCCACCTCGGCGAGGAATGCATCGCCCGGGGACGTCTGCCAGCGTATTCGATCGTATTGCGCACACGCAGCGCCGAGGCGCCCGTCTGCCGCCGGCGGCAACTGCGCTAGCAACAACCCCAGATTTGCAAGCGCGCGCCGCCTTGACAAGACCGGCCACCGGCGCACGCCATCTCCATCGATGGCAAATACCCGGCCGTCGGTCGTTTTCAGATAGTTATCCAGCTGTGGATCAATCTGAGTGGTCGATTCGTTGTGTAGGCGCGCAAGCGCGGCCACCACTTGCAGGAACGCATCACGATCGTGCTCGGCAACTGGGTGCGCATCAGGGAGCCATTCGAGCACAAGCCCGAAGCCCGCGCCGTCGGGCAGAGCGACACATGCAAGCAACTCCGGCGTTGATACCGCGCACTCCGCGAGGCGCTGCAGGCCTCGGCGCTCGCGCTTGAAATAGCGCCGAGCCCCGTTGCCCACGAAAAGCTTTAGCAAACACTGGGTACCCGCTACGTGGGCTCGTGCGACCACGCGCCGGCCGGGCAGCAGGCGCAGGATCTCCACGCACTCTATGCTCGCAGCTTCGAGCCGCCGCGACCCCGTTTTTGCACACGCTTGGGTATCGACATCCAATCGGAACGGTGCGGTGAGGGAACGGCCGGCCGCGATCAGATCCGTGGCCGACAACGGTGGGGCCAGCGAACCGGCGCCACCGTCACCCATGGTTGCGCTCTACATCGAGCTCCACTCGTTCATGTGGCTGCGCGCGGCCATGTTGGGCAAAGCGTTCGAAGTAGTCGACAGCCACGTCTGCCAGACGGTAGATATTATGGTCCTCGGCAAGCGCACGACCGTTGACCTGCCAGGTTGACCGCGCGTCGCTCGTCATCAGTTCGACAAGCTGCGCATTGAATCGCGCCTGGCGAAACGGCAGCGGGGAAACCAGGCCCGCGTGTGTATCGGCAAGGTAATGCGCGTAGCCACAGTTTTGAGTAATGAGCGCTGGCAACCCTGCAATCATTGCCTCCAGGATCACCATGCCCGCGTTCTCATCGTAGGCCGGCAGCAGCAGGCTATCCGCCCCGAACAGGAACCGTGGCACGTCATTGCGCCCCGAGAAAAACTGCACTCGCTCAGCGATACCAAGGCGTGCGGCCATGCGGCGGAAGTATTCGGCGTTGTCGCCGCCCACGACCATGAGTCGCGTTGTGGCGAACTGTTCCGGTGGCAACGCATGGACTGCCAGCAACGCTCGATCCAGGCCCTTCTTTATGAAACCCGAGCCCAGGAACAACAGCAGATGCTCATCGCTGGCAACGTCGAACTCGCTACGGAAGTCCCGGCGAACCTCGGCAACGTTCGCGGGTGGAACGCGGTCGCGATCAATGCCTGGGGGCAAAGGATGGAATCGATCCAACGGCGTTTGGTAGTGCTTGCGGAAAAAGGGGATCTGATCGTCGGAGATGGTGAGTATCTGCGTGGCCGAACGACGATTGAATACTGCCCGTTCGAACCTGGAAAAGTGCTTGTAACGAGGCAACAAACGGTAGACGAAACTGCGCTGGGTACGAGCCTTTTCTTCGTAACAGGAATCGCCGGCGTAGTAGACATCGAGGTTCGGCATCTTGTTCAGGCCGACCAACAGATCGACGGGGTGCTGTTGCAGGTGATTGGCAACCCAGCGAGCGTAACGCTGGTACAAAACATGACCGCTGAGCGCCCTCACCGGGGCCACGAACACCTCAATGTCCTCCGGCTCGGGCGCATCCCACTTCACGACATAGACCCGAACTCGATGCCCACGTCGGCGGCATTCGTCGCTCAGTTTTATGAGATCGCGCTGAAGTCCCCCAAAGGGAAAGTACTTAAACAGACAAAACGCAATCTGCATCCATGACTTCCGTTGCCGCTTGCCAGAGTGCCTCCGGGGGAACGCGACTATAACAAGGGGGCTGCACGGCTTCCCCCCGCCATTTGTGATCAACTCCGGTGTAACCGCAGTCGCGCTTGAGACAGGGCGCACACGGGAACTCGGCCTGAAGATTCGCCACACGGGATCCGCGACAACCGGTGAGGGCGCCATCGGTGCTGCCGTAAATCACCACGGTCGGCACATTCAACGCGGCACTCAAGTGTGCCAGGCCGGAATCCACCCCCACCGCGAGCGCGGCACGCCCCAGCCGATCCATGAACTCGGCGATCGTCGTGCGCTCCCATAGCGCAGCGCCCGTGGCCGTGGCGATCCGCTGCGCACGCGCTTTTTCGGTCGCGTCGCCCCATGGCACAGCCACCGTCAAGCCCCTATCGGCGGCGCCCCGGGCGAACTCGATCCACATCGCCTCTGGATAGTGCTTGCTCTGCCAAGTGGTTCCATGCAGAAGTACACAGGCTCGCGCCTCACCATCGGGGGCCGCGGCGGCAGGGCCGCGAGAAGCGCCGGCGATACCAAAGTCGAGCTCATCGGTGAGTGGATAGTCAAGCGCGGACGCAAACAGCTGGCGCAAGCGATCGACGGCGTGCTGGCCCCTGGCCACCTGAATGCGGTGTTCGTAAAAAACCGCAGCAGCTGCCTCACGCGCCGAGCGTAGCGCAAAACCGGCCTTGCTCGCCCCGCGCGCGAGGCCCGCCACTACGCCACTCTTGATCAAACCCTGGGCATCGAGCACCAGATCGTAGTGCTGCGCGCGAAGCCTAGAGACGAACCTGGTCCACTCGCCACGGCTTGCCGCGAGCGAATGCCGCCAGCGGCGCCAGCTAATGGGCAGCACGTTAGCCACCGCCGGATGCCGATTGGGAATGTCGGCGAACGCCTCTTCCACCACCCAGTCGAACTGTATCCCGTGGGCGGCAGCGTCGGTTACCGCCGGCAGGGTATGCACCACGTCGCCTAATGACGACATCTTGATGAGCAGCACCCTCACTACAGCAACTCGATCACCCGCTCGGGGGCGAGGTCGGTCAAGCAGCGCAGATGGCCCAGGGGACATTCGCGTTGAAAGCACGGGCTGCAATCGAGATGGTTACGCACAACATAAGCATTTTCGCCCAGAGGCGGGGTGAAGGCATCGGATGTGGACCCAAACACGGCCACTACGCGCCGCCCCAGCGCGCACGCTACATGCATGAGCCCGGAATCGTTGCTCACCACACGATCGGCCCGAGAGAGCAGGTCCAGCGCCTCGATCAGGGTCGTTCGACCGGCGAGATTAACGATGCCGGTGGGCACCTGGGCCGCGACCTCAGCGCACACTGCAGCGTCTTGCGCAGAACCGATCAGCCACACCTGTTGTCCTTGGGCCGCCGCGTACCTGCCGACCTGGGCAAAATGCGCCGTCGGCCAGCGCTTGGCCGGCCCAAACTCTGCACCCGGGCAAAGTACCGTGACCCCGCCAGCCACCGACAGCCGACGTGCCGCAAGCAGCCGCTCAACGTTTTCTGGATCAGCCTGCAACATCGGCATCGGCAGTGTTTGCGGTAGCGGTGATTCGGGATCCAGACCCAGCGCCATGAAACGCTCAATCATGAGCGGATAGCGCGCCTCGTCGAGGCGCCGGCGGTCATTCACAACCCCCACGCGCGCTTCACCGTGCCAACCCGTGCGGGTGGAAATGCCGGCCCACCAGGGCACGAGGGCGGATTTGAAGCTGTTGGGCAGAACGATCGCCTGGTCATAGCGACCAGCCAGGGCTCGTCCAAGGCGACGTCGCTTGCCCAGGGCAAGCTCTGCATGGCCGATGTCCAGCACGTGGGTCTCGCTCACCCCGGGCATGCGAGCGCCCAGCGGCGCGGTGGCCCTGGGCGCGAGCATGTGGATCTCGGGGCATTGATGGCGCTCAATGAGCACCTGGACCAGGCAATGGGCCATCACCATGTCGCCGACCCAGGCCGGGGCAACGATGAGGATGTTAGGGCGGGCGCTGTTGGTCATGCGTCGTCACACTCCAGGCGGAGCGGCCTTCAGCCCTGAGCGGGTCGCGGTCTGCAAAGTCTGCTCGTGCGCGTGCAGCCGCCGAAGCCGTTCCGCGGTTTCCAGGATGCGTATGCTATCGGCATATTCCGCCAGGACCGGGTGCTCGTGTGCCCATGCTAGCACTAAATATTGCACCACAAATTCGATATCGACGATACCGCCGGACTCCTCGCGCGCCTTGGCGAATCGAGCGGCGAGGGGCGCCGCGCGCCTTGGTGAGCAATTGGGGGGGAATTTCGAGCAGGCTCAAGGGCTCAGCCCTGGGACAAAGGAACTACCCGAAGCACCTCAGCGATGGTAGTGAGACCGGCGCCCACCTTTTGCGCCCCGGACAGCCGCAACGTGCGCATGCCTTCCTTGAAGCCCTGCTTACGTACGGCATTCATGTCGGTATCGTCACGGATCAACGCCTGCACCTTGTCCGTAAGCGGCAGCAACTCGTATATGCCAACCCGGCCCAAATAGCCCGTGTCGCGACATTCGAGGCAGCCTTGCGGGCTGTACAAACGCGCCGGCGGCTTGGCGCGAAACGGTTTGGTAAGCAACTGCCAGGCTTCGATGTCCACCGGCTCTTCGGTCTTACAATGCGGACACAGGGTACGCACCAGACGTTGGGCCATGATGCCGAGCACGGTCGCTTTGATCATGTAGGGCGGTACGCCCAGGTCGAGCAGCCTGGTGATTGCGGTGGGTGCATCGTTGGTGTGCAACGTAGAAATCACCAAGTGGCCGGTGAGCGCTGCCTGAATGGCCATCTCGGCGGTTTCGAGATCACGGATCTCACCGACCATGATGATGTCCGGGTCCTGACGCAGCAATGACCGCACACCGGCAGCGAAGGTGACGTCGATGTTGGACTGCACCTGCATCTGATTGAACGCCGGCTCCACCATCTCGATGGGATCTTCGATGGTGCAGACGTTGACCTCGGAGGTGGCCAGCTGCTTCAAGGTGGAATAAAGGGTGGTGGTCTTACCCGAACCCGTAGGCCCGGTGACCAACACGATGCCGTTATTGGCACGGGTCATGGTCTTCCAGCGTTTGAGGTCTTCGCCGAGAAGGCCAAGTTCGGAGAAGCTTCGCAGCAGCACATCCGGATCAAAGATCCGCAGAACCATCTTTTCGCCGAACGCGGTGGGCAGGGTCGACAGGCGCAACTCGATCTCTTCGCCGTCCGGGCTCAAGGTCTTCACTCGGCCATCCTGGGGGCGACGTTTTTCGGCCACATCCATACGGCCAAGAATCTTCAGCCGGCTTGTGACGGCAGCATTCACGAGATGCGGCAATTCGTAGACGTGATGCAGCACACCGTCGATACGGAACCGGATGAGACCTTTGTCGCGGCGCGGCTCGATGTGGATATCACTGGCGCGCTGATCGAACGCGTACTGCAGCAACCAGTCGACGATGTTGACGATGTGAGCATCGTTTGCCTCGGGAGATTTCATCTGGCCGAGCTCGAGCATCTGCTCGAAGTTGGCCACCCCGGACACCTCCAGCCCCGCGTCCTGGGCTTTCGCCACCGAGCGCGCCATGGTGTAGAACTCGAGCATGTAGCGGGTCAGATCTGCCGGGTTGGTGATGACGCGCCTTATCCGGCGGCCCCGCAGGGTCTGGGTGAGCATGGTCTCCCACTGATACATGTACGGCTGAGCGCTGGCAATGACGACCACCTCGTCCGTCACTTCCACCGCCAGCATGTTGTGACGCTGGGCAAACGCGTAGGACATCACTTCGGTGACGGCATTGACGTTGATGTTCAGCGGGTCGATGCGCAGATACTCCTGCCCACTCTCCTCGCACAGCCACAGCGTGAGAGTCTCTAGATCGAGGGTGTGGCCCGGTTTGTTGCGGTTCTCGTACTCACGATCGGCGACGATCTCCATGGGATGCTGGGTGAGTTCTTTCTTGGTGCGCGGCGCAATGAGAATATCTTCAGCCTGGCGCTGACTGATGAAGCCCTGCTGCACCAGGTCATCGAGCAGCGTAGGCAGATCGATGAGCTGCTCCTGGACCCGGGGTAGGCGCTCGGCGAGCGATGCGGCGCTGGCATCTTCAGCTCCGGATTTTTCGGCGAGGTCTTGCGGGGACGAACCGGCACGGCTGGCCGCTACAGGCGGGTGGCTTGAAGGTTCCCCAACCGCTGCAGACGGCTGCGTGTCGTTGTCAGCCGAAGGCTCTGAAAGAGGAGTGGCCACGTAAGTCCCTGATATTAGCCGGTATTAGCGGAGGTTTAGCAGTTAACGGCAAGGGTGCATGATTTGCAACAGCTTTGCCGCTGTGGCCGCCCACGGCAATTACGGAATTTGAACACCGTCACAGTCGCACGGTGACAGGCCCCGATTCGGTTGCTTTCACGGTCATGAAAACGCCAAATTCTTGTCGGAACCTGAGTACCATGGCCTTCGCGTGAACCGTCAAACCTCCGGGTTGTGGGCCTGCGCGGCTGGTGTAGAATGCGCCCCCCTTGATCCTGCAGCGCGCAGAGCACCAACCGATGACCCGCAACGACAGCACCAGCGATTACGCAAGATGGTTCAGGGATTCAACGCCCTACATCAGCGCGCACCGCAACAAGACGTTCGTGGTGCTGCTGGGTGGTGATGCCCTGGCGCACAGCAACTTCACCAACTGCGTTCATGATCTGGCGCTGCTGCACGTGCTCGGGGTAAAGGTGGTACTGGTGCACGGCGCGCGCCCGCAGATCGATGCCGTCCTGGGCGAAACCACTTTTCACGATCACCGACGCGTGACCGACGCCCACAGCATGGACACTATCCTCGGCATTTACGGTCAGCTGCGCGCACGCCTGGAGGCGTTATTCTCCACCGGGCTGCCGACCAGCCCGCTGCACAACACCGACATCGCTGTGATCGGCGGTAACTTCATTACCGCGCGGCCTGTGGGAGTGGTCGACGGCGTCGACCACCTGTTTACCGGTCAAATCCGCAAGGTTCACACCGCGCGCATCCAAAGCGCGCTGAACGCAGGCGCGCTGGTGCTGCTCTCGCCGGTTGGTTACTCGCCCTCCGGGCAGGCGTTTAATCTCGCCGCGGATGAGCTTGCCGCAGACGTGGCACTGGCCCTCAACGCCGACAAGCTTGTGGTGTTTGATACCGAGAGCTACGTGCCGGACAGCAACGGCCAACCACAAAGCATTCTCAGCCCGAGCGGGCTCGATGAGCTGCTCGACAACGCCGCGCTGCCGAAGGTAACCCGGGGTCATCTACGAGCGTTGTTGCGCGCGTGTCGAGGCGGAGTTCCGCGCTGTCATCTGGTCAGTTTCCATGTCGACGGTGCACTGCTTGGCGAGCTTTTCACCGCCCGAGGCCAGGGCACACAGATCTGCGAAGATCACGCCGACCTGGTACGCCCGGCACGCCTGGAAGACGTGGCCGGCATCGTGGAGTTGATCCGACCGCTGGAGGAATCCGGCGCGCTGGTGCGCCGCTCACGCGATCGCCTGGAACAGGAGATCGAGCGTTTTTTCGTCGCCGAGATAGACGGCATCGTGGTTGCCTGCTGCGCCCTGTACCCCTTCGACTCTCCACATGAGAAGGCCGCCGAACTTGCCTGCGTGGCGGTGCACGCCTCTTACCGCAACAATTCCGACGAATACGGTCTGGGCGCGCGCCTACTGCATGCGGCGGAAGCCGCCGCGCGCGATGCGGGACTCGAAAACCTGTTCGTGCTGACAACGCAGGCCCGGGACTGGTTCATTGAGAACGGGTTTAAAGATACCGATATCGACGCACTTCCCGCACCCAAACAGGCCCTGTATAACTATCAGCGCAACGCCAAGGTGATGAGCAAGGCGCTGAAGTAGCGCATTTCAAGCGGCGCGCCACCTTTATATCTATATCGGTCAATTTTCGGCGGAAAGACAATGAGCGACAAACGACCCTACTCATCGATCATCGTCGACGGCGCGCAGCAAGCGCCCAGCCGGGCGATGTTGTACCCGGTAGGTTTCAAAACCGAAGATTTCGCCAAGCCGCAGGTGGGCATCGCCTCGACCTGGAGCATGGTCACGCCCTGCAACATGCACATCAACGAGCTGGCCGATGCCGCCGGCATGGGAGCCGATGAGGCAGGCGCCAAGAGCGTGCTGTTCAACACCATCACCGTCTCCGACGGGATCAGCATGGGTACGCCCGGCATGCGCTATTCGCTGGTCTCGCGCGAGGTGATCGCGGACTCCATCGAAACCGTCGTGGCCGCGCAGGGCTTCGACGGGTTTGTGGCCATCGGCGGCTGCGACAAGAATATGCCCGGATGCGCGATGGCCATGGCACGCCTGGACCGGCCGAGCGTATTCGTTTACGGCGGGACCATCCAACCAGGCGCCGAGCACCGCGACGTGGTGTCGGTTTTCGAAGCGGTGGGTGCGCACGCCGCCGGCAACCTTTCAGACATCGAGCTGCAGGAAGTCGAATCCACCGCGATTCCGGGCCCTGGCTCCTGCGGTGGGATGTACACCGCCAACACCATGGCCTCGGCCATCGAAGCCCTGGGGCTGTCGCTGGCGAACAGCTCCGCCCAGGAAGCGATTTCTCACGCCAAACGCCACGACAGCTACAACGCGGGCGCCGCGGTCTTTCACCTCATAGAGCGTGGCATCAAGCCGAGCAACATCTTGAGCCTGGAGGCGTTCGAGAACGCCATCACCGTGACCATCGCGCTGCAGGGTTCCACCAACGCCGTGCTGCATCTGCTGGCCATCGCCAACGCCGCAGGTGTGGCTCTGGAGTTGGACGACTTCACGCGAGTTGGCGCGCGGGTACCCGTGCTGGGCGACATGCGCCCGTCTGGCCAGCACGCAATGAGCGATCTCATCGAGATCGGCGGGATTGTGCCGCTAATGAAAATGTTGCTGGACGAACGATTGCTTCACGGTGACTGCCTGACGGTCACCGGCAAGACCGTTGCAGAGAATCTGGCCAACGTGGAACCCTACCCGCAAGGCCAGAAGGTCATACGTCCGATGAGCGATCCGATCAAAAAGGATTCGCATCTGGTAATCCTGTACGGCAACCTCGCGCCCGCCGGGGCAGTGGCAAAGATCACCGGCCACGAAGGGCTGAGATTCACCGGAACCGCAAAATGCTTCCACGGGGAAGAGGCCGCGATGGGCGCGATATTGGCGCGCGAGATTCAAAAAGGCGACGTCGTGGTGGTTCGCTATGAGGGACCGAAAGGCGGACCGGGCATGCGCGAGATGCTCTCTCCCACCAGCGCGATCAGCGGACTGGGCCTGTCCCAGGACGTGGCCCTCATAACCGACGGTCGTTTTTCCGGGGGCTCGCACGGATTCCTGATCGGTCACATCACCCCCGAGGCTTTCGAGGGCGGGCCCATCGCATTGATCGAAGATGGTGACAAGATCACGGTGGACGCTGAGAAGCGTGAGATCAGCATCGGCGTCACCGATGCGGAACTCGCCGCCCGCAAGGAACGCTGGGTGAGACCCCAGCCGTATGCGAGGAAAGGCGCCCTTGCCAAGTACGCCAAGCTCGTGAGCTCGGCAAGCGAAGGGGCGGTGACCGACAAATATCTCGACTAGCGGCCCGCAGCGTAACGGCATCGTACTCGTATCACCTTAGCTCCGAACTGGGGGCATTTCATGAACAAACAGCGGACGTGGAATATGTCATGGATGTACTGAAACGTAATCCACGCGGGATTCAAGAATGGCGTGAATTTAGGGAAATCGTGGCTGGTGTAGATCCAGAGTTTGGTAGAGCTCTCGATGCAAAGTTGGAGGAAACCGTAGATGACGCCTAACCAATCGTTCCAGCGGACAAAACAAAACGTCACGCCGTTTGCAAGCGCAAAAGCCGCGCCTCTTTGCTGCGCCGCTGAACTCAGACGTTAGGCGTCACCGAAATGCCGTACCAAGACTACCTCTATTTGCTAGCTGAACTAGCCGCCGCATTCGTAGGGTTCACTGCGATCGGCTTGATGATTGGCACCCGGCGCGGCACCGTCTGGAATTTTGCGATCGCTGGCCTAATTGAAAGAAGCTTGGCCGCTGGATTGTTCGCGATATTGCCAAGCCTGATTGATAGCTTCGGAATAGCGCATTCGCTACTGTGGAAGCTATGCAGCATTGGGCCCGCCTTATACCTGTCAACCATTTGGTATCGTAGCACCAGAGAATGGTCCTCTTGGGATAAAAATAGTCGGCCTGTAAGCAGCTTGGCATATTACGTTCGTGCCAGTTTTTTTGTGGTTGTTACACTGCTCGTGTATTCAAACGTGTACTACGGGCACATCGGCATATACTTAGTGTGTGTGGTCTGGATCTTGATCGCCGCCGCATTGACTCTACTAATGCTTATGGCCGACCTGCGGAAACACGATGCGTCGGAGCAGTAGATGTACGTGACGCCTAACAAATCGTTGGAGCGGCCTGGCTACCAGTCACTTCGTTTGCATTTCCTCGCTCACCCTCGGGCAAACGGCGTGCCTGGCTTAACGCCAGCCGCTCAACTCAGCAGTTAGGCGCTTTCCGAGACACCAGAGTGAAAACCGAATGCACGCGAGTGGTGAAAGGTCTATCTCGACTAAAAGGCCCCCTTTGCACGCGGGCAGAACAACACCTCAGCTTACCTAATAGCATCGAAGCCATTCGGGATCCCGATTCCACAGATATTGTTACCCTCATTCAAATGACCCAAGACACCGGCAATCGGGACTCAAGCTATCTCGTGGTATTCGATCCTGAAGCAGATTCGTTTGGCCTAGTTATGAAGGTGGCGGATGGTCGCACTTGGTATCTTGGACCAATTGGAGAATTCGATGAAGCGATTATCAACATGTGAGCGTGATGCGCCCAACAACTCGCTGCAGCAGACCCCCTAAAGTGTCCTCCTTTTGCATTCGCAAAAAGGCCGCCACTTCACCATCCCGCTGAGCTCTGGCCGTTAGGCGCTCTCATCCCAGGTCCCAACACATGGAAATCGAAACGATAACAGAACGCCAAGACATGGTAATTCGCCGCATGATCCTACGGCCTGGCGAGCATATGTATTGGCACACCGACTCGTACCATCGATTCTCGGTCGTAGTGCAAGGATCCAAACTGGCGATAGAGTATCGGGATGCCGAAGAGACGCTTGAATTTGACGTTCATCCTGGGATGGCGGACTGAGATTGCCCTACTGACCGAGTACACCGAGCAATAAACCAAGGTCCTGATGTCTATGAAGAAGTTGTTACTTTCTACAGGGACAATTGCAGTGTTGTTCCCCAGCCACGCCCAGAGTGACCGGGGGCCGGCGCCTAACAACTCGCTGCTGCACGTACTATGAGTTTTTCGAACACTCTATTCATCTTTCTAGCCGTGGCTATTACCTTACTATGTAGTAGTGCCTACGGTTCTGAACCAACTAGTAAAAATGCGTTGGATGCTCAAGCGTATCGATTTCAATTGGTAATCAACGCCGACGCGACTCAGTTGAACTCAGTTTTGGACGACGAACTTATCTATACGCACACGACTGGTACCACAGAGTCTAAAAGTGAATTCTTGGAGACTGTTCAGTCTCAACGAATCAACTACAAAGTCATAGAACCGATAGATGTTGCAATCCGTTTAGAAGCTAACATCGCAATTATCACCGGCACAGTGAACATCGAGGGGGAGGTTGAAAACAGCGGCATTGAATTCTCTGCAAAGTTCGTAGAGGTTTCACGCTTCGTAGAAGGGCAATGGAAGTTGGTAACATGGCAAACGGTAAGGGTCCAAAAGTGACGCCTAACCAATCTTTGGAGCGGACTCCACAAAGCGTCCTCCCTTCTGCGGCATTCCACCAAGTTAGAGAATCTTTTTCTGAAGTCTCTCTAGCGTTGATGCCAGATCCATCTTTGATTAGCGTGGTAAATCGTGCAATTGCAGATGATCCTGAACGTACAAAGGAGAAGTCAATCGATTTCAGTACTTTCTACTAACTCTCTTGCGTCGAAGGGAAAGTGCATATTTTCAAAGTTTTGATGGAACGCTCGAACAAGCGTCAGAATTTTTTACTATGATATCGAAGCAATTGGATCGAGAAGACGCCTAACATGAAGTTGAAGTCGTTGCTTTCAATCACTCGGACCACCTCCGGTGGCCGCTTAACTAGGTGTTAGGCGTCGCCGCAAGATCTCCGAGGTATGACTATTCGAATCGTCCAGCTGGGAAGCGATAGAGAAATAGATGAGGGATTGAGAATCGGTACAGCAAGGAGGCCACCTCGCGGATTGCCCAAAGCAGAGTACTCTTCCAAGAACATCTACGACGTGTGGTTTCCCAATCTCTCTCCAAGCGAAGGGCTCCTGAAGCAGTACTTCCCGATCACCGAAGAAAAACAATGGCGTGCATTCAAGCGCCGATTTCTCGCTGAAATGAAAACGCCAGGCCCAACCAGAGACTTGGACCTGCTAGCGGCGCTTTCTCATCAAACCAATTTCTCTATAGGATGCTATTGTGACGACGAGTCTAGATGTCATCGTTCGATACTTCGTAATCTTCTCGAGAAGCGAGGGGCAGCCCTGATATGAACTACAGCGCGGCGCCTAACAATTCGTTGCAGCGGACCTTCGAAAGCGCCAAGAGATCCAGAGCGTTAAGTAAAAGCTCGATCAGACGGATCTTACGTCGATAAAAGACGCTGAACAGAAAGCTCGCATCCATCGAACGTACAGAGATGCGTGAAGCAACCCGGTTTAGTAGACGTATGGCCATACTCTCTGCCATATTTGTGGCCATCTCAGCCATTGCGGCGATTTGGTCGTCCTACGGATAGAGCGATTCCTGAGCGACTACCAATGACGCCTAACGAACGTCTATCGAATGCCAAACGTCGGAGTCATCTCGGATACACATGGTCTGCTCAGACCGCAAGTTATTGAGGCACTCTCGGGCTCCGACTTCATCATTCACGCGGGTGACATCGGGTCTATCGATGTAATAGACCAATTGGCGAATATTGCACCTGTAACCGCAATAAGAGGTAACGTCGACAAACCACTTTTGGAGGACGCATTCGCGGAGGAGGAAGTCTTAGAGCTGGACGATTTACATATCTACATCATTCACAACATATGCGATCTAAACCTAGACCCACTTTCCTCAGGATTCAAAGTCGTGGTATCTGGGCACTCCCACAAACCAAACATCGAAAGGCGTGACGGAGTCCTGTACGTCAACCCGGGCAGTGCCGGTCCAAGGCGTTTTTCACTGCCAATCGCGATTGCAACTCTGGAGGTCAACGAAGGTAGCGCGAATGCAAAGATTATCGAGTTCGCCGCCTAACAGATCGTTGCAGCGGAACTCAGACTTTAGGCGTCCCCGGATCACTGACAATCTGAGAGGTGAGCATGAACAGAGATGAAATGGTTTCCGTTGTAGAGAGCTACATAAATGGTCTCGGTTCCAGAGATTTTTCACAGGTACCGTTCTCTGAGGACCTGACACTGGAGGGCCCACTAAGGCAAAAAGTCCGAGGTCAGGAAGCCATAGATTTCCTATCTGGATTGTTTCCGGTCGTGCGAGGTACGGAGGTTATCCAGCACATCGTAGAAGGAGAGTATGTTGCTTCGCTTTTCGTTCTTCATACACCCAACGGAAAGACCTACGTATTCGACAAGTTCCGGGTCGCAGACAACGAGCTAAAAGAGATCAACCCTTACTTGACCCTTCGGTACTCAACGAAGCTGTTGCTTCCTTGTGATGGGAACGTTTAGATTTGCATTTAGAATCTAACAGGCGACTTCTGGATTGTCATTCGAAGCGCAACAGGTCCTTACAGGATTCGCGCTGCCGAGTTATGGTCACCGGCTACAACAAAGCACCTCGATGCTGCTCGCTCTCAGGCTTCACACCATGGAAAAACCGAGGCCTAACGTGTCCCAAGATTCAAGCTTGAGTATCTCATCTGTAGTTCTGGGTGAACTTGTAGATAAAGCGCTTTTCATCCCATTAGTCATCGGACTCGTCGCCCTTGTCGATTTCTCAACTACGCTATTTTCAGTGCTCGCTTTGCTGCTAGGAAGTCTGTGCACCTTGGCTGGCGCATATTATGCTGCCAATCGAGCAAAACGCGCCTTCATTACACATGCGATGCTTGTTGCAGCGCTCACTTTCGCTATCTCATTCATTCGATTTCTATTCGCACAATCTAGCGACGAACCCTCAATACATCCTCTCTGGTGGGAGTTTGTCAGTTGGGGGTTCGTATTCATCTCTGGATATATCGGAGGTTTTCTTGCTCAGAATCGAGCTCAATCGGCTAACGCCTAACCAATCGTTGCAGCGGACACAACTTAGGCGGATTGTCGGTAATGGGCTCGGCATCGCCACTAACTTTCTTCGGTGTTTTGTCATTTATGCTTCCCTTAGCGGTATCGTGGTCTTTGCGCTTGGATTCCTAATCTTTGGAATTCGAAAAAAGTGGATCATCCGGAAACACCGCCTAACAACTCGCTGGGACTCTGGACGTTAAGCGTCTAGACAAAACTCTACCTAAGGAGATAGAAGAATGAACAGAGATGAAATGATTTCCGTTGTGGAAAGCTACATTACTGGACTTGGCGCGGGGGATTTCTCGCAAGTGCCTTTTTCTCCGGACATAACATACGAAAGCCCGCTTACTCCCAAAATCCAGGGTCAGGAGGTCGTCGATTTCCTATCCGGGTTGTTTCCTCTCATGAGAGGTTCAGAGATCGTGCAACACATCGTAGAAGGGGAATATGTAGCGTCGCTCTTTGTTCTACATACGCCCAACGGGAAAACCCATGTATTCGACAAATTTCGAGTAATTGACGGCAAATTGGCTGAGATAAACCCTTACTACGATCCCGCAGTACTCAACGAAGCTGTTGCTTCTCTATGACCGGAACGTCTAGAACGATTATCGGCGACTCAAAAAGGAAGAACATGCTGGATATTGAAAACGTGAACCACATAGGCATTCGAGTTGGGGACAAAACTAAATCAGTTGCCTTTTATCACTTACTTGGCTTCGAACAAACCATGGACGCTGGTTTCGAGGAGGGACACCCTGTTATCATGCAACATCCTTGTGGCGTTGTTTTGAATCTTCTCGGTCCCGCAACTAGCCCGTCTACATCCAACATTCTAATGGACCTCGACGAGAAACACCCCGGAATTACCCACTTTGCTTTGACCGTAACCTCGTTAGAACAAGCTAAAGTATTCTTATCCGATGAAGGAATAGAATTAACCGGATCGTTTTCCTTTGGCAGAATGTCCGCAGTCTTTATCCGCGATCCGGATCGAAATGTCATAGAGTTGGATGCATACGACTCAAATACCCGCGAAGATATGGAGGGCTACTCAAATCATTTGTAACTACAATTACGCCCCTACGCCTAACAACGCGCTGCTACGGACCCCAGCGTGAATATTACCGACCAAACGCCTCGCTACCTCATAGCCGCTGGCGTTACCCTTTTCCTGCTCGGACTCATAACTGGTTTCGCCATACCAGCATTAGCCAATCCCAGAATGGGCTTGTCTGGTCACCTCGAGGGCGTCATGAACGGCACCTTCCTGATCGCGATCGGCGCCGTTTGGTCCAAAATGACACTCTCAGCATTGCTGCAACGCGTGACGTTCTGGCTGCTGATCTACGGTACTTACGCCAATTGGCTCTTCGTCAACTTGGCTGCAATGTTTGGAACTGGTGAGATGACTCCAATCGCCGGTGCCGGCTAAACCGGCCTCCCGTGGCAGGAGAACCTCGTGACACTAGGGCTATCGAGTGTCGGAGTAACAATGTTGGCTGGTTGCACCATACTGGCTTGGGGTTTCATACGTCGTAACGAGCGTAATCCACGTGACGCCTAACAACTCGCTGCAGTGGACCCACCAAAGCGTCACGCTTTTTGCAATAGCAACAGCCGCGCCTCTTGGGGAATCATGATATGGCAAAACTGGAAGACCTAAGAAACATCGGTCCGACGATTGCTAAACGACTTCAAGAGATCGGAGTGTTTACCCAAGCCGACCTCAAGGATTTGGGCTCAGCGAACGCATATAAACGCATTCAGGCGAACTACCCGGCAAACCACTTACCGCTATGCTATTACCTCTATTCGCTAGAGGGTGCTGTACAAGGCGAGGATTGGAGGTCCTTTACTGAGAAGCAGAAGGCCATGATGCAACGCAAGGCAGGAGTTTGAATCATGGGTACGACCACTCGATGTTCGTGTTCGCCTCCAGACTGGGTCAAAACCCTCGGGTGAAGTATAGTCCGACTTTCGAGCCAATTGGATCGAATCGTTGCGGGATCACTGCGACGGCCAGCAATTAGGATTCCAGGCGAGATTGAGGGGAGGATCAATGGCCATACGTCATCTGAAGATCATTTTTGTCGCATCCATTTCTCTAATGTGCCTATTTTACGCGGCCCAAAACGTCGCCAATCTCGACGCGTGTTACCAGGCGTTTGCCTATGTTCTGGGAAAGACGGACCACCAGGTTTATCCGGATTCGATCTTTCCAGCCGTTCAGAATCCTGCCGTGATATGGCTCATGGTGACAATTGTTGTCACCCTCGAATTTGCGGCAGGATTGCTCAGCGCAAAAGGTGTCTGGGACCTTTGGGGTGCAAGAAAAGCGTCTGCCGCTAACTTCAACGGTGCCAAGACTTATGCGCTCATTGGCTGCAGTGTTGGTATCGTTGTGTGGCTGGGATTATTCGCTGTGTTCGGCGGCGCCCTGTTTCAGATGTGGCAAACCGAAATCGGGGGAGGATCGATGGAGGATGCGTTCCAGTTTTTCGTCGCGTGCGCCTTCATTTTTTTGATCGTGAACAGTCCCGACGAATAGAAATACGATGCTTGGTGAAGTGACGTTGCTACTTCGGCGATATTTGAGAACACAAAATGTCGCCTAACTACACGCTGCAGCGCACCCCAAAAAGCGTCAGCCATTCTGAGATTTGGTCTAATCTGCCTTAACTAGACCGACGATAAGCCTAGACGTTAGGCGCCGCTAAAGGCTCCACTATGGATTCGAAGGATGTTATCGAGCGTTTCTACGGGGAGATATGGAACGCCCACAACGCCGCTTCCGCCAGTGACATCTGCAGCGACGAC
>SMVB01309786.1_pt1 | contig 25557 bp, 19 predicted proteins | sample 2456461 | NCBI WGS metagenome assembly SMVB01 (sample SAMN11095934, study PRJNA526329) | marine sediment metagenome | biome: Marine sediment; feature: Surficial sediment; material: Deep marine sediment; isolation source: Hadal surficial sediment | place: Pacific Ocean | collected 2014-05 | depth...
TCCAAAAAATCCTCACACAGGAACCATACCGCATCATCGTTATCCATGTGGTGGCGGAAATGCTTGAAGCGAATGTCCTCGAAAGTGCCGTAAGAAGTCCCGCAAATCCAGTTCAGGAAACGCCCCAGCAACTCATTGGCATGATTTTTACGGAATACGGTGTTGTGCCCGCATTCGTGGATCATGTAGGCAGAAATGGTCATCGCATGGGCCAGCAGAAGTGTGGCGCCCGTGTTAATCAGCCCATTATTGCTGAACAGCCCCCACAGGCCGAGCACATAGCCACCCACGCCGTAGATAAGGGCTCCACCGTGATACAGCATACCCTGCGGTTCGTGGAACGCTTTTGTCAGATCTTTCATGTTTTACCAAACACCGTCATCAGCTCACTCAAGTATCAACCCGCTCCGGCATCGCTGCCACGAGCAGTGCTGTTTCACGATCTCCAGCAACAACGAACTTATCGTAGGCGAAGTAACCCAGCGCCAGGACCCGCACGGCAATGATGGAGTAATCGAGCTTTCGACCGGTTTGCGCGGTAATCGACTGGGAACGGTCAACTTCAGATTCGCGCTTGAGGCCTTCGGGCGTCATCTCGAACGCCCATGCAAATACGATCACCAGCGGCAAACCAAGGCCCAGAAATAACATGAGAACCTGGAAGATCCAGCCGGGTGCTTCGATGTTGTTCAATACAACATCGGCGATCTGCAACACCAGCCATGCGGTGATGATGTAGGCAACGACTGCCTTAAATACGTTACGGCGTTTTAGCTCATTGAAAAGGGTCATGGGGAACCGGTTTGCTCTTATTACCCTAGATTACAATAAAATTTGTACTTTGGCATGAATTGTTAATCCTGGGGATTACCCTCGCCCTTACATTTTCCTTTTAATGCATGGCTGAGCCGTTTATCGTATCGCCATGCCAGCAAACAACATCCGGAATTGCTTTATTTGCTTGAAATAGAAGGAAGGCTCATGGAATCAAGAAAACAACTGATTAAAGACATTCCCAAAGCCGAACTGCACATACACATCGAGGGCAGCCTCGAGCCGGAAATGATGTTTGAGCTGGCGCAGCGCAATGGAGTGACACTGCCTTATGCTGATGTCGAGGCTATCCGTGCCGCGTATCAATTTGATTGCCTGCAGGATTTCCTGGACCTTTATTATCAGGGTATGTCCGTGCTGCTGACAGAACAGGATTTTTATGATCTGACCTGGGCCTATCTGCTTCGTTGTCGCGAAGATAATGTCGTGCATACCGAGATATTTTTCGACCCTCAGGGCCATACCGGGCGCGGTGTGGCCTTCGAAACGGTGTTCGAAGGCATCTGGTCGGCACTTCAGGACGGTGAGCGGCAACTGGGTATCAGCAGTTGTGTGATCATGTGTTTTCTGCGGCACCTGGATCAGGCCGATGCATTTTCCACCCTGGAACAGGCCGGGCCTTTTCTGGACCGGATTAGCGGCGTAGGGCTGGATTCTTCTGAAGTGGGTAATCCACCGAATAAATTCCTGGACGTTTTTGATCGTGCCGGTGAACTTGGTTTAAAACGGGTTGCGCATGCCGGCGAAGAAGGGCCGCCGGAGTATGTCTATCAAGCTCTTGATGGACTACGGGTGGACCGCATTGACCATGGAAACCGGGCGCTGGAAGATCCGGTACTGCTGGGGCGCCTGGTGGAATTAAAAATGCCTTTGACTGTTTGTCCCCAATCGAATCTCCGCCTTGCGCTTATCAAGGATATGCAAGATCACCCGATAAGAAAGATGCTTGCAGCCGGTCTGAGGGTTACCGTGAATTCGGATGACCCGGCGTATTTTGGTGCTTATGTAAATGAGAATTACGAGGCTTTGGTGGATGCGGTAGATCTGTCTGCGGATGAGATCATCAAGTTGGTCAAAAACAGCTTCAAGGCCTCATTCCTCGACAAGGATTTGAAACAGAAACACCTGGATTCCGTGTCGGCGGTCGCGGGGAACTGATGGAAGCCTATCTTCAGGAATGGCTGAGCCTGCTTCTTCGCTGGGCTCATTTTGTTACCGGAGTTGCCTGGATCGGTGCTTCGTTTTATTTCAACTGGCTGGAAAATCACCTCGAAAGACAAAATGCAAAGGGCGGTATTGCCGGCGACCTGTGGGCGGTGCACGGGGGTGGGTTTTATTATTTGCAAAAATTCCAGGTGGCGCCTGAACAATTGCCGGAAAAACTGCACTGGTTCAAGTGGGAAGCTTATTTTACCTGGCTCACAGGTTTTACCTTGCTGTTCACGCTCTATTACTGGAACGCCGGTGTTTACATGGTGGACAGTCGGGTTGCGGATATTTCGAGCCTGCAGTCTATCGGCATAGGAATAGCTTCGCTGGTTTTATCCTGGTTGTTTTATGATGGTCTATGTCGCTCCTCCCTGGCAAAGAAACAAGCCTGGATGGCCCTGTTGATCTTCGCCTGGTTTGCCTTGTTGTCCTGGTTTCTGAGCCAGTTTCTCAGTGGCCGTGCTGCCTTCATTCATGTCGGAGCCGCAATCGGCACCATCATGGTGGCAAATGTATTTTTCGTCATCATTCCATCCCAGAAGGAATTGGTAGACGCTGTGCGCGAGGATCGGGAACCGGATCCGCAGAAAGGTAATAACGCCCTTGCGCGCTCACGGCACAATAACTACTTTACCCTTCCGGTTCTGTTCATCATGATCAGCAGTCACTATGCCGGTACGTTTGCTCATCCATGGAATTGGCTGGTGCTGTTGGTAATTGCCACTGCCGGGGTAGGCATTCGCCACTGGTTTAACATACGGCACCTGGACCAGCACAGCCGCCTGGTGCTGCCGCTGTCTTTGTTGTTGCTGGCAGCCCTGATCTTTGCCCTGATGCCTGAACCAAAACTGGACCTTGCCGGTGAAAACATTTTCCCGTCGACGGCTGATATCATGCCGGTTTTACAGGCACGCTGTGTTAGCTGTCACTCTGCCGCACCGGACCACCCGGGTTTTGCGGCGGCGCCGGTCGGCGTACTTCTGGACCGGGAGGAGCTGGTTGATTTACAGGCATTGATGATTTTTAATACCGTGAACGTAACCCAGGCCATGCCACTGGGTAACGTGACGCAAATGAGTGAGGACGAACGGGATTTGATCGCGCGATGGTATGCTGGACGGATGCGTAAAACGAACCAGGGAACCTCTGAGGAAAGCTGATTCCAATGAACGAAATAAAAAGCCAGCACTGGTCAATGGCTGATATATCCAATAAGGCGGTGACCCGGCGAATCGCTGTTGCGGGCGGGAAGATCTATCTCGGCGAGCAGGCATTTTCTCTGTTGAAAGAAGGAAAGCTACCCAAGGGGGATCCCCTGGCAATGGCAGAAATTGCGGGTATCCAGGCGGCGAAGCAGACACCATCCCTGATCCCATTGTGCCACCCCATTTCGCTCAACAGGGTAATGATCCACTCCTTTCTTCGACCGGATGACTTTTCAGTAGAGTTATTTTGTGTTGCCGAGATCGCGGAAAAAACAGGTGTGGAGATGGAGGCGCTGACCGGCTTGTCAGTTGCCTTATTAACGATATGGGATCTGACCAAACCGGTGAATGCGGCATTGGAAATCGGCAATACCCGCCTGCTTTTTAAATCGGGTGGAAAGCGAGGTACCTGGGTGCATCCCGATGGCATCCCCAAGGAAGCAGAAGCTATAATCAGCCAGTTGATGGATGATTAAGAATCGCGTTCATAACAGAGCCGGGGTCAGCCTGAATTGATGCTCATTTTTTAAAGCTTTTCGATAGCTTTATCCGCTTCGCCAGTTCGAAGGGGTCAGGTTCGAGAACCTGACCCCAACCCTGCAAGATTCCAAGTTACCGGTAATTTAGAGGTGTCCGCAGTGCTTGCAGTTCACCCATTCGGTATCACCGTTTTCGTAATGTTCTTTTTTCCAGATCGGCAACCTGGCCTTGGTTTCATCGATGATGTAACGGCAGGCCTGGAACGCAGCATCACGGTGTGGGGAGGAAACGCCAACAACGACAGCCACATCGGACATTTCCAATAATCCGCTACGGTGAACACAGAATGCATTACTGATTCCAAAGCGTTTGATTGCCTCATCAATGATGCATTGGCCTTCTTTGACAGCAAGCGGTTCGTAGACCTCGTACTCCAGGCGCAGCACCCGTTGCCCTTCGTTGTGGTTACGCACCCAGCCATCAAACTGGACATAGGCGCCACAGGAAGGATCCAGCAATTCTTTCCTCAAAGCAGTTGGGTTAATAGCCTGAGATGTAATTTCGAAACCGTTCATCCACCTGCCACTGGCGGGAAAAACAGCACTTCGTCACCGTCACAAAGCTTGGCGTTCCAATCCGACATTTCATCGTTTATGGCCACCAGTGCAGCAGAATAGGACTGTAGTCCTGTATACCTTGCCGAGCACTCAGAAAAAAGTTCCGCAGGAGTGGCCGCGCCGCTACGAACCGACTCAGATCCAATGCCGGTCTCTTCGCGGTATGCTGCAAAATACCTCACCTTGATGTTGTTCACCTGCTTATGTACTCCAACGTGCACTCATTACCCGCTACACCATACCAGCCGTTTATCCACCCATCCGGTACATTTCTACTTTTTTCTGGTCGCGTCCGGGTTGGCCGCGTTCTTCACTGTAACGATCATCCCGTTGCTCCCATTCAGAGCGGATACGTTCCCTTAATTCTGCAGGATCTTCCATGTGCCGAATCAACGGCATCAGGTTTGTGCCCTTGCTGGAGAATAGGCAAGTATAGAAAATTCCATCAGCCGTAATTCTTGCACGGGTGCAACCGCCGCAAAACGGGCTGGAAATGGAACTGATGAAGCCAATTTCGCCCTGGCCGTCTACGTATTCATAGCGCTGGGCAGTTTCGGCTGCGCTGCGCGCTTTTACGGGCCTGATTGGCCATTTGGCATTGATTATTTCGACCCATTCCGCTGATGGAACAACTTCTGAAAGATCCCAGTGATTGCAGTTACCCACATCCATGTATTCGATCAGGCGGACACTGTGAGCGCTACCGCGAAAATGGGCCAGCAAATCCAGGACCGTGTGATCGTTGACTCCGCGCTGTACAACGGTGTTGATTTTGATGTGTTTGAAACCGGCTGATTCCGCAGCTGAGATACCACCCAGGATTTGGTCGAGGCGGGCTTTGCCGCCACTCATTTTGTGGAGAATGACTTCGTCCAGGGTATCGAGGCTGACCGTGATGCGACCGAGCCCCGCCCGGGCCAGGTCTTCAGCCAGACGGGGCAGCATGACGCCATTTGTGGTCAATGCAATGTCATCGAGCCTCGGAATTGCTGCCAGGGCCTGAATCAGACTCGGAATTCCGGGCCGGACCAGGGGTTCACCGCCTGTAATACGAAGTTTGCGCACGCCCAGATCGACAAACGTGCGCACCAGGTCTTCGATCTCGTGGTCCGTCAGGAGTTTCACCAGCGGTAAAAATATACCCCGCCCTTGTAGCGAGTCTGCCGGCATGCAATAGGTGCACCGGAAATTGCAGCGGTCGATGACAGACACGCGTAATTCGCGCAGCGGACGGTGCAGTTGGTCTTGCAGCGGTTTGGACGCTGCGATTTTGAGGGGTATCCGAGTGGAAGTGTTCATGTATTTATAGACCGTAAGTCATCCCATACCATTTCAACAACAAGCGTACAGCAACATAGAGAACAAGCGCTGCTGTGAGGCCCTTGACCCACCGTTCCGGGAGGTGTTCCGAGCCCAGGCGGCTGCCGATTTGTCCGCCTGCAACAACCATCAGAAATAATGGCCAGGCACTGAACAAATCATCTCCTGCCCATTGTTGAGAAGTCGAACTTGCTGCTTGTTTCATCAATTGTCCGCTCAAACCGGCTATCGAATTGAACAGTATAAACGCACTGGATGCTGCAGCAATTCTGTATGCTCCGGCCCAGCGGCTTACGTGCAGTAAAGGCGATAGAAAAATACCGCCGCCAATTCCCACTATACCTGAAAGCAAGCCGATCGCTGCACCCGATGGCAAACCGATCAGCCAGGGATTAATGGGTGCTTGCTGACCTATGCTGTTCGCCTGAGACCGACTGGCCAGCATTTGCGCGCCCGTGAGTAGCAAGGTGAAGCCCAGCAGGCCGACAAACCATTGCTGGGAGACCGGGATGCGCCCGCCCAGCCAGGACATGGGAACAGACAGGGCTATAAATGGCAGAATTTCCCGCAGCTTGAAATGACCTTTGCGCCAAAACCAGTAAACGCCACCCGAGACAACCAGGATATTGCAGATCAGGGCAATGGTTGGGATGAGGCGGTAATCGACATCTGCCAGTATCAGCAGGGCGTTATAGGTGGAGCCACCGCCAAATCCGACCATGGAATACGCCAGGGCCGTGATGAAAAACACCAGTATCAGCAGTGGTGAGACTATTTTTCCTTCTCCTGGACCCTTGCTTTCGTGACTTCCTGATGATGTTCCAGTGTGCGGCGGTACATCTGAACTGCTTTGTCGATACCCGAGGCCTCCAGCACTCCATTGTTGCCCGCTGCAGCATAAGTTGCATAGATACAAGAGGCGGTCATCAGGGAGCCTGAAACCATGGTGACTTCGATGTCTTTCTTTCTCAGCTCATTGGCAAGTTTTATGAGTTTGTTTGTACAGTACATGTGTTTTTCCGAGTCGTTCACTGCTGTGCTCCGCTTCATTAGTGAAAGCCGCTTATTGTAGTAGGAATCGCTTGTGTATTGTACGTGCTGATGGTGCTAAAAGACTTTATCAGAGAATCACTAGATGCCACAGTTCAAGCCATCCAGGATTGTCAGGCGGCTCAGGTTCAGGCTGCCGGCAGGGAAGCCCTCTTCGCTGGGGAGGAATGTGGCCGTTCCACCCTTGCAGTCAATGTCGAGTTCCAGGGATCCCCAAGGCTGGGTTTCAATTTCATCGGGGTCGAAGTCAGGGCCGAAAATTCCGCCATGGGTAGTGGACAATTCCTCGAACACAATTTTACCGTTTATGATTTCCCCTGTACCGAAAAACCAACGGCGATTTCCCTGGGGATCGTAACTGAACCAGAAAACAAGAGCCTGTCGATTGGTGAGGATTTCCAGTACATAACCCTCTCCTGAATGGGTTGGATCGAACCAGGAACCACTCAGTCCACTTTCCGGAATTACGGGAGCCAACAGCATTTGGCCACAATCGATGCCCATCACGCGAGTCAGCCGCTGCACATTCATGCGCCCGTGGCGAAAGCCTTTTCCATCCTTGTCAATGGTCCATTCCATCGCCCCGGTGTCACATCCCGACCAGATGAAATTGGCCGATCCCACGATGGTGGTTGTCACCTGTTCCGGGTCGAAGTCCGGCCCGAATATCCCCCCGGCTGTCTGAATCAATTCCGGGAAGACAATACGATTTCCCCGGACTTCACCCGTGGCGATATACCAATTTTGCTCACCCTCGAGGTCATACGTAAACCAGTACATAACGGCAACATCATTAGCGAGAATTTCCACAACAAATCCTTCACCACTGCGGGAAGTGTCGAACCAGGCGGCAGAAATTCCAGCCTCAATAACAAAAGGGTCACCCAGTGAATCTGTTGTAAGCTGCATTTCGATTGTCGTATCGGTGCCACCGCTGTCGGTGAAATCGGTACCACTGCTGTCCTCATACCCGGACCAGCCGCCATCTTTCCAGTGTGCCACTGTGGAAGGATCAGCATCTGTCTGGGTGCCGGTCATGTCAAAGGTGCCTATTTCCATCCTGGCAGTTGCCGAATCCTTGATCAAGCCGATGTTGTTACTGGTAGCAGGGAAGATGAAACTTGCCGACAAGGTGTCGTCCCGATAGCGAAGGTAGCCACCTGGCGCACCTCCCGGCATTTGCAACCATTCTGCCTGGTCCAGATTCGCGGTCAGTTCCTCATCGTTTATGGTTACATTGCCTTCAACGTCAAGCTTGGCTGGTGACTGGCCGGGAAGGACGCTGACTTCGCCGTTCTCACGCCAGCGCATCGGTTTGTTGAAGGCCAGCCACAGCAAATAGTCGCGCTCCAATTGCAGTGGCTGTGTCTGATAGGTGTAGAGTTCGCGGCTGCTGTCTCCGGTGGTGTCCCATTCGGCCTCGAAAACTGTTGCACCGCTTAATTGGTCTATGAAACGAAGGGCAACAATTGACGGCGGACCGGACTGCTGGTAGTACGCCACGGCAAATGTCTGTGCCAGTTCAGTGCGTACACGATCAATTTCGGACTCCGGAAGGATAAAACCATCGTGTCCATTACGGCCCAGGCCACCGTAATCCGTTCCGCTATTCCTGGGCTCGATTTCAAGTGTCCAGGACGGTACCTGGTAGCCATAAGTGAAAAGCTCATCCGTTGTGCCGATGCCTTGATTTTGTGGAACGTTCTGCGCGGAACTGAACCCATAAAACTTCCCGGCATCAAACGTTCGATGGTGCTGTGAAAAGGTGTTCAACAGATTGTGAGTCAGCTCAGCCAGGCGGTTGTTGCCGTTGTGAGACCAGAAATGCACCTGGGAGAAAGAGTGCATATCGGTGTACATGCTGAGCTGGTCAGCCGGGCCCAGTTCGGCTGCGGTCACCAGCGTGTCTGTCTCCGGTTCGGAGTGTGGTGATTCGCCATGGTGAACAATACTGTTTGAGTTATCGGATGAACGGCCGGGGCTGGTATTCCAGAATGGAGGGTTGTTCCGGTTGAGGTCCACACCGAGCAGATGGTCTTCTTGCGTGGTCAGGATTTCATCAGGCCCCAGCATGTTTTTGCGCCGCATACGCCCATCCCTGGGAGAGCCCTGGGGATCATTCGGGTCTGTGCCCAGCCAGTTCCTTGTCGGGTATCTCTGAGTTTGTAAGAAGCCATCGATGTTAAGAACCGGGATCACCAGGATATTGGCATTATCCCTCAGATAACTGATCAGATGATGGTCGTCTTCAGCCAATGCCAGCAGTTCAATAATACCGGTTGCTACTTCCGGGGATTGCCATTCGCGGGCATGGGTTCCGCCATTGGTCAGCATAGCCTGTTCTGGTACGCCGCTGACGGTTTCAAGATTGGCATCGCCGAGTTGGTAGGCCCATATGGCCCGCCCTGCTCGGGTTTCGCCAATCTGAAGGGCGTGAACCCAGGGTGTCGTATTGGCCAGGTCCTGGTGGCGTGCATGCAGGCCGTTGTAAGTGCGAAAACCGTCGAAAGGCAGCGGGGTATCGACCGGGATCGGCACAGGGTAGCCCAGGGCTATTTTTGTACTGTCGTTGGCGGGTGCATTTTCTACCCATTCGACCACCCGTGCGGCGGCCTGGGCAGCAAGATCATTGCAAATCGTCAATAAGAGCAGAAACAGAAGTACGCAAAATAGGCGGGCGGCTTTTCTCATTGCCCTGCCTCCATTCCCTGACTGCTTGTAGCGACAGCGAGTGACGCACGTTTGGAAATCAGCCCATCCTTTTCTGCCGCTATTGACTTGATACGGGCGCGGATCTCCGGGTCGCTGCTCGAGCCGAGCACCAGCGCAGCGGAAGCTCCCAGGTTTTGGCTCCCCAGCATTTCAAACATCTTTTCTCGCACAGCCAGGTTATCCAGCAAGGCAGGCGCCAGTTGCGCGATTGCCAGGCCTGCGTTCAATTCCGGCCCGCGGCTGATGACGTGGAACAGCAATGCCCTGTTCCCTTCGGCATCCAGGCTAGCTGATGCCGCCCTGAGTATGTGATGCAGCTCCGGACCGCTTCCGAAGCTTAGGGTTTGTTGCAGTAAATTCTGATCATCAAGAATAATTGCGGATTTTCCGGCGATGACAGTGAGGTCAGGGTGATCGGCAAGTCGTTCAATGGCTGACCGGGCCAGGGCCTCAAGTTGTTCATCAGAAGCGAAATCCAGTGCATCAGAAAACCCCCTGCGTTCCGTTGCAGTTGCATCAATATAGGCATCGATCCAGCGTGCAGAATCACTTTGAAGCAATTTTCCAGCTTTGCTTTCACCCAGCTGACGGGCCCACGAATTGCGGACACCGCTGGCAGCCACGCGAATATTGAACAAGGGAACCCCCACACTATCCCGGTCATCATGCGCAACCAGTGTTCGCAGTTCGTATGCAGACAAATAATTGAGCACCCGGGCACTTACTGAATTTACCCTCATATCAGCCAGGCCAATGGTAAAAGACCAGATCGTGTACTCCCGGGCAGGAACCGGCCAGCCTTCATTTTGTTGTACCGCGTGAAGTGTTTCCAGGACCTGTGTACTGTTTCCGGCCTGGGTTGACTGGTACAAGGTCTTCAACACTTGATTCGTATCGACAGATTTTGCTGCGTTTACGGCCAATGCCCGGTCCCAGTTAGGCTCCGCAAAGCCCATCTGGCCATAAACCTGCTGCCAGGGAATCAGGCAGACATACAAAATAAGGCCGATACGGGAGATGGTTTTCATGACAGGAATATTATGACATTTTGCGATAACATTCCTGGTGAAATATGCAGGCTAACGCTCAATGATATAGTTGATGTCAATGCCGGTTGTACGTTGACCGGAAGTAGCCTTGATTCCCCACCTTTGACCCAGGTCGAAGCGAAGGCTGATCACGTTTTCGTCTTCAAACACACCAATACCATAACTGAGATAAAAACGGGGTGCGATATAGGTTCCGATGTTCACAGCACCGACACCTTGTTCCATATTGAAATCGCTGCCGGTGATCAGTAGCGTCTGGGCCCTTTCCCTGCTTGTCATCGGGTCGGTATAGGGCTCTACAATCATCCTTCTCAGCGTTCCGTTGATAAACACTCCTGCCCGGCGGATTTCAGAATTGCCGTAGATCTTGCGCTCGGCGCGGATATCCAGGTGTGGGTTGTTTGCAGGGACGCCTGGGAAACTGATGACTCCCTCGGTAATGCTCAGCTGTTGGCCGAAGGCGTTAATTTCACCTACGATGCCGTAACGTCCGGTAGCCAACGGCATCAGTGCGTTTTGCCAGGTAAAAGTAGTGCTGCCATCCAGGTGCGCCACGGCCAGGCCAAGATCAAGTTCAATATCGTCACCGAGAATGATTTCCAGCTTACCGCGTATGGCGAGTTCGGCGTCCGGTTTCCTATCCTCGTCTGATCCTGGAATTTCTCCCGCTACAATTACCAGATCATCACTTTCAGAATGGGTGCCGGTGGGTAAGGTTTTGGGTGCGATTCGGGCTTTTGGAATCAGGATTTGGCCATTGATTTCAATGGCGTTGTCGTGCCAGCCCAGGGTGATGTCGGGTTCGATAACCAGTAAAAATTCAGGAGAGTCGAAGAGCGTCAGGCTGTCACCGGTGAGCGTCATTTTAAACCGGGGTGAAAACACATCAGATAAATCGATATCTGCCGTCAGCTTCCCGCTACCATCATGAGCTTTAAAACTACCGGTCAAATGCGTATTACGGCCGCTGAGCAGTTGTCCTCTTAGCTGGATTTCATGCAAATTCAGCCCGCTGATATCATGTTGAATGATTCCGTCCCTGATGGATACATTTCCACTCAGAACGGGGTGTAATGCATCTCCGGACGCCGCCAGGCTGGCATCGAATATTCCGCCCAGTTGATCGAAATATGGAAACCATGGTGAAAAAGCACCCAGGTCATTCAGTGTGACAACGGCATGGCCATCAATTTGGATGTCAACGCCTTGCGTGATATCCGGTAATTGGAAATCGATATCAATGTTACCGTTACCCGGCAACGGAACTTCCAAAGCGCCAGTTACCAGCTTGCCTCTCTCAAGACTGAAATGCACAATACCCGGGCCGGTTACAAGAGGTGCTCCGGATTCGGACCTGGTGTCGATTTTACCCGGAGAGATTTCAATTCTGGCTTGTCCGGTCGGGAGCTGGTTCATGGCACCGGCCATGCTGATATTTCCATTGAGCTGTTGGGTAAAAATCAGTTCGGTATCGAGGAATTCATGCACCATATTGAGCGGGAATTCATTCAAAACGGCTTTGGCTGAGTAAGCGCCGTTTCTTTGCCACTGAGCGTTCAGGCAAATATTTTGCGCGTCGCTGGTTCTGATACAGGCATTGTCCAGCACGGTGTTGTCCAGGGATAGCTGCAATCGCGCCGCCTGCTCGAGTTGAAGGGATATCTGTCCACGTTTGCTCAGCGTGAGTGACTCGATGTGCCCATTCCAGCCTGCCTCGGTCCAGTTCCCCTGTGTAAGGTACTGCCAGTCATTCAGTTGGCCGTTCAGCTTTGTTGAAAACCCGATGTCGGAGCCTGATGCTGTCAGCATAGCTGACAATCTTTCCTGGTCAGCGAAAATTTCCAGGCTGAAATTATCCACCGACTGTTTATTTATCTCGATTTGGCTGGCTTCGATCAGCAAGCCGGCAATGCCGTCCGCCGGCAGATCAGAGATGTCGTGAATACTGAGTTCCTGGACCGATATACCGCTCCACTCCAGTTGTTCAGCGTCCAGGTTTAACCTGAGACGCGGCTTACCCGGCGCCAGGGAAGCCAGTCCGTTCGCTTGCAAGGAGCCTGATCCCGAGGGAAGGAAGCTTCCAAAATCATCAATATTTACGGAAAAAACCAGACCATCCGCCTCAAATAACTTGCCCTGAAATTGCAGTGTCGATTTTCCCAACGACAGGTGAAAATCCACATCCAATTGCTGCTTTTCCTGCCAATGAAGTTGGCCCGAGCCAGCCACAGGTCGATTTAGAATTTCACCGTCCAACTCTATTATTTCCAGGCTGAATCTGAACGGCTCCAGGCCGCCGTCTGTTTTCAGCTCTGTGTTGAGGAAACCAGGCCAGTCGGGAAAAAGAATGCCGGTTTCGATTTTCGTGGCGTTTAAATGGGCAGACCAGTCAAGCTTTCGGCCCCAATTAAACTCGACATTACCGCCTATGTCGCCGCCAAGAACCTGGCCGTTCACAATATTGATCTCAGCCGATTCGCGGTTTCCCTTTGCTTCCACGCTTATTTGTCCGGGAGGAAATCCTGCGGTTTGTATCGTTGAGTTTCCGCGTAGAACCCAGTTCTCGGGTGAGCCGGACAGGTTCGCATTGCCGTGTGGACTTGAGAATACAGGGTTTTCATCGGCAGTCGGCCAGACAATCCCGCTCCAGACGATGTCAGCTTCCACTACGCCCTGGTCCAGGTTGATGGTGGCTGTGGCATCCAGGTGCGTGTTTGTGTCCGGTATCAGGAATTGCATCAAAGGTATTTCCAGACGGCCTTTTCCGAGGGCAAGATTGATGCGGCCTTGCAGTTGATGCTTCTCCGGCCAGCCGGTCAGTAATCCAGACAGGTCAAGACGGTCCAACAGGGCATTGAGCCTGATGGCCGGCTCGTTCTGCCAACGAATATCCCCTTGCGCCGAGAGTTCAAGTTGCCGTCCGGACAATTCGAATGTCGTGATTTCCATGCCGGTTTCATCGCCACCGCCACGGAATTCCAGGCGGGCGGAATCCAGGCCGGGGACGTGCAAAATGGATCGTGATTCCAGCACATGGTCACCGACTCTTCCCCGGCTAATGATAGTAAGGGACTCGATTGAAAAACCTTCATTTGCCGGATTTTCTCCGACAGCCCGGGGCCAGAATATTTCTGGTGATTTCAGCGTCAGATCCCAAGTGGGATTATTGAGTAATTTTTGCAAATGACCTTTGATTGTCAGTTCGGGGTTTACTGATGTCATTTCGATTTTGAGGCTCTTCTCCAGTTCACCGCTGAGGCTGGCCTGGATATCTATCTCTTCCAGGCTTCCCGTGGTTTCTGCATTCAGTACCATGCTGGCTTTGCAATTGAGCATGACCGGGTAGGGTGCTGACAATCCGAGGCTGCCGGCCAGTTCGATCCTGGATCGATCCGATTCCAGTTCCAGGTGCTCAATTTCCAGTACATTATGAAGTTGAAATGCTGAAGAAATGTTCTCTGCTGAGATAAGCAATTCGCCCGAAGGGCTCAGGAATTCGATCCGACCCACTTCCAGTTTTGAAACAATAAGCGGCACAGGCAGAACCAGCGATGCCAGGATTCCCTCCAGCCCTCCCGTATTTTCCGACCGGGCGATTTCTGCCCCGGCGATTCCCTGCCGGATTCGCACCGTAGATATATCTATCACTTTTATTTTAAGATGAAGTGGGAAAAATTCCGGGCTCGCGACGACTCGGGCCTTACCCACATTGATGGTCAGATTCAGGTCACGAAATTCAATTTCGTCGATTTCGAGGCCTGCACTGAAGCTCCCGTCGACCCCTTCAACAATCAGCGAACCATTCAATCGGCTCTCGATAAAAGACAACAACATTTTTGCGCCGGACGAAGTATGAAAAATTCCAAAAACGCTGCCCAGTAGCAGGATGGTGGTAACGGCCAGGAAGACGAGGAAAACTTTTATCCAGCGACGTTTCAAAACAGTGAAGTCCCAATTGTGAAATGGATTTGCCAGGGCTTATCCGGGTGATCCAGGCCCTGTGCAACATCTACGCGAATCGGGCCAGCAATGCTATACCAGCGAATTCCAACACCGGCGCCTTTTTTCAGACTCATGCTACTCCAGTCATTGAATGCATTACCCACGTCAATGAAAGCTGCAAGCGACCATTTGGGTTGGAACAAATACTCCACTTCCGCGCTGGCCGTTACAATATTGTTTGAACCGATACCGTTACTACTCAGACTCTCAAAATCATAGCCCCGAACACTGGTGCTGCCGCCTGCCTTGAAGCGGTAGAGATTGGGAAGTTCCGTCAACGAGAATTCGATCGAACGACCATCAATATCAACCACAATATCCTCAACCCTGGCATGCGAGTATCCCACTTCACCGCGCAGATGGAATTTCCACTGTTTTCCCTTGATAAAATTCCATCGACTCGAAAAATAGACCTGACTGAAGTCGACATCCGAACCCCAGGCATCGTTTGATGTGAATGCCCAGGCGCGGTGGCGTTGACCGACCATTTCGAAACCATTTCCCCTGATATTCGGTAAATCGTAATTCACCCCGACTGAAAGTGAGTTTTCTGTCTTGCTGAGCGGGATTTCTCCCGCTTCCTGTGTCAGTAGGTTAATCAGCGCCTGTGGGTCGCCGGGATTCAGTTTGTAGTCGATGGATTCCCTGAGGTATTCGGTGTACATGGTTTCGAATAACTGCATGTATCCGTGTTTGCGGTTGCGAATTTTGAGGCGCCCCAGGCGTAGGGAGTAATCGTCGATATTCCCGTTTGCCAGTTTGATCAGGGTATCGTCGAATTCATTTTCCCTGACCAGTAGGTCTTCGTTCTCCTTTTTGATCAATAAATCAGCAACCCAGAATTGCCGTGGCTTGGCCTGGCGGGGAATACGGTAATTTCCACGGACAAATAACTCTTCGTTGTGGTCCTGCCAACCTGTCGCAATGGAAAAGCTGTCGCCGTTTCTGGATATCAGATGACGGTTCCAACTGAATTGTATTCTTGGTCCGGTGTCACTTCCTACGCCGAGGGCCCCCTGGTAGGTATTCAGTTTGCGTGGTTCCGTTTTGACAGAAAGATTGACGTGCGGGGGTGATTCGTCCAATTGCCGGTCCTCCAGGATATCGATGCTGCTGAAATACCCGGTGCGCCAAATGTCGATGCGGAATCTTTCCATCAGCCATGCATCGTATGGATCCCCGTATTTAAAACGTGGCAAGCTTTCCAGTACACTAGGCTTCACTGTATCCTGCAGAAATATCACTTCGCCCATAACGGCTTGCTCGCCCGTATCCAGGATCAGGGTCAGGGTGGCTGCATTGGATTCCAGATCCACTGCCAACTCATGTTGAGTGAACTCTGCCCGCAGGAAGCCCTGGCTGTGAGCGATTTCGACTGCCTTCTGTTTTTGCAAATCCCACTGAGGCTGGATCAGCCTTTGTCCCACTGTCAGAGGCCACTCAGCCTTCCATTCCTGTAATTCCTCCAGATTTGAACCATCTCCTTTCAGGCCAAGATTCAGCTCCCTGATGATCAATGGCGGTCCAGGTGCAATATGAAGTTCAATGACCCATTTACCTTCTCTGTTTTTTCTGATCTCGCTGTCAACAGTCGCGTGATAGTAACCATAGGGCCTGAGCGCTTCCCTGGCTCGTCGCTCTGAATTGCGGCGCAAGGTGTCCAGGTATCTTTTGGAGAATCTCGAACTGTGGGTGAATTGAAATGGCTCCACCCGGTTGCGTACATTGCTGAGCTCGGGTTCACCGACTCCATCGATAATGAAAAGGAGATCGTCGGCAACAACGCGCCCTGAAATGACTAAAAAAAGGGTGAGCAGAGGAACAGAAATAAATTGCCAGCGGGAATACACCATCAGATCCTGTTTCAGGCTTTTTGCTCGTCACGAATCACCGAATCTGCCCCTTCATCACGCATTGATCTATACTGCCTCGCTTATCAGGAATTTGCACCGAATCCATCAGGCCATGGTTAACAGGCCCTAAGGTATCACAGGAAAATGGTCATGTCGGACTGCGTTACAGCTTTCGAGTATGAAGGTGGAATCATCGCACTCGATAGCGGTATGTATCGACCATTGATGGCGGCCTGTTACTTGCTTGAAACGGATGAAGCACTGGCCTTGATCGAGGTGGGGTGCAATGCCAGTGTCGAGCGAATAATCAAGGTCATTGAGAGTCGCGGCAGGAATCCTGACGAGGTGAGCCACATCATTGTGACCCATGTTCACCTTGATCATGCCGGTGGTGCGGGAGAGTTGATGGCTCGACTGCCAAACGCTCAGTTCGTAGTTCATCCCTACGGGGCACGCCACATGATCGACCCTTCCAGGATCGAAGCAAGCGCTCGCAGTGTGTACGGCGATGAGGAATTCGATGCGGCTTACGGCAGTCTCAAACCCATCCCTGCGGAAAGGGTAATGATGATGGAAGATGGTGACAGCCTGCTGGTCGGAAAAAGACCCTTGTCATTCATGGATTCACCGGGCCATGCCAGGCACCATTTCTGTGTTTGGGACGAGCAGACCAAAGCTTGGTTTACGGGTGATACTTTCGGGGTTTCTTACCGTGATTTGGATACAGAAAACGGGCCGTTCATTTTCCCCACCACCACACCCACTCAATTCGACCCGGCTGCCTTGATCGCGTCTATAGACAGGATGATGGAGAAATCGCCGGAAAATATGTACTTGACACACTTTGGGCGAGTTCAGGATGTTTCGCGCCTGGCCTCCGACTTGAAAGAGGCTATCATTCATATTGTGAGCATTGCTGAATCCCACCTACATGACGAAAACAGAACGGACGCCATCGAAGCGGCAATGAGGAACTGGTTGATGGGCGGTGCACGTGAGCATGGAGTCACTATGCCGGATCAGCAACTGCAGGATATCCTGCAACTCGATGTCGGCCTCAATACCAAGGGCATTGAGTTCTGGCTTGATCATCGGAAATAAAATCGGCCCGGTGGCTGAGGGAGGCCACCGGGCCTGCAGCAGAGTGGGATCTGTTGGTCAGATGATGGTCAGGGAGAAACACCCAAACCCCACTCTGTGTTTTTGGAAAAACACTGAAATGTGATCAGGTTCCTCCGGAAATCACTACAAGTTGACCGGGTTGTAAGCGTTCTGCGCCTCGTGTGACGATACGGTCGCCACCAGATAAATCACCGATCACCTCGACCAGTTTTCCCAGACCTATACCGGTGTCGACACTCACTTTTTCGACGGTGTTGTCTGCTGTTACCCTCAGCACAAACATTTCCGATCCTCTGAGAACCAGTGCATCCCGCGGAATGGCTACCAGTTCCCGGGGGTCGCTGCTGGGTAGCGCGACCCGGACCGGGCTGCCAATGATCCAGGCGGGATTGTCGGCAGCGATTCGCACTTCAAACATGCGCGAACGTTCGTCACCAACCGGAATCACACGTTTCACCGGTGTCAGGAACTGTTCTTCCTGGTACTCGACAGAGACTTCCAGACCTTCGCGAATGAAAGCAGCAACACTCAATGGAGCCTGCGCCCGGATTTCACGGTTTAAAGTATCGACCAGCCGCGCAACTTGCGTACCCCGGTTGACGAATTCCCCAATCTGCACCAGACGTTCGACAACGACACCCGGGAACGGCGCCAGCACCTGTGTTTGGTCGATCCGGCGTTGTGTTCGGGCAATGGCGACTTCGGCCCGCCGAATCTCCTGGACGGTCATATCCAATTGGGATTGTGCCTCGTCCCGTGAATTGACTGAACCAATATTGCTCGTCGTCAGTTGTTTGAGGCGTTTGAAGTTGATTTCCTGAAAGCGTTTTTGAGCCAGCAGGCTTTCGAGCCGGGCCTGATTGTCTTTTAGGTCGAGCTGCAGGTCGGTGTCATCAATGACCGCAAAAGGCGATCCCTGGGCGATGTTTGTACCCACTTCTGCTACCCAGGTGATACGCCCGTCTGTTTCGGCGGCGATGCGGGCATCATGCTGGCTAATTACTGTTCCCGAAACCCATAACGCGGCAGAAAAAGTATCCATTCTCGCCTCGTCAACGACCACAGGCGCTGGCGGTGGTGACTGTGCCCAAGCGGCGGAAACAAACAAGCTCAAAAGCAGTGATAAAAAAATACGATTCATTTTATTCCTCCGTCAGGCAAGCGATTCAAGGGGGGGTTGATCCAGTTGACCTGATAAGCTTTCTGGAGCCTGGCGTGCGGTTCCAATACGCAACAGGCTGGGCAGCATCAACAGGGTAAAAAACAGACTGCATGCCATTCCACCGACAATTGCCGTGGCCAGTCCGCGATAAATGACACTGCCCTCGCCCGGCAAAAGAATCAGGGGAAGCAGGCCAAAAATACTGGTAAAAGTGCTCATGAAAATGGGTCGCAGCCGAACCTTCAAAGCTTTTTCAACGGCCTGGTCGCGGGTCATTCCTGCACGCTCCGCACGGCGGGTCTGGTCCACCAGCAGGATGGCATTATTGACGACCAGGCCAAGTAAAATAATGAATCCAATCATGGTCAACAGATCCATCGGCTGGAAACTGACCAGGTTCAATACCTGCAAAGCAATTACGCCACCTACACCGGCCAGCGGTATGGTTACTACCACGATGGCGCTGTCTCTCAATGATCGGAACAGACCTGCCATCAGCAGGAACAGGATTCCCAGCGCGAGCAGGAAATTGGTGCTCATGGTCTCTATGGCATCACTGAGGGCATCGGCGCTGCCGCCATAAACCAGGGTGCCGTCTGCAGGCAGTGCGGCCTTCAGGAGTGGTTCCACATCCTCGCGAATCTGCATGATCGCAGTTTCCAGAGAAACATTCTCTGGCGGGCTCAAACTCAGCGATACCGTACGGCGCCCATTGACTCTGCGAATTTGTCCCGGGCCGGTGGTGCGTTCCACCCGGACCAGTTCACCCAGTGGCACAACTTCGCCGGCCGGGGTCATCACGGGTATTGTGGCCAGTTGCTCCGGTGTCTTCCAGCCTTCGGCCTTCATGATGATGTCCATGCGGTTTTCACCATCGAAGTATTCGCCCAACCACAGACCATTGCCCAGTGTCCGGATGACGGAGGCAACGTCGTTGCGGTTCCAGCCAACCTCAGAAATGCGTGAATCATCCGGATAGATTCTTAGTTCAGGCGCCGACAGCTCAGGTGGTGGGAAGGCCTGAACATTAGCGCCGGGAAATGAACTGATCAGTTGTTGCTGGCCGGCGGCTGCTGCAGCCATCAATCCTTCTTCATCGGACGATTGCATATGAATGGTTATGTCACGGCCACCACCGAAACCACCAAACAGATTACCCTGGGATGCGAACCCCCGAAAATCGGGAATATCCACCAGTATTTCTTCGCGCATGACCTTTTCAAGGTCTTTAACTTTATCCTGGTCCAGTACCCGTGCACCGATCGTTCCGCCACCACTAAACATCCAGATATAGTAGTTTTTAAGGGCCGGTTCTTTTCTGCCACTCATGTAGGGTTCAAGGCGTTCGACCAGGATGCTGACGATTTCCTCTTCCTTCATACTCCAGGTCGCTCCGGGTGGTGTCTGTAAAAAGGCATCCACGGCATCGCGCTTGACCGGAGGAAGGTAGTCCAGTTGGGGAAATAGTGCCCAGGTGATTAACAGCGGCGCAGCTATTAATGAGGCAATAACGGTTGTGCGGCGAAGTGGCGTGCCACTTACTTTCATCAGAAAATTCGTGATTCTTGACCAGCCCGAATTCGGGGACCGGGAGAATTTTTTCGGTTTCAGCCAGTTTCCGGCAACGGTTGGCAGGATAGTCAACGCGACAAGAAGAGAAACGCAAACCGCAATGGCGATGGTCAGCGCCAGGTCAGCAAACAACTGCCCTTCAACATCCTGCAGGAACAGAACCGGCAAAAAAATGGCAACCGTAGTAGCAGTAGATGCGATTAATGCACCCTTGACCTGACGGGTGCCTTCCAGGGCCGCCTTGGCGGGAATTTCACCCCGTTCACGCAGGCGGACGATATTTTCCGAAACGACAATAGCAGCATCCAGCACCATGCCGACAGCAAAGGCCAGACCAGCCAGGGAAATCACGTTGAGCGATCTTCCGGTGAGTTGCAACACGATAAATGTGGCCAGTAACGAGATCGGAATGGAGACTGCGATCAACAAGGTGCCCCGGCCATCGCGCAAGAACCACCAGAGGATGCCGACAGACAGCAACACGCCCAGAAAAAGATTACTCGTAACCAGCCTGATCGCGCGTTTTATGAAAACCGAAGCATCAAATGACTGCTGCACATCGAGGCCGAGTTCCTTCAGGGGGCCGGCGCGAATTTCATCCATTACCGCTTTGACCTCGGTTAGCGCGGCCAGTACATTGGCGCCGTTTTGGCGGTCTATTCGCACGCCCATGGCGGGGTTGCCGTTCTGTATGACGATGTCACGTTGCGGGCCCGGACCCACTTTAATTTCTGCTATATCTCCGAGGCGGACGGGTCGGCCATCTCGCCATTCCAGAATCTGGTTACGCAGTTGATCCGGGTCGTAACGGCCTTCAAAACGAAGCGTGTATTGCCTGCGACCCACATCGACAAACCCACCGGAAACGTCATTGCTTCTGCTGGCTGTGGCGGCGATTTGGGTCAGCGGCAGGCCAAATTCCGCCGCACGGTACGGGTCGATGATGATTTGCAATTGTTCCGGTGCCCCCGCAAGGAATTCGACGCCTGCAACTCCGTCAATGGCTTCGATTCTTGGTTTGATGATGTCTTCGACCTGCTGGGCATAGTCCGTCAGGTCGCCGGGTGTTTCAGGCAGCTTCTGTACGAAAAACCAGGTCAGCGCGCCGTTTGCAGAACCACGTCCGCCCAGTTGCACCACCGGTGGGTCAGCATCGGCGGGCAGGGGCGGAAGGCGATTCAAGCGGCCGATCACATCCATCATTACGGCCTGCATATCGGTTTCCAGGCTGAAGCGCATATTGATGAATGCGCCGCCGTTGAATGCATTGGCTTCCATAACTTGCAGACCGGCCAGGCCTTGCAGGACTTCTTCCATTGGCTCCAGGATTTCGGACTCTACTTCTTTCGGCGAGGCTGCACGCCAGCTGGCCTGGACACTTAATTGAGGCAATTCGATGTTGGGGAAAAGCTGAACCGGTAAACTGGTGAGACTGAACAAACCGAATAGCGTGATGATGGCAACCGCAACGGCAACGCCCGCCGGGTTCCGAACCGCTTTTTCGGTAATGCCCATGATCTCTCCTGAATCCTGAATTATTTGGCGCCGCACAAAGGCGATTCGTTACAAGCATCACTGCTTTTGGCAATGCAGGTTCAGCTTAGAGGCGGAAGATTCAGATTAGTTGTGACTAAAGTCACGGTTTGCGATGACTGGATGCCGGCAGGCGGTAAAGCGAATAAACGGGAGCCGGAGAGGCTCAGGTGAAGTATTTCAATTTGCTTTTGTAGGTTCGTGACAGCTTGATTGTATGGCCGGATTTGAGGGTCAGGAAGTATTCGCCGTTGATATGGGACTGTAATTCCGTCACCTGGCTGATATTGACAATGGTCGAGCGGTGGATACGCTGCAAAATATCGGAGTCCAGTTCGGCTTCAAGTTCCTTCATGGTCTTTCGCATGATGTGCGTCTTGCCATCAGCATGAACACACATGTAGTCACCGGCAGCGTCGATCCACTCTATATGGTCCTGTGGAACCAGGGTGGTTCTTCCGCAGTCTTTTATGACCAGTTTTGCAACTTCTTTTTTCTTCAGCCTGTCAATGCCCTTTGCATTGAGTTCCCGCATGCTGCCCACATTTTCACCGCTCATGCTGCTGACCAGCCGGAGTAGTGATTTCTTGTGTTTCAAAGCATGTTTTTGCTCGAGGTTTTCCCGAACCCTCAATATGGCCTCATGCAAGCGATGGTCTTCGATGGGCTTGAGCAGGTAGTCGAGCGCATTGGCTTCAAACGCCTTGATCGCGTATTCATCGAATGCAGTGACAAACACGATGGCCGGCATGTTTTCCTGCTGAAGTTCGGCCAAAACGTCGAAACCGCTCAAGCCGGGCATCTGGATATCCAGGAATACCAGGTCCGGTTGCAATTTCCTGATGGCTTTCAATGCTTCCCGTCCGTTTCGAGCTTCTGCAATGATATTGACATCATCAAACCGGTTCAGTCGATGCTTCAGTCCTCGGCGGGCCAGGGCTTCGTCGTCGACAATAATTGTCCTGAGCGTATGTTTGCTGTTTGAGTTCAATTGAGGGTGCAAATAGTCATTATTCAGGTAAAGCATATCATCCTTGATTCCCCCCTGCGCTGTAATATGAGGGCTAAATGTGCCCTGGTCGCAGTAAGCGATAGGAAATTGCTTCGGCCAGGTGAGACTGGCTGATGTTGTCAGTGTCTTCCAGGTCAGCCAGTGTCCTGGCAACCTTGAGAATACGCTGACAGGCTCTGGGGGAAAGGATTCGCTGCCTGGCGGCATCCTCGAGCAATTGGTAGCAGATCTTGTCCAGACGACAGTATTTTGTAACGTCCTTGCTGGCCAGGTGCGCATTGGGCTGCCCGGCTCGATTCAGTTGGATGTTTCTCGCCGCAATGACCCGCTGGCGAATGCTGTCGCTGGATTCCGGCCGGGGCCCGTTGTTGAACATCACCATGGCAGGTGGTCTGGGTACTTCAATTTGCAGGTCGATGCGATCGAGCAGTGGGCCTGAGATGCGTGCACGGTAGCGTTGAATCTGCTCGCCGGAGCAGTGGCACTCTCCGGACGGGTCTCCGGCATAGCCACAGGGGCAGGGGTTCATGGCCGCAATCAGCTGGAACCGTGCCGGGAACTCTTCATACCTGGCAGCGCGTGAAATGATGATCCGTCCGGACTCCATCGGTTCGCGGAGCACTTCCAGAACGTGCCGGCTGAACTCCGGTAATTCGTCCAGAAACAGGACGCCATGGTGAGCCAGTGATATTTCACCGGGCCGTGGTTTGGAGCCACCGCCGACGAGTGCTACAGCACTTGCCGTGTGATGTGGCGCCCTGAAACTTCGGGTTTTCCAATGCTTGAGGTCCAGGCCGCGCTGGCTGATGGAAGAAACTGCTGCCGCCTCGAGTGCTTCCTTTTCTGTCAAAGGTGGCAGTATGCCGGCCAGGCGTGAAGCCAGCATGGTCTTGCCGGTTCCGGGTGGGCCGCAAAGCAGCAGGTTATGCCCGCCGGCAGCGGCAACTTCAAGGGCCCTGCGGGCAAATGGCTGGCCGATAACCTCTGCCATGTCTTTAAATGTGCTTGCTGGGGTATCGCGGACCGCGACTGTTGCCGGAAGTTTTTCTTTTCCATGCAACCAGGCTACGACCGCAAGCAGGCTGCTGGCTTCGAATTGTTGCGGGCCCCTTGCCAATGCGGCCTCGGCACCGTTTCCTCTGGGGACAATCAATCCACGACCCGCCTTCTTGGCTTGCAATGCGACCGGCAGAACGCCTTTCACCGGGTTGAGGTCGCCGCTAAGGGACAATTCACCGATGAATTCAAACTGTTTGAAGTTATCATCCGGCACCTGGCCGGAGGCCGCCAGGATTCCCAGGGCGATGGGCAGGTCAAAGCGGCTGCCTTCCTTGGGCAGGACTGCCGGTGTCAGGGATATGGTGATCAGGTTTGCAGGAAAATCGAAATTTGCATTCAACAGGGCTGCTTTGACACGGTCTTTTGCCTCCCTGAGCGCTGTTTCGGGAAGTCCGACCAGGGACATGCGCGGCAGTCCGCCGCCAAGATGAACTTCCACAGTGACTGCCGGAGCCGCCACTCCCAGCCCCGCACGGCTATGAACCAACGCAAGTCCCATCTGTTTCCCCGCCTCCTGTGAGTTCCCCACTTGCGGTCATCATGCCGCAGCATGGAATAGGTACCGGTAGGAATATCACAGGGATATGCGTAGGAAATTGGCAATAACGACTACGAGAGGTGTCGGGTGGCTGTGTGCAGGACCATCATCTGTCGGGAACAGATGATGAGCGCACAGGGAGAAGGTGAGACCGGGAACCGGTCGAGAGGCTGGCCTGGGCCATGTCTCGAGCGTGTCCTGCACACAGCTACCCGATACCTCCCACAGCTCTCAATTAGTCAGAATTCTAAACCTGGATATCAAGTTTAGGAAGTCCCTGGGACTCCAGCCTTTTTTCCAATTCTTCCAGCTTTTCCCGAGTGCGGGCCAGGACGGCGCACTGCGTATCAAATTCTTCGCGGGTAACCAGCTTCATTTTTTCAAATGCCCCTTTGAGGATTGACTGGAAGCCGGCTTCAGCATCTTTTCTGGCCCCGGACAAGCCCGGGGGAAGAGATTCGCTTAATTTACGTGTCAGATCGTCGATTATTCGCAGGTCAATCATGATTTATTTCTCCTTTCGCTTGCGACCTGATTATGCTCACATTACAGTCTGGTGATCTACTTATGTCCAGGAAAATTTTCCAATGAAAATGATAATCGCAATAATCAAGCCGTTTAAGCTCGACGATGTCCGCGACGCCATTACTGAAACCGGAATTCAGGGCATGACTGTCTCGGAAGTTCGTGGATTCGGACGACAGAAAGGTCACACCGAGCTATACCGCGGTGCTGAATACGTCGTTGATTTTCTTCCCAAGCTCAAGCTGGAAGTCGCTGTACCTGATGATCGTGTCGAGGCTGTGGTGGAAGCCATCGCTGAGGCGGCCGCATCCGGTCGCATTGGCGATGGCAAGATTTTTGTTCAGCCACTGGAACTTGCAATGCGAATTCGTACCGGAGAGGTAGGAGACGAAGCGCTTTGAAGTTTTAAGGAAGCTCTGATTTATTCTGAGCGAAGCAGATTACGATTCAAAATACCCGGATTCAAGGCGCAAATCGCAGCTAATAGCCGGCTATTGACAACGACTGCATGGAGAAGGTGAGACCGGGAACCGGTCGAGAGGCTGGCCTGGGCCATGCAGGAGGTACGAGCCCATGGATGGGCGAAGGTACGAGCCCATGGATGGGCGAAGGTAGAACAATGCAGGAGCAATTGTCGAGAACAATGCAGGAGCAATTGTCGAGAACAATGCAGGAGCAATTGTCGAGAACAATGCAGGAGCAA
>SMVB01232022.1_pt1 | contig 25537 bp, 22 predicted proteins | sample 2456461 | NCBI WGS metagenome assembly SMVB01 (sample SAMN11095934, study PRJNA526329) | marine sediment metagenome | biome: Marine sediment; feature: Surficial sediment; material: Deep marine sediment; isolation source: Hadal surficial sediment | place: Pacific Ocean | collected 2014-05 | depth...
AAAGCGAGTTTGTTGAAGTCTGCTCCCCCAATTAGTGGGCCAATTGGTGGCATGACTACATCATTGACAAAAGAAGAAACGATCTTGCCAAATGCAACCCCAATGACAATACCAATTGCCATGTCAACTGAATTTCCTTTTATTGAAAATTTTTCGAATTCAGTCCCCATGCTCATGGTTTTCTTTCCCAGTAAAATAATGCGCTGAAAGACAAATCTATTTGATCCCATTGATTATGCTAGTGATGATGCTTTGTGATTATATCGACAATTTTAATTTAATCACAGTCGAGCCCCCTATGTGTAGGGCTTAATGATAAGTGTCCTGAAAATTAAACAATCTTATACTTGTCTCATGCCATGAATGAAAAGCCTAGCCTACCAATGTCTGCAGCGGTTACTGTGCATCCAGTTACAAATCGTCATGAAAGAAGAACATTTATTGATATCCCATGGCGCATCTACGCTGATGATTCCATGTGGGTACCACCGTTACGTCTCGAGAGACGCCTGCACTTTTCCAGATTTAATCCATTTTTCAAGCACGGAGAATGGCAAGCATGGATTGCATACCGGAATAATCTTCCGGTTGGAAGGATTAGCGCTCAAATTGATCAACTTCATCGTCAGCGTTATGGTGCAGATACCGGTCATTTTGGTTTGCTAGAAAGCGTGGATGATACAGAAGTATTCGCAGCGCTTACGCACACTGCAGAGACATGGCTTGCTGAGAGACATACCAAGCATGTCAGCGGACCATTTAGCCTTTCTATCAATCAAGAGTGTGGTGTCCTTGTGGACGGATTTAATACACCGCCTACGTTTATGATGCCGCATTCACCTAAATGGTATGGTCACTTACTTGAAGAACAAGGTTATCGACCGTTGAAGGATCTACTTGCGTATTGGGTGAATTTGGACTTTGAGATTCCTCGAGTCATGCGTATTTTGTTGAGTCAGTTTTCTAGTCGGATACATCTTAGGACAATACGCCGTAATATATTTAAAAAAGAGATGGAGGTATTACGTAGTATTTTCAATGACGCTTGGTCAAATAACTGGGGCTTCATTCCATTTACTGAGGCAGAGTTTTCTGAGCTTGGGAGCATATTTCGTATCCTTCTGAGGGATGAATATATGCAGATTGCTGAGGTTGATGGTGTTCCAGCGGCTTTTATGGTGTCGTTACCAAATTTGAATGATGTATTTGCTAAGCTTAATGGAAGTCTCTTCCCATTCGGATGGATTCGCTTGGTCAAGTTTCTTAAATACGGAGAAGTTAAAACGCTCCGAGTACCATTGATGGGTGTGCGTAAGCAATTCCAGAACACTCCCTTGGGCATAACGCTAGCCTTCATGGTGATTAATGCACCACGAGAATTTGCGCTTTCCAAAGGGGTACGAGAAGCTGAAATGTCCTGGATACTTGAGGATAATAAATCGATGCGTGCAATGCTCGATAGCATAGGTAGTAAGGAGTATAAGCGTTATCGAATCTATGGAAAAAGTCTATGATCAATATTTTGGACAAACAATATAGTGTCTTAGGTTCAAATTCCAAATGAAAAAAACAGATAAATTTATTGCGCTAGTACTGGCTGCAGATCGTACTTCTAACGATCCTGTTGCCAACAAATCAGGTATGGCCTGTAAGGCATTTGCGTCGATCTGTGGAATACCAATGATAATTCGCGTACTAGATGCGCTTGAGGCAAGTGGTATGATTAGAGCGATTGTTTTGTGCGGCCCCCCCGAATCCATGCTTCCTGGTTGCCCGGAATTGGAGAAACGGATAGGACGTGGGTATGTCACCTGGCTACCTAACCTGGATTCTCCTAGCCGAAGTGCTAATAGGGGGCTTGAGCATATAGATGATGACGTTCCGGTTTTATTGACAACGGCGGATCATGCGCTATTGACACCTGAAATCGTGCAGTATTTTTTACGTGAGTCCAGTAATGCGGATAGTGATGCTACTGTGGGATTAGTTAAACACGAAAATGTCATAGCTGCATTTCCGGGCACCAAGCGTACCGTAATACGGCTTCGTGATGGGGATTTTTGCGGTTGTAATCTCTATACTTTTCTAAACTACCATGGCCGTGATTTGGTTTCATTCTGGGGACGAGCGGAAGATTTGCGAAAACAGCCTTGGAGATTAGTTGGTGAGATACTGGGTCCAATGGCTATTTTGTTATATCTGCTCAGGATGTCAACTCTTAATCAAGCGCTGAATGCTGTCTCTGCTAAAGCTGGTGTTAGATCACATGCAGTGATCATCCCCTATGCTCAGGCTGGTGTCGATGTAGATAAGGCGGAGGATATAGTGCTTGTAGAATCAGTTTTGGAGGAAGCAACGCCCCTACCATTTGATAAAAATGGAACTTCGCACCATTTTCCCCATGTAGCAAGTTAATTCCATTCCAAGGCTTGCAAGAGAGAGTCCGTGAAAATAATAGAAAAATATATCACACGTGAGCTATTGATACCGTTCACAGTGGTAATCGTGATTCTGACCGGACTATTTTCTGGCTTAAGCAGTGCCAATTTTCTCGCGGGGGCTGTGACAGAGTCGCTTGGTATTGCCGTTATGCTGAAGTTAGTACTACTTAAGACTTTAATTGCCTTAGAAGTGCTTATACCACTCTCCCTTTATATTGCCGTAATCGTCGGCCTTGGCAGAATGTATAGGGATCAAGAAATTACTATATTACGTTCTGCGGGTGTTGGCGAACATCGCATAATATATTCTGTGCTTTTGGTTGCAATCCCAGTCGGGATTATCAGTGGTGCGTTTTCTATTTTTGTTCGCCCTTGGGCTTATGAAGAGAATTATATTTTGAATGCACAAGCGGAAGCTGAGTTAAATATCGATCGATTCCAAGCCGGACGTTTCTATGGAAGCGAAAAAAGTGGCAGAGTGATTTATATTAACTCTAAGGATGAATCTGGTAAACAGATGAAAAACATATTTCACTACATAGCCAGGATTAACGGAAGTGAGATCCTCGTTGCCCAGGAGGGAAGGAAGCTGAAGACAGATCGCGGTCAACGACCCCAAATACATTTGTTCAACGGACATATTTATCGACTCACGCACACTTCGACAAAAGATACCGTTGCTCATTTTGAAAAACTAGTGTTATTCACCGATGACGGTACTGAATTAGACTACAAGCGTAAGTCTGCCGCCACTACGGTGCTGATGGACTCAAACCGCCCACGTGACATTGCTGAGCTTCAATGGCGCCTTTCTCGACCCATTGCAACAGTCTTGTTAGCCCTGATTGCCGTACCATTTAGCCGTACTTCACCTCGACGAAAAGAGGGAGAGAAAGTCTTTTTTGTCGCCGCCCTTGTTTTTTCAATCTATTACATTTTGAGCGGATTGGCCCAAACGTGGGTGGAGCAGGGAATAATAGGCAGCACACCTGGAGTTTGGTGGCTATATATATTAATGCTCACTATTTCACTCAGTTTGCTTTTTCCTGGCTTCTGGAAGCGGTTATTTCATTCTAGATGACAATAATAAATCGTTATCTTGCTTTTCAGGTCTTTATTGGTCTGTGTATTGCCACTGTGGTACTTTTGCCATTGATTAGTTTTCTAGATTTGCTAGGTCAACTCGATGATGTGGGCAAAGTGGCACAAGATCGCAAAGGGTTTTACGGCGTCAAAGATGCATTCTTGCATACCGCGCTATTGATGCCACGCAGATTTATCCAACTTGCTCCATTTATTGCATTATTGGGTAATGTGATCGCATTAGGACGACTAGCCATCAATCAAGAACTAACCGCATTACGGATTGCGGGTATTTCTCCTATTCGTCTAAGCTGGGCGCCACTCGGTGTCGGTGTAATCCTTGTACTATTTGTTGCTTTACTAGAACAATTTGTTGCTCCACAACTTCAGCAGAAGGCCATTTTACACAGAGCTATAGTGCTTGAACAGAGCGTACAACTTGGTGGAGATCTTGGTATTTGGGCACGAAATGAAAAAAATATATTACGTATTGGCAAGATGCTAAATTCCAAGAGGGCAGCAAATGTAGAGGTGTTACATTTTGATGACGATGGTTCTCTGCTAACTTATACCTATGCCAAATATGCTGACATCATTGATGACAATTTGTGGAAATTAAGCGACGTCATTACCAAGACGTTTACTGGGGAACAAATTGAGTCTGTAAGCATAAGCTCGATGAATTGGAAATCATTCCTGAATCCAGACGATATTTCAACTTTAAATAGACCACCGGAGAGTCTGTCACCTTTTGAATTATTTCAACATATACGTTTCTTACAAACTACAGGCCAAGAAGCGGATGCATATGCACTGGCCTTGTGGCGAAAAGCTGGTGGGGCATTGACAACAATTGCAATGTTGCTACTTTCCATACCTTTCGTCCTCGGATCTTCTCGAACTGGTCTTGTCAACAGGTTGGTACTTGCAGCTATGGTCGGGATTGGTGTCTATTTGCTTGATCAGATTATAGCAAATGCGGGCCTATTGTTACATTTTAACCCAGCTCTGACCGCCCTATTTCCTGGTTTAGCGCTGATCGTCTTAGCTAATTTTTGGTTACGGAGGATTCCTTAGTCATTTTCATAACAGTTTTTGGTAGGGCTTTATAGCACAAAAATATATTCTTGGATAACTTGTTACTGTAGCGATAATATCGCAAATATAGTAATCTATGCGACATTTTTTGATTAAATAGATGTTGCTGAGCTTATTGTAGATCTCTATTTCATGATTTCAAATCAATATAAAATCAGAAAATAATCTAAAATTTTTAAATGACAATTTTTGTTTATATCATTGGTAACAGTGAAATTGACGTTTGGGGCCTAAGTGGTCGAGAACGCCTGCAACGTATGTTAAAGGCTTTCAACAAGCAGGTTACTCTGGTTGATGACCTTAGTAATATTCCAAAGGGAGTACAGGCACTGCTTCTATGCGCGGATCATTTGTTTGATGCGAGAGTACTATCAGCATTAGTTCACACGCGATTGAATCTGGTGTTGGATAGTCATAGCGATCAAACGGTTGCTATCTGCATTGCTGATGGCAACGTGCCTAATATACTAGCGGATTTTCTGGGTGAAGGTAATGGACAGGCTATCTCTACTTTTTCTCATTATACACTGGAGGATCTGAATTTAAAGCTTCAGCAAATGAATCTGAAGAAGAAAGATGCGCCCTACGTGTTGTTTATTAATAGTTCTAATTACAAGATACTTGAATCAGAATTGTTTGCTGGGTCATACAAGGGTGTAACTGATTTAGTTACGAAATGGATCTGGCCTATGCCTGCATTTTGGGTTACTCACCTTTGTGTGCGCATTGGTTTGCAACCTAATTATGTCACACTAATTAGCCTTGTGTTTGCTGTGTTGACGGGGATTGCATTTTGGTACGGCAATTACGGTATAGGCTTAGTGATGGGATGGTTCATGACTTTTTTGGATACGGTGGATGGAAAGTTGGCAAGGGTGACTGTCACTTCGAGTCGTTTTGGCGATGTGCTCGATCATAGCCTAGATATTATTCATCCACCACTTTGGTACATGGCATGGGGTGTGGGGTTAACCGCGGTATCAATATCGGCACCCGACTTGCAGATATTGATGTGGTTGATGTTCATTGGTTATATTGGTGGTAGGGTATGTGAAGGGGTGTTCCAGTTCTGCATAGGGTCATTTGATATGTTTATCTGGCGCAAGTTTGATTCATTTAACCGGTTGATTACCGCACGGCGCAACCCCAATCTGATTTTATTGACATGTAGTTGGTTGATGAATCAGCCAGAGATCGGATTCTTGTCAGTGATTATATGGCAACTACTCTCTACGGCTATTCTTGCTATGCGAGTAGTTGTCGGCTGGCGTGTACGGAGACATCATGGCCCCTTGAAGTCGTGGTTTGAAGAAATTACCCATGATCGGAATGAAGGAGAGTTGGCTGTACGGATTTTTACCCGTACACCGATTAGTATAAATGACAGAAGAGTTACGAATTAAAAAATTACAAACGGGGGAAGCTAAAATTGGTTTACTTTTTAATCCCCTTAGTGGACGAATTCGCAAGCGCAAGAAAGTAATAAAGCATGCGCTGGTAGAAATTCCCGGTGTAATTATTCGAGAAGCAACGAACGTATCTGAGTTCAATGCAACCGTGAGCGATTTCTTATTAACTGGTGTTGATTTGCTGGTAATTGCTGGTGGAGATGGTACGGTGCAAGCAGTTCTAAATCATTTGTTCACAGTACATCCTCTTGAAAATTGGCCGATTCTTGCAGTAATACCCGGTGGTACAACCAATATGACGGCGCTTGATTTAGTTAATTATGATGTTCCAGAAGACGCTGCACGACGATTAAGCCAATACTTGTTGACACGAACTTTACCCTCACTATTACGACGACATGTATTATGCATAGAACAAACGGGTTCTGCTAAGGTATATGGTATGTTTTTCGGTGTTGGTATTATTGCTCGTGCTGTAATATTCTCTCGGAGCGGGATAAAGCAGATGGGGATCACTGGAGAAATCTATTCGGGCCTAATTGTGTTATTTTATCTTGCTGGACTTTTTCTTGGACGTCGCAAAGGGTCATGGGCGCCAGCACGGATGACAACTATCAAGGTAGGTGGAAAAACTTGCAATGGTTCCCATCTGTTTTTATTTGCCAGTGTGCTTGATCGCTTGCTATTTAATATGCGTCCGTACTGGGGGGAGGAGCAGGAACCGTTTCATGTTACATTTATCAAGCAGTTGCGCATCAAGGATGTCATGAGGATGATTGTAGGTCGAGGCGCAGTCCTCAAGGAGCATAACGGTTATCATAGTCACAATAGCAGTGCACTGGAGCTGGTGATAGATGACGATTACATTGTCGACGGCGAATCCTACCGAGCATCAAGTCAGAATGGGCCGTTAAATATTACGGCTGCTGGCCCAGTTACTTTCTTGACTTGGTAGTATTCAAACGGGTTCTATAAATTTGTATCAATGACAGATCATGCATCAACATTGGATAGAACACTCCCGGATAGCTTAGTTTCCGAAGTCACATCTATGGGATCAAGGGCTGTGTCAGCAGATTTTTCAATCCTTGTTGAAGAATTGAAATCACGTTTCGAGTCATCGCTGGATGCCATTCTTCTTTACGGGTCCTGCTTACATTCCTACGAGATTGGCGACGGGGTTGTGGATTTTTATATAGTGGTGGATGACTACAGTAATGCTTACCAAGAACATTACTTGCGTTATTTCAATGCATGGTTGCCACCGAATGTGTTTTATCTAGAGGTATTTAGGCAGGAAAAAACATTTCGTGCCAAATATGCAGTCATCTCAATGACAGACTTCGAGAAAGGAAACCAATATTGGTTTCACTCATATTTATGGGCGCGTTTTGCCCAACCTGTGCGGTTGTTATATGTTCGAAATAAAAATATTCGCCAGCGTGTCTACAATTCATTAGCACATGCGGTAGTGGCATTTCTTAAACCTACTATTACGGCGCTGGGCCCATGTGTAATAACTCCGGAAGAAATTTGGGTCAAGGGTTTGACACTCACCTATACGGCTGAACTTCGGCCTGAACGCGAATCGCGTGCACGTCAACTTGTTGAGCTTAATCTGGATGACTACATGCATCTGACCGAGCATGCCTTGCCTATGTTGGTGGGAATGCTTGAGAAATTACCGCAGGAGTATCAAGGACAGGGGCGCTACCGATGTTTAACTGATGAGGCTGAGTGCCGAAGTTCATTGCGTCGTTGGCGGTTGCGTCGTTGGCAGGGAAGAGTTCTCTCAGTGCTTCGGCTGATAAAGGCGACATTTACCTTCCGGGACTGTATCGATTATGCCGCATGGAAGATTGAACGTCACACTGGGGTTCGAATTGAGGTTACTCCCAAACTTCGACGCCATCCCGTGTTATGGGGCTATAAAGTTTTTTGGAAATTATTGCGACGAGGTATATTACGCTGATGATTGGTTCATAGAAAACATGGAGACTAGTAGTTTTTAGCTTATCAAAATGATCAAGCAACAGACGTGACAGCATCCATTTTTATGGATGCTTTTCTTATTGAGCTATTCAAGAATAAGACACAGATCGTCTTCAACAAATATATGTTGGCCCCATGTTGCCATGTGCGTTCAGGTGATATAAAACATTCCAGAATATGCTTCAGATAGAAAGGACAGGCAATTTCGACTATCTAATTGGAATAGATGTAAGTTCAAGAATTGCGTTCTTTGTTATCAAATTAGTTTCTTTCAAATACGAAACAAGTCTCGCCCCAATTTTTTGTTGTTTTAAGCTTTACTCTTAGGCCTGTCTGTTCCATCAGGCTTACTGCCTCTTGTTGTTCTTCATCAGTGCCCAATTCTACGATAACAGACTTAATAGCAAGATTGCTAAGTACATTCATAGCACCTTTAATAATGGGTATTTCTATGCCATCGACATCGATCTTAATATAATTGGGAAATGGGAAATTCCACATGGTGCACAAGTCATCCAGCGTTACTCCAAACATACCCTGGATATGATTAGTTGGCATTTTCATGTTTTTAAGGTTTTCTTCTCCAAATTGTGAACGGTTTCCCCCGGGAATAAATTTAGGAATATACAATTTAGAAAATCCACTATTTCCGGATACGGCAACACAGTAGGGCGTAATATTATTTTCAAGTTTATTTAGGTATATATTCTTATTAAGCAAATAATAATTTATGCTCTGAGGCTCAAAGGCATACACATGAATTTTATTGCCATGTTTTTTGACGGGGTATAAAGAATATTGGCCAATGTTTGCACCCAGATCAAAATAACATGAATCAGGTTCAAAACTATCGAGCCAATCTAAAGTATCCGGTTCTTTAACAGAATAAGTTTTTGCTCGTTTAAGAGTTCGCCAATTATCCACTGCAATACGTATTGACTGCCCTCGCACGTTCACTTTTGTATAGCCGCCTTTTATTCTGTAAAGAGTCAATAGAAAACCAGACCAAACATTTTTTAAGAATAAATACGTGTTAGAAATCATAGATTCAACTCATTCGTGAAGTTGGAAAATTAACACCGAATAATCCTTAGATAACATTATAAACTTCAAACATTCTCGTGTCCGGGTAGATCGAATAGCTAGGGCAGAATTACAAGGACTATATCAGCCATGTTCAACAGGTAATGGTACAAAGTGTTGTCCCTAAATGCCGTAGATTAGCCATATTGTTTTTAGTTAGTGCAATACTGGAACGGCAAGGCTAGGGGAATCAGTAGACAAATGTTTCTTATTTGCATTAACACAACTACTTCAGGTTAGTAATGTATTCAAATCGAATACCGTGTTCACCTGATCTGGAAAAGGATTTTTATCTCCAGTGCGCACACGTCCCAAGAAAACGACATTGTTATTCTGTGCGCTTTGATAATCAATGAGTGCATCGCCAATCATCAGCACACCTGTGGGTGTAAGGCTATAAGTAGATAGTATCTCTGCAATCAGAGTTTGTTTTGATTTTGGCGATCCACGTACTTCGATGAAATAGGGTTCTAGTCCACGACGAGTAATGATTGTATTCAGTTCTATTTCAGGTGTGCCTGAGACAATAAATAACGGTATTCTAGTGGCTTCTTTATGCACTAATTCGTTGGCACCGGGTACTGGCTTGCTCGCAATTACAGCTTCGACTACCAGTTTGGAGAAACGTCTATCGAGTTCTCGTTCTTCATCTTGTGTCAGTGGTGGCATTTCCAACAAATGTTGTTGGAAATGTCGAAATTTTTGGTAACGTGATAGGCCGCCGTTCAGACAGTGATAACGCACTACTTTACTTACTATCGTTTTCCCATAGGATTGATAAAGATCAGCAAAGGCTTGTGTTTTAATGTCTCCCGATTCGACCAATACTCCGTCAAAGTCAAAGATGATGGCCTGCCAATCTGCGGCCTTCATGCTTTGTTGTCGGATGCTGCCGGTGTAGCATCATCGTCTATGTCGGAGTGATGAAATTCTTTGTGAATTTCCCTAATACAATCCAGTAGGCCCTGACCCAGATCGACATGTTCGTTGAGTACTAATTTACGGCCAATACGTGGCTGAAATGCATAAGGAGTCACCTCATAATGATGTACCGCATTAGCTTCGTTAAAATGTAGTTCTATCGGCCATGGCATGATTTCCGAAATCATCGTCATGACGTCCTTGATGCGTAATCGTTCCTGCCCGGTAAGGATTAGATGGCGATTAGCGAATTCTGGTGCCAGCACCTGCACGCTCATACGTGCGGCATCCTCAACATGAATGTATTCGCGGATAGCTTCACCACTACCCCTGTAAGTGATCGAGTGTTTCTCTACTGCTTCATGTAACATCCGGTAGATGCCATTACGTGCATCAGTACGTCTACCATACAGAGAGCCATAGCGCAGAATGGTGTAGTCAAGTCCATAGCGCTCATGATAGGTTTCGATGAAGCGCTCCGCCGCCTGTTTACTCGCACGATAGAAAGAACCAGATTCGGAGTATACATATACTGTACTAGCGAAGATAAAACGACGTGAACCGGCGAGTCGAGCGGCTTCCAGTACGTGCATATTTCCCAGAATGTTGACTTCTGCAGTAGCCAGTGGCTTCTCGTGGGCTTCATCGATGTCAGCGATTGCAGCAAAATTGTAGACTACAGCGGCACTCTGTGTCGCCTTTATTACTTCTTTAAGATCCATAATGTCACCAACGATCATTTCCTGATCATGTTTCTGATAGGGCGACGGAGAGCGATCGAACAAACGCACTCGGTAGCCCTCAGCGGATAGTGCCTCGGCTACATGACTGCCAAGAAAACCACTGGCACCAAACACAATTGCAATTTCGTTAGACATTATTCACTTCACTTTTTACTAAGCCAGCAGTAATCAAACCCTCTAGAAGATTTTCTGCAGCTTCAATTTCCATGCGCTTGCGCGACTCTCTAGCAAGGGAACCAATATGCGAGGTCAGAATTATCTTGTCATTCTTAATCAGCGGTCCATGGTAGGGCTCTTGCTCAAAAACATCGAGTGCAGCCATGCCCAAGTGTCCAGAAATCAAGGTCTCATCCAGAGCGATTTCATCGATAAGGCCTCCCCGAGCGGCATTGATTATTATAGAGCCTGGCTTCATACGTGCAAACGCCTTCGCATCCAGCAGGTGATGCGTGTCAATTCCATAAGGCAGATGCAGGCTAATGACATCCGCCTCAGCTAACAATTTTTCTAATGGTAACGATTCTATTCCATGCAATGTTGGATCTATATAGGGATCATGCGCGACTACCCTTGCATCAAAAGCTTGACACAACCGGGCAACACGTCGACCAATATGTCCTAGGCCAATGATACCTACTAGCTGAGCTGCAAGTAGTTGTCCCTGCATTCGTGGCCACTCATTTACGCGTAGCAATCGATCAATCTGACAGATTCGTCTCAAAGTGGCTAATATCAAACCCATTGTGAGCTCGGCTACGGCTTGAGCTGGAGCTTCTGGCGTATTAAAAACGGTGATGTCCTGGCGCTTTGCTGCGGTGAGGTCAACATTATCCAGACCGGCTCCACAACGCGATACTACTCTCAAGCTTTTGGCAGAAACAAAAACGCGTTCCGTCAGAGGCTCAATACCAGCGATCATTCCGATAGTGTCTTTCCCCAATAGTTCGATGATTTCATCCTCTGTGAGTTTACGTTTATAAGTATTTCCAACGATATGCATCCCAGCTTTTACTAAATGCCGAAGATAAGGGTTATTGTTTACATCAAACGAAGAAGTAGAAATGACAAATTTGCTCATAGGTTCGCTCTTATACTTTGTATATGACTGCGGCAGAGCGTATCGAGGATGCGGATATCCATACCATAACCGATAAAGTTGAAGCCCGCTGCAATTCGCTGCCGCAGCTCATTTTGCTCTGGTTCCACCACATGAATGCCCCCGGACTTACCTAATCGATTTCCAGCTTCTAGTACCTGCTCAATTGCTGATAGCACCTCAGGGTGATTGAACTCACTTATCCGTCCCATAGAGCTAGATAAATCATAAGGACCAATGATATAGGCATCGATCCCCTCAACAGAAAGAATTGAATCAATGGCATTAACTGCATCTATATGTTCGATCATAACTACGACTACAGCATTTTCCTCTAGCCAGTGTCGGTATTCCTGGAACCGTGCTCCATAACCTTGAGCGCGAGCAAGCCCAACTCCGCGTTGGCCCCGCGGAGGGTAATAAACTGCTTGTACCGCTGCTTTGGCATCAGCAGCGGACATGACCATAGGCACCATTACGCCGGTTGCTCCCGCATCCATAACCCGTTTGATCTGGTCGGGATGGTTTGAAGTTAGTCGCACGATGGCTGGGCACTGTTGCCCGTCGAGTACTTGGATCAGCATTTGAACTTCGCTTAGCTCCAATACACTGTGTTCCATGTCCAGAACTAACCAGTCGAACCCAGCAGAAGCCATGATCTCGGCGATTGCCGGGTGACCCAGCGTGATCCATGATCCAATAGTTAACTCAGCTTGAGCCAATTTTAATTTCAATTGCATGGGCGCTCCTTAAAAATCTGCTAGAACTCTCCGAATATGGGTGGCGCCTGATTTCAATAAGAGGCTAGCAAGGGATCCGATTCCATCAATTTAGCTACGCGTACCAAGTCAGCCTCTGTATCGACTGCCTGGGTGTTAAACTCGGTTTTTACCATCTTCACACGGTAGCCATGCTCCAGCAGTCGTAGCATGTCTACGGATTCAAGTTGTTCAAGCGGCGTTGGCGGCAAACGAGTGTAATCAAACAACGTTGTACGCCGAAATGGAATGATGCATACTTGTTTATAGGTAAGTGTCTGCATAAACCCTAATTTATCTATGGTTGGAATCGGTTGTCGTGACATATAAAGCGCATCACCCTGTTGATTCATTATTACCTTGACAGTGTTGATATCGTAGAAATCGGCTTCGTTATCGATACTGCGTACAAGGTTTACACAGTTCAGTTGTGGATCATCTCGGAATGGCGCCACCGCTATGTCTATCATTTTAGGGTGTGTCATCGGTTCGTCACCTTGTACCATGACAATGAGTTCCGCATCGATCTCGGCGACCGCTTCGGCCACCCGGTCACTCGCCCGTTCATGGGTATTGGCAGTCATGATCACGGGAGCGCCGAAATCTTGTGCCACCTGTCTAATTTCCTCGTCGCAAGTAGCAATGTAGGTGGCATCGAGTGAGTCACTCATAATGACGCGCTTGTAGATGTGTTCAAGCATGGTGCGACCTAGTAATATTGCAATCGGTTTTCCGGGGAAACGTGATGAATCCATACGTGCCGGAATTACCGCAATTGTTTTCATTAGTAATTTTAAGTTTATTGGGGTTTGTTTGTCTTGATCTTTTCTTTTAATTTGTTGATTGCTAGATGTTTAACCCAATTCATATGTACTAGGATCTGGAACTTGTATTTTTATTAAAAGTTTGTTCTTTGAATCTAATCCTACCACCAGAGAAAGCTCTCTGCGAGGGGCTGACAAATCTAAGCTGGTAATTAACCACCTGTCAGTGTACAATCTCGCGCGTTTCCACAACCTGTATATATCTAGAATATCCAATTAAATGATAGATATATTGCTTGTTACTAAGGTAGTAAGAATGAGCGCATGAGTATGAAGGCCCTTTTTTTCCTTCGCCATTATAACGATATCGATCACATTACCCCGGTCATTTATAAATGGGTCGATTCGGGCCATAACTGCGATGTCGTTCTGATCGGCAATGCCCAGTTTCGGAGAGATTTTCGTATCGAATTTCTGAGTAAGCTTGATGGTGTTCGAGTAGCCCATATTCGTGAGTTATTGCTACCACTCGAATTTATAAGATGGCGGCTACAAATGTTATTGTTGAGCGGTAGCTTACGTCGTTCACTCATAGGTCCACTTGTTAGTGTATTGGCTCAAATTTATGATGCTAAAAGACGTGAGTCTACCTGGCAGCGTACTTCTGAGCGCTTGTTAGTCTATAGTTTTAAAGGGATTAATGAGGGTATAGTGGCATTTGACTGGATCGAGAGAAATTCGGTCATTAGCGTTGAATGGGTCGAAACGGTGATATCAATGGCACGCGCAAAGGGTTTCCGCACGGTATCGTTGCCTCATGGCGATAGTCCCCATGCCAATCAATTGATACGCCGCCATGAATGGAACCTCAAGCCAGATAATACATTTGCCGCTGCGCGGATGTTTGATAAGCTCGTGGTACCAAATGAATTGTGTGCTGGACGCTTTCGCCCTTTTCTGGATGGCCAGGCGATGGCTGTGCTGGGCTCACCACGCTACTGTGACGAATGGCTGACCAAGCTGACCGAATTATTACCACCTTCACCATTAACCCGATCAGATAGCAAGCTGAAAGTGGTGATCTTTTTAAGAAAAAATAACTTTACGACATTTTGGGAGGAAGTCGGCGAAGTGGTGCAGATGATTGCCGCTTTCACAGGGGTTGAGATAGTTATCAAGCCGCATACTCGCACTGGCTGGAAACAATCTTTGACAAAGGATGCTACGCTTCTGCGCTTGCCAAACGTGAGTATAGCAGGCGCTAATGTTCACTCTGCTCATCTTGTGAGCTGGGCAGATGTTATTATCGATATTGCGACCTCAGTTGCGTTTGAAGCAGTCAAGATAAATAAACCTGTATTAGCAGCTGACTACCTACATGCGGGCCGATCTACAATAGCTGATTTCATGCCTGAGACAGAATTGAGATGCCGAGACGACGTGTACAAAAAGATCGATGGATTTCTTTTAAACGGTTGCAGTTCTTTTTATATAGAAGAACATCGTTTGCGCTTCTTGAGGGAAATAATCGATGTCATAGGGCCGGATGTGTTACCTCGCTATGTAGCCCTGCTAGAAGAACAAGTACGGGCAAGCTCCGTATAGATTCAACTCACCTGAGTGAGTGCGTCCTGATTGTCACTTTGGAATAATTACTTTGGTTGTTCAGAGATTCTTTAGGGATATTATTGAGCTGTATGAGTGAGATAGTAGTACCGTCCATCGATGTGGTGATCCCGGTCTACAATGCGCCTGTTCTGACACGACGTTGTATTGATTCCGTCGTATCCTATCTTGGTAAGTCTATAGCGAATATTTATATCCAGGATGATGCGTCTGGTACCGAGACGCGTGAGATGCTTGATGATCTATCATATGAATGCGTCCATGTTCATCACTCGCAGAAGAACCAGGGCTTTGGTACTTCAGTGAACGAGGCAATTGGCCGTTCCGATGCATCCTATGTGCTGGTACTCAATTCAGATACCGAGGTAAGTGAGGATTTCCTGCCAACATTGTGTAAAGCGTTGGCGGTTGATTCGCAACTTGCGGTCATTATTCCTGCCGGCAATGGTTATGCCGACTATGATCTTAACCAGTATTTACGCCAACCAGGCAGCTACATTCTTACGCATCGTCTTGCAGGTTACGCTTTTCTGATCCGACGTAGTATTTTCCAAGAAGTTGGTGGTTTCGATCCAGCATTTGGCCGGGGTTATTACGAGGATATAGATCTAGGCCGTCGGATTGACCAGCACAGCTGGCGCATGGGCGTGCATCCAGATACCTTTATCTATCACAAGGGTGGCGGATCGTTTGGTCGCGGTTGGGCTTACCGAGCGTTGAAGCGCCGTAGCCGCACTCTCTACTTTTCACGTTACCCAAATGCACAGCGCAATGTGCTACTTCTCTCTAGTAGTTGTCTGCTGTCTGATTTTCCCTCAAATCTCCTCAATGCGATTGAGAACGTGTTTCGAGAGGGAGGGACTGTTCATTGGCTTTCGCCAGAGCCCGCCACTCAGATTTTTTGCCTTCATATGCTAAACAGTTCTGCTAATCTGTCGGTGACGATAAGGCTTATGTTGTTGCGTGGCTGGTTACGCTTGGATAAACGTGTTTCCGATGTATGGATACTGCCTGATGCTCCACGATTGCTACGCGCGTTGCTTGTTCTATTGGGTCGTGTACGAGGAGTCGAGATACTTTCTTGGGAAGGGGGCTCCGCAGCGCAAAATGGTACAGCGAGATTATTTTCCAAATAGTCATGAAAGGCTATATTTTACGCCATCTTTGAAGACGAAAAGTAGGGTATCTCGATATTCTCTTGATAGGCTGACACGACTTCGTATTGGATTTCAGTTCAAGTAATGCTATAGATGCTATTCAACTCCTACGTTTTTATTTTCTTATATCTGCCGGTCGTTCTGCTGGGATTTTTCTGGTTGTCGCGCGCAAGCCAATCTTTTGCTGCAGGTTGGTTAGCGCTAGCATCGCTGGTTTTTTATGGCTACTGGAATTTGGCCTATGTCGGGCTGCTTTTAAGCTCTATTGTGTGCAACTATACTTTCGGGCTATGGATCGCCAAGGCTGGTTTACAGCATAACGAAAAACGCAAAAAACAATTACTCAGTGTTGCCATTATCATCAACCTGCTTTTGCTTGCCTACTATAAATACGCTAACTTTTTCATTGACAACTTAAATAGTGTTGCGGATGCACAGTGGGACCTGGGCTATATCATTTTGCCATTAGGCATTTCGTTTTTTACATTTACTCAGATCACCTTTCTAGTGGATGCATATCAGGGTAAGGTGAAGGAACCCAACTTTGTGCACTATACTCTGTTCGTTACTTATTTCCCCCATCTGATTGCCGGCCCACTGTTCCGTCACAGGCAAATGATGCCACAGTTTTTAGCATCGAGTACTTATCGTGTACATTGGGAAAATATTGCTGTAGGTCTAACAATTTTCATTTTAGGTCTAGCCAAGAAGGTTTTAGTCGCTGATCCATTAGGCGAATTTGCTACCCCTATTTTTAATGCTGTTGGTGCAGGTGGACACCCGATGTTGTTCGAAGCGTGGATAGGTGCGCTTGCATACACACTACAGTTGTACTTCGATTTCTCAGGCTATACGGATATGGCGATTGGCCTATCGCTAATGTTCAGTATTCGACTGCCAATGAATTTTAATTCACCCTACAAATCGACAAGCATTATTGAATTTTGGCGGCGCTGGCATATGACGTTGTCACGATTTTTGTTTGATTACTTATATATTCCGCTCGGCGGTAACCGCAGGGGTAGGTATCGTCGTTATTTAAATTTGATGATCACCATGTTGCTTGGTGGGCTATGGCATGGTGCAGGTTGGACATTCGTTGTTTGGGGTGGCTTACATGGATTGTACCTAATGGTGAACCATGCTTGGCGGAGTTTAAAACAGCGCATGGGGTGGATTGGAAGAGGCAGATGGGGAAATTTTGGTGCAGGAGCATTAACTTTTTTAGCTGTCGTAGTTGGATGGGTATTTTTCCGTGCTGAGAACTTTTCTACGGCAGTTGATTTGTTGAGAGGAATGGTGGGGCTAAACGGTGTAACCTTTTCAAAAGGTTTGGGAAACACAAACTTTGCATCCATCATGAGAAACTGCGGTGCAGAATTTTTTGGGGCAATGCATTTGACTAACCTTAATGCTTTTAAAGCCATCAGAATACTTATCCCTGGATTGTTTGTGGTTTTTATGTTGCCAAACGTACAGCAAATTATGGCTAACTATGAGTCGGTTTTGGATGCGCCTAATAAGTCAAGTGAGAAGCAGACTGGTTTGGTTTGGCAGTCGTCATTTTTAGGTGCATTTGTTATCCTGATTATTGGTTTCCTTGTCATTATTAACTTACACAAGCAATCAACATTCTTGTACTTCCAGTTCTGATTGATTCTTATAGTTTTAGTTTTCATAAAACGAAATGAAATATCACGTATATCCGCTCAGCTTTAAAAAATACAGCTTAATGCTGGTATGTCCATTTCTCCTTTTAGCGTTGCTGATATGGAGTATGGAGGATCGGTTTGAGCCGCTCAATGGCGATTTAACCAGATTGGGATATATGTTAGAAGAGGATTTTGGATGGAATATGCAACAACCACTTATTCCAGTCGAGCACTTAAAAAGTTTCTCCATTGAAGAAGCTGATGTGTTGGTTATTGGTGATTCTTTTTCGGCTGAACTTATTTGGCAAAGTCGATTGGTCTCAGCAGGCCTGAAACCAGCTACCTTGTATTGGACCGCACTAATGCTATGTAAGGACATAGGAGTCGCTGTACGTCGGGCAGGTTTTAGAGGTCGTTATATGGTTATCGAAAGTGTGGAACGTTCTTTTCAGAAAGGCATGAGTTATAGTTGTAATAAAACAATCAATATTATGAAAAATGCGTACAAGGGTTCAGTTCCAGCGACTAACCGACCAAGAATCCCTTCAACTCAGAATCCACTTGGGGGAGAATGGATGTTTAAAGCTTTATATAACAAGATTAAACTTAGCAAGTTAAATACTTCCCAAGATTTCATAGAATTCGATCTTGTTCGAACGGTTCCTATCGATGGCTGTAAATTATTTACTAATAAAATGTGTGAGTATGGGCTATTCTATTCCAATGATTTTAAGAAAAAAACATATAGTGCGACTGCCAATGTTCTCGCTGTAAATAGAAATTTGCAGAAGGTTGGCATCCAGACCATTTGGCTTGTTGTGCCAGACAAGTCGACCGTTTATCTTGGTTTCGGAAAATATAATAAGAATCCATACGTTAATATTTGGCAAAAACTTGCGCAGTATAAAGAATTGACAGTACCAAACTTGGACGAAAAGTTCATACGAGAAAGTCGGCAGGTTAAAGATTTTTATGCGCCAAATAATACTCATTTAAGTACCAACGGCTATCTTTTTTTGGGAGATGTGGTGCTTAGCTATGTTAAAAATATGAAGAAAATTGATAACAATCTGAGTTTTCCCAAAGATTTTTCTACTCGGGGAATGCGACAGGATATTTTAGATTGAAAAAAGTGGTTAGTAATCTTTACTGTTATTAGAAATAAATTCCATCCATTATACTAAATCAATCTAGAATAAATTGCGTTGCCAATCATGCTGAAGGTCTACATAGTATCTTTGGACAGTGCGTAGATTATTATTGAGCTCATAGACTAGTGGGCGACCAGTGGCTATTGACAGTTTCATTACCTGTATGCTGGATATTCCGTCTAGCTGCATCATTAACGTACGCAAGATATTTCTGTGAGATACGATTAGAATTCTTTTCCCACCCTGGATTTCAGGTACGATTGTTCCTTGCCAATAAGACAGCATTCGTAAGTGTGCCTGTTGCATGCTCTCTGCAAGCGGTAGTTCATTCTGAACAATACCTGAATAACGAGGTTGATTTCCTGGGAAACGCTTATCTATGGGATCAAGAGGCGGTGGTGACACATTAAATTTTAACTGACAGCCAACGACAGGCCAGATACCAAATTTTTTGATGGCAGCCCAACGATCGATTCCCTCCAAGGCACCATAGTGACGCTCGTTCAAGCGCCAGCTCTGCCGTATAGGTAATTTGCTGAGCCCCATTGTTGATAATACAATACGCAGCGTATCGGTAGAACGTTTGAGTTCCGATGAAAAACATGCGTCGAATGTATATCCTGTTTTCTTAAGCAGGTGTCCGGCCCATTCTGCTTCCTGTTCCCCTTTCGGACTAAGCGCGACATCGCTCCAACCAGTAAAACGCCTATCTCGATTCCAGATACTTTGCCCATGTCGCAACAGAATAAGTTGTGTCATGTGCTACCTTGTTCGTTCAACGCATTATCGTTGGTAATCGATACATGGTTCAACGTCGTGATGCTGATGCTTCGCCCCAAATGTGCTTTAGCGCATCCCTCATGCTGCTACGCATGGTCTTTAGGTAAAGCGTATTATCACTCAGACCGCTTGCCAAACGACGTTGAGCCTTACCAAGATTATGGTAAGGCAAGCTTATGAAAAGATGATGTGTGGCATGGTATCGCAGACCTACAGGGGCCCATAATGCAGTGATAAATAAATTACCAGGTATGTTAGTTGAATCTAGGTATTGTTCTACGAATCCCATCCTATGATTTCCGGGATTGCGGTAAGCATGTGCGACAAGCGTACGCAACGAGTTTAGAAGAAAAATAACAATACCGACCAAATACCAGAGGATAAGAACCTTATAGGTCAGGATTTCCAGTATGACGCATGTAATGGCTGTTGTAGCAAATACAAAAGTGGCGAATTCCTGTAGTTGCCAGTATTTATCATTGCGGATAGTGTTTTTATGGCGCTTATAATTTGGATTAATGACGAGAGATGACGCTCGTTCCCAGCAAAATTTACGTAGTGGTGGGATCAGATAAGACATAGGTGTAAGCAATAAATAACGGATGATAAATATCAATGGTAAAAAGAAAGAAAATAGTACATAACCAATCATCAATACCGGCCTTTGGATCGCAAAGGGAATATATTCACCATCTTCGCTGGTGCCGTAGACATCGGGTTTATGGTGGTCATAATGCACACCGTCATATGTAAAAGAGGGAGTCATTAATGGTATACCACTGGTGAGGTTCCATACCAGGCGGAATATTTTGAATGTTCCTTTTTTTAAGTGTGTAAGCTCGTGAATGAAGGTTACCGCTCGGTAAAGAGACAATGCTGCGATAACAAATGCTACAAGTTGCCAAGCAGAAAACAGCGGTACAAGCAAGACCATTACAAAGGCAGTCCAGCCCAGTGAGACATGAAAAAGAAAGTCCAGCCAGTAGATCACTGGATTCGGTGTCATCAAGTCACGAACAAGATCGTGTGCTTCACGGAGTGGAAATTCCTGGTCAATTTTCATTTCTGTCATTTTCCATCCCTATCATGTAGCCAGTTTATCCATAATTGGATTGAGGTATTTATACTTATGCTATTGTCATTATCCATGTTTTTAAATTAATTAATTGGTCGTTTGCTACTAGTTTGGACTTTGAATCGAAGATGACATCACGACAGAAAAATCCATGAATAGTCCTTAGTTTAACGCACATAAAGCAATTGCGTGCACTGTCCTGTTTATACCAAGCAAGACACGATGTGATCGATGATATTAAGATTAGTTGAAACACTGGTTTTATTTGCATGGCTAAAGTCGGGAGCTCCTGGCCAGCCAGGATCAACAAATTCCACGCCTTGGAATCGTTTTGGCGATGCATAGCGGGGAATGACATGAAAGTGAACATCTGGGTCGACCATCATTAACATAAGATAATTTAGCTTGTCATATTTAAATGCACGTGCCAGAGTGGACTCTATCTGCGCCGTTATCTTATGTAGTTCTGTAAAGCTGGCTTGGCTGAGCTCAGAGAATGCATAGACGTGCTCATGAGCTACTAGAACCAAGGATCCTAGAGTCAACTGTACTGGTCGCAATAAAATGCTCCAGTGCTGATATTTATGTATCACGGTATGCGGCGCACCAAATTTTCGCATAGTTGCGTTGGAAACTGCAGCATCAGGACGCATTATATTGGTCATCCTAGAATTTCTAAAATCTTATTCAGCTGCTATGGTTAGTCTTAGCAGTTCGTAAATTGGTCTTTGGAGTATATGCATCATGTGCTGGTCTGCAAGATGTTACGGGTTGTTACGATATGCTCCGTATTATTCCATCCGCTGAATAGTGTCTGGGCTTTTGCAAAATCTGAAGAATAATCGATTTCACACCAACGGTGTCCAGATATTGCGCACACATTAACCAAATGTTTGGCAGCTAACGCATCGATGATAATGAGATACCAGGATTTGAGCTCAGATGGATGTCGAAGTGCTTCTTCAACTGCGTCGCTAAATATTTTTGGGCCATGTGCACGAAAATAAATAAGGCCGATTGATTCAGCATCAATTTGATCTTTAGGCAAGGTTTTATTTACGTGTTTGACCCATCCTTTTTCGTCTAATTGGACCTTCATGTCATCGGCATCGTAAACTTTTTTATAATCTATGCTAAGTGTAATGGGTGCAGATTCCGAGTTCAGTACTTGTGCCAACAGGGATGCATCGAAAAGAGTATCTCCATTTAGGAGAAGAAAGTCGCAATCCATGACGGAGCGTGCCATCCAACAACTAGCTAGGTTATCCGCAACCTCGAAAAATGGGTTAAAAAGCGTGCTGATCCGTGCGCGATCTGGATAGCGCTGTTGCAGTAGCGCTTCAACCAAGCTAGTCTGGAAACCAGTGACCACGGTGATTTCCTCAAGCCCAGCAGCTAGCAGGGTATCAATTTGCCACTCGAGAATCGTTTTGCCTGAAATTGGTAATAGGCACTTTGGGGAATCCGCGGTCAATGGCAGCAATCGCCGACCCTGGCCAGCACTTAAAATAACCACTTTGGCAGAAGTTTTATATTTTCTGTGCATCATATTTGTTTGGCGCTCAGATGGTTCTAAAAGTTTTATTTGGGTTTCATTAGCCATATCAATCTTTGCAAGATTCCTCTCGTATCAGCAGAGAGTGTAGTTGGAAAAGGATGATCATCGTATATTACCAGCATATCCAATAGGATCATCTATCCTATAGAATAAAGTCATATGTTAATTTAATCTTAACTTCACTTCCCATTGTTATTGTTGTGTGGAGTGTTGGCTCTTTCTTGGCCGATTGACTGTAAGCGCCTTGAACTTGAGTCGTTGGTTTTGCATTTTTATATAGATTTTCTTTCTATGATGATTCCCATCTTATAAAAATCCTTGTATAGAATTGTAGTTAAATTTTAGTTCGCCTTACCTAGGTAACCCTGTGCGATTCGGTAATATACACCACGCAGTTGTTTGTTGTCTCGCATAATAGCTCGATATAGTATCGGGCCAGGTCGATCAAGCATCTGGCCAAGATCATTGCCTAGCTGATCATGTTCAAGATGATTACGTTTCATGCCTACTAGGATGATTGGCCGGGTTGAGGGTGATTGCGACGGAGACCAGAAATCATACATGGCTCCACTGCCACCAAACATATTTCGCGAGCGAATGTCCATATCGTTCCCACTCTGCTTGTAGTACGACAATGCGCTCGCAACCGACCATTTGCTCATACCAACAACGATGGGATTCTGTCCTGTCTGGCGCCGCACCTCTTCTACCACTTGTTCGATTTCTCTTGTTGTTTCGCGCCAAAAATAATGTTTCATTAAGTCCGGATATGGAACTCCTGGTATTCCAAGTACTACATAGTGTAGTACGAACGCGTAGAAAAATATTGTAGCAACAATTGTTGGTTTCCATGCAGACCGTAAACGGCGTGCAACATTTTGCAGATCACCAGTCTTCCCCATCATCCACGCTATCGTCGGCAACACCGCAAGCCACAATGGGGCTGTCCAATGGAACCGTGGCGCATTAAATATGCTAATAACGACAAATACTGCTAAGGGCACGCCGGTGAATATCCACACAAACAGGCGATGTCTCCGAGCATGCGGGCTTTTGTGATCACCACTTGACAGTAACGCCAATGTTGCAGCAATCAAACCTACGGGAGTCAGTAGTACCAAAATGTGCAGAGGTAAATACTGAATCGAGAATTGGTTGTCCATCCCTACCCCTATCACCCGCCTTGATTGGAACAGGAATGATGCCCAATTATGCTCACTATTCCAGATGATTACAGGTGAGAACAGCAACAATGCAAGTGTCGCTGCAAGATATGGATGCGGACGGAACAGCCAACGGCGTGCAGTTGGATCCAGGATCATAAATAGCAAAGCCGCAAACCCTAGGAGGCCAAGTGTATATTTGGACAGAATACCCAGGCCGAACGCAATACCCATACCAAGCCAAGCTGAGTTACGTCCAGCGACCAATGCCCGTTCCATGTAGTACAGCGTAGCGGCCCAGGTAGCTAACAACGGTGCGTCTGGGGTCATTAACATGCCATGAGCGAAACTTACTGGAAGTATGGCCAGCAGCAGCATTGTGCGCATGCTGGTTGATTTGTCGTATAGATTGAGCGTCAGTGCGTATAGGTAGCTCATTGTTACCAAGCCACAAATAAATGCGCTGATCCGCACCCCAAACTCATTGTCACCAAAGATTGCGGTGCCCAGCCAGATTAACCACGCGACCATTGGTGGGTGATCAACAAAACTTAAATCCATGTGTTGAGCGTAATTCCAGTAATACGCCTCATCTGGAATCAGCTGCGCCTGCCCAAGGTAGACCAGGCGCAGCAGTAAGATGAACGCTACAACTCCGACCGAAGCGATGCGCCAGCGTATTTCCAACGATGGTGGATTCTCCTTGACTGGAAATACGTAGAAAGCGGATCCTAGATAGTTAACAACTGCCGTTGCAGCAATCGCTGGAAATATTGCTAATTCAGCTGGCACATGCCAGCCATAGACTAGTAAGGCTAACACACCGCCTCGCAACAATAACGCGAACATACCAATCATCAAAAAGCGACCAAATTGATCCCATCTCAGATAACCTGCATGGTGCGATCGGAATGACCATTTGGAATTGAGTGAATAGTTCACGGTTGCGGCAGCGAAGAAACTTACGATATGTGCTTGCGCAAGTCCGGTTTCGTAAATCACTAGCATTTGAAATAGCAGCGTATCAACTATCACACCACATAGTCCGACCATCGCAAACTTACTAGCCGTATTGACAGAGATCGTGCCCCCTGCCAGGGTGCTCAAACGTTGCAGGTAGGTCCACTGATGAGAAAACGACAGTTTTGAGACGCCGCGTGTTCGATCACGAAAGCGGATTGGCACTTCCACCACCATAATCTTTCCCTGACCAGCTACCAGCAATTCGAGCAAGATCTTGTATCCGCGCGCGCGTTCGGTAATAGTTGCGATCAAATCCTTACGGACTGCAAAAAATCCAGAGGTCGCATCGCTGACATCACAGATGGGACGCGCAAGCCAACAACCGATACGTGACAGCCATTGCCGATGTAGCGGCCAACCCTCGGTGCCACCACCCGGCACGTAACGGCTGCCAACGGCGATGTCGTAACTACCACTTAGAACTGGTTCCACTACGGCGGTTAATCGATCCGGTGGATGGCTCAGGTCTGCGTCCATTACCACGATGACATTGCTGCGTGCTATTGCAACACCGGATAGGATCGATGCCGTCAGATCTGGTTTTTCCCGACGCTCAATGAGCCGCACATTCTTTCTTTTCACCCAAGCACGTATCTTGTCCTGTGTGCCATCAAATGAACCATCGTCGACAAAAATGACTTCAAAATTGTCAGGTGGAAGGTTAAGTGCGAACAGGCGGGTTAGCAGTAGATCGATATTATCTGCTTCGTTGAGAGTAGGAACTACTACAGAAAATTGAGTCGTTGTGTTTGTAGTTCCATTATGTACACTGCGTGACGTTAACGAGGAAACTAAGGATGGAGAATCAATGGTATCTGGCAATTTGATTGAATAAATTAAGATGCTTGTTATTTTTCAACAGGGTCAAGTGTCCGTAATTTTGTAAGTATTTGACAGATCAACATTCTGTGGAGTTTAGTCTACCATCAAATTTGTGAAGAATTGATGAACGATACCCATTTGC
>SMVB01427095.1_pt1 | contig 25530 bp, 25 predicted proteins | sample 2456461 | NCBI WGS metagenome assembly SMVB01 (sample SAMN11095934, study PRJNA526329) | marine sediment metagenome | biome: Marine sediment; feature: Surficial sediment; material: Deep marine sediment; isolation source: Hadal surficial sediment | place: Pacific Ocean | collected 2014-05 | depth...
CATCGTCGTCGGCGACGTTCATCCGGAGGTCGCCGAGGTTGCCGGTGCATTGACCCCGGTTCCGGGGGGCGTTGGGCCCCTCACCATCGGCATGCTGATGTCCAACACGCTCGAGGCTGCGCGTCTGCGCGCCGCTTCGGCCGACTGACCCAAACGGCGTGAGCTCCTCCATCCTCCGCGTCGGTCTCACCGGCAACATCGCTGCCGGAAAATCGACCGTAGGCGGGTGGATGGTCGACTTCGGCTGCCACCTCCTGGACGCTGACGAGCTCTCTCACCAATGTCTGGAGCGCGGCGAGCCGACGTACGATCGGGTCGTCGAAGCGTTCGGAGCAACCGTCTTGCGCGACGACGGCGCCGTCGACAGGGGCGCCCTCGGCGCCCGCGTGTTTGGCGACGCCGCCGCTCGGAAACGCCTGGAGGAGATCCTCCATCCCGCCATCCGCGACAAGGAGCAACACCACGTCGACCAGATCGAGCAGGCGTCTGCCCCGGCGGTCGTCGTCACCGAGGCCACCTTGCTGTACGAGACCGGCTCCGCGGGGCGCTACCAGCGCATGGTGGTGGTTACCGCGCCGACCGACAGTCGCCTCGACCGGCTCGAGGAGCGCGGCCTCACCGCAGACGAAGCAGCCCAACGCATGGCGACGCAGATGGACCAAGCCGAGAAGGCGGCGCGCGCCGACTACGTCATCGACAACGGCGGCTCGTTCGACGCCGGACGCGAAGCGACGCGTATCGTCTGCGAGCGGCTTCAGCTCGATCTGATCAGGTGGATGGAGGGCTCGCCGCTCGGGCAGGCGCGATAGGAGTGCTCGCCGGCCCCCCCACCTGCATCGTGGTCAGGCCGGACGGTACTCGAAGCGCGTTCCCGGATCCGCCTCGACCTCGACGGCGGTCAGCCGGAAAGCGTGGGTGCTGTCGGGCTCGGTGGTGTTTTCGCCGCCGGTGACGGTGCGCAGGCGCTCCTCGAGGCGCGCGAAGATCCACGCGGCCACAGCCGGGGCGGTGGGGCCGGACTCGTCGAAGCCCTCAACGTCCTCGAGCACGCGTTGATCGAGCGCCCTGATGACCTTGTCGACGGCGCCCCGTAGAACGCGGAAATCGATCACCAGGCCGATGTGGTCGAGATCGTCGGAGCAGGCACGGGCGGCAACGCGCCAGGCATGATGGTGTAGCGGCTGTGTCTCGCCATCGGGACCACGGCTATGCCCCGCTTCGAATTCAGCCTCGACACGTACTTCGTACATGGACGTTCTCAGCCGGCCGTTCCGCTTGCCGGTTCAACCAAACCCACCACTATGTTCCCATTTTCTGCGAGCCCGGATGTCCGGGCTAGCTCTGCTCGTCGGCAACCGTGTTCCAGTCGTGGCAGTGCGGACAGCGGGCGAACGGCTGGTTGGCCTTGAAGCCGCACTTCATACAGACGTAGGGATCGACGAGACGCGCCTCGTCGATCACCCCGGCGAACAAGTCCCCCACCGCGCTGCCGGCGGCGCCCTGGGCGTCGAGAACCTGCCACAACTCTCGCTGCACGGTGATCGATCCCGGTTTCTCGGTCAGCGCCAGGGTGAGTGCTTCGCGCGCCGCATCGAGGTCGCCGCGCTTCTGATGCAGGCGCGCCAGAACGAGCTGCACACGCCACGAGTGGGGCTGCCGATCGAGGATCTTGGCGCACGCCCCTTCGACCCGCTCCCAATCCCCGGACTCGACGGACACATCGGAGATGCGCTCGAGCGCCTGCATCGCCCAAGCAGCTCCGTCACCGAGCGCCATCTCCCAGTGCTGTAAAGCGAGCGGCAGATCACCGCGATCGGCGAGGCTGTCCCCGGCGCCGAGGTGCGCGGGTGCGTACGCCGGGTCTAGCCCCAGCGCGGTCTCATAGCAGTTGGCCGCGGCCTCGGCATCACCTTCCTTTTGTGCGGCGTTGCCACGCTCGGTCCACAGCGATGCGAGGAGTCGATCGTCGCTCGATCCCGCCAACTTGTCGATGCGCGCTTGGGTTACGCCGGCCTCCTCCCAGCGGCCCATTTCCTCGTAGACACGCCGCAGACAAAGCCAGCCACTGAGGTTGTCTGGGTCGCGGGTGACGACCTCCTGCAGCGTGCGTTCGGAACGATCGATGAGCCCCGCGCTCTTGAAATCAAGGGCCAGCGAGAACAGCGCCTGGGTGCGGCCGAGATCCGAAAGCCCCGGACGATGCAGCAGGCTCTTGTGAATGTCGATGGCGCGCTCGACCTGTCCTTTCTCGCGGAACAGGTTACCGAGGGCCAGGTATGCCTCGACCGCGTCGGTCTCACCGCGCACCGCTTTGCTGAGCTCGACCAGCGCCAGGTCGGGCTGATTCGAGATGAGGTAGTTGAGACCGAGAAGGTAATGAGGGTGGTCGCCGTATTGCGGGCCTTCGGCCCGGCGGACCCGCAGGGCCCAAGCCCGTCCCAGCAGGACCCCGAACACGATCAGGGCCGCGGCGGCCCCGAGCGTCTGGGACCAACCCGGCATCCCCTACTCCTCGGCCCGGTCGGCGTCGTTGTCGGTCGATTCCACGAGGCCCCTGCCGATCGGCAGGTTGCGAAGCTCACGAACCTCCGATTCCAAGGCGTCGATGCGGCGTTGCGCCTCGCGTTCGCGTATGCCGTGCTTGAAGTGTTCGAACGCAGCGATGACGCCGGCCACCAGCATGCCGATGAACACCGAGCCGAGGATCACCAGAAAGACCGGGACGTCCTCGACCATGCGGTTCCGGAAGTAGGTCACGTTGACCCGCTGGTCGGCGTTGGCGTACGCGATGAGAACCAGCAAAATGACCATCGCCAGGTACGCCAACATCTTGAAGATGGCGTTCATCCGACCTCGCTCTCTACCCGATCCACGGCCGGCTGTTGGCGCCGCCGATAGTCGTCGAGCACCTCGTCCCAGAGCCCCCGAGCGGTAACGATGTCGTCGACCACTTCCCGGGCGGCACCACGGCCTCCCGGGGTCGAGGTCACCCAGTCGGCAACCTCGATGAGCTTGGTGTGGCCGTCAGACACTGCGATACCGATGCCGGCGTGCTCCAGCATCGGCAAATCAATGAGATCGTCGCCGATGTAGGCAACCTCGTGGTCCGCAATGCCCTCCTGGCGCTGGATGTCGAGACAGGCGCCGACCTTGTTCTTCTCCCCCTGCCTCAGATAATCGACGGGAAGCTCGGTGAAGCGCCGCTCGACCGCCTTTGATCTCCTCGCGGTGATGATGGCGATCTTCAGCCCGATCAACCGGGCGATGAATATCGCCGAACCGTCGCGCACACAGAATATCTTGGCCTCGCGATCGTCATCGATGAAAACGATCTCGCCTCCGGTCAGCACCCCATCGACGTCGAGAACCAGCAGCCGGAGGTCGCGCAAACGCTTCTCGTAGCTCCCGCGGTCCAGCCTCGCCATCAGATCATCTCCGTGCGCCAGAGGTCATGGAGATGGACGACCCCCTCGGGACGCTGTTCGGCATCGACCACCGGCAGCGAGGTGATGCGCTTCTCTTCCATCAACCGCAGGGCTTCGGTTGCCAGGGCGTCGGCGCGCACACACACGGGGTCGCGCGTCATCGAGTCTTCCGCCGTGCTCTCCACCGCCAATTCGCCTTTCAGCTCGAGGAGGCGCCGCAGGTCGCCGTCGGTGATCACCCCGACCATCCGCCCGTCGGCATCGATGACCGTCGTCATTCCGAGCTCCTTGGCGCTCATCTCCGCCAGCACGTCGGCCATCCGAGCAGCGAGCCCAACGCTCGGTATTTTCGCCGCCGTGTGCATGACATGGTGGACTCGCAAGAGCCGGCGCCCGAGGTTGCCGCGCGGGTGGTGGGCGGCGAGATCGTCGGCGTTGAACCCGCGCTCGCCGAGCAACGCCATTGACAGAGCATCGCCGATGGCAAGCGCCGCCGTCGTGCTCGCCGTGGGGATCATCTTGAGCGGACCGGCCTCCTTTTCGACACCGGCGTCGAGCACGACATCGGCCTCACGCGCCATCGTCGATCGAATCTCGCCGACGATCACGATGAGGGGTACACCCAAGCGCTTGATCGCCGGCAACATGGCGACAACCTCTCGGGTATCGCCGCTCTGGCTGATCGCCACCAGGACGTCGCCTTCGCACAGCATGCCGAGGTCACCGTGCCCGGCCTCGGCAGGATGCAGAAACAACGCCGGGCTCCCCGTCGACGCCAGGGTTCCCGCAAGCTTGCGTGCGATGATGCCCGACTTGCCCATTCCCGAGACGACGATCCGTCCCTTACAAGCGAGCAGGATGTCGAGGGCTTGGCCGAACGAGATCGGATCAAAACGCTCGGCCAGTCGGGCGAGGGCGTTCGCCTCGATGCGGAGAACCTCCTGCGCCAGATCGAGCGAGCGGCTCCGCAGCGACGCCGGATCGGCGCCGTCCCGACGATCCGGGTCGGAAGACGGGCTGCTCATGATGCGACTCCTTGGTCCACCGCCCGCGTGGCTGCCGCCGCATGTACCCGCAGAGCTTCCTCGAGCAATGGCTGCAATCTCTCGATCGGCAGCTGGGTTGAGCCGTCGCTGAGCGCCGCAGCGGGATCATCGTGCACTTCGATGAACAAGACGTCTACGCCGATCGCGGCCGCGGCGCGGGCCAGCGGCTCGGCGAATTTCCGCTCGCCGGCGGTCTCCCCCTCCCCCGCGCCGGGGAGCTGGAGGCTATGGGTGACATCGAACACCACCGGGTAGCCGAAGTCCGCCAATCGGCAGACTCCTTTGAAATCGACCACCAGATTATTGTAGCCGAACGACGTTCCGCGCTCGGTAAGCATGATGCCGATGGCTCCAGCGGCTTCGAGCTTACCAACGACGTGCTTCATGTCTGCAGGGGCCAGAAACTGTCCCTTCTTCACGTTCACCGGACGGCCGCTCTCGGCCGCCGCCACCAGCAGGTCCGTTTGCCGGCTCAGAAATGCCGGGATCTGGATCACGTCGACCGTTTCGGCGACCGCGGCCACCTGGTCGACAGCGTGAACGTCAGTGGCAACCGGAGCCCCTACCGCGTCGCGCACCTCGGCGAGAATCTCGAGGCCGGCGTCGATACCGGGTCCACGGTAGGAGTCGATCGACGTGCGGTTGGCCTTATCGAACGAAGCCTTGAACACGAAAGGTATGCCGAGTCGACGGGCGACAGCAGCGGCCTCGGTCGCTACGCGCAGGCAGTGGTCGCGGCTCTCGATGACGCACGGCCCGGCGATCAGCCCGAGAGCGCCCGCACCAAATTCAACCGTGTCGCCAATTCTCACCGTGTTCGTCATGTAGGTGCTCCGCCGGCGTCAAACCGCGGCGACATCTCTCGCCGACCCAGCGCTGACCTCTTCTGCAGCATCCTCGGCGCCCGCCACCATGCCGCGGGAATCACCCTTGGCGTGCTCGTACGCGGCCCGGACGAATGATGCGAACAGCGGATGGGGCTCTTGCGGCCGCGACAAGAACTCGGGGTGAAACTGGCAAGCTACAAACCACGGATGATCCGGAAGCTCGAAAATTTCGACGAACTTTCCGTCCCCGGTTTCGCCGCTGAGCACGAGGCCGGCGTCGACCAGCTGTGACTCGAAGGCGCGATTGAATTCGTAGCGGTGCCGGTGACGCTCCGAGACCGTCTCCGTTCCATACGCTTCGGCGACGCGCGAGCCGGGTACCAGCTTGCACTCGTAGGCTCCGAGCCGCATAGTGCCACCGAGATCGTCGACGCCCAGCAGATCGCGCAGCTTGTAGATGACTTTGTCGGCTCCCGAGTCTTTGAAGTTGAACTCGCTGCTGTCGGCCGAATCTCCGAGCGCCGCAACATTCTCGGCGAATTCCATGACGGCCGTCTGGAAACCGAGGCAGATGCCGAAATAAGGCACTTCGGCGGCGCGCGCGTAGCGTATCGCTTCCATCATGCCGCGCACACCGCGCTCGCCGAAGCCGCCGGGAACCAGGACGCCGCCGACATCCGCGAGGACCTCCGCCGGATCTTCGTCCTGCTCGAAGCGCTCGGCCTCCACCCACTCGATATCGACCCCGAGGTCGTTCGCCAACCCACCGTGGACGAGCGCCTCGGCCAGGCTCTTGTACGACTCCTGGAATTCGACGTACTTGCCGACGACCGCGATCCGGACCCGATCGGCGGGCTCCTTGTAGGTTCTGACGATCTGCAGCCACTCGGCCAGGTCGGGAATACCACACTTCAATCCGAGCGACTCGCAGATGATCGCGTCGAGGCCTTCCTCGTGGAACACCAGCGGCACGTCGTAGATACAATCGACATCCTTCGCCGTGATCACCGCCTTGGAATCAACGTTGGTGAACAGTGCGATCTTGTCCTTGATCTCGGCCGACAGGAAACGATCTGTGCGGCACAAAAGGACGTCGGGCTGGATACCGATCGACCGTAACTCCTTGACGCTGCGCTGCGTCGGCTTGGTCTTGAGCTCCTTGGCCGCCGCGATATACAGCACCAGCGTCAAGTGGATGAACATCGAATTGCCGCGCCCGACATCGTGGGCAAGCTGCCGGATCGCCTCGAGAAATGGCAGGCTCTCGATGTCACCGATCGTCCCGCCGATCTCGCTGATGATGATATCTGCGGTCGACTCCAGCGCGGTAATGCAATCCTTGATTTCGTTGGTGATGTGCGGGATCACCTGAACGGTGTTGCCGAGGTAAACGCCCTGGCGCTCCTTCTGGATGACTGACTCGTAGATCTGCCCCGACGTGTAGTTGTTCGCCTTGGCCATTCGGACGCTGGTGAAACGCTCGTAGTGCCCGAGGTCGAGATCGGTTTCGGCGCCGTCGTCGGTGACAAACACCTCGCCGTGTTGGAAAGGGCTCATCGTTCCGGGGTCGACGTTGATGTACGGATCCAGCTTCAACAGGTTGACGGTGTAGCCGTGGGCCTCCATGAGGCGTCCGATCGCCGCCGAGGCAAGCCCCTTACCCAACGACGAAACCACACCGCCGGTCACAAAGATGTACTTGGTCGACATTCCGGTACTCGATCTCCCGTTGGTTAGCTCCGCTGCGCGGGCGAGGCACGCTCCGCCAAGACGGCGCGCGCCCGCTCGAGGTCATCGGGCGTGTTCACACCCCCGATCGCATCCCTGATCAAGTAGGTTTGCATCGTTTCCCCTGCCTCGAGTACCCGCAATTGCTCGAGTCCTTCGGCCTTCTCCAGGCTCGACGGGGGCAACGCAGCCCACCGGCGCAAAGCCTCGGCCCGATAGAAGTAGACGCCCACGTGCAGCCAAGCTCCGCGTTCGCTGCCCTGCCCGGAAGCGCGCGCCAACCACGCCGCGTCGGGATCCCCGGGGGGCAGCTCGGCCACCGCAGCCCGCCACTCGGCGCGCGAAAAAGGCAGCGCCGCACGGCTGAAATACAACGCTCGCTCGTTGTCGTCGATCACGACCTTCACAGCGTTGGGGTCCCAGAGAACTCGTCGCTCTGTGAGCGGAGCACGGAGGGTACCGAGCCCGGCTCCAGAGTCTCGAAATCGTTCGAGCGCCGCGGCGACCGCGTCGGAATCGAGCAGCAGCTCATCGCCCTGCACGTTGACGATGATGTCGGCGGAGTAGCCCGACGCGGCGTCGGCCACCCGATCGGTCCCCGAGGTGAATTCACCGCGGGACAGTACCACGTCGGCACCCGACTCCCGGGCCGCCTCGGCGATGCGCTCGTCGTCGGTTGCAACGATGGTGGCCTCGATCCCCCGCACGCCGAGAACGCCCTCTATGACGTGCTGAATGAGCGGCCGGCCGGCCAGAGAAGCGAGAAGTTTCCCGGGGAATCGAGTAGAGGCAAACCGCGCTGGAATGATGGCAATGCAGTCCATGCGCCGACCCAGGATCAAGAACCGCAGGAGAATACCACCCGGCCCCGCGGGCGACTAGCTGAGGCAGTCCGGGGGTGTGACCGGGCGGGCGCGAGCCAAGCACCAGCACCATGTCCGGACCACCGAACCCCGGCTCGTGGGCACGCCGATCTTCCTTACCTGCACGACTCGTCCGGCGGCCCCCCTGCGATCGTGGCTCCCGGCTCCCCGCCCACCCGGCCAGCAAAACCGAGCACGCTACAGATCTAGCCGTGGACGAGCGCCTCGACCTTGCGAGCCAAATCCATGACGGTGGCGTCCATGAGCTCGCCGGTATCATCGTCGGGAATCTCGATCTCGAACTCGTCCTCGGCGGCAATCACGAGGTCGATGATCTCGACCGATGTGAGGCCGATCTCGCTCTGCAAACGGGCCTCGCCCTTGACCTTCTCGGCGACCTCCGGCTTGAGCTCGACGATGAGGCGGCTGATGGTCTCGACGGTTTCGCTCGAGCTCACGCCAACTTCCCTTCTTCGTAGAGGTCTCGACAACGGCCTCGGCATAGTTTGCCACTCGTGGTGCGAGGAATCCGCCCACTTTCGAGCAAAATGACATCGAGCACCGGAAGGTTGAGGGTCTCGGAAACCACGGCGCGGACCCGCTCGTCGATGCCCTCGGTGTGCTGCGGATTGCGTGGCGCGGCAACGACCACGACGCCTTCAGAGCGGCCGTTGCTGGTGCCGAAGGCGACAACGCTTCCCGGGCGTACCAACTCGAGACCGTGTACCGCCCGCTCGATGTCCTGGGGATAGTAGTTGCGCCCATCGAAGATGATGAGCTCCTTCTTGCGCCCGGTGACGAAGAGCTGTTCATCCTGCGTGTAGCCGAGGTCACCGGTCATCAGCCAGCCGTCGCGCAGCGTCTCTGCGGTGGCCTCGGAATCGTTGAAGTACTCACGCATGACCGAAGACCCGGCGATCGAGATCTCCCCGATGCGGCCATCGGCAACCTGCTCGCCGTGTTCGTCGACGATGCGCACCGAAGTTTCGCGCACCGGGACGCCACAGCTAACGATGCGGACTCGGTTGGAACCGTCGCTTGGCGGTCGGGCGATGCCCTCTCCTTCGAGGGCCTCCCGATCGACATCGACAGTCTGATATTCCTCCTGTGCCCGAACTCCGGTGACCATCAGACCGACCTCGGCGAGGCCGTACGCCGGCATGAATCCGGATCTGGGGAAGCCCACCCGCCCAAAGGTCTCGGTGAAGGCTGCGAGGAGCTCCGCATCTACCGGCTCGGCGCCGATGATCGCCACCCTCCAACTCCCCAGGTCGCGCCCGCGAGGCTCACCGTGCTCCAGCAAATGCCGGTAGCTAACGTTGGGGCCAGCGGTGATCGAGACGTTGTGACGTTCCATGACGTCGAGCCACCGCCGCGGCCGCCGCAAGAAGTTGAACGGCGTGGTGAGCACCAGGTCGATGGAGCGTGCCGTGGCGCCCAGTAGGTTCCCGATCAGACCCATGTCGTGGTACATCGGCAGCCATCCGCCGCCGACGTCGCCGGGGGCGACCTCGAGACGCTCGACGATCGCTTGTACGTTGGCGACGATGCAGCGGTGCGGCAACACGACGCCGCGGGGCGAGCTCGTCGACCCGGAGGTGAATTGGATGATGGCGATCTCATCGGGGTCGGGCTTGTACGGATCGAAGCGGCCTGAGGCAGCGATCAATTCATCATGGCGAATGGCGCACGCCGTGCCCTCCAAGCCGGCCTCTTTCATCAACGGCTCGCCGACCAGCTCGACATCCTCATCGACAACGACGAACCTCGGCTCCGCGACTCGTACGATAGAACCGATGTGCGCCAGGTAGCCCTGGAGCCGGCGGCGGTTGATCGGCGTCGGCAGGATCGACGGGTACAGCCCGGCCAGAACGGCGCCAAAGAACGAAGTCACCAGCGGCCGTAGACCTTGGCAGACGATGGCGACTCGGTCGCCGGGCTTGCCGTCGAGGTTCTGGAAACCGGCCGCGACCCGCTGCGCTTGGGCTTCGATCTCCGTCCAGGTGAAGCGACGCTCGTCCTCGTCGACGAAGATCAGCCCGCGGTTGCCGCAGGTCTCGGACGCACGAGCCAGGATGTCAGGCAGCGTCAGTGGGATCTCAGGAGCGGAGCTCACGGTGCACTCTCGGCGCGACCGGCCGCGATCAGGAGCCCGCCGGCTCGAGCACCGGGAGCTTGGCCTCGATCTGCGTCCAGCAGTCCTCGAGGTCGGCGCCGGTGACAATGATCCCATGGTTGGCCAGGCCGAGGATCGTACGAAGCGGGTCGTCCGTTTGTTTGAGGCCGTCGAGCGTCGACTCACAGAGCTCGATCGTCCCGCACGGGTAGTGCTCGTCGGTGTACACGATGCCGTCCACGAACCAATGGATGTGGATCATCGCGCCGATCTCCGCGAACTCGCGGTAAATCGCCGCGTGGATGCTCGAATCGATCGAGGCTCGCGAATCTTCGAATCCCGGCGGCACCGTGATGTGGACCTCTTGAGCGTCCGGATCGAACTTGGTGACCAGGAGAATGTCCTTTCCGATGACGTCGAGCTTCGCCTTGTTGACGCCGCGGCCGGTCATCCAGAAGACGTCACCGTCGTGGCGCGCGCTCATGTTGCCGTAGCTGACTTGCTTCTGACCGAGGACCTTGAAAAAGCGCCGTCGCGCTCGCTCCGATAGGCCGTCGAGGACAACCGCCGACGGCACCAAATCGAGATCGTCGAGCCGGCGCGCCATCTCCTGCATCTTGCGAGTCACGTCGGTGCCGTCGTGTAACTCCTCGGGCAAATCCGGGTGAATGATGTTCTCGTCGATATAGGTAACGTCGGATCGCTGCAGTAGAAGGTTGAACAGCCAATCGGCGGCATCGTTGGAGCCGGTGAGAACTTCATGACCGCGCTCCGGCGTGATCAGCGTCATGCTGTAGTCTTGCGGGCCGTCGCCGGTGATCTCCGTGTAGCCGGCGAGGTTCGCCATGCAACGTAAGCCGACCTCGTAGGACCGCACGACCCTCTGGGCGTCGCTCTCGGCCGCATCGGCGATAAAGAAAATGCCGACAAAATCCTGGTACGTACGACGCTCGATCCCGAGCTGGTCGATGTCGTCACCATCAGGCAGGAACGCCAGAATGACGTCGGCGGGCTCCCTGCTATCGTCGTCAAGCAACTGGTGCTGCGGCGACTCGGCAAAACGTCGACGCACAGGCTCGAACAAACCATCCAACACCGGGTGGGACCCCGTGCGCAGCATCCGCACAGTCTTCATGAATGTCCTCCGTACATACGGCAGCGGCCGGCCAATATCAGCATGAGGGGCGGCCTCTCTGCCCTGCTGGGGCCCCGACTCACGTATGAGAAGTTCGGGAGCGCCCGATCGAGCCCGCGGGGTAGGAAAACAATGATCTCCTCGGAACCCGTGTAACTGGGAAGGATACACCCCGAATCGAGCGGATGCATGGGGCCGCGAGCGAGGCCGCTGCGGCTGGACAACCGGCGCCGTGTTGACGGCCTGCTAGGCCGGCATCCGGACGAGCAAGGCTCCGGGGAGCACCGACAGCCTCGCCGGCAGGCCGCCGACGATCTCACCATCGGTCTCGACATCAAGCTCGGGACCCTCGAGGTCGATCGAGCGACATACGAAGCTGTGGATGTCCGGGTGGGTGAAGGGGCGGCCGCTCTCGAGCCGGAGGAACTGATTCAACACCGCCATCAGGCCGAGAGCCCCAACCATGACGATGTGCAGCTCGCCGTTGTTGAACGAGGCATTCGGGCTCGGTCGCATGCCGCCGGCAACCGAGGGTCCGTTGTTGATGAACAGTTGGAGCATCAGCGTCTCGCCGCTGGCGCCGGCGTCGGTACGCCACGAAACCTGGTACGGACGGGCACTGAAGACTTCCTTGAGCGCGGCAAGCGAGTAGGCGCGCTTGCCGAAGCTCTGCAAACGCTTGCTGCTCTTGACCCGGCGCGCCACGGCCGGCCCCAAACCCACCGTCGCGGCGTTCAGAAAATAGCGCCGCGCCGTGTCGGCCCCGGCGGTTATTTCGGCGACGCCGACATCGATGTACGTGTTGCGACCCTTTCGCAGACCACGGAGGATTCCGTTCGGATTGAGGGGCAGACCCAATCCGCGCGCCAAGTCGCACCCCGTGCCCAGCGGGAGGTGCGCGAAGGCGGTGCCGGTGGTGCTGGCCTCGACCTCCATGAGTCCCTGGACGACCTCGTGGGCCGTGCCGTCGCCACCGGCGGCGATCACCAGGCTCGACCCGGCGGCGGCCGCGGATCGGGCGATCTCGATGCCGTGCCCCACGGCCTCGGTCTCGACGACCGTCGGCAGCGTGCGCCAATATCGCAGTTCGCTGCGCAGGCGCTCCCAGGTGCGCCCCGCCTTGCCGCCGGCGGCGGTCCGATTCAGCACCAGGACGGGAGGCGCCTGGACGTCCTTCGCCGCATCGAGGATCTTGTGCCTCGCCTCCTCAGGGCGGCGCGACTTCTTCCTTGTCCTCCGGCTCTGGGCGACCATAGCCTTCCCTTTTACCCCGACCAGCTTGCGGTCGCTAGCGTCGCGCGCAAGACTCCGAGATTCATGGAGACTCCGGCATGATCAGCGAGGTCATCACGCGCGGTGTACTCAGCTTGAAGGCGGCCGTCACCAAAGTCGTGGTGATGGTTCCGGTCTCCGCGAACCTGCTCACGGTCGTCTCGCTGATTCCGACCGCGATGGCCACCTACAACCTGGCCCAAGGCCGGCTGACCGCCGCCGGCCTGTGGATCATAGCCGCCGGGTTTTTCGACGTCATCGACGGCGCCGTAGCCCGAGCCCGGGGCGAGAACTCGCCGTTTGGAGCGGTGCTCGACTCGGTGACCGACCGCGCCGCCGACGCGTTCATCTACGTCGGCGCCGTGCTCTACTTCTACCGCATCGAGCAACCGCTGTACGTCTTTGTCACGATGGTCGCCCTGGCCGGCGCGCTGATGGTCTCGTACACGCGGGCGCGGGCGGAAAACACGATAATCGACTGCAAGGTAGGGTTTGCCGAGCGCGGCGAGCGCATGGTCCTGCTGCTGCTCGCCCTGTTCTTCAACAAGCTCGGCGCCGGCATGTGGATGCTCGCCGGACTCGCCTGGCTGACCACGCTGCAGCGCCTCATCCACACCCACCGCGCGCTGGCAGCGGGTCAGCATCGCGCTCCCGCCGAGCCGGCCTGAGCCTGAACCGCGGCGTCTGCGCCCGGGCCGCAGCGACGTCTCCGGCTCCCGGCAAGCGGTGTCAGCTGACGCGAGCCACTCGAATCGCCGACTCGAGCCGCGGCTCAGTGGCGCCGCGGCTTGGCCACGGCCTCTTCGTCCAACACCGCAGCGTGCCCCCCGAGGGCAATCTGCTTGCCCTCGAGGTATCTGCCGGCCACCGCGTTCCACGTCGGGATCACGATCGTTACGTTGCCGGAGGCCTGCGCTTTGCACGCCAGGCGGATCAGCGGCCGCGCTTCGTCGGTGTCGATGTAGCCGAAACGAGTGATGCGCCGACGTTCGAGCGGGTTCACCGCCGAGAGGCGGTCATTGCCTCCCAGGATGCCAACCCAGCAGGTTCCGCAAGCCGCGGAGCGGCATTGGGTCGGAATAGGCCCATCGCCGGGCAAGCAGCGGCTGTCGGCGCAGGGGTGATCAGCCTGGCCGATCGTTGAGGCCTGGGTGAGCTGGACGCCCTGGATGAGCTTGAAGGTGGCGCTCCGGAAGCCCTCGTTGAAGCGAATCGTGTATTCGCGCCTGAGGCCCTTGAGATAGTCGAGGAGACCGCCGCCATCGTTCTTGGCGCGGTCGGTGAGGATCTTTTGGGGCGACCGGCGACGGGCCCATTTGCTGATGTGAATCTTGCCCTCCGCGGCGTCGAACGCCTCGGGGCCCACTTGGCGCAACGTCATCAAGCCGATCGCCGTGATGCCGAGCAACAGGGACAGATCGACCTTTGCGGTGCCGGCGACCTGGGCCGCGATGGTGCGGATCTGGTCGGCGAGATCGAGGCTCTCGGGAGCGGTCTGCAACGAAGCGTGCTCGCTGGCCGCGGCCTTGACCTCGGGCCAGTAGCGATGCCCGTAGACGAATGTGTGGGAGCTATCGATGTGTTCCTCGAGTCGAGCGTTGCCGTTGAAATCGAGCTCCTCGAACAACCGTGGGTTGGTTTCGGCATCCCGGACCATCTTTCGCACCCAGAGGGGCCAGAAGTGGAACCAGATCTTGACGGCGTCGCGGTCGACGTCGTGGATCGCCGGGGCCAGGTTGTGAACGGTTGACCACCAGGCGTCCTGGTCGTGAAGACTCAGAAAGCTCATGAACGGGTTGCTCTTCTCACTGCTCATTGATTATCTGCTCGGTGCGCTCAAATTTGTCGGTAGGAAGGAGTCATCGAAAAAATGACGTTCGGTCACGGCCTGCAGCGAGCCGCGAATCGCGCCACCATTATGGATCTGGGAACGGGCCCGGAGACTCTCCGAGACGAACGGAACGGGAAACACCTATTTTTGCACACCCCGAGGGTGTTGAAAATCCGCTGAAACAGTGTAATTTTCTTTTAGTTGCGGCTCCCGACTCCTTTCCTGCCGCGAAACCCTGCCTTCCCGTGGGATTCACCTCATGTTGATGTTCCTGATGGTCTCTGTGGCGGTGATCTTCGTCCTCGCTGCGTTCGCCTACCTGTACCTACAGTCCATGAAGAAGAAGATGGCCAGGGCGAAGGAAGAGGACCAGAAGCAGCGCCAGGAGCGCCTCGACAACTTGGCCACGATTCCCCTATCCGACCGCGATGACACCGCCATCTATCAGTGGAGCTTCCACCACGGAGACCGGTTGGTGGCGCGGGCCGTGAAGCCGCAGATCGACGAGGCGGCGAAGCGGGTGAAGTTCATGGAGATCACCCACAGCGACCTCCTGCTGCTGCCCGACGAGTGTCACTTCCAGAAGTACAAGCTCGAGATCGATACGGTCGGAGATGCCACGAAGGTCGACAAGACCGAGCCCGAAAAGGGCCGCATCTTGCGTCAAGTCACGGCGCAGATCATCGGCTACGTCGAGCATTAACAGGGTGCTGAAGAACTCCCGGGGGTGCCGTTACGGGCACCGTGGGGGCAAATGCGAGGCGGCGCAGCACCCTGCTGAGCCCGCCCAAACGAAGGACCTCTCACTGCCGGCGCCGAGCAGCACGTTGGCGCGCGCCGCGGATGGTCGTATGTTCGTCGCGGCGAAAGGGCAGCGAGAACGCACCCCGGGAACTCGGAGGGATCGGCGCGCAGGTCAGCGATGTCGCGCGGCGCAACGGCGCGTTGGCGCCGGCGTTCAGGCCCGTAGGCTTCCTTCTGAACGGCGAGCACATCGGCAACTACCTGCTCGGGGTTCCGTCCGGGAACTGCAATAACATCGACCTCGTTGAGTTCATGCGCCGCCGCCCGGCGTGGGTCGTCCACGATCTGGGGCCGGTGGTCGGCGCCGGCCCGATGTACGAGGTAGCTGTCGAGAGCGCTGAGCACGCGGCCATCGAGGTCGACGGCCACGCCAAGGGAAGACGGCGGCTCGTGGCTGGTACCGCGACGGGCAGGCTTTCGAGCTCTCGCTTACCGGCGAGCCCGATGGCTTCTCCCACTGGCTCGTCAACGGCGAGGCCATCGAGGGCAGGCAACTGATCCTACCGATCGCAGCATCCAAAAAAAGGGCCGGCAGGATGGTTCCTGCCGGCCCTTTCGGGTCTTTCAGCGAGTCGTGATGCTCACTGTGGACGGCCGTTGAGATCAGGGCCGCCCGGGTATGAAACTACGTTATCCGAGCTCAATCTGGCTGAGCTTCTTCGACTTGCCCGGCGTCGGCGTTTCGGCCTGCTGGGCGACCTCACCGAGAATCTCCTGGCGATACAGCTTCGCCATCTTCTCGTTTTCGGCCTTGGCGCGAAGCTCGGCGAGCTTCTCGTCACGCTTTGCGCGCTTTTCCTCGTGCGCGTACTTGACGATGCCGAGATCATCGAGATCGTGCTGTACTTCGGTGGTCACGAGCTCCTCGCGCAGCAGCATGGAGTGCTCGCTGCTCGCCAGATCAACCTCACGATCGCCGGCCCAGATCTCGTGACGACCGTGCTCCTCGTACCAGTCGTTGAGCTTGGCCGTCATGTGCATCTTTTCGATGATGTTCCGCCACCCGACGCCGGTGTTGTAGGCGCAGAAAGAGATCTCGCCTTCCTGGGTGCCGTACGGAATGATGCACTGCTCGGTACGACGGAAGTCGTAGTTGAACAGGTCCTGGAACCACATGCCGGCGATGATCAGCGAGCCCCAGCGGTCCTCGCGGCGCTTGTCGATGTCCTCCATCGTGCGGTCGGCGCCCGAGTTGCCGTAATCGATGCCGGTGCCGCCGAACTGCTTGTCGAACTTCTTCAACATGTCGAACACGCTGAAGTACCGCGGCGCCTCGAACGGCCGGTAGTTGCGCATGACCGACAGGCTGAAGCCGATGATCGACCAGAACTTACTGCGCGCCGCATCGTTGATCGCCTTGGTGTCGTCCGACAGACGATCGCCGCGCAAGAAGGCGGTGATCGGCACCATCTCGCCGGTGATCTTGTCGATCATCGCACCCATGCCGATACCACAGTTGGGATGGCAGCCGCAGCTGTACTGGCCCCACTGGTGGTTCGGACCGTGCACCAGGTCGGCGAGGTCGGAAAACGTCGAGATGTAGGACAGCGGGAACCAGTCGCGGTTCGGCTCCGACATACCCGTCTGGTTCTTCACGTCGTGGGCCAGGTCGGCGAGCGTGTAGCGCTGCGCGTGGCGGCGCTCGTCGGTGATCTCCTCGTCGCGACCCGTGAACGAAACCGGCTGAAAGGCCAGGAAGACGATCTTGCGCGGGTTGTCGCGGGCGAACTCGATGATGCGGCCGACCTGCTCGTTGTTAATGCCGTTGATCAGCGTCGTGACCGGCACGATCTCGACGCCGGCGCTGTGCAGATTCTCGATCGCCTGCAGCTTGACGTCGAACAGGTTGCCGACGTGCCGGTGCGAGTTGGCGGCGTTGCCGACGCCGTCGAACTGCAGGTACGCGTAGCGGAGGCCGGCCTCGGCCGCCAACTTGCAGAACTCAGGATCCTGTGCGAAAGCGATGCCGTTGGTAGCCGCCTGTACGCTCAGGTACCCGACCTTGCGCGAGTAGCGAATCGCATCGAGAAAGAACGGCGATGTGGTCGGCTCACCACCGGAAAACTGCACCGACATCTGGCGGCGCGGCTTGATCTGGATGGCGTTGTCGAGGATCTGCTTGAGATCGCTCCAGCTCAACTCGTGGACGAACCCGACCTGGTTGGCATCCATGAAGCACGGGTCGCACATCATGTTGCAGCGGTTTGTCAGATCGATGGTCAGAACCGTGCCGCGGCCGTACTTGACCGTGCTGGTGCCGTGGTCGTGCAGCTTCTCGTCGTTGTGCGACCGCATGTCGCGGCCGGGAAACTGCGCTTCGAGTCGGGCGAACATCTCCGGATCGGTCGACAAGACGTCCTCGAAGTGCCCGTGTTTGGGGCAATCCTTGACCATCCAGATCTTGCCGTCGCGCTCGATGATCTCAGCCTTGATCTCGCCGATCCTCTCGTCCTTGAGAACCTCGACCGGCAGCTCACCGTCGAGGATCTTGGCGCGAATCTCCGGCACGCACTTGGGGCACAGAGAATCGGTCGTGCGCGGCACACCCAGCGTGGGCCGTGTCTTTTCCCACGACTTCTGCAACGGCTTTTCGGACCAAGCCGGCACAAAGCCGGGGTTGGGGCGGATCTTGTTGATACGCGCGAACACGAACCAGGCCGCGTTCGCCGCGTACACCAGCCCCTGCTCGAAATACTTTATGGGACGATGCATCGTTCCTCCTTGAAAGACCCAGGCCATTCACCCTGTCGCCCCCAATTTTAAAGAGGCTTATATGAACACGGCCGTCCGGATTTGTGCTTAGGCCCCGCTGCCTACCGCCGATAGCCCGAATGAAAGAGTTGGGCCCACCGGCGGCTTCCACCCACAAGGTGGGAACAACGAGAGCCGTCACGAACGGTCGATACGCGGGTGCCTTCGACCTAACTAGCCTCGAATAGTAACGAAACCGAAGGTTCCGTGTCAATGAGCCTGCGCCGAGAGATTGTCGCGGGCAGCTTGGCGGATGATCTCGACGTCGTCCGGCAATTCGAGGCGAAAATCGTCGGGATCGAGGCCGGGATCGCGATCGACGTTCGTCAAGACGATGGTCCTGGTGACGCCGGCGTGCTCCTCGAGCACGATCCGGCGCGCCGGGTACCATTCGCCTTCGACGACCACCAGCGTGACGGTCTTGAAGTGGCGGGCGGCCGATGTGCCAGGTTTGGGGACAAGACGTAACACGTACAACGTGGCGCCGTCCGCGTCGTCGCGGCTGACGTCCTGCAGTGACACGTCGAACGACGTCCTGAGATCGGAGCTCGACACCAATCCCGGCACATCGAGGTCCCGGCCTTCCTCCAAGGAGCCGGCGAGCGGCAAGATTCGGGCCTGCTTGATCCGCGGGATATACACGGTGACCGTGTCATCGGCGATCAATTCGGTGCGCACGCTCGGGTCCGTGATCTCGCGCCGCATGTAGGCCGGCCTGAGAAAAGCCACGGTGCCGCTCTCGGTTTCCTCGTCTTCGAAGATCTCGATGCGCTCGATCGACGTCATGTCGGCGGTAAAACTCTCGATGGCATCACTGGCGACCTCGATCGCGGCCAGCACCGCGTCGAGGTCCGCATTCTGCGGCTGAGGGTTGGGCAGCACGAACAAGCCGAGAATGATCGCACCGCAGATCAGATCGTATTGCCACGACCCGCGCGGCCAGTTCAGAAAGACCCAGCGCCCCACCGGACCCCACATCTGCAATCCGCGCCGGCGGTCCATCAGTGGGCCTCCGCCTCGTCGACGATCAACCCGTCGCACATCTGTATCGTGCGGTGGGCGAGGGCCGCAACTGTGGGGTTGTGGGTGATCACCATCATCGTCTGCCCGAACTCGGCGTTGAGCGAGGTGAAAACCCCCATCACCTTGGCGGAATTGTTGGTATCGAGGTTGCCGGTGGGCTCGTCGGCCAGCAGGATGTGGGGCCGGTTGACGAGCGCCCGAGCGATGGCGACGCGTTGCTGCTCGCCGGTCGACATCTCGTAGGGCTTGTGGTCGATCTTGTCGGCGAGACCGACCCGTTCCAGCAATCGCTGGGCGCGGTCCGGGTCGCCGCGTCCCTTCTTGTTGCGCCAGCGTTGTATCTCTTGGGCCAGCTTGACGTTGCCGAGCGCCGAAAGCGTCGGGAAGAGATTGAAGCGCTGGAATACGAAACCGATCTTGTCGCGCCGGATCAGCGTCCGCTGGCTGTCGCTGAGCTTGGTGATGTCCTCGCCGTCGATACGGACCTCGCCGCTGGTCGGCCCGACCATCCCGCCAAGCATGTAGAGCAACGTCGATTTGCCGCATCCGGAGGGACCCATCAGGGCGACGAACTCACCTTCACGCACCATGATGTCAATGCCCGCGACCGCCTCGACCTTGGCCTTGCCCATGTCGTACTGCTTGTGCAGGGCGATGGTCTGGAGCACCGGCTTGGCGTCGATCATCGTCACTCTTCTCGCAGGGCGCTTACCGGATCCTGGCGGGCGGCGCGGATTGCCGGGTAGAAGGATCCCAAAAAACCACCGAGAACACCGAGCGCACTGGCGTAGATCATCCAGTCCAAAGTGAACTGTATGATCAGCGTCGGATAGAAGAACATCAGCATCTCGGCGGTGAGCCAGCCGAGCCCGCAGCCACCGATCACCCCGAACAGGCTCAGCAGCATGGACTCCTGCATGATCGTCAGCACGATGTAGGTCTTGGAGCCGCCGAGCGCCTTGAGGATGCCGATCTCCCGGGTGCGCTCGATGATCGACGTGTACATCGCCAACAGGATCACCAGGAACGAAAGCGACACGGCGATCCCGGAGAGCGCGATCCGGAAAGCGTTGAGGCCGGCGATGTTCTCGCCGAGCGTCTGCGAATACTCCTCCAGGACGGTGGTTTGCACGCCCGGTATCTCGGCTTCGATCCGAGACGCCAGCTCTCCCGTTCCATCGAGCTGCTCGGCTTTCACGAAAACCAGGTGGACTCGAGTCGGCAGCCCGACGAGCTCCCTCAAGACGGATAGGCGCACGTAGATACGCGCTCCGATGCCGGCACGCGCGACCCCGACGACTTCCCATTCGTTGGCCAACATCACGATGCGATCGCCGACGCCGAAGCCGTTGGAGTCGGCAAAACGGCGGTCGATGACCATCTCGCGGGCTGCGGAGGGAGAGTTGAAGTCGAGGCCGCGGCCATCCAGGTAGGTCAGGTGCGCGCCGACGTGTTCGAAGCGCGGGTCGATCCCCCAGGTATTCACCGGGGCTCCTCCACCGACCAGCGCCGACCAGATGTAGATCGGGGCAACCGCCTCGACCCCTTCGGTTTCCTGGAGCCTGTCGACGATCGCTTCGCGCAACGTCATGCTCGACAGTCCGAGAATGGCCGAACTACCGGCCGGCTGAACGAAAATATCGGCACCGACCGCCTGCAGCCGTCCCGCCACCTCGGCGAGCGTGCCGTTGGTCAGCCCGACGATCACCAGCACCGCCGTCACCTCGATCGCCACCGCCAGGATAGTAATGGCGGCGCGGGTCTTGCGCTGAAAAATGTTGGCGCGAACCAGACTCAGCATAGCGGTAGCTTAGTAGAGGCTCGAGGAGAGCGTTCGATGAGTTGCAAATGACGGCACGGTTCGTTGCCCCCCTAGCAGGTCAGTCGCCGCCGCTGCGGCGGAATTCTGCCATCGCCTCTTCGATGGTCAGCTGGCGGTAGCCCGACGGCAAGTCGAGGAATCGAAACGCGACCGCCGGAATCAACGGGTTGCGGTCGGCTTCGGTCAGATCGAAACGAAAGACCATCTCCTCCCAGGGGCGCTCGACCTCGATGCGTCCGGGATATGCGTCGATACCACCACCCAGGTAGTTCGAATAGGTGGCGATGAATTCGATGCGGCCATCGGCATCGAATCCTTCGATCTGGCTGACCCGCAGGTTTTCGCGATCGATCCACACCTTGCGACGGATCCGGGGGGTGCCGCCGTCGGCTTCCATCCAGACGAGAGAGTAGTGACTCGGGTAGGTTTCCGGCACCACGAAGGAGCCGGGCGCGTTGGTCGTCGGCAGCAATTCGGGGAGCAACGCCTCGGTCATGTGGTGGGGCCGCAGCGCGAAGTAGGGGCGCTCGGGGTCGGGCTCAGCCGGCGCCGCGCCCGTTCCCGTGTAGTGAGCGCCGTGATCGGGAACGGAGAGCTGAAACTCGACCCCGTTCCCTACGAGATTGAAGATCGTACCTACCAGCGAGCGTTTTCCGTTCAACCGCAACGCCCCCGTGCTCGTGGCGAAGAGCTGCACATTGACGTGGCGGCTGTCCTCGTCCCCCGACCAGTACAGCCGCAGCTCTCCCTTTGCCTGCAATGCGGATGATGCCCAGGCGTTGGCCCGTTGGATCAGCGTGGCGGCGTCGGCTGAGAGATAGACCGGCGCCGGGCCGAGTTGCGCCGTCCGCTGCGCCGCTCCGCCGCAACCAGCCACAGCGACCGAACCCAAGAGAGCCAGTAGTCCGGATATCTCAACGCCCTTGGTCGCAAGGGCGCGGAGAAGGGCGTGGACACAAGGCGCGCGCCGGGAGAGCACCGGAGGCGTAGTGGACAATACGTCGAGGTGCCCGACCAAGCGCACCGCCGTAGACGCGCGCTTCTTTGCGCCCGTAGCAGGAGGGCGTTGAGACATGCGGGCTAGGATCAGGGTGTTTCGAGCGCGCATGAGCTCACATCTGCCGCGAGAGGACGAATTCCGGCAGCTCGGCGAGGGCCTGCTTGGGGCGCGAGTCCTCCAACCCCTCGAGGCCCTCTCGTGCCCGATCGGCGTATTCCTTGGCGACGGCGTGGGTCGCCTCGAGGGCGCCGCAGGCACGCATCGCCGCGACCACGGAGCCGAGGTCGGCAGCGCTCGGCTCGGGGTCGCCGAAACAGCCCAGCAGCAGCTCCCGCGCCGCCTCCGAGCCATTGCGCAGCAGGTAGATCGCCGGCAGCGTCATTTTCCCCTCGCGCAGATCGGCGCCGATCTTCTTGCCGAGACGGGCGGTGTCGGCGCTGTAGTCGAGCAGGTCATCGATGAGCTGGAACGCCATGCCGATGTTGCTGCCGTAGCAGGCGAGTGCCTGCTCGTGCTCCGGAGAAGCTCCGGCGAGAACCGCCGAAGCCTGCCCGGCGGCGGCGAACAACGAAGCGGTCTTGCGATCGATCATCCGCAGGTAGTCTTCTTCGGAAACGTCGAGGTTGCCGTTGCTCGACACGTCGAGGATCTCGCCCTCGAGCAAACGGCTGGTCGCTGCGGTGAGGATCTCGACGAGACGCAGGCTGCCGAGCGCCACGCTCATCGCCATCGAGCGGATGTAGATGTAATCACCGAGCAAGACGGCGAGCTTGTTTCCCCACACGTGGTTGGCAGCTTCCCGCCCGCGGCGCACTTCGGCGTCGTCGACGATGTCATCGTGGACCAACGTCGCCGTGTGGATGAACTCGACCACGGCGCCGAGTTGGACGTCGCCATCACCCTCGTAGCCACACAGCTGGGAGCACAATAGGACCATCGCCGGACGAAGGCGCTTCCCCCCGGACCGGTGCAGATATTCGGCGTGGCGACGAACCAACGCGATCTCGGAGTGGCAGGCGCGCTCGATCTCGCGCTCCACTAGTTGCAGCCGATCCGCCACGAGGGCGTACGCGAGCGTCGCGGTCGGAGATTGCTGAACTCCCTTTTCGGTCACCCTCAGCCCCCAATGTGGATCACGTAGGCGCCCTCGGGAATGTCGAACTCGAAGAGCTCGTCGGAAAGGCCGGGATCGAATTGCACGTCGTGAAACTGGTAGTCGAGCGTGTTTCGGAGATTGTCGTACGTCACCAGCCGAGTGATCGTCGCTTGCAACGGGTCGACCTCGAGTATGAGCCGTTCGAACGCTGCTCCGGAGCGACGTGGGCGCAACTCGAGTTGTACGTTGCCGCGGCTGAGCGGCACCCCCCATTCGACCACCCTGATGTCGAAGTCGCGACGCAGATTGCCGCGGCCCGCGAGATAGAGAATGGGCATTTCGGAAGTATTCGCCAAGCTCGATTGGATCACCTGTACCACATTGTCTTCCGGCAGGTAGAGATACGTCTCGCGTCCCGGGCCACCGGCGACCAAAAGCTGGCCGTTGGTTCGGTACTCCCAGCGCATTCGACCCGGCGTGCTGATGTACAGGGTTCCTTCGACCGTGGTCATGACACTCCCCAACCGGCTGAGCCGACTCTGGACGAAGTGAGCCTGCAGCTCGGTCTGCCGGTATTTCTCCTGAATCCGCTCGACCAGCAGCTCGACACCGGGGGCCGGCGCCTGCTGCTGGGGTGTCGCCAGGATACAGGCGGCCGCGACGGCGCCGAGGACATCCAGGCGCGGCACACTCCACATGGCGGGGGCTCTCCTTGGTCGTGGGCAAAGCACGCAACAACCGGGGCAGCCGGTGGTCCGGTGTGGTCATCGCTCCTGTTATCATACCTTCTTCCCGATCACTGTGGCGGCGTGCCACTAGCGCCGGCAGTCGATCACAATGTTCCCTCGAGATCAATTTTCTACGTCCGCAAAATGCGCCCGAAGTTACTCATTATCGGTCACGTCGACGCTCGGGGCCGCCACGGACTCGCAGCCGACCTTCGAGCTGCCGAGAAACTGGGGGCGGAACCCCTTCCCGTCGTTACCTCGTATGCCTTTGTCGGAGGGGAAGGCACCGGCGCGCTGCGGCCGGTTTGGGGCGGCACCCTCGCGCGGCAGCTCTCCGCCGCCCTCGACCAGGAACCGGAAGCGGCGTTGATCGGCGTCGTGGGTCGCGCCCGCCATGCCAAGCTCATCGCCCAGCAACTCGCTGACCGAGGACCGGCGGCGATCGTCCTGGCGCCCATGCCGAGCGCCTTCGACCTCGCTCCGCTGGTGAACGTTCGGTTGTTTGCCGCCATCCGGCGCCAATTGATCCCCGAGGCCCGCGCCGTCGTGCTGGCGGCGCGCAACGCCCCGGCGCTGATGGGCCTCGGCGGCGAGTCGTTCGACGAATTGCGCAACATCGGCCAAAGGATTCTCGACCTGGGCGCCGGGGCCGCCTGGATCCGCGGCGTTCCGAACCAGTCGCGGCGCGTCGACGTTCTGGTTGATCAGGACGGCTCCGGTCTGCTCGACTATCAGCCGGCCGGCGAGGACGCCGAGCCCCATACCTCGGCGGCATCTTTGGCCGCGTTGTTGGCGCTCGGGACCAAGTTGCGGGAGGCCGTCGAACGGGCACACCGTCATGCGTACGGCCTGGATCGCGACCTCTACCCGGTATAGCCAACCACCGCGAACCCTCGCGCTTGGCGCTCGAGCTCATCTAGTGTGCTGAAAGCTCCCCCGCGGGTACCGTTGCGGGCGCAGGGGAACGGCGCCGCCGGTCGCCTCCATAACGATCCGGGGCTACTCTAACGGCGCCGAGAAACCCCAGGGGGGTCCGACAACTGTCGGAGCCTCATACCAACCGGGAGGAGTGGCGATGCGATCCTTCGAATTTCCCGTAGGGCGTCGGGCTGCATTGTCGGCGCTCGTCGTGGCGCTGATATTGGTTTCGACATTGACGTCGGCGCCGGTTGTCGGCGCCGGCCAGAGCGCCGAGTCGGTCGATCTCGACGCCATCTTCAAGATCAAGGAAGAGGGCTTCCAGCGCTCCGAGGTCATGGAGGTGATGAGCTGGCTGACCGACGTTCACGGTCCGCGGCTGACGGGCTCGCCGGGCCTGCAGCGCGCCGCCGACTGGGCCGGCGAATGGCTTCAGGAGCACGGCATTGCCGAGGTCACGCAAGAGACGTGGGGGCCGTTCGGCCGCGGTTGGACGAACGACAAGTTCGCCGCCTACGTTCTCGAACCAACCCCCTACCCGATCATCGGCTACCCCAAGGCCTGGACGCCAGGCACCGACGGGTTGGTACGCGGTGAGGCGGTCATCGCCATCATCGACGACGAAGACGATTTCGAGACCTGGTCCGGCAAGCTCGCCGGCAAGTTCGTGCTGACCTCGACGATGCCCGCAGTCACGGCGCTTTTCGAAGCCCCGGCGAGGCGCTTCACCGACGACGAGCTCGAGGCGCGTGCGGCGCAGCCGATGCCGACCACCAGAGGCGGCCGTGGTTTTCGTGGCGGCCGCGGTGGCGGTGGCCGCAATTTCGCTGCCCGTCGTAACGAGTTCTTCGTCCAGGAAGGCATCGCCGGATTGCTCGATCCCGGCCGCGGCAGCGGCGGCACGGTGTTCGTCGGCAGCGGCGGCTCGCGCAACACCGATGCTCCGGAGGTACCGGCGCAGGTGGTGCTCGCCGTCGAGCACTACGGACGCATCTACCGAACGCTTGAAAAGGGCGTCCCGGTGGTCGTCGAGATGGAGGTCAAAAACCAGTTCTACGACGAGAATCTCGACTCGTTCAATCTCATGGCCGAGATCCCCGGCACCGACCTCGCCGACGAGATCGTCATGCTGGGGGCGCACTTCG
>SMVB01204002.1_pt1 | contig 25501 bp, 17 predicted proteins | sample 2456461 | NCBI WGS metagenome assembly SMVB01 (sample SAMN11095934, study PRJNA526329) | marine sediment metagenome | biome: Marine sediment; feature: Surficial sediment; material: Deep marine sediment; isolation source: Hadal surficial sediment | place: Pacific Ocean | collected 2014-05 | depth...
GAGCTCGCCCGGCGTCTCGCGGCGGCGCTCCCCACCCCCGGAGCGGGGCCCGTGCGCCTGCTCGACCCCGCCTGCGGCGACGGGGCGCTGCTCGCCGCTGCCCTCGAGCGGGCCGGGGGATCGGCGACGTACGCCACGGAAAACCTCTTCGGCATCGAGCTCGACCCGGAGCTGGCCGAGCGCGCCCGCCGGCGGCTGCGGGCGGCGGGCGGCCTCCCGCCGGGCACGCCGCTCGACGGCCACATCGTCACCGGCGACGCCCTGGACAGCGGTGCGCGCTGGCCGGAGGGCACGTGGATCCTGGCCAACCCGCCCTGGCTGTCGCTCTCCGGGCGGCACGCCGCGCACGACCGCAAGGGGCGTCGACGGGCGCGCGCGGGCGGCTGGCCGGCCCTGCACTCGGCCTTCCTCGAACGCATCGCCGAGCACGTCGCCCGCGAGGGCACCGGGGCGGCCCTGCTCCTGCCCGCGGCGACGACCGAGCTCGACGGCTACGGACCCGTCCGAGCCGCCGTCACGGCCTGGACGGACCTCGTCGATGCGCCTGTCGAGCTGGGCGAGCGCGCCTTCGACGGTGTCACCGAACCCGCCGTGATGATCACGCTCATCGCGCGGGCGGACGCGGGCGCGGGCAGCGCGCGGGCCTGGCGCTCGATGCCCGCTGACAGGGCCGCATTGCTGACCCGGCTCGAACGCCACCCACGCCTGCCGGCCAAGTCCTTCGCCGACCCGGGCGTACACACCGGGAACTCCGCGCGGCAGCTCGTCGTCGCGCGCGACGAACCCGGGGCCGCCCCCGTGTATCAGGGCCGCGACCTCCACGCGTTCCAGCTCGGCGAACCCTCCGCCGGCCTTCGTACCGATCTTCGTCCCAGCCCCGAGCGGCGCTTTCAAATCGGCACCCTCGACCGGTATCGCGCCTTCCCGGTCCTCCTGCGCCAGACCGCCAACCGCCCCATCGCCGCCTTGCACGAGCGGCCATCGTACTTCCGGAACAGCCTGCTCGCGTGCCGGCCCGTCGCCGGGCTCGACCCGGCCTTCGTCGTCGCGGTCCTCAACGGCCCGGTGGCGAGCGCCTGGCACCGGCTGATGTTCCGCGACTCGCGCCAGCGCGCGTTCCCCCAGGTCAAGGTCAACCACCTCGCCTCCCAACCGTTTCCCATCGCGACCCGGGCGGACAACCCCGCGCTCCACGACGAGCTCGCCGCCCGCGCGCGGACAGTCGCTGCCGGTGATCGGGCCGCGGCGGGGGAGCTCGCCGAACGGACCCTGGCCGCCTTCGCGCTCGATGCCGGCGAGCGGGAGCTCGTCAGGTCACTGGCGGAGTGAGCACCCGATCGCGGCGCGCCGCCCCCCGGGACGGCGGCGTGGCGGAAGACCGCAACCGCGGGGCAGCTCGGGTGGTCCTTCCCAAAGAGGGCGGGCGGGGGAGGTGGTGGGCCATCGATCAAGGGGCGACCGCCGCACGCCGCGCAGCGGTCGTCACCGTCACCGTCACCGTCCCAGCCCCCTTCCCCGGCCCCGACCCTCACTCCCCGTGACGGTCTGCCGGCGCAGCAGGGCGCCCGGCCGCGGGATCGGTCAGCCGAACAGGCCCGCGGTCGACGTCTTCCGGATCTCCTCTTCGTTGGACCAGATGAGCTCGCCGGTCTCGATGTTCACGCAGTTGAGCACGAACTGGTAGTAGACGTCCTTCGTCTTCGTGAGCAGGGTGCCGAACGAGCGGCCCTTCTTCTTCTCGATGGAGCGCAGGGTGCCGTAGATGATCACGTCCGCTCCGAGCTGCTTGCCGAAGGCTTTCGCCATCTCGGGATTCACGCGGCCCGAGCCTTGCTGGAAACGCACTTGCTCGCCGATCTCGTCCTGCCCGGGCTCGCCGGCGACGAAACGGAATCGGCCGCTCTGCAAGAGCGCCGTGCGGATGGAGTCGGTCACGCCGCGCGTGTTCACGTGCTCCTTCGTCTCGTTGCTGACGCCGCCCATGAACGCGATGACGCGCATGTCATCGCCCTTGGCCGGGCCGGCGAAGTAGCTGAGGGTCGGCGATTCGAGCAGCGATTCGACCATGTGCTGCGAGAAAGTCTGGAGGTCGGTGGAGCCCCAGTCGACGTTGACGGTCTCCTGGGCTTGCGCGTCGCCGTACCGCGTGGAGCTACAGCTAAGGGCGGTCGCGACGACTAGGGATGCGGACAGGGCTGCGATCAGTTTCATGACGGACTCCAAGGCATTCAGTCTCGAGGGAGGGCCGCCGCGACAGGCGGCTCCGGAGCGGGTGATGGGGCGGGGCCGCCGCCCACGACGTGGGCGTGCAACCGGTGGCCGAGCGTGCGGGCGAAGATGAACTGGGTCTCGCCCGGCGCGAGCTCGAACGTGCCGAGGGCGACGCTGTCGCCGCCGACGGCGCGCAGCACGAGCTCGTGCGAACCCGGCGGGAGGAACAGGCGGCAGGCCTGCCACGTGTCGGGCAAGGTGCGCCAGGACCGCAGGTCCGCGCGTTCGCTGACGAAGGTGAAGAGGATCCCAGCGAGCGCGCCCCAACCGCCGTGGTCTTTTTCCAGCCGTTTGGTGAGTTGGAGCTTCATCACGCCCCGTACCGCCGACTTCGCCGTCAGCCAGGCGATGCGGTCCGCGAGGTTCTTGCGCGCGACTTCCGCGACGTTCTCGATCACGACGGACCGGATGGGCGGGCCTTCACCGACCACTTCGAGCTCGACGCCGGGCACCGGCTGCGGCTTGCTCTCGTAGACGGGGATGGAGAGCTGGAAGATGCCGTCCTCGAGCGGGAGGACGAGCGTCCCCTCTCTCTTCTCGGGCCCCATCCCGATGCCGGCGATCACGATGATCCGCGCGGCGTTCTCCGGGCGCTCGATGTCGACGCCGAATCGCGCCTCCCAGCGCTCGGCCTCGTCGGTTCGGGAGAGGGCGCGCGCCAAGCGCACGAGCGACCGGCCTACGAGCTCGCCGCCGAGCCCCTTCGCCTCCATCCGCTCGTAGTCGATGTACGCATCGTCGGGTCGACCGACGAGCTCGTACCCCACGGCCGAGATGAAGTGGCCGAGGCCGCCGGCGCCGTACTCCTTCTCGTACAGCTCCTCCTCGTGCTCCAGGATCTGGTTCGCGAGCCGGACCTCGACCAGCGCGTCCTCGACGGCGCCGACGGCCAGGAACGCGAGCGCGTAGCTCGAGTGCATCATGACGCGCTCATACCCCTCGCCACGGTACTCCTTCATGCCCTCGTTGAGGACCCACGACATGAGGAGCTCGCCCGTGTTCGTGGCCGAGAGCAGCGCCTCCGCTTCGAAAGCTGCGATCGCATTGCTCGCCAGCCCGAAGTACTCGAGCGCTGCGTCCCAGTCTCCGGCGGCCAGTCCGGCGGTGCCGGCCTCGGCGCCCGCGAGGAAGGGCGAGTCGACGACCTCGCCTTCACCATACGTCGTCATCGCCGCCTTGAACCGACCCTGCTCGAAGTCGCTGAAGGCGGCGTTCGTCTTCTGGTTGTAGGTCTGGCAGGCGGCGCTGGAGAGGACGACGAGCCCCACGGCGACCACGCCGGCCGCACGCCCTCGGCCCCGCGCACAGGGGGCTGTTCGCGGCGTGGGAGGGGTAGCGAGGGTGTAGCGCATGGGCGAGGCGGCGGAACTCAATGCTCGTTCGTCGTCAGGGCATCTTCAAGCGCTGGAGCGAAAGCCGACTCCATATGGCCCGCGAAGTGGCCCGCGAAGGCTCGCGCCGGCTCGCAAGGTATTTGCAAATCCGGTGCCAAGGGCCCTTCAGGCGGAAACCTCGCGGCGCGGCGCGGACGACGCTTGGTGGGTCCACGAGCGGCGACTAGAGTACTTTCGATCACGCGGAACGGTGATACGGCGGTACGGATCGTGCGCCCGAAATCGCCGCGGTAGGACACCCCTGACCTCGCGGCTGGACGAACCCGGCGCGCGGCCTCCTATGCAGCCGAACACGACAACGGGCGCCCAGGCGCGGAAGGCCGGGTCTTCGCGGACCAAGGTCACGATGATGGATCAGTTCGCGCGGGCGAAGCAGGAGCAGCCTGACGCGCTCCTCTTCTTCCGCATGGGCGACTTCTACGAGTTGTTCGGCGAGGACGCGAAGGTCGCCTCCCGCGAGCTCGGGATCGCGCTCACGTCGCGCGCCAAGGGGAAGGACGCTCTGCCCATGGCCGGCGTACCCGTGAAGTCCGCGCAGTCGTACCTCATGCGGCTCGTGTCGAAGGGCTTCAAGGTCGCGATCTGCGAGCAGATGACGGACCCGCGCAAGACGAAGGGCATCGTCCACCGCGAGATCGTGCGCGTCGTGACCGCCGGTACGATCACTGAAGAAGACGCGCTCGACGCGCGCGAGAACAACTTCCTCGCGAGCCTCTACGCCGACGAGCGAACCGCCGGTGTCGCGTGGCTCGACGTCTCTACCGCGCGGTTCCTCGTCACGGAGATCCCGCTCGCGCGCGTCGAGGACGAGGTCGGGCGGATCGCGCCGGCTGAACTCCTGTGGTCGGAGGCGCTACCGGAGTCCCACCCCGAGCTCGCGGCGGCCCTCTCGGCCCAGCTCGGACCGCGCATCGGCGTGCGCGAGCCATGGCGGTTCGAGCGCGACGCGTGCTTTCGCGCGCTGACGAAACAGTTCAAGGTCAAGACGCTCGAGGGCTTCGGTCTCGAGGACGACTCACCGATGACCCGCGCCGCGGGCGCCCTCATCGAATACCTGCAAGAAACGCAGCGCGGAGCATGCGACCACCTGACGAAGATCGAGTGCGTCGACTCCGGGCAATACCTCGTGCTCGATCGCGCCACCCGGTCCTGCCTCGAGCTCGTTCGCACGCAGCGGGACGGCCGCGTGGAAGGGACGGTGCTCTCCACGATCGATGCCACGCTCACCTCCATGGGCGGCAGGCTGATGCGCGAGTGGCTGCTGGCGCCGCTCCGCGACGTCGAGGCCATCCGATACCGGCAACGCGGCGTCGCGGAGCTCGTCGACGCACCCTTCCTCCGGGAGGATGTCCGGGAGTTGCTCGCGGGCGTGCTCGACATCGAGCGCGTCGTGGCGAAGATCGCGACCGGCCGCGCCAATGCACGCGATGTCGTCGCGCTCGCCGGCTCGCTCGAGGTCGTGCCCCCGCTCGCAGCGAAGCTGCTGGAGGTCTACTCGAAGATGCTCGGCGACCTCCAGACCGGCCTCGATCCCCTGGAGGACCTCGTAGGGCGGATCCGAGCCACGCTCCTCGAGGCGCAGCCAACGGCGATTCGCGAGGGCGGGATGGTGCGCGAAGGGTTCTCCGAGGAGCTCGACGAGCTTCGCCGACTCGCGGGCGACGGCAAAGCGTGGATGGCGCGCTTCCAGGCCGAGGAGCTCGAACGAACAGGTATCCATGGGCTCAAGATCGGCTTCAACTCGGTCTTCGGGTACTTCATCGAAGTGCCGCGCGGACAGATCGATCGGGTGCCGGAGAACTACATCCGCAAGCAGACGATCAAGTCGGCGGAACGCTACATCACGCCCGAGTTGAAGGAGTTCGAGGGCAAGGTCCTGAAGGCCGAGGAGCGTTCGATGAGCCTCGAGTACGAGCTGTTCATCGAGCTCCGCGAGGCGCTCGCGCTGGAGGTCCGGAGGATCCTTGCCACCGCGCACTGCCTGGCGCAGATCGACGTCCTCGCCGGCCTCGCGCAGACCGCGGTCACGAACCGATACGTCGCTCCGAAGGTGGACAAGAGCGACGTCTTGAAGATCGTCGACGGCCGCCACCCCGTGATCGAGAGGACGCGGCCGGATGAGGCCTTCGTCCCCAATGACTCCGAACTGAACCGATCCGACCGGATGGTGGGCTTGATCACCGGCCCGAACATGTCCGGCAAGTCGACCTACATACGGCAGACCGCGCTCATCGTCATGCTGGCGCAGATCGGCTCGTTCGTCCCTGCGAGCGAAGCGCGTATCGGCATCGTCGACCGGGTGTTCACGCGCATCGGCGCAGCCGACGACATCGGACGCGGCGCGTCGACCTTCATGGTCGAGATGGTCGAGATCGCGAACATTCTGAATAACGCCACGAGCCGCTCACTCATCGTGCTCGACGAAGTGGGGCGCGGGACGAGCACGTTCGACGGCCTCGCGCTCGCATGGGCGATCGTCGAGCACCTCCACGAGAAGATCCGCGCGCGAACGCTCTTCGCGACGCACTACCACCAGCTCACGGAGCTCGCGTCCCGCATGAAGGGCGTCTTCAACCTGAACGTGAGCGTGCGCGAGTGGGACGACGAGATCGTGTTCCTGCACACGATCGTCGAAGGCGGGACGGATCGCTCCTACGGGATCCAGGTGGCGCGCCTGGCGGGCGTGCCCCCCGAGCTTCTGGCGCGCGCGAAGTTCATCCTTCATGACATCGAAGGCGAGTCGGAGGACCTCGCGCCGCGGATCGCCGCACACTCCGGCGAACGCGTGCACGAGCTCGTCCCCAGCGGTCAGTTGAGCCTCTTCGAGACGGGCACGAGCGCAGTGGAGCGCGAACTCCGGAAGATCGACATCGACCAGACGACGCCGGTCGAGGCGCTCGTGCGCTTGAAGGAGCTGAAACAGCTCCTGTAACCGACAGTCCTGATCCGCACGATCTCCACCCGCTCTCTACCCGCGGATGGAGCGCGGGTAGAGAACATGCGGATCAGGACTGTCGGTTGCGCGCTGCGTCCGCGGCCTCGATCGCGCTCCGGAGGATGCTCTTGCGGTTGGTCCGGTGCGCGGGGGAGTGCTCGAGACACTCGACGGTGCGGCGCGCCACGCGCGCCGGGTCGCACTCCTCGCTGACGAAGCGTCGCGCCGCCGCTTCCTGCGCCGATTGGCGCGTGGCGTCGGACGCGAGAGCCGTCAGGTGTGCGGCGACCGCCGCGCTCTCCGCCTCTCCGTGGGGCACGCGCAGCGCGCAGTCCTCGGGCAGCTCGCGGTTCTCCTCGAGGTCGGAGACGAGTACGCCGCGGCCCCGCGCGAGCGCCTCGTGGACGCCCTTGGACGCGCCCCCCATGGACGGCCCGCGCAGGTGCACGCACACGTCCGCCGCGTGGATGAGGTCACCCATGTCGGCACCCTCGGCGCGGCCGATGGTCCGGACCGCTCCCGCGAGTGAAAGCTCCCGGACGAGCCCGGGAACGTCGAGGCGCTGGGTGCGCAAGTCGCCGCCGAGCAGGAAGTGCACCGTCGGGTCCGACTTGTGCGCTCGGGCGATCCCGCGCAGCACCGCGTCGATGCGCTTGTGGTCGCTCACGTCGCCGACGGACACGACGAGAAAACCCTCGACGAAGGCGGGTGGCAGGCCGAGGCGCGTGCGCGTCTCGCGTCGATCCGCTTCACGCCACTCCGGCACCATCGGGCGGGGGACGACTCCGATCGGCGTCGCGGCGTTGCGCTCCTCGAGGATGCGCCGCCGCATCCACCCATTCGGCACGAGGTAAGCGTCCGCCAGGCGGACCACGGAGCGGTTGAGCGCGAGGTGCACGCGACCTTCGATCGCCGGAACCCCCGGAGGGGCGGCCCACAGAGCGCGGGCCTCCGCGAGCCCGCCCTCGCGCAGGCCCGCGAGGAACGCCCGTGCGCCGCCGCGCTCCAGGGCGGGATGCGCGGCGTGCGCGAGCTCGTGAAGCACCCAGTCGTTGAGCGCGACGGTGCCGCCGAACCGCCTGATGAGCGGGAGCATGAACGCGTGGGCGCGCTCGTTCCCGAGCGCGTAGAGGATCCGGTCGAACGCCTGAGGACGGAGCTCGCGCACGGATCGCGAAGGCACGCCGGCGATCTCCTCGCCCGCGGATTCCGGAGGAACGAACGTCTCGACTTCGACGTGCTCCCGGAGGTGCGGAACCAGGCGATGCGCGCAGGATCCGACCTCGGAGACCGTGGAGGGTGCGGTCGTGACGAGCGCGACCTTCACGCGCCTCCCCCGGCCGGCGCGCGGGGCGCGTTCATCAGGCCGTCAGGATCTCGACCCCGTCGGGACCCAGGTACATGGAGTGCTCGGTCTGCGTGACCATCACGCCCTCGTCCTCGATGAGCGGCGGGTAGCGCATGAGCGAGCCCTGCTTCGCCAGCTTCGAGATCGTGGTCTCCAGCGCCTGCGAGTCGTACTCGCAAAAATACCGCCGCGCGATGGGGAGACCCCGCCACGAGTCGATGGCCTTCAGGACATCCTTGTCCAGCCCCTTCGCGCTGCGCGGTGGGCGAATCATCATGAAGACCTCGGCCTTCCCTCGCTCCCGGATGAAGCCGCGCCCCGTGCTCGCGAACGGCTCGATGGCGAAGACCATCCCCTCCTTGAATCGCCCGCCGGAGCGCTCGGCGTAGTTCGGGATTTGCGGCGCCGTGTGAACCTTCCATCGGGCGAGCCCGTGCCCCGTCAGGTTCCGCACCGGTTGGAAGCCCGCGGCGAGAATGGTGCGCTCGATCGCCGCACCCACGTCGCCCACCGAGACTCCGACGCCGACCGTCGCGATCGCTGCCGCGAGGGCGTCCGCGGATGCCTGGACGAGTGGCGTCCACCTGCCGTCGGTGGAGAGGTCGACGCTCGCCGCCGTGTCGGCGATGTAGCCGTCGATGTGCACGCCGATGTCGACCTTGACGCAGTCCCCCTCCTCGTACCGCAGCTCGTCACCCGGCGGAGAGCAGTAGTGGGCGGCGACATGATTGCGCGACGACTGAGCCGGAAAGCCCGGCTCTGCGCCGGCCTCACGGATCATCGCCTCGACACGCTCGAGGATGTCCCTGACGCGCACCCCGGGCTTGATGTTCTCGCGGGCCCATTCACGGCACCTGGAGGCGATCTTCCCCGCACGGCGAGTGCACTCGAGGCCGTATTCGTCCACTGGGTCGAACTATAGGCCCTGGTGGAACTTACGGCAATGGCAGCGGACTCCGCGCAATCGTGATGGACGTTTCCGCCGTGCCCGGGCCCCACGCGCCGGGCACCCGGGACCGGGCCTGCAGGAATCCAACGATCCGGCCGATACGTCCCTCCATGCGGACTGCGCTGCTCTCCCTCCTCCTCCTCGCCGGTTGTATCACGACGGCGAAGAGCTCACCCCCCGGCCTCTCGAGCGCCATCGTGCGACGCGCACGGCCCACCGCGGCGTGGGGCGCGGTCGAGCATCGGAGGATCACGGGGTACGTCGTGCGCTTCGAGCCTCCCGGCGACCCCGCTCGGTTCATCTACTCGGTTCGCAACGAGCATCAGCAAGACCTCGGTGTCATCGACTCGTTCGGACGCGTGTACCGCTACCGGCCCCACGCGGACGAACCGGAGTGGATCGGCTCGGGAACGGTGCTCTTCGGGGTTCGCCGGATCCTCGGATCCGGGGCCGGAATGCGCCTGGTGGACGTCGAGCTCGTCGACGAGGGGGCGGATCCGCCCACCATCGAAATGGAGCCTGTAGACGAAGACGCCCCCCGCGGGCGCTAGGCCCAACGCCGTTCACTCTGGCAGCGGCGGTCTTCCCGACGTGCCCGAGACCGAGCCCGGACGGACGGCCTTCGCGCTCGCCCGCTCACTGGCCGGCACCCCGGTCACCAGAATCCGGCCAGCCCGCCGGCTCGCCCGACCGAATCGCACCGTCGCCCTCACTCGCTACAGACCCCCTTAGGGCCTCCTGGCCGGGGCTCTGAAGTCCTTTCCGGACGAATCGGCCCCAGGGCGGCCCGAATCCTCGGAACTGGGGATCCCCACGAAGGGATTGACTCAATCCGAGCCGGCGATCACTCGATGAATTGGGACCGGATGCCAAGGCGCGCATCCACCCTCAACAGGCGCCAAGGATCTCCCCCATGATCAAGCTGGAAGTCGGTGAAAGAATCGGAGCCTACCGCGTCTTGGACTTCATCGCGCGCGGGGGCTTCTCGCTCGTCTACCTCGCTGAGGACGAGGCCGGCCGCAAGTTCGCACTCAAGCTCGGTGACGTCGCCGGCGGGGGTCGCTACGTGACGCGCTTCCTCGAGATCACGAGCCGGCGCCGACCCGAGGGCATCAGTCCGGATGAGACCCCGGCCGAGGCGATCTTCTTTCGCCAGGACGGCGTGCGCATCGACTTCCTCGACGTCCACGAGATCGACGATCTCATCCGGAACGAGGCCGACCTGCTGGAGAAGGCCGGAGGGCAGAACCTCGTCAAGGTCCACGAGTGTTTCCAACACGAGGGGCGGCCCGTCACCGTCATGGACTACATCCGCGGCAAGACGCTGCGCGAGAAGATCCGCGCCCTGGAAGGGATCCGCCTCAACTGGTTCCTGACGATCGTGCGCGCGCTGCAGAAGCTCTCGAAGTCGAACCTGCTCACCTACCACGGCGACCTGAAGCCGGAGAACATCATCATCAAGCCGTCCGGCAGCGTGGTCATGGTCGACCCGGCGATGCGCGCGGACGAGCGCGGCGTGATCACGACCACGCCCCACTACAACCCACTGCTCCTGCGCGACAGCAAGGCTGACGTCATGGGCATCGGCGTGATGCTCTACGAGATCCTCACGGGCGTCCTGCCGTTCGACGAGGTGCCGTGGCAGTACGCCGGGCGCGAGCAGGGCGGTGAAGTCGAGCGCATGAGCCTCTCCTACTTCCTCTCCTACCCACCGGCGAAGGACCTGAACCCGAACACGCCCGAGGCGCTGGCGCGCATCGTCTACCATTGCCTCACCGTGCCGGACTACGGACTCGCCGAGCTCGAGGTCGACCTCGTCGACTTCCTGCGCAAGGACTGAGGCTCTGACGCGGACCCGATCCTCCGGGCGGGGTCCTCGACGCTAGAGCTCGAACGCGCGTTCGAGGGTCTGCCCGACTTCGAGCTCGAACGGGAACTCGACGCGGTCCCCGCTCTCCAGCACGATCCGCACGTTCCCGCGCGCCGAGGGCAGGCCGTCGATCACGACCGCCCCGGCGTCGAAGCTACGCTCGAGCCGGATCCCAGCCGGCACCAGGCCGAACAGGAAGTCGGAGGCGACGCGACCCTCGAGGTAGAGCGTTCCGCCCGACGCCGGTCGTCCATCCGCCCGCGTGAGGGTCACCCTGAGGGTGGCGCCGGGCGGCAACACGAGCTCCAGCGGCTCGGGCAGCCGGAGCTCGCCTTCCTCCGTGAGGTACGAGACGCCCCGCACCACGCGCTGGAAGTCCCCACCGCCGGCTTCGAGCAGGTAGTAGCCCGCGATGGGTGGCGCCGTGATCTCGAACCGCCCGCGCGCGTCCGTCCGCGTGCTCCCGTGAATTCTGCGGCCCGCCGGACCTACGAGATGGAGCTCGAGCGTGTGATCGGCGACGGGCCGACCGTCCTCCGTGACCAGGCGACCCGTGATCCGGCCTCCGGGTTGATCCCCGCTCGGCACCGTCGCGAGGGAGCTCGGGGAGTAGAGCTGCGCGACGACTGCGAGCGGCAACCCGAGGCACACGAGGATCGCGACGATCAGCACGCCCCTGCGCGGCGTCGTTCCGTTCACCGGAGGTTGCTCGGGTTCGCCTGCCATCTGCCCGCGGCCGTCAGGGGCTTGCCATCGTGCCCGGGCCCGATCCGGTCGCCGTCTCCGGTTTCCGTTCCGGGCCCCGACCCAACCTCAACTCCCGACCATCACCTACATCGATCATGGGCGACACGACGTCCATGCGGGCGCGATCGATCGGTGGGATGGCACGCCCGGTCGGGCTCGGGCCCGAGGAGGCTGGAAGACTCGGCGTCGGCCCGACGGGAACGGCAGATGAGCGGCAACAGTCACGCCTTCTCCACGCGACCAGCGGCCAGGCGCTCTGCTGCAAGTCGCGCCGCGGCCTCGTTGGTCGGGATGTCCTCTGCTTTCGAGATCGCGAACACGCGCTTGAGGTTGTCGTGAATCCGATCGATGCGCTCGATCGCGAGTTCCTCGTCGTAGCCGCCTGGGAACAGCTCGATGGACACGTTGATTATTCCGCCGGCATTGATCACGTAGTCGGGCGCGTAGAGGATCCCGCGCTTGCGCAGGGCGTCGGCGTGCCGCGGTTCCAGGAGCTGGTTGTTCGCGCAACCAGCGACGATCCGGCATGCGAGCTTCGGGATCGTCTCGTCGTTGATCCCAGCACCACGGGCGCATGGGGAGTAGACGTCGCACTCCACCTCGAGGTGCGTATCGTCCGGGACGGACTCGAAGCCGTACTGCGCCTCGAACTCCGCGACGCGCTTCTCGTTGATGTCGCAGATGATGACCTCGGCGCCGGCCTCCTTCAGTCGGATCGCGAGCTGTCCTCCCACGGCACCGATCCCCTGCATGAGGATCCGCCGGCCCTTGCACTCGGGGTCTCCGAAGGCCTCCTCCAGGGAAGCCCGGATGCCCACGTAGCACCCGCGCGCGGTGTAGGGGCTGGGGTTCCCGGAGCTGCCCGAATCGCGCGCGAGACCCGTCACCCATCGCGTCTGCGTCTTGACGAACTCGAGATCCGGGATCCCGATGTTCATGTCCTCCGCGGTGATGTACTTGCCCTCCAGGGAGTCGATGAACCGGCCCATGGCCTCGAAGAGCGCGCGCGACTTCCGGGTCTTCGGATCGCCGAGGATGACCGACTTGCCGCCCCCCAGGCCCGTGTCCGCGACGGCCGACTTGTAGGTCATGCCCCGGGAGAGTCGGAGGACGTCGAAGAGCGCCTCGTCCTCCGAGGCGTAGGGCAGCATCCGCATCCCGCCGAGGGCCGGGCCCAGCGTCGTGTCGTGGACGGCGATCAAGGCGTGCAGACCGGAAGCCTCGTCGCGGCAGCGCACGACCTGCTCGTATCCGTCGACCTGGATCTCTGAGATCTCCATGGGGCTCCTGTGGCCGAGGGGGGGTGGCGGGACCCGACCGTCGCGCGGGGACAGGGGCTGGACATTCTACCCCAGGGTGTCCACGAACCCGGAGCGCTGTCCTCCGAGTCGTACGAGTCCCGCAGTCGACGGCGCGCAGCGCGCTGGCGCCCTACTCGGTGCTCACGCCGTCGGCGGGCCCGGCTTGAACGGCTTCACCGCCGGCCACCGTCGCCTCGCCGTCGTCGTCCGGAGTCTTCGACGGATCCATCGTGTTCTTGCACTTCGGATAGGCCGAGCACGCGATGAATTCCTTGCCCCAGCGGCTGGTCTTCACGACCATCGGTGCGCCACACATGCTGCAGGCTTCGCCCGTCTCGCGCGGTTTCTCGCGGAACTCATCGGGGAGCGGTTTCGCATTGCGACACTTCGGATAGCCGGAGCATGCGAGGAAGGGTCCGCGGCGCGAGCCCTTGATCACCATCTCCGACCCGCACTTGTCGCACTCGATGCCCGTCTTCTTGGGCTCGACAATCTTGTCGTCGTCATCGACCGAGGCGGTGCTCTTGCACTTCGGGAAGCCCGTACACGCCAGGAAACGGCCGCGTTTGCCCGTGCGGATGACCATCGGTTTCTCGCACTTCGGGCACGTGTAGTCGGTCTCGATGACCTCCGCCTTCTCGCGCGGGCCGTCGACCGGCATCGTGTTCTTGCACTCCGGATAGTTCGAGCAGCCGAGGAACTTGCCGCGCTTGTTGTACAGCACGGCCATCTTCGAGCCGCACTTGTCACACTCTCTGTCCGTCAGCTCCGGGTCGAGCTTCAGGTTCCGCATCGCACCTTCGGCGCGCTCCAGGTCCGTCGCGAAGACTTCGTAGAAGTCGCGCACGACGCGATCCCACTTCAGCTTCCCCTCCTCGATCTTGTCGAGGTTGGCCTCCATCTTCGAGGTGAACTCCGTGTTGATCACGTCGCCGAAGTGCTCGACCAGCTGGGTGGTCACGATCTCGCCGAGCTCCGTCGCGACGAACGCCCGACTCTCCAGCGTGACGTAGCCCCGATCCTGGATCGTGGAGATGATCGTGGCGTAGGTCGACGGCCGGCCGATCCCCTTCTTCTCGAGCTCCTTCACGAGCGTCGCCTCGCTGTACCTGGGCGGCGGCTGGGTGAAGTGCTGGGTCGGGTCGATGCTCGTCGGCTTGAACGCCTCACCGGCCTTCAAGACCTTCGGGAGCGCCTGCGAATCGCGGTCCGGGCGCCCCCCCTGCTTGAAGATGCGCAGGTGGCCGTCGAACACCTCGATCTCCCCCTGGGCGACGAAGCGTGCGTCCCCGTGCTCGAAGACGGCCGTCGTCACGTTGAACACCGCGGGCTTCATCTGGCTCGCGACGAACTTCTCCCAGATCAGCTTGTAGAGCTTGAACTGGTCGGCGGTGAGCGAGCTCCGCATGGCCTCCGGCGTCCGGGACACCATCGTGGGCCGGATCGCCTCGTGCGCCTCCTGGGCGGACTTGGAGCGGTTGGCGAACTGGTTGGGCTTGCCGGGCAGGTATTCCTTCCCGAGCTGGCCCTCGATGTACGCCCGCGCCTGTTCCAGGGCGTCCTTCGAGACGCGGACCGAATCCGTGCGCATGTACGTGATGAGGCCGACCGAACCCTCGTCCGGCACTTCCATGCCTTCGTACAACCGCTGCGCGATCATCATCGTCTTGCGCGTGCTGAAGCGCAGCATCGTCGACGCCTTCTGCTGCAGATGGCTCGTGGCGAAGGGCGGCGTGGGCCGGCGCGTCTTGGGCTTGCTCTCGAGCTCGACCAGGTTCAGGGGCTCGGAGCCGATGCGCTCGACCACGCCGCGGGCCCGCTCCTCCAGGAGGTTCTTCTCGATCCGGTCTCCGCCGAGGCGGCGCAGCTCCGCGTCGAACGGGTGCCCGTCCAGGTCGAAGTGCGCCGTGACGCGCCAGTACTCCTCCTTGATGAAAGCCCGGATCTCCCGCTCGCGTTCGACGATCAGCCGCACGGCGACCGATTGCACGCGCCCCGCGGAGAGTCCTTTCGCGATCTTCTTCCAGAGGAGCGGCGAGAGCTTGTAGCCCATGATCCGGTCCAGCACGCGGCGCGCTTGCTGGGCGTCGACCTTGGCCATGTTCAGCTTGCCAGGCTCCTCGAACGCGTCGAGTATCGCGGTCTTCGTGATCTCGTTGAAGACGACGCGGAAGACGCGCTCCTCCGGCACGTCGAGCAACTCGAAGAGATGCCAGGCGATGGCCTCGCCCTCGCGGTCGAGGTCGGGCGCCAGGTACAAGAACGGCGCCGACTTGGCGAGCTTCTTCAGCTCCGAGATGACCTTCGCCTTGCCGCGGATGGTCGTGTAGTCGGGCTTGAACCCGTGCTCGATGTCGATCCCGAACTTGCCCTTGGGAAGGTCCCGGATGTGGCCCATCGACGCGCGAACGACATAGTCGCTGCCGAGGTACTTGTTGATCGTCTTCGCCTTGGCCGGGCTCTCGACGATCACGAGCGACTTGCCCCGCGCCTTGGCCGGCTTGGCTGCCTTGGTCGGCTTGGCTGCTTTGGCCGGCTTGGCCGGCTTGACGGCCTTGGCCGGCTTGACGGCCTTGGGGCTCTTCTTCTCGGGCTTCCCGGGCTTTGTCTGTGCGTCGTCCTTCACCATGTCGATTGCTCTCGGCCCCTGGCGGGGGGCGATATAAATAGGTGGAGTCGATTCCGAGTCAAGGCTCGCGGTGCGGCGCCGGCCGGGCTCGGCATGGTCCGCAGTCCGCCACCCGCCGGCTGCAAGTGCTGTATCGGACGCGGTTTAGGGTTCCTGCACCGGCCGCGCCACGCAATCGAAGCGGCGCCGGCCGCCATGGAGCCCTAAGTCATGATACATCAATGGTTTAGGAGCAACCTTCGCGCCGCTCCGATTTCCTCTCGGGTCGGACGGACCGATCCCCCCACGCGACCTCGACGTCCCCCTCCGCGGAGATCCGGGTCCGGTGGACGGCGACGCAAGCGGCCAGACCGTCGGTGTTCCGGCCCGTCGCGAGCTCGAAGTGCCAGCCGTGCCAGGGACACGTGACCTCGCCCTCCAGCACCACCCCCAGGCCCAGGCTGCCGCCCTGATGCGGACACGAGTCGTCGATGGCGCGCACCTCTCCATCGACGCTGAAGAGCGCGACCGCGCGGCCTGCGACCTCGAGCGCCAGGCCGGTCCCATCGGTCGGCAGCTCATCGCGCCGGACAGCGCGCACCCAAGCGGTCCCCTCGGTCGCGTCCAGCGTGTCATCGGCGGGCATGCGGAGTAGTCTCGGAGCAGCGCGGCGCAGGGTCAACCCACCAGGTCCGGGCCGGGCACGCCTTCGATCATGATCCAACACCGCCCACCGCGCGGGCCGGGGGACGGCCTGGACGCTCCGCCCGCTCCCTGGACACGGGCGGTGGGTGGCATCGCGTTCTGCTCGCTCTGGACGACCGGGCCGGACACGACGCTCGACAGCGTGTTTCGGTTGCTCGCCATGCGCGCGGGTGAGGCGGGTGAGGCCGGCGCGTGGCGCGTCTTCGACGAGACGTGCGACCCCTTCCCCTCCGAGCAGGACGCATCGGCCACGGCCACGGCGCGCATGGCGCGTGAGTACGGGGTCACGCGCGCCGAGCTCGCGGGCGCGCGCGAAGCCAAGGACGCGTGGCGGGCCTTCGTGGAGTTCGTCGGCGACGGACCCGTCGTCGTCCCCGACGGCGAGGCGTTCGTGACGTGGTGGGAACACCTCTCCGGGGCGGTGGGGAGCGCGCCCGCGTGCATCGGCCTCGACGAGCTGGCGAGCCTCTTCACGCCCGGACGTCTGGCGGGGAGGCGCGGGGCGCTCGTGAAGGCATTGCTCCCGAGCGCGAGCGGACCGCCGCGCGCGATCCACCCGCCGGAGCTCCAGGCGGCGCTCGGTGAGCTCACGCGGCGCGTCCTCGCCCGGGACCCCCGGGTGCTGGAGGTTCTCGCGTTCGGACTCGGGCGGGCCTGGAGCGAGCTGCGTGCGACGGACGAGCGGGCCGCGGAACGGCTCGCGCTCGCCCTCACCCTGCTCGAGCGGCCCTCGGCCTGGGCCGGTGCGTCGAACGATCTGTTCCCGGCGGCGGGCGAGCTCGCGGACGGCGCGCTCTCCGAAGCCGCAGCGGCAGCGGGCCGCGAGCCGCCCGCGCTGGAAGACCTGCAGCCGCGGTGCGCGGTGGTGTACGAGGACTGGGGCGGATTCTCCACGGTGCCCCCGTACTCCGAGGCGCCGACGCCGTTCGACGCGGCGGACGAGCGCCTCCTCGACGACCTCTTCCGCGTCCACCTGCCGGGGCAGTTCCGGGACGACCAGCCCGGCGCGCCGGACGATTTCTACCGCGCGTCCCAACACGCCGTCGCGACCGAGGTGGCGCGCACGCTCGGCGCGCCGGAGCTCCTGCTCGTCCACGCGCCCACGGGCACGGGCAAGACCCTCGCGTACCTCCTGCCGGCGATGTTGTGGGCACGGCGCAACAATGTTCGCGTGGGCGTCGCGACGTACACGCGCGCGCTGCAGGAGCAGGCCATGGAGCGCGACGTGCCGCGCGCGCTGGGGGCCCTGCACCGGGCGGGCGCAGGTGACGGGATTCGCGTCACCGTGCTCAAGGGCCGCGAGAACTACCTGTGCTGGCGCGCCCTGTGCTCACTCGCACCGGCGGTCGACGAGGACGCGGAGACGTGGCTCGCGTGGAGCAGCCTCGCGCTCTTCGCGCTCACGGACGAGCACGGCGACCTCGACCAATTCCCGTTGCGGCCGCCGGTCCGGCTCGCGTCCTCGAAGCGCTACCGCAAGCTGCTCGCGACATTCGTGCGGCACGTACGAGCGCAGACGGGTTGTTGCACGCGCGAGTCCGACCGCGAGACGTGCGCCGCGGAGGTCGCGCGCCGGCGGGCCGAGCGCAGCCACGTCGTCCTCACCAACCAGAGCTTCGCGCTCGCACGTCAGGACTTCTTCAAGCACATCATCTTCGACGAGTGCGAGCACCTGCACGACCAGGCGCACAGCGCGTGGAGCCACCGCCTCTCGTTCCAGGCGGCGCGCGACGTCCTCGGGCGCATGCACGCGCCGCGCCGCGGCACGTCCCGCGCGCCCCTCGACCGGCTCGCGCGCCAGCTCCAGCCCACGACGCGCCCGCGCGCGAGCCTGGACGACTGCCTGAGGGCCTGGGAAAGCACGGCGCATGCCTTCTCCGAGCTCGAGACGGCGACGGGCGTGTTCGAGGGCTGGCGCCAGCGCGCGAGCCGCAGCCGCACGGAGCGCGACGAACACTCCCTGTTGCGGGAGTACGTCGAGTCGGGCGATGCGGAGGAGCTGCTGCTCGCGCGGCGGCGCGTGACGGCCAACGGAAACGAGCTGGATGCCTCGCTCGCCGAGCTGGCCGAGCACCTCGACCAGATGATCGGGGGCGGGCGGACCGTCCGGCGCGGCCTCGATCTCGCCCGCTCCGACCTGGCGGACGTGCTCGCCGCCGTCGACTCCTGGCTCCCCCTCCAGGACGGGCAGGCCGCGTTCCGGCCCGAGACCTTCTACGACGTGGAGACGAACGCGCGCGGCGAGCACGTGCTCGCCGCGCGGGTCCTGCTCCCGAACGAGTACCTCGGCCGCAACTACTACCCGGGGCTCCGCAACGGCGTGTTCCTCTCGGCGACGACGTGGCTCGGGGGCGGCTTCGAAGCGGCGAAGGGCTACCTCGGACTCGACCGGGCGGCGGAACCGGCCGAGGACGAGGAGCGCGTCGGTTGCACGGTCCGCACCTTCCGGTCACCCGAGGTCTTCGACTACGGCCGCGTGCTCGTCGGCGTCCCGCGCGATGCGCCCTCGTTCGCGCGGGACAAGCGCGCGTTCCTCGCGTACGTGCGGAAGTTCATCGCCTTTCTCGGAGAGCGGACGCGAGGGCGCATGCTCGTCCTCTTCACCAACGCGATGGACGTGAAGCAGGTCGGGGAAGAGCTGCGCGGGTTCTTCCGCGCGCGGAACATCCCGCTCTGGTACCAGGGCATGGAGGAGGCCGGGAAGGAGGAGCTCGCGGGCCTGTTCCGGTCGCACGTGGACTCGATCCTGCTCGGTGTCGACACGTTCTGGTTCGGGGCGGACTTCCCGGGGGAGACGCTCCAGTACCTCGTCATCGTGAAGCTGCCCTACGGCGTACCCGACCGCTACCACCACGCGCAGTGCGCGGCTCTCGGCGCTGACGACCAACGTCGCCGCATCTACCTCCCGCGCTCGCTGGCCAAGTTCCGACAAGGCTTCGGGCGCTTGATGCGCAAGACGACGGATCGCGGGTGCGTGTTCATCCTGGACGGGCGCGTGCTCGAGCCCCGCCACCGCATGTTCCTGCGCGAGTTGCCGCTCGCACAGGGCCCCGTCAGCGGGGCCGCGGACGGCGGGGCAGCGGACGGCGAGACGGCGGCGAAGTTCGTGCGCGGCGACACGGATCACTGCGTCCAGGCGGCGCTCGCCCACATGGACATGCTGAGCGACGTCCGGCGGCGGGGCCTCACGAGTACGTTCGGAGGGGGCAGCGCGGAGTCCCTCGTCCGCGAGACGCCGGTCGAAATGGGGCCCCCGAGCCACAGCGGGCCCTGGGTGGACGGGGGCGAATCGTCTCCGCGCCGGAGGCCCGAGCCGCCGCCGTTCGACATCCCGGTCGAGGACCTGCCGTACTGAAGCGCCGCGACCCTTCCGGTACTCTCCCGCCCCGTGAGAATCCTCCTCCTCGCCCAACGCGTCCCGTACCCGCCCAACCGGGGCGACAAGATCACGACATGGCGCCTCATCGAGCGGATGAAGCGCGAACACGACGTCACCGTGATCGCCTTCGCGCACGACGAGGCGGACCTCGCCGCTGCCCGGACGCTCGCGGAGCGAGGCTTCCACTGCATCGCCGTCCCCCACCGCGAACGTGTCAAGAAACTGCTCTCGCTGCCGCTGCTCCTCACGACGAAGCCCCTGACGCTCGGCGTCTACAGCTCGCGGGCGCTCCAGGCCGAGGTCGACCGGCACGTCGCGGAGGCCGATGTCGCGTACGCGTACTCGTCCTCGATGGGCGCGTTTCTACTCCCGCACAGGATCCCCTGGGTGATGCACTTCGCCGAGCTCGACTCCGACAAGTGGCGTCAGTACTCGCGCCGGAAGGGCTTCCCCATGCGCTACGTGTACGAGCGCGAGTGGCTGACGCTCCTCGCCTTCGAACGCAAGCTCGCGGCCGCCGCGCGGACGAACGTGTTCTGCACGCCGCTCGAGGAGGCGGTCTTCCAGCGGGACGTCCCCGGCTGGCCTTCGGTCGTGCTCCGCAACGGCGTCGACCTCGAGTACTACCGGCCGGGCGCGGGCGAGACCGAGCCCGGGCACCTCGTCTTCGTCGGCGTGATGGACTACTACCCGAACGTCGACGGCTGCGTGCACTTCGTGCGCGAGATCCTGCCGCGCGTCCGCGAACGGCACCCGAAGGCGCGCTTCACGATCGTCGGCTCCCGACCCAGCCGCGAAGTCGAGCGCCTCGCCGAGGAGCCGGGCGTGGAGGTGACGGGTTTCGTGGACGACACGCGCGAGTACCTCCGCAAGGCGGCGGTCAGCGTCGCTCCGCTCCGGATCGCGCGCGGCATCCAGAACAAGGTCCTCGAGGCACTCGCGATGGGCCTCCCCGTCGTCGGTACCGAGTCAGCGACGCAGGGGGTGGACGGACAGCCGGGCCGGGACTACGTGCGCGCCGACTCCGCCGAGGATCAGGCGCGCGCGATCTCCGAGCTGCTCTCCGACCCCGAGAAGGCGCGCAAGCTCGGGCAGAGGGGCCGGCGGCTCGTCGAAGCCAACTACGATTGGGACGTGACGCTCGCGCCCCTCGACGACATCTTGACAGACTGCCTGCAGCCGGCCCCAGGGACGGAATCATGAGCCACGAGAGGATCGCCGAGACGTTCGACGAATGGGCCGAGTCGGGGCGCGCCGAAGGCATGGAGCGCGGGCACGGGGACGTGGTGGGCCAGGTCGTCCGTCAGATGGGGATCCGACCCGGCGACCAGATCATTGACCTCGGCTGTGGCTCCGGCTGGGCGACTCGGATGCTCGCGAAAGCAGCACCTGGGGCCGGGGCCGTCGGCATCGATGTCTCGCGGCGCATGATCGCCCGCGCGGAAGAGCTGCACGACCTGACGTCGCGCGCGCGCTACGAGCACGGGACCTTCGAGGCGCTCGACTTCCCGGACGGCCGGTTCGAGCGCGCATTCTCGATGGAGGCGTTCTACTACGCGGTCGACCTCGAGCGGGCGCTCGCGGAGCTCCTGCGCGTCCTGAAGCCGGGCGGGACGGCAGACGTGGTCATCGATCGGTTCGAGGAGTCGGTGCATACGGAGGGCTGGAGCGCGACCGTGCAGCTCGACATGCACTTCCTCCCCGAAGCGGGATGGCGCTCAGCCTTCGAAGCCGCCGGGTTCACGGACGTCGTGACGAAGCGCCTCCTCGACTCCCGCGGCCCCGGCGACGAGGCGAGCTTCGTGCCCGACGCGCACTGCCCCGACTACCGGACGCGCGTCGAGTTGCACGAGGCGGGGAGCCTCTGGATCCACGCCGTGAAACCCGCCTGACGGCCCTGGTCGGCCGGGAATCGGTCAGCCGAGCCGGGTCGGGGACGCCACGCCCCGGGAGGGCGGCCGAGCTTCCAGAGGCCCTCCGACTCGTCCCGGGGGCGCGGCGTGTCACCTTGATGACGTCGTAAGCTTAGCGACCACAGGATGTTGCGACGATTCCAGGGCTTGTGCCCGCGAGCCCCTTGCGCGATATGGTGCTATAGTCCACCATAGCACCATAGCAATGCAGACCCCGCTCCACCTCACGATCTCGCCCGGCGCTGACGCCCCGATCTACCGCCAGATCGTGCGCCAGGTGCGCGAGGCGATCGCGGGCCGCCGGTTAGGCCCCGGCGACCGGCTGCAGTCCCAGCGCCAGCTCGCACAGCAGCTCGTCGTGTCGCCATTGACCGTCAAGAAAGCCTACGACGAGTTGGAGCGGGACGGCCTGATTCGCACGGCGCGCGGGCAGGGCACGTTCGTCGCGCACGATCTCCCCACCCCGAGCCGGGACGCGAACCTCGACGGGCTGCGGCCGATCGTGCGGCAGCTCGTGCACGAAGCGCGCCTCTCCGGCGTGCCGCCCAAGGCGCTTTCCGCGCTCCTCGCCGAGGAGCAGACGCGCATCGCGGCGCATCGCGGCGACGACCCCACCGAAACGGAAACATCATGAATGTACTCGAGTTGACGGGCATCCACCGCACGTACGAGCGCGGCGAGGAGGTTCTCTCGGGCGTCGACCTGACGCTGGAATCAGGCGCGGTCGTCGGCTTGCTCGGCAAGAACGGTGCGGGCAAGACGACCCTGCTGCGCATCGCGATGGGCATGATCGAGCCACAAGCGGGACGCGTGCGCGTGTTCGGGATGGAGCACCCGCGCGACGCCGTCGCGATCAAGCGCCGTATCGGCTACGTGTCCGAGGACCAGATCCTGCCGGCCTACCTGCGCGTCGCCGACGTGCTCGCGATGCACCGCGCGATCTTCCCCGGTTGGGACCGCGCCCTCGAACGCCGGCTGTCCGAGCGCTTCGAGGTCCGTGAGCGCGCGAAGATCGCCACCCTGAGCAAGGGCCAGGCGCGGCAGGTCGCAGTGCTCTGCGCCGTGTGCCACCGGCCCGAGCTGCTCGTCCTCGACGAACCGGCGGGCGGCCTCGACCCCGCGGCTCGCCGCGAGTTCCTCGAGGTCGCGATCGACTCCCTGCACGACGGCGGGAGCACGATCCTGTTCTCCTCGCACTACATGCAGGACGTCGAGCGCATCGCCGGGCGGGTGGTGCTGATCCACGCCGGCCGGGTCCTGATCGACCGCGGGCTGGACGAGCTGCGCGAGGAGCTGTCGCTCGCCGTGCTGACGCCGACCAACGGCACCACGGTCCAGCGGCTGCGCCAGACCGCGGGCTGCCTCGCGGCGCGCGCGCACGCGGGCGAGTTGCGTGCGGTGTTCGGGGTCGACCCGGAGGTCGCCAGAGCGACCCTGCAGAGCGAGCTGAAAGTCTCCGCTCTCACGGTCACGCGGCTCGGGCTCGAGGACCTGTTCGTCGAGACGGTGGAGGGTCAGGCGCGATGATCGGCGTACTCGTTCGCAAGGACCCGGCGATCCGCGCGTTGGCGTGGGCCATTCCGACGAGTCTCTGCATCGCGGGCATGCTGGCATGGTCGGCCTCGCGCGTCGCCACGCTAGCGCTGGACGGCCCCGGCGACTCGATGGCTGGGTTCTTCATCTTCCCGATCGCCTTCCAGTGCGTGGCGCTCGCCGCCATGGTCATGATCGGCCCGGCCAGCATGCGTAGCCGGTGCAGCGAGATGCAACTGGCGTTTCCGATCGATGCCCGAACCTGGGTCGCCCTGCGCCTCGGCGCGTGCGCCCTCGTCGGCTGGCTGCCGCTCGCGATCGCCGCCCTCGTGTACACGACCATCGTCGGCACCGACATCCTGCACGAACCGACCTTCATGATCATGCCGGCTGCGGCCGCCGCCTGGGCGGCATGGATCAGTGCCTGTTTCGCATGGCGCCCGGAACGCAGCCGCATCGACTCGCCGCGTGCTCTGGCAACGCTCGTCACGCTGGGCGTGGGCCTGATGGCGCTCGCCTTCTGGCGACCCATGATCTCCCTACCCGTCTCGCTCGCCGCCACCGCGACCGCCGGCGTGTGCATCTGGCGCGGACTGCCGCGCGCACTCCTGCTCGTCGCGACGAGCGCCGCTGCGGGAACCGTCGCCGATGGGAGCACCGGCCGGGGCGCCGAATCGATCGCCGCCGGCCGCGACGTCCGGCCGCGCGGCCTGCACTTCTGGCTCGCCCGAAGCACGGTGCTGCAGCCGCGCGCACTCGTGCTGTTCGTCGCTGGAGCCTTCATGGCCGCCACGGCCCATGGGGCCACTTCCGCGTTCTTATGGTTCGGCCCGTACGCCGTGGGAATGGCGATGTTCTGCGCCACGCGTATCCTCCGCGAGACGGACCATCTCCCGATCCCCCGTGCCCGCATCGCGCCCTGGGTGTTCCTGCCTGCGGGTATCGCCCTCGTTGGAGGGATGCTCTGCGGCTCGTTCTATCAGCCACTCACCTCCGCCGAGATGCGCGAGCACGTCGACATGGTGGGCACCGGTCCGAGGCTGGCCGGCGGAGTGGCGCGGCAACAGAGCATTCAGGTCCCCGGGTCGCTATGTCGGTTCACGGTCAGCGATGAGGTGCGCGAGATCCGATCGCCATGGGGCGAGGTCGCGCGCGTCGAGCCGCCGCGGGTCCTGCCCGGCCTGCCGCTGCGCATAGTGAACCCCTATGCGATCGATAGTGAGAGCTCGATCGACTTCGTCGCCTGGCAGCTCGCGCGCGCGCTGCACGCGGCCCACGGCGTGGAGGTGGACGCCGATTCGCTGCGCGACGAGTACCTGGGTGTGCTCGAGGGACGGGTGATCGGCCCGTTCTTCGGACAGAGGTTCGTCACGGCGCACCCCGCGCTCGACCGCCCCGCGCGCCCCGGGCTGGCGACGGCGGCGGGCCTCATCGGCGTGCTGTTGTGGCTGGCCGCGGGGGCGCTGGTGACGCGCAGGGGCGTTCCACCCCGGGATCGCGCGGGCTGGAAACGCAGGCGAGCCGCGACCCTCGCCATGTACGGCGCCGGCTTGGCGGCCTTGGCGGTGACGATGTTTCCCTTCCTGCTCGGGCTCCACTACCCGAGCCTGCCACTCGTCGCGGGTGCCACCCTCGTCGACCTCACGGGCGGCCACTTGTGGAGAGTGGTGCTGCTCACCGCGGTGATCGCGGGTGCCGGCTATGCTTGGCTCGGGCGACGGTTCGAGCGCATGGAGGTTCCGCCATCGCTCCCGCGGCCGTACGTATTCCGCTGATGATGTCGACACTCAAGAGGGTATGGAGAACTGTCCACACTGCCTGGTGCGCATCGTTCCCGCCTCCGTACTACCTGGCTCCGATCCCTGGAGCACCGCCTCCGCCGGCTCGAAGGATGATCCTCCCGGTCCGTAGCTGCACTCGCCGCGCCTTCGTCGCGCTCATGCTCGGCTGCCTCGCGTGCTGCACGACGTCCGACCCCGTGCCGACGGAGGTCGATGGTGAAGGGCCCGCTCGGGTCGTGATCGACACGCGCGCACCCGACGCGTTCGCGGCCGGGCACCGTGCCGGCGCGATCAACCTGCAGTCGGGCTGGAATCAGCTCCGGGACCGGGTGCGGGCGTACGTCCCCGACCGCGCAACGCCGATCGCAGTGCGCGCCAAGGACGCGCGCGAGGCCCGGAACGTGGCGGGTGTGCTCGCAGAGCTCGGCTACACGGACGTCGTGCTCGTCAGGCCCGGCGCGGACGAGGCCACCCTCTCGACGCTGCTGGTCTCCGAGTTGCTAGCGCGACTCGCGGATGACGATCCACCGGTCGTGATCGACGTGCGCACGGCTGGGGAATGGGCGACCGGCACGATCGACGGCGCACGGCTCGTCGAGCAGGACGCCGCTCCCGCGCTCGTCGCCGAGCTCGATCCGACGCTCGAGTACGCGGTCATCTGCGAAGGTGGTTACCGCTCGAGCCAGCTCGCCAGCCTGCTCCGCCGCGCGGGGTTCGAACGCGTGCACAACGTCATCGACGGGATGGCGGCCTGGCGCGCCGCGAGA